>JAABUQ010006780.1_pt1 | contig 17078 bp, 16 predicted proteins | sample 5560001 | NCBI WGS metagenome assembly JAABUQ01 (sample SAMN10711888, study PRJNA513371) | rock metagenome | isolation source: Antarctica rocks | place: Antarctica: Victoria Land, Finger Mt nord | collected 2015-12-18
TGATGGCTCGCAGCGTGTCCCAGTCGCAACCCAGGCGCCTCATCACACCCGGCCGGTAGTTCTGAATGAACGCATCGGCGGTGCGCACCAGTCGATACAGAATGTCGCGTCCGGATTCCTGCTTCAGGTCGAGGCTTAGGCCGCGCTTGTTGCGATTGGCGATCAGGAAGTGCCCACTTTCGCCGCGGTAGGCAGCGACACCGCCGTCTGCGCGCGCTTTCGGATCAGGGCTCTCGATCTTGATCACATCCGCCCCCAGGTCAGCGAGCACCAGCCCGCAGTAGGGACCCGCCAGGGCAAGCGTGCAGTCCAGCACGCGGATGCCGGCTAGTGGTCCTGGCATGCTACGCGTCGAGCCACAGCAACTCTTCGTGCCAGAAGTTGAGGTTCACCGGCGACTGCCCTGACAGGAACGCCGGCGTGCTCTTCACCCGTTTGCTCAGGATGTAGTTCTGCGGCTGGAGCCACAGGAATCCCCACCAGGCGGTGTTGAACCATTGCGTCTGCAAATCCTTGTAAATCTGTTGCCGCTTCTGCACGTCGTACGTGCGGCGTCCCAGGTCGAACTGGCTGTGGATAGCCTCGATCTCAGGCCCAGTGGCGCGGATATAGGCGGCCGGACCGGTGCTTGCCCAGGACAGCGAGAGCTGGTCTGGATCGACCGCGGTACCCGTCCGCTGCGTACCCATGTCGAAGTCGTTCTGCTTGCGGACTCGGTCGCCCCAGGCCACGCGCTCCAGAGCCGAAATCTGGGCCTTGATGCCAATGTTGTCAAGCATCTGCTGAATGATCTGCGCTTGCAGTTGGTCTGCCTCGCGGGTGATCACGACCAGATCGATCTGCAGGCCGCTCGGAGCGCCCGACTCCGCCAACAACGATTTGGCCTTGTCGAGATCGAAGCTGTAGAACGGTGCCGACTCGTCGTAGCCGATGACGCCTCTGGTCAGATCATACTTTTGTGGCACGCCCACACCGGCGCCGACTGCCCTGGCAATGGCATCGCGGTCGATGGCGTAGCTCACCGCCTGGCGCAGCTTGAGGTTGTCTTTGAACGGGCCCTTCTGGCCATTGAAGAAGAACCGATAGCGGTTCCCCAGAGTCGGGTCCTCGAAATACACGAGGCTCGAATCGCTCCTGGCAGTAACCGCATCGCGTCCAAGGATGGTGTCGGTGATGTCTGCGTTGCCCGACCGCATCTCGGTCAGGCGCACCGAATCGTTGGGAACGAAGCGGTAGACGACCTTGTCGAGATAGGGCAGCGCCAGACCGTCTGCATCTTTGTCCCAGTAGTTCTCGTTGCGGTTGACCACGAGCTGCGACCCGCTCTGGAACTGTTCGAACACGAACGGACCGGTGCCTACCGCCTGGAGGTTGAGCCCGTCCTGGCCCAGCTTTTCAAACGCCGCCCTGGAGGCGATGCCCGTTGTCCCGGTCGCGTCGCTGAGCGCCCCGAGCAGGGCGCCATTGGGGCCAGTGAGATTGATCTTCAGCGTGTAGTCGTCGACCACGGTGGCTGGATTCTTATCGTCGACGCCCAATAAATTGTCTCTGGCAAGCGACTTGGGATTCTGCATCCACTGCTGCGCGTTCCACGCGACGGCCTGGGCGTTGAGGTCGGAGCCGTCGTGGAATTTGATGCCGTGGCGGAGTTTGAAGGTAGCGCTCGTGTCGGCAAGATCCCACGACTCCGACAAACCGGGCTGGGGACCCCACCGCCCATCCGCGCCTTTGCGCCACCGAACCAACCAGTCGTAGCACATGGCGGCTGTGGGGCCCGTGGCGAGCGTCGGCCACATGGTGGTGAAATCGTTGACCACGACCGCGCGGAGGGTGCCACCCCGTTTGGGCTTGCTGGCGGCGGCCTGATTTGCCGCGACCGGCTGCGGAGTTGGCCCGGCAGCCCCGGCAGTCACGGCAGCGGCAGTGGAAGCGACGGGAGGAGTGCCAGCAGGCGCAGCCGGCGCAGCGGCCGGCGCAGGGGCCGGAGTGGGCGAGCCGCAAGCCGACAGCAGCGCCGTGACTGCTGGGACGGCTACACCGAGGGCGGCGACGCGCCCGAGCAGGCCCCGGCGCGAGAGCGGCTCAGTAGATTGAAACGCTTCTGAACCTGCCATGCTTGCGTTGTCCCTCCCCGCCCGTACCGGAACGCGCGTCTCGCACTCCGAAACAGTGTTGCAAAATCGAGGCTACCCGGCTACGCTCGACCGTGTCCAGATGCACGCGGGCAACGGCGCGCCGCTTGTCGAACCCTTGAGTGCCGAGCAGATCGAGGGCATGCCGCTCTACGATTGGGAGATCGCCAGGATCGGCGACATGGCGCCACCCCTGACGGTAAAGGTCACCGAAGGCACCATCGCCAACTATTGCGCCGCCGTACGCAACGATAACCCGCTGTATCTCGATCCGGATGTCGCGCGGCGTGGCCCCTTCGGCGGCATCATCGCCCCGCCGACCTTCGTGTTCATGTGCGCGCCTCAGCGTCGCAATGAGGTCATGCACGCGTGTGGCTACGCCTCGCCCGAGGAGAAGGCGGATCGGGCAACGCCATATGCGAAGTCGGAGGTGTTCTTCCACCGGCCAATTCGGCCGGGCGATGAGATCACGTCGGTCGTCCGTCTCGGCGACAAATACGAACGGCGCGGCAATCAGTTCATCACCTGGCGCGTCAACGCCCACGACGCGCGTGGAGAACCTGTCGTCGAATACGCCTACACCATTATCTGGAGGCAGGCGCCACGCGGCCAGAACGGCACCTCCCCGCCACGACCCGCCCCGGCGGACTCAGCGGCTCCGCTTGCTGGCGCCACAGCCCTGCCACCCCTCACCAAAATCGAGTCGCAGGAGGCGATCGATCAATACGCCGAGCTGACGCGGGTGCGGGTGAGGACCAACCACCACAGCCTGCACAGTGATCCGGAGTTTGCCCGGCGGACGATCTTCGGCGGTACGGTCAACATGGGCGTGGCCACCGCAGCGTACTGCTCAGAAGTGATCGAGCGGGCACATGGACCCGGCGCGCTCCTTCAACCGGGTGCGAGAATCGAGTACAAGGGTATTCGGCCGATCCGGGCTGGTTACAAGATTACCGTCAGCGGCTACGAGGCCGCGTCCGAGCCTGGGCGCCGCGAATGCCAGCTGGCGGTCCACAACCAGGAAGGCACGCTGTGCGGGGTGGCGACCGCAACGCTGGTGAACTGAGAGCGCGTGTACAACATGCAGCAATGGCTCAATTTCGCGTGCTGTATACCGACCGCGGCGATTACTCGCATGACTTCAGCCTCGAACAACCCCTCTACGATGCGATCGGGGCGGAGCTAATCGACGCTCGCCTGAACCACAACGCCATCGATTGGGAGCTGTACGAGCGCCACCTCAGTCAGGCTGACGCGGTCATCTGCTTTCGGATGCCGGTGGATCGTCGGGCAGTGGAAGCCGCTCCGCTACTGAAAGTCGCCGTGAGGGCTGGAGTCGGGTTCGAGAACTTCGACCTGGAGGCATTTGCCGAGCGGGGGATTCCGGCTTGCAACGTCCCCGACTACGGCAGTGAAGAGGTAGCGGTCCACGCGCTGTCGCAGGTTCTGGCCCTCCGCCGGCAGGTGATCTTCTACGATCGGGCCTTACGCGGTGGCAGGTGGCGCGGGGCGCCCGGTGAAATCCCCATGCGCCGCCTGAGCAGGCAGACGGCGGGTGTCATCGGACTCGGCCGGATCGGTCGAGCGTTCGCTGCTCGCGCGCGTGCGCTATTTGGTGAGGTGCTTGCGTGCGACCCATTCGTCGCGCCTGAAGCATTCGCCGCGGCCGGCGTACAGCCGGTCGGGCTCGAGGAGTTACTGAGTCGGTCGCACGTCGTGTCGATCCATGTCCCGCTCAGCAGCCGCACGCGGCACATGATCGGGCGTCGCGAGCTGCGGCTGATGCAACCGAATGCGGTCCTGGTCAATACCGCCCGTGGGACGGTGGTGGATCAGCTGGCGCTCGCTGAGGCGCTGCATGCGGGGATCCTCGAAGGCGCCGCCTGTGACGTCTGGGAGCACGAGCCAACGCCATTGGAGCACCCCTTGCTCGAGTGCCAGAACTTCATCGCCTCACCGCACATCGCCGGAATCTCGGTCGAAGGCGCTATCGACAATCGAACCAAACAGGCCCAGGAAGTCGTCCGCGTCCTCTCACGCCAGCCACCGCTCAATCAAGTCAACGCCGAGAACTGAAAACCAAAGTACCTTTTCGAACCGAGTTGAATTTTGGAGTCGTGGGCTGCACTTGACGCCTCCAGAGCGCGCCAGCGGGCGGTTGAGCAAGTTGTTGTCTAGGTCTGCAAGCGCGAGGTCCAGGGCGAGTAGCCCTGGGGAGTGGGCCGCACCCACGACTTAATGAAAAAGACTCCTTATGAGCTCTCGCCGTCCCGCGGCCTACGAATACAGAAACCAGAAAACAGAACTCGCTTTGAACATTCCTATGCTTTGCCGTTGGTGCGAAATCGGAGTGGGACGCCGGTGTGCTCGGCTATCCATTCCAGGTCGTCGAGCGTGAATTGTTCGTAGGGGATGCCTTCGCGTTGGTGGAGCTGGGCTTTTTCATTCTCCAGGTCCCCAGGCGCTAGCACCCGGTCGAAGCCGCGGCGGGGTGGGTTATGCTGGACCCGCTCGCGGACCCCGCGCACTTCCGACGTAAACTGGTCGGGGTCGACGAACTGAGCGATGTCGTACGCGGCGAACCAGTGGTTGGTATTGCCCGTCTGCGGGCGCTGATCGTCGAAGGCCGCGCCCGTCAGAAACGACGTGATCGCCGACAACAGGATGGCCATACCTGAGCCCTTGTAGTCGGCCAGCGGCGCGTAGGTGCCGCGCTGGCTGGCCTCGACCGGGTCGGTCGTCGGCTCACCATCCCTGTCCAGCGCCCAGCCCTCCGGAATGGGCTCGCCGCGCCGACGGTAGATGTCGAGCCGGTTGCCAGCCACGACGCTCAGCGCCACGTCGAGGAACATGGACTCCGTTTCGGCTGGCGACAGTGCCGCGTCCGGCGCCATAACCCGCGACGGGACCGCCCACGCTGGCGGGTTGTTGCCCACCAGGGCCGCCTTGCCGCCCCACGGCGCGATCCGCGCCGACGCGGTGGTGAAGGCAAATCCAAGCATATTGTGACTGAGCGGCAAGCGCGCCCAGTAACCCGACGCGCCGTAGTGGTTGCTGTCGCGCACCATGACCGTGCCCACGCCGTACTCGCGCGCCAGCTCGATCGCCCGCTCCATCCCGACATGCCCGGCCACGTGGCCAAGTCCGTTGTCAGCACTGATGATCCGGGCTGCCTTGCCACCACCCACGTCGCGCATATTGGGCCGCGGGTTGATCCGGCCGTCGAGTAGCGCCGAGACGTAGTTGCGCAGGTTCTTCATGCCGTGCGTCACCGTGCCGTGCAGGTCGGCGTCGACGAGCGCCTCGCCAGCCTTGCGAGCGTCCGCCTCGGGCACGCCCGTGGCTGCAAATGCCTCGGCCGCAAAGTCGACCGCTTCCTGCCATGGCACCGTTGCCGCGGCGCGGACCTTCTCCATTACATCAACTCCCGAATCAAAGATCGCCCCATCTCAGGGTCTACTCCCAGAGGACGCCGGGCGAGCGGGACGTCGTCGGCCAGGACGGGTTCCAGCTGGTCGAGCGAGAGCAGATCGTCCCGCGTCCAGAACAACCCGATCGGGATCCTCTCGCCCCACTCGTAGGCCCGCTGCATGGCACTAGAAAAATCGGTCGGGTCGTGCGCCTGGTCTTCCAGCTTCTGCGTGCGCTGCTTGAAGAACTCGTGCGTGTTGTCGCGGTTGAAAGTCACGCATGGGCTGAAGGTATCGATCAGCGAAAAGCCCTTGTGCTCGATTCCGCCCTTGATGAGATCGGTGAGATGGCGGACCTGTCCGGTGAACCCACGCGCCACGTAGGTCGCGCCGCCGACGATCGCTAGCGGAATCGGATTGATCTGATTTTCCACACTGCCGAACGGCGTGCTCTTGGTTTTCATGCCCTTGATACTGGTCGGCGAGACCTGGCCAGTCGTCAGGCCGTAGACCTGGTTGTCCATGACGATGTAGGTGAGGTCCACGTTGCGGCGCATGGTGTGCAGAAAGTGGTTGCCACCGATGCCGTAGCCATCCCCATCTCCGCCGGTCACGATGACCTTCAGCTTGTGATTGGCCAGCTGGGCGCCAGTCGCCACCGCCAGCGCGCGGCCGTGCAGCGTGTGCATGCCATAGGTGTTGATATAGCCCGGCAAATTGGACGAGCAGCCGATGCCGCTGATGGTCAGCACCTCATTCGGGTACAGCCCCAGCTCGGCGATGGCTTGCTTCAACGCGTGCAGGACTCCGAAGTCACCACAGCCAGGGCACCAGTCCGGATCGGAGTGGCCTTTGAAGTCTTTGACGGTGAGCGCCGGCCTGGGCTCGATGTCAGCAATCATGATGCGTGTTCCTCTTCCTCGGTTTAGACCAGGATCTCGTGCACTGGCACATACTGACGCGTGACCTGCCCCAAAACCTGCTTCACGCCCTCGACCACGTGGTGCGGCATGAACGGTTCTCCATCGTACTTGCGGATGTACCCGTTGGGTACGAAGCTCGTCTCGGAGCGAAGGTAGCGGGCAAACTGACCGCTGTAGTTGTTCTCGACGATGATGACGCTTCGGGCCGCACTCAGTGCGGCCAGGATCTGCTTGGCGTGGAGCGGAACTAGCCACTTGATCTGCAGATTGTTGGCGACGATGTGCTCCTCGTCGGCTAACTTCTGAATGGCTTCGCGAATCACGCCCTGGGTCGATCCCCAACCGACCAGCGTCACGTCCGCGTCAGGTGCGCCGAAAAGCTGGGGCGCCTCGATGCTCGAGAGCACGCCGTCCATCTTGCGCATGCGCTTTTCGTGCATGGCCTGGCGCTTGTTGGGATTAGTGAACTCGTCGCTGATGAGCCCACCTTCCTCGTCGTGCTCGTCGGTGGCGACCACGTGAACGTAGCCGGGTGTGCCGGGTATGGCCCGCGGAGAGATGCCCGATTCGGTGAGCTCGTAGCGCTTGTACGGGGTACCGTTCAGGTCGGGCGTATGCCCGTTCAGTCCAATCATCTCTCCGCGCTGGATCGGCACACCGAAGTCCAGTTCGGCCGGATCGATGCTGGAGCGGCCTTCCGAGATCAACAGATCCGACAGCACGATGCCCGGGCACTGGAACCTGTCGACCAGGTTGAACAGCTCCGGCACGGTCCTGTAGCAGTCCGGAATGGTCGTCGGAGCGACGATGATCCTGGGGTAATCGCCCTGACCTGCGCCCAGTGCCTGCCACAGGTCGCCCTGCTCGGTCTTCGTCGGCACACCCGTCGCCGGGCCTGCGCGCTGGACGTCGATGCATACCAGCGGCAGCTCGAACATGGCCGCCGCCCCAAGCGCTTCCGTCATCAGCGCAAAGCCGCCACCCGACGTCGCGCACATGGCTCGACAGCCGGCGTGCGCTGCGCCGATGGTCATGTTGATGACGCCAAGCTCGTCCTCGACCTGGCGGACCATGATCCCCAGCTCGCGCGCGTGCCGAGCGAACCAGTGCAGGACACCGGTGGACGGGCTCATCGGGTACGCGGCGTAGAAGCGGACCCCGGCCGCCGCGCCACCCATAGCCAGCGCCGAATTGCCGTCGACGAAGGCGAGCGGTTTAGCCAGCGTGGGCGGCAGGCTGAAGTCGCTTTTGAAGTGGGCGGCAGCGTAGTCATAGCCTGCCCGGGCTACGCCGACGTTTTCGTCCACCAGCGCCTGGCCTTTGCGCTGGAACTGCAGCGTCAGGATGTCTTCGAGCGTCTTGAAGTCGAGCCCGATCAGGTTCAACGCGACCGCCAGCGCAATCGTGTTCTGGACCAGGTCGCCTTTGGCTTTGGGCGCTAGCTCCTTGACCGAAAAGGGACACAGCTGCACCTCGTCGGCGGCCGCGCCAGGCTGGATCTTGTCGGAGTTGTAGAGAACGAGTGAGCCGTTCTGCATCAACTTCAGGTGGCGATCCATGGTGTCCTGGTTCAGGGTCATGAGCAGGTCGAGCCGGTCACCTGTCGAGAGCACGGGTTTGTCACTGGCTCTCAAGGTCAAAAAGATGTGTCCACCGCGGACGATGGACTGGTAGGCGTTGTAGGTATTCAGGTGCAGACCGCGGCGCACAAAGATGCGAGCCAGAACGTCGCCGGGCGTGGCAATCCCCTGACCCGCCGCGCCCCCAATGCCGATTGCCAAGTCCATGCAGCTGGCCCCGTTTCCATAAGCTATTTCTATAGGTGCGTCAAGACTGTTTATACCCGACCTACGATACCGCCTTTCCGGCTCGACCGGCCACGATGTGTGTCCGTGATCGGAGCCGCTCGTATCCGGCCCGTTCTCGATTCTTCAGGGCTTGCAGGCTTTGACCAGCAAGAACGTTGGCCGGCGCCGCTCGTCAGCCACACGTGGTTCTGCGCGTAGCCTGTCGTCACCCGGGACCGGCTCCACGATGCGCTGGACGACGAGCCCGGCATCCACGATGCCGTTGACCAGCGTCCCCAGCGTGCGGTGGACTTTGCGGACGGCCGGAACAAACCAGTGCTCTTCGCGCGCGCCCTCCTCCGCATACCTATCGATGCCCCAAAGCACGCGCCGGCCGTCCTGGTCGAGCACCCAGCCCTCGCCCGGCAGGCGGGCTGTGAAGATGGGGTGTTCGGTTGAGAAAACCAGCGTCCCACCCTGAGCTAGCCAGCTAGCGATGCGCTGGAGGAGCCCGGCGTAGTCGTCCACGTAGTGGAACGCCAGCGAGCTGACGATCAGGTCGAACCTAGCAGCAGCAAATGCCATCTCTTCAATGGCCGCACGCTCGTAGCGCAGGTTGGGATGCGCCCAGTCCGTGCGGGCCAGCCCGAGCATCCGTTCGGAGACGTCAACGCCCACGACCTCAGTCGCACCTGTAGTGGCCAGATAATGCGCGAGCTGCCCCGCGCCGCAGCCGAGATCAAGCACTCGTAGACCAGCCGCCGGCGGCAGCAACCCCAGCAGATCGTCGTGCTCTAGGGCTCGCTCCCACCCGGCTCCAAACCGTTCCAGACCCGAGTACCCGGCAAAGAAGCCAGGGTCGTCATAGATATTCTGGGGACCACCGGATCCCGCACGCACGCCGTCTACCATACCCTGATCGGCATTGACGCGCTGTATCAGACGCTGACAACCGGCGTCCTGGTCATCGTTGCCGTCGCGGTAGACCAATTTGCACGCCGGCGGAGCGGATGAACTCGGTCAACAGCGGTGCGCCGGTCCTCGAGGCGCGTAGAGCTCCGCCGCGCCGGTCCGATGGGATCCATTCTGCGCATGCTCGACAAGCCCAGGATGCGCCGGGAAGCAGCCCGCCAGATGGCTGAGCTGAAAATCGGCATTGGCTCCGCGACGCAAGCCGTCGAGACGCTGTCGGGCGGTCAGCGGCAGGGCGTGGCGGTGGCGCGCGCGGCGGCATGGGCGCGACGACTGGTGATTATGGACGAGCCGACCGCCGCGCTCGGGGTCAAGGAGTCGGCCATGGTGCTCGAGCTGATTCGCCGCATCAAGGCTCGTGGTTTGCCAGTCATACTGATCAGTCACAACATGCCAAATGTGTTCGAAGTTGCTGACCGCATCCACATCCAGCGCCTGGGGCGGCGCGTCGCGGTGGTTACGCCCGAGACCCACACCATGTCGGAGGTCGTGGCGATCATGACCGGGGCGCAGGCGGCCTCGGAGTTCGGCGGAAAAGCGCATGGCGACCGGCTAACAGCGACCGAACTCCGTTCAAACAGACTGCGCTAGAGGGGCGACATCCGTGGCAGGAGACTTTTCGGCCGCCCCTCTAGTGCATGCGGGCGGACCTCCGCCGACGCTATCGATCGAGATCGCACGCGAACGAGCTCGAGCCCTTGCCACCGCCGGGCGCCGGCGGATCCTGGGCATTGCCGGTACGCCCGGCGCCGGTAAATCAACGCTGGCCCGGCGCGTCGTCGACGACCTGCACCCCGCGGCCGTCTACGTGCCAATGGATGGCTTCCACCTCGCCAATCACGAGCTCCTTCGGCTCGGCCGGCGCGATCGAAAAGGAGCCGTCGACACCTTCGACGCGGCTGGCTTCGTCAGTATGTTGGAACGCCTGCGCGCGAATGCAGGCGAAGTTGTGTACGCGCCGAGTTTTCTTCGGGAGTACGAGGAGCCAATCGCCGGCTGGATTCCCGTCGCTCCCGACGTCCCGCTGGTCGTTACTGAGGGGAACTATCTGCTGGTTCCGGACGGTGCCTGGGGCCGAGTAGCGCCCCTACTCGATGAAACGTGGTACGTCGAAATCGACGAAGAGCTGCGTATCGAGCGGCTGATCACGCGTCACGCGGCCTACGGAAAGTCGGCGGACGACGCGCGGCGCTGGGCGCTGGGCAGCGACCAGGTGAATGCCAGCCTCGTGGCTGCCACTCGCAGTCGAGCCGACGTGGTCGTCCAGCTCAGCTAGCTGCATGGTTAGGATGCGCATGTGGCGCGGCGCGCAGGACCGGGCAAGCCGCCCTAATTGACACCTCTGCCGACGTCCTCGTCGGCGGGGAGCTCGAACTCATGGAGAATGCCGTCGGTGAAGAGTTGTCCCTGACCCTTCGAGTCTGGGCGTCTGGCTTGACAGTAGAGTCGGTACTGGATGGTGTGCGCGTCGGGACGGGACCACATGCCCATTCCTGAGCCACCCCCGGAGCCCTGGTAGACGTCGTCTTCCCAGACGAACGGCGCTCGCGTTCCGGCCGCGTCTGGTTGCTTCAGCGCCACGCTGCTGGCGTGGATCAGCTCGTCGGCCGCGTCGAACACGTGAATATCCGCCCAGACGTTCAGTGCTTCCAGGGCGTCGCCGATCTCGGCGCGGACGACCAAGCCGGAGTGCAGGCGCCTCCCAGTCGAACCTATGGGTGTCTGTTCTTTGGTCGCCGCGTCTTCGACCACGTGGATCGTGTCCGGGTCGACCAGCGCGCCGGAACGAGGAGCGACGGAGGGCTCTGGCACCGGTAGCCCCTCGCCCATCACCACGAACGCATAGTTTTGCCCGTAGCGGCTGTCCCAGCCAGTGGTACCGCCTGGTCCACGACTCTCGAACCACAGTTCGACCCTGGTGGCGTCGGTCGGGACGGGCGCCTCGAATGGCAGGTGCGGCGGACTCGCGCCCCGAGCCGCCAGGCGGTTCGTATCGAAAACGCTGCCGCTGTAGCGCTCGCCACCTGGAGAGAACTGGACGTGGCAGATAATGTTTTCGGTCGTCGCATTGCCTTCGGAGCCAGGCGCTAGCCGAGCCGGGTCATACTCGATACGCACCCGGCCACCAGGACGGATGTCGCCCGTGCGGGACACCCCCGATCCCCCCGGGCTGTGCCGAAACCGAAGCGTTGAGGTGGCCGAGCCACGCCCGGCCTGGTCATCACGAGCTTGCCCGGTCGGGCTGCGTTCTCCTGCTTGCATGCGTCCTCCTCTGGCACGTTACCCGACCGTAATGAAGAGCTGGCCTGGATGCCATCGGCCTCGCGGCGGGAGCTACCATTCCGGCACGTGTACCGTCAGTTGGGCCCCGAGGCCATGCCACGCCAAGGAGTCGAGCACTGACAACTTCCACGGGAGCAGCGATTGCCTTGATCGATCCCCACCATCACCTCTGGGACGCCGACCTGCACGACTACCCCGGCCTGTCCCGGCCGGGTGCGACCAGTCCTCGGCGCTACTTGCTGGACGACTTTCTAGCCGACGCGGCTGGGCAAGGACTCGTCAAGTCCGTCCACCTCCAGGGCGAGATTGCCCGAAACCAGTCGGTCGCGGAAACAGCCTGGCTCCAGGCCATCGCCGATCGGCACGGCTTCCCGCACGGCATCGTCGCCTACGCTCCCCTGCAGGACCCGGAGCTGGATGCGCTGCTCGACGCGCACGCCCACCACGCCAATCTCCGCGGCATCCGTCAGATCCTCAACCCGGACCAATGTGAGCGGCCCGACTATCTGACCGATCCCGCGTGGCAGGCAGGCTATGCGCGCCTGGCGGTGTACGGGCTGTCGTTCGACCTGCAGGCCCTGCCGAGCCAGCTGTCGGATGCGGCCGTGGTCGCCCGAGCGCACCCGGACGTGCCTATGATCATCAATCACACCGGCATGCCCCGCGACCGCGCTCCCGAGGCCGTCGAGCTCTGGCAGCAGGGCATGCGCCTGCTGGCACAACAGCCGCATGTCGGCGTCAAGATTTCGGGCTTCGCCATGTTCGATCCCCACTGGAGCCCTGAGAGCATCCGCCCGCTGGTGCTGGACACCATCGACATCTTCGGCGTCGACCGCTGCATGTTCGCCAGCAACTTTCCGGTCGACAAGCGCGCCTCGAGCTACGCCGCCCTCTTCGAAGCCTTCGCCAGCCTGACATCCGGGTTTTCGGAAACGCAGCGCAAGCAGCTGTTTCACGACAACGCCGAACGCATGTACCGGCTCTGAATGCCCATGCTCTGGGTATGCTGATGGAGCACTGATGGCTACCGACACCCGCTCAGGCCTGCGCCAGGGTCGGCTGCAAGGCGTCTGGGTCAACGAGCCTCGCACGTTCGGCGACGAGCGAGGCTTTTTTCGCGAGGCGTTCCGCATCCAGGACCTCGAGGCAGTTGTCGGGCGACAACTGCGCTTCGTCCAGATGAACCATTCGAGGTCTCTGCGGGATGCGCTGCGGGGCCTGCATGCCGAAGACTGGGAGAAATTGGTGTACGTCGCTCACGGCGAGGTGTTCGTTGCCCTGGCCGACATCCGACCCGCGTCGCCCACCTTCGGTCAGATCGAGACCTTCACCATCGCCAGTGAACGTGCGCTTTCCCTCTTCATACCCCGCGGTGTGGCGCATGGCTACTGCGTCCTCAGCGACCTGGCTGACTACACCTACCAGGCTTCGGCTTACTATGATGGCACCGATCGGCGAGCGGTCGCCTGGGATGATCCGGACCTGGCCGTTCCCTGGCCACCCAGGAGTCCGATCCTCTCAGAGCGCGACCGCCACAACCCGACCATGCGCGAGTTGTTCCCGGATCGGTTCGCCGAACGTCGAGCGGCGCCCTGAGGCCCAGACGGTGCAGGAACGAGCAACAACGACTCAGGCACGCTCGCGCCACCTCTCCAGTTTGATTGTGCCGAACGCCCGCTAACCAGCGCTGCAACCCGAGTACGCTGGAGGGGTGGCTGTGTCCTCGCCGGCGATTGTTGCACCTGGTGACCGCGCGTCGCGACCCACCTCGGCACCTGTGGTGGGCGCTGCCTCGATCGCCCTGGCGCACGCGGTAAACGACAGTTACGCCTATATCCTGCCATCTCTGCTGCCGGTGCTGCTGACCCAGGCTGGCATCACGTTGAGCATGGGCGCGGCGCTGGTGGCGGTCAACCTGCTAGCGTCGTCGATCCTGCAGCCCATTTTCGGACACCGCGCCGACCAGTCGGGCAGGGGCCGCTGGATGGCCTGGACCGGAGTCCTGTTGTCGGGCTCCGGAGCCGCGGCCCTGGGCCTTGTGCCCGGCTTCGCGGGCATGGCGCTGGCAATGCTCATGACCGGCGTCGGCTCGGCGCTGTTTCACCCGGTGACCGCCGCGCTGGTGGCAAGCGCGGCACCGCCGTCTCAGCGTGGATTCTGGATGAGCGCTTATATCAGCGCCGGCAACGTCGGACTCGGGCTCGGACCCCTGTTCGTCGGAGTGGTTCTCGTCAACGGTGGGCTGAGCCGTACCTGGCTACTCGCTTTACCAGCCATCGTCGCGGCGATCTTGTTGTGGCGATTGGCGCCAGCCCGACCTGGCCACCGCTCCATTACCAGCAAGTCGCTGCCGACTGTCTTGCGGCAGCACTGGCGTATTCTGGGCGCGCTGGTGGCGGTGGTCGCTCTGCGGAGCTGGGCGTCCACCACCCTGGTGACTTTCCTGCCAGTGTTCGCAACGCAACACGGGGCCGCACCCGCCCAGGCTGCGCAAGTGCTTACCGTGTTCCTTATCGCTGGTGCAATCGGCGGCTTCGTCGGCGGCACGACAGCGGACCGATTGGGTCGCGACCAGGTGGTCATTGGATCCCTGTTGTTGAGCGTCCCATTTGGCGTCTTCCTCGGAACCGTGAGCGAATTCGGCGTGTCGTTCTGGGTCGCCGTAGCCGCGAGTGGCTTCTTCCTGAATGGATCGTGGATCTCGCTCACAGTCAGGGGTCAGGAAAGTGTTCCGGGCAGCATCGCCATGATGAGCGGACTGATGCTGGGCCTGTCAGTCGGACTGGGCGGCCTCGCCGTCGCACCGATCGGCCTGGTGGCAGAACGAGTTGGCCTGGGCCTCGTCATCTCGGGCGTCGCCTGTCTGCCGGTGCTCGGCGCGGTGATGATGCGGTTCGTCCCGCGGGCTAGGAGTTCGGCCGAAAAGTACACTGCCGTAAGCGTATAGCGGCCTACCCGTATACCTCCTCGTGAGACCCAACGTTCAGGAGGACGGCAATGTCACCGTCCCACTTAAAGACGACGCGGGCGTCGTAGCCGAAGCCGAATGCCCAACTGCCTTTCATCGGGCTGTTTTTGGACAACTTGTGGGTACCCAACAAGGGATCATGAGCGTTCACCATAAATAGCCGCAGCGCGCGCGCTAGCGCGCGTTTCTGATCGAGGACCAGCTTTTTGACGCGACGGTCGAATTTTGATGTTCGCTCAATGCCTGCAGGTCGGCGCGGCCGCGCCTGTGCCACACCTTATGCCGCACCGGCTGCTTCGGGAGTACGGCGAGGACGGCGTGCCTGCTGCTTACGAGTTGCCGTCACCTCGGAACCGTTACGTGGTGACGAGGCGCGTTTGCCCGTTTCTTCCAAGCCGAGGTCGGCGATCAAGTACTCCGCGTTGTCATAGACACTGGTCTCGCCGCGCTCGTGTTCCGCCCAAGCCTCATCAGCTTCCTGCCAGAACACCTGATGACGCAGGGCGCGCAACTCCTGCTGAGTTGCTTCGTAATCTGCCGCCGGCACAACGTACGCGGCAGGGCGGGAGCGCTGAATCACCATGATCGTTTCATGCGTGCGCCGTGCCTCGTCGATGAGCCGCGTGGCGTCCTGGCGAATTTCAGTGATGCTTACCGTGCGCATGTTCCCTCCCGAGCTCGTGCCACCGGTGCGCTTTTGAGCACAGCCTGTACTCAGGTTGCAGACCGTGCACTACTGCTAATACTAGCGCTTGGGCTAGGGTTAACGCCGCTTTTTCGGTCTCACGTAGTGGATCAGCCCGAATTGCAAGGGCAGGCGCGGCTGCTGAACCAGGAGATCGATATCGTCAAGTTCTAAGCGACTCTGATCCCGCGCTGGAACACCGCCCACACCCGCCACATGGCGGCCGGGTCGCTGAGCGGATCACCGTGAACGAGAACAAAATCAGCCGGCCCGCCGGGTACCACCCGGCCTGCATGCGGCTCGTTGAGCAGCTCGCCACCGCGCCAGGTGGCAGCTGCCAGCGCCTCCCAGGGTTGGAGGCCGGCTTGCACCAGGAGCTCGATCTCCCAGGCGAGATGCCCCGCGCGCACCGACCCACCCCCAAAGTCCGATCCGGTTGCGATTCGCACGCCCGCCCGCTTGGCCGTGGCAATCGACGCGAAGGCCTGCTCGCGACGGTCGGCGTTCCGCTGCTGGTTCTGTTCGCTGGTGAAGCGTTCCAGGCGCGTGGTGTGGGCAAAGGTCTTCACGCTGGCGAGCACCGACAGCGTCGAGACCATGGCGACGTTGTTCGCGGCCATGGTCCGCGCGATGTCGTCGTCCAGCTGGAAGCCGTGCTCGATCGAGTCGACTCCGGCTAGCGCGGCCACCCGCGCTCCGTCGGCGATCGTCGCGTGCGACGTGATGCGCTTGCCGCGGGCATGCACGGCCTGCACCACACGGGCAACTTCATTCACGGAGAAGGGCGCCGTCTGCTCGCCGCGAGGGGCGTCGAGCATGATTTTCACGAAATCGGCGCCGCCGTCTAGCTGCGCCATCGCCGCCTGGAGCAGACCCTGCCCATCGTCAACCTCGATGGTTATGGGCAAATAGCCGGTCTTGGCCAACCACGTGCCGGCCGCCCGCACGTAGGGTTGCCCCACCTGGTCGAGCAGCTCGTCGCGTATGGCCAGGTTGACGGGACGGCCGCCAGCGGTCGGCGCGCCCACGTCGCGGGCCCACAGGATACCAGCCTGCACGAGCCGCCTGGCGTTTTCGCGGGCCACCTGGCGCAAGCGGTCGGGCGGGTCCGAAAACCGCTCGATCCAGTGGCTCCCGCCCGGACCGGTGAGGTGGCTGTGCGCATCGACCAGACCCGGCACCAGCGTTGCACCACCACCGTCGAGAATGTCGGCGTCCGTAGCGTCGGCCGCTTCGGTTGGCCCGAACCATCCAATCCGACTTCCCTCGATCAGGAGCCCGATACCGAGCTGCAAGCTCGGCGAGGTGCCGTCGGCGTATGCCAGGTCGCGAATCAACAAACGTGTGGGCACCGTCGCATCTTAGCCCGCAGCGTACGAGCCGGGTGGCCCGCTATTGAACTAAGATGCCATCCATGACCGTGGAGCTCCGTTCGTACGTCGACGGCAAATGGCAAGATGGCGGCCGGCCCAGTCAGGATCGCAACCCCGCCCAGCCATCCGAAGTGGTCGGCGAGGTGCTCCAGGCGGATGCGGCGCTCGCGGCCCAGGCTGTCGATGCCGCGGCGGCAGCGTATTCAGCCTGGCGCTCGATGCCGCCTCCAGCCCGAGGCGACATCCTTCGAAAGGCAGCCGACCTGCTCGAGCAACGCGCCCCCGACGTCGGCCGCGACCTGACCCGCGAAGAAGGCAAGACCCTAGCCGAGGGTATCGGCGAAACGCGGCGGGCCGTCCAAATCCTGCGCTACTACGCCGGCCAGAGCCTTGAACCGGACGGCGAAACCTACCCGAGCCACACGTCCGGCACCTTTCTGTACGCGCGGCGCGAGCCCATCGGCGTTGTTTCAGTCATCACCCCCTGGAACTTCCCCATCGCGATCCCGGCCTGGAAGATCGCGCCAGCCCTGGCGTACGGGAAC
>JAABUQ010006781.1_pt1 | contig 17077 bp, 14 predicted proteins | sample 5560001 | NCBI WGS metagenome assembly JAABUQ01 (sample SAMN10711888, study PRJNA513371) | rock metagenome | isolation source: Antarctica rocks | place: Antarctica: Victoria Land, Finger Mt nord | collected 2015-12-18
GACATCAAGACGTTCACCAACTACCCACCCGTGTCGCTCGGCGCGTATGTTGCCCAGGATTCTGATCCGAATGGGTACTGGGAGCTCTTCAAGCGCCGCGACGATTGGCAGAATACGACGCCCGGTGTCATCACCGGCAAACCGGGACCACAGTACATCCTGACCATCTTCTATGGTCCGGGCCAGAGCAAAGTCATCGCCATGTCTCGGCATGAGCTGGACGTGCTCTTTGACCTGGACGCGGACGCCTTCAAGCCGCTCATCCAGAGCACGCCGACGGCTCGATCGTGGTTCAAGGAGTTTCCCTGGGCCTACGGCAACGAGCTCGACACCCGCTGGTTCGGGTTCAACTACACCATCCCGCCGTACGACAACAAAGACGTACGTTGGGCGCTCGCTCTGGCCATGGATATCGTCGCGTTGAACACCGACTACATCGGGGGCGTGGCCAAGCTCTCGCCGATCCCGATCCCCGCGACGCCACTGCACGCATCGCTCTACCACCAGCCATTGGAGCCGTTCTTCAGGAGCTTGACGCTGGATATTGGCAACGGCGAGACCTTCCAGCCCTACGATCCGGACGCGCCATCGAAAATCGCCGCTTGGGCCACCCAACAGGGTTACTCGGTACCCACCGATGCCGACGGCTTGCTCCAGCGGTTCGGTGTCGGCACCTGGAAGCATGCACCCGACGTTGCCGAAAAGCTGCTGCTCAAGAACGGCTTCAAACGTGACAGCGGCGGCAAGTGGCTGATGCCGGACGGGAAACCGTGGACGATCTCGATGATCGCCGCGCCCGACGAGAACGACGTGTATCGCCTGGCGCTGGGTGCCCAGGACCAGCTCAAGGCCTTCGGTATCGACCTGAACATCGAGACGCTCGAGCGTGATCCGTACACCACGCGTCAGAACACCGGCGATTTCGTCGCTACCTCCACCTGGGCTGCCTTCCAGGTCAACGCCCACCCGGATATCTGGCAAGGGCTGAACTCGCTCCACTCAAGGTTTTTTACGCCCATCGGCAAATCCACCGCGGGTAACGGCAGCTCCAACATCGAGCGATTCCAGTTTCCAGAGCTCGACGCCATCATCGAGCAAATGGCCAAACTGTCGCCAGAAGACCCGCAGGTGCTGGACCTGGGGCGCCAGGCGATGCAATTTTGGGTTCAAAACATGATTACCATCCAGACCATCAGCTTCAAGAAGTTCATCACCCAGGACACCCAGTACTGGACGGGCTTTCCAACCGCCGAGAATCCGACCCGTCAACCGCTGTACTGGTTCATCGGTGGCCGCTTTGCATTTGCGGGAGTAGCACCGAACGCCTGATTGCCGAGGCGTGGCCTTCATCAAGTCATGGGCTTCATCAAGTCATACGCTCTGCCGCGCTTGATCCAGTGGGCGGTGGTGATCTTCATCGGCACCACCGTCACCTTTACCATCCCGCGCCTGCTGCCAACTGATCCGGTCGAACAAACGTTGCGTCGGGTCTCGAACAATATCAGCGACCCCCGCGCGGTGGAGGCGTTTCGGAGTGCCCTACAGGACCTGTACGGTCTGAATGGAACCCCGCTGGAACAGTACGGCCGTTTCTGGGCTCGCCTGGCGCGGGCCGACCTTGGCCCGTCGCTGGGCGCGTTCCCCACGCCTGTCACCCAGATCATTCGCGACGGCCTGCCCTGGACGGTCGGCCTGCTGGGCGCCGCCACCCTTATTTCGTGGCTCGGCGGGATCGTGCTCGGAACCATGGCCGCCTACTACCCGCGCAGCCGCTGGTCGCAGATCGTTGGCGGTCTGTTGGTGACCGTCTACCCGGTGCCGTACTTCATTCTGTCGCTGGTGCTGGTGATTGCCTTCGCCTACTATCTGCCCATATTCCCGCTCGTCGGCGGCGCCAGCGGCACGCCGGCCAACCTGGGTCCGTTCCTGCTCAGCATCCTCCAGCACGCCTTCCTGCCGGGGCTCTCGCTCGTACTGATTGGCAGTGCTTTCCGATTTATCATCGCCCGCGCGCTGGCATCTACCGTGATCGCCAGCGACGCGGTGAGCTACGCCGAGATCGCCGGCCTACCCCGCCGTCGCATCATTTTCGGCTACGTCTTGCGCAACAGCCTCTTGCCACAGGTGACCGACCTGGCTCTATCGCTGGGCGCATTGTTCGAGGGCGCTCTGATCACCGAGTTCGTCTTCTCATATCCGGGCATTGGCTATCGCCTGTACACGGCTATCTTGCAATCCGACTTCAACATGATCATGGGTGTGACGATCTTCTCGATCGTCGGCATTGCCACCGCGGCGCTGCTGATCGACCTCTTGTACCCGCTATTCGACCCCCGCGTTCGGTACAGATAGGATCGCCGAGTGCAGCAGCTCCGCGCCACGCTGGGCGTCGCCCGCGACCTGTTGCGGTCCGACACCGCATTCCGCACCGGCGGCACGATTCTGCTCATCCTGCTGGCGCTCGCAGCGCTGTCATTCGCCGCACCGTATGGGCCGAACGATCGCCGCGTCGTGCCCATCGACCGTCCACCCTCACCCCAGTACCTGCTCGGCACCACGTCGCTCGGTCAGGACGTGTTCTGGTTGACTACCTATGCCATCCGCAATTCACTGGCAATCGCTGGTCTGGCGGTGATCATCTCACGCTCGATCGCCGTGCTTTTGGGTTCATTTTCAGGCTATGTGGGCGGCACGATCGACCGCGTCTTGTCCAGCTTCACTGACTCTTTCATCGTTATTCCGCGCTTGCCGCTGCTCATCCTTATTTCGTTCATGATCCGCGGGTCGCTGAACATGTTCGGGCTGGCGCTGTTGCTGGGTTTGCTGGACTGGGCCTGGCCATCCAAGCGCTACCGGTCTCAGGTGCTCACGCTGCGCGAGGAGGAGTTCACCCAGACGGCGGTCTTCGCCGGGATGGGCACGTTCAAGATCATCCTGCGCGAGCACCTGCCGTTTCTGATCCCGTTCTTGTTGGCTGACGCTGTGAGCGGCTTTCTGTTCGCCATTGGCATGGAAGTCACCCTGTCTGTCCTCGGTCTGAGCGACCTGAGCTCACCGACGATCGGCACGATGATCTACTGGGCTGGTTATTACCAGGCGCTGCTGGCGCGCCGCTTCTGGTGGCTTGGCGCGCCGATCGTCGCGTCGGTGCTTCTGGTTGTCGGTATGTACCTGGTCTCGATCAGCCTTGGCCGCTACCTCGATCCGCGCACGCGGCTCAGGACTCTCGTCGCGCGGAGCACGGCATGATCGCGGCGCCCACGCTCCCAGCGGCGGATGTTGCCGACGTGCGCAACCTGCGCGCCTACTACGTGACCAGCACGTCCAACGTCCAGCGAACCGTCCGCGCCGTAGACGACATCTCCCTGCAAATTCATGAGGGTGAGGTGTATGGCATCGCCGGTGAGTCGGGTTGCGGCAAGTCCACCTTGCTGAAAGTGCTGCTGGGCATGCTCACACCACCATTGACGGTAGTCGGCGGCTCCGTGCATTACCGGGTCGATGGACGTGACGTGGACATCCTGGCTCTCTCTGACGCCGAACTCCGCTCGATGCGCTGGAACGTCGTGTCGTACATCCCGCAGGGTTCGATGCACGTGCTGAATCCGGTCAGCAAAATCCGGAATACGTTCCGAGATTTCATCGCCGCGCACAAACCCGATTGGTCTGCCCAGACCGACGAGCACGTCCGCAACTACCTTGACGAGCTGGGGCTCCCCGAAACTGTGCTCGACGCGTACCCCCACCAGCTCTCGGGCGGCATGCGCCAACGGGTGACCATCGCCCTGGCGACCATCCTGTCGCCACGACTGGTGCTGGCCGATGAGCCGACAACCGCCCTGGACGTGGTCGTGCAGCGCGGCGTCATCCAACTGCTCGACGACATCCGCACGCGCATGGGTAGCACACTCGTGTTGGTTACCCACGATATGGGGGTGCACGCCAATCTGGCCAACCGGGTAGTCGTGCTGTACGCCGGCCAGGTAATGGAGGAGGCCGACACCGTCACGCTGTTCGAACAGCCGCTCCACCCGTACACGCAGTACCTGATCAAATCGCTGCCTCGACTCGACGAACGGTCGGAGCGGCTGAGCATTCCGGGCCGGCCACCTGCTCTGGACAACCCGCCGACCGGCTGTCGCTTTCATCCTCGCTGCCCGTACGTCATGGACGTGTGCAAGACCATTGTCCCACTGCTCGAAGAGGTCGCGCCCGGTCATCGGGTCGCCTGTCATCTCGTGAACTCTAATTCGACAGGAACACAGGCGCATGCAGCCAGGGCCTGACGCGCTGCTCCAAATCGAAAATCTCACCCGCGTCTTCAACTCCAGGAGCGGGTTGAGCTCGCGGAAGGTGCTAGCGGTGGATCGCGCCAATCTGAGATTGTCGGGTGACCAGCACGAGATATTGACAATTGCCGGCGAGAGCGGCAGCGGTAAGACAACATTGGCGCGGATGATTCTGGGCCTGGTCGAGCCGTCCGCGGGCCGGTTGTTGTTCAAAGGCCAGGACGTCGGGCACCTCAAGAGCAGGGCGCAGCGCAGGTGGTTCCGTCAGCAGGTCCAGCCGGTCTTTCAGGATCCATTCGCGGCATTCAATCCGTTGCGGCGCATTGAGGCGTATCTATACGAAACGGTTGGCAACTACGACGTTGCACCGCGCCGGACAGCCGATGAGCCGATCGAACGCGCACTCGCCGCCGTGGGTCTGTCGCTCCGTGAAGTCAAGGGCCGCTATCCGAGCGAGTTATCCGGAGGCCAGCTTCAGCGGATCTCGATCGCGCGCGCATTGATCACCGATCCGTCGTTACTCATCGCCGACGAGCCGGTATCGATGCTCGACGCATCGCTGCGGATGTCTATCGTCAACCTGTTCCGGGATCTCAAAGCGCGCCAGACGGTGGTCTACATCACGCACGACCTGGCGACCGCTTACTACGCCTCCGATCGTGTGGCGATCATGCTGCGGGGGTGGATCGTTGAGCTCGGACCGGTGCAGAAGGTTCTGGGCGAGCCGCTTCACCCGTACACGCAGTTGCTGAAAAGCTCGGTTCTGGAGCCGGATCCGCGTCAAAAGTCGAGCCAGCGTGTGTCGCTGACAGCTTCGGAAGATAGTACGTTCATGCGGGTCGGTTGTCGCTTTGCGGATCGATGCCCGCGGGTGATGGATATCTGCCGCGGTGTCGAGCCCGCCAACATCGACGTGGACGGGCGCACCGTCAAGTGTCACCTGTACGCCGACGGCATTGCTGCGGCGGACGCGCACACGCGTAGCGCTGTCGGGGCTTACGCTCGCTGATCCCTCGCCGGCCTCACCTTGCGGTGCTCCGGTCGACGATGAAGGGCTGTGGTGGCGGCGGTGGACTGGTCGGCGTCTTCAAGCTGCCGCCAATCCATACGAATTCACCGCTGATGGACTCCGCTGCGTCCGTGACAAGCCAGCGGACTGCGGCGGCGGCGTTTTCGGGTGGATCGCCGCCGGTCCGGCTGACCAGCGCCGCCCACTGGCGAAAACCCTCGCCCTCGCCCTCGCCCTGTAGCTGTGCGGCGCTCGCGCTGATATCCCGCCACATCTGCGTCTGCACCTCGCCAGGATGGAGCGCGTTAGCGGTTACGTGCGTGCCGCTTAGCTCCGCAGCCAGGCAGCGCGTAAACCAATTCACTGCCGCTTTGCTGGTGGTGTACGCGCTGTTGAGCGGCCCCGGCGCATCCTGCGCCGCTGCCGAGGACACATTCACGACTCGACCCCAGCCGCTGGCGAGCATCCCGTCGAGCAGCGCGCGACAGGTCACGTACGTGCCGACGGTGTTGACCAGGAGGGTACTTATCCAGGCGTCGGGGTCGCCGTCGGCGATCCGGGCCAGGGGTCCGAACACTCCGGCGGCGTTGACGAGTATTTGCGGCACGCCGCAGCGCGCGCCCGCTCCGCCGCCCAGCACGGCGTCCACCTGATGCGCTTGGGACACGTCCAGCACCACCGCGCATGAACTGCCGCCCAGCGAGCGGATCTCGGCCACGACGCGCTCCAGTTGTTCAGCGGTGCGGGCGACGACGTGCACATGCAGCCCGTCGCCGGCCAGCGCGAGTGCGACGGCCCGCCCAATGCCGCGTCCACCGCCGGTGACAACCGCGACGCGGCGCGTTAGCGCATCGCCAGCCAGTACGGTTTTCTCAGCCTCCATCTGGATCCCTCGACTCAGTGCTGGTCCCGATTACCTGGGTGACGCGGTAGACACTGTCGGGCACGTCAAGCCTCACGTGTTTGTTGTGGCGAGGGCGCTCTCAGGAGGCTTGCCAGAGATCAGTCTACGATTCCAAATCGGAGCGCGCTCGAACGCAGTCGACTGGACGGAAAATGTGGCACACGGCGGGTCAGGCGGCGCACGATGCGCGCGATTTGAACCTGGCGAGGGCGCACGGGCACTGGCTGGAGCAGCCTGGGCCAGGGTTTGGACCGTCTTCGAAACGGTTGGTCGGCCAGCTTCCTGGTCAAGAACTTTTTCATCTGGATCGGCGAGTAGTGCGACAGCAGCCCGGCACCCTGGTGCACCGCCGACCTGCTGTAGCGCCTGGCGTGGCCGTTCTCGAGTGGGCTGTCTGCTGGACAGCCCCGATCCGTGGACAGCAGCCTCCCTCAGGTCGTCACGACGCCGCCTGGAAGATCGTCACCCCGAGATCGCGGTACTTCTGCCGCTCGGCCGGCGTGGTGGCCGTCCCCATCGCGATGCGGATCCCGGTGCGTTCGAGTTGCTCGGCCACGTTCTTCATGCACGCCTCTACCGTTCTGAGGGGGTACTCGGGATGGAGGTCGAGGGAGAACTCAAGGTCGTTCGGACCCCAGGTCACGTGGGTGATGCCGGGTCGGACGAGCCGGGCGATGTTCGTCACGGTCTCGACTGATTCAATCTGGAGGCTGAGCAGTGCGATCTCGTTCCACCAGGCCGCGTACTCGAGCCGAGCAGTTGGCGCGGTGCGCGTCCGCAGGCCAAGTCGGTTGGGACCGCCCCAGCTTCGCCGCCCGACGGGGCCATAGTAGGCGAAGTCAAGAGCGTCCTGCACGGTCGCCGACTCCATCACCTCGGGAACCAGCGCCCCGGTCACGCCGAGGTCGAAGAAGCGGCCGACTTTGTGGGCGTCGCGCGTGTGCGGGATGCGTAGTTGCACGGGGATGCCGAGTTCCTCCGCCGAGACGGTGAAGCTGATCAGCGCATGATCGCTGTATGGTGAGTGCTGGGCGTCCAACCAGATCAATTGGTACTCGCCGTCTCCCCAGGCAGCCGCCAGCTGCTCTTGGCTCCAGCCGATGTCAGCCCGCAAAGCCACCAGTTCATCGCCAGCGGCGATGCGCGCGCGGAGGTTGTTTTGGCTCGTCATGTCCGTCCCTTATTGCATAGTGCGAGGCGTCTCGCCGGCAGATTACGAGATTACATCCTGTTGGCCGCACATCCCGCTGTCCACGACGGACAACATGGTGGTCGGCTGCCGTCACAACGTGTGGGCCGCCATCCGGCCACACTCAAGTGCGGCGGTGCACAACTGGCCGAGGCGTACTCGGACGCCTTGTGTCAAAGTCACTAGCATGTTCTGCTCATAATGTAGAAGCTGTGATCGAGTTTAGTCGTATTTGTAAACGAAGAATCAGGAGAGATCATGAGCCACTATTCAGGAGTGGCAGGAAAGCGCATTCTGGTTACCGGGGCACGACGCGTTGGGATTAGCGATGGCTCAGGCACTCCTACAAGAAGGCGCAAAGGTCGTGGTCAGCGGACGAGGCCAGAACAAAATTGATCACGTTGTTTCTTCTCTTAGGTTCCCTTCTGGAGAATGTATTGGAGCTCCCATCAACGTTTGAGATGACCACTCAATTCAAAAAGGAGTTGCCGAGATGGTGCAGCTCTGGGGCGGCATCGACGTCCTGATTAGTAACGCTGGAATCGGAATGCGAACCGTCAATCTGGGGTTCGTGACTGATCCTCATCCTTTCTGGGAGGATTCCGCATCTGCATTCCGGGATCTCACCGATACGAATCTTACCGGATACTTTTTGGTAGCCAAGGCAGTCGTTCCCTATTTTCTAAACGCCGGCGGTGGAAGAGTCATCAATGTTGGTATAAATCACGAAACTATGAAGCAGAAAGGTATGATCCCGTACCGCCCCTCGCGGGCGGGAACTGAGTCGCTCTCCCACATCATGGCTCAGGATCTGGCGGGACGCGGAGTCACTGTGAATATCCTTCTGCCAGGAGGTGCGACGGAGACAGGCGGTCCAACGTGCCTTCTAACGCCGCGCAGTTCGAACGGCGCTTCGCCGATAGCTGTCTAAGTAGAGCAGCACCGCGTCCGTTGAGTCTGGCCACAAGACGCGGACGGAGGGATGCGTAAAGGAAGTGACGGCAGAAGAGGTGACGACGGGTTTCCTGGCGCTGGTTGGGGGCGACGAGTTCAAGCCGGGCAACGAAGAGCACGACCGCTTGCTCGTCGAGCACCGGGGACTGGGTCGGGCCTACGTGGTTCCGACGGCGGCCGCGCGCCATCGGTCCGACCTCGCTGTCGCGAACGCCCTGCAGTGGTTCAAGGGCCTCGGGCTGGACGTCGTTGAATTGCCGGTGCTGAAGCGTTCGGACGCCCTCTTGGCGACGAACGTGGAGCTGGCCGAGCGAGGCGGCCTTTTCTACCTGACCGGTGGCGACCCGGGCCTCGTGGTGGACGTCCTTCGCGACAGCCCCGTCTGGCGCGCTATGGCGGCGGCCTGGCAGCGCGGCGCCGCGCTCGCCGGGTCGTCGGCTGGGGCCATGGCGCTGGGACGGTGGACGCTGATCCGGAAGGCCTACCCGGGCCATGCCGAGCGCCGCTGCAAGCCGGCGCTCGACCTCGTCCCGCGGGTGGCGGTCGCACCGCACTTCGAAGCCTTCGGCCACCGCTGGGTCGACTCGGTGCTGGAAGAACCGCCCGCCGAGGACGTGGTGATCGTCGGCATCGATGAGCGGTCAGCCGCGCTGTGGGATGGTCGCGCGTGGACGGCCCGCGGCCCGGGCCGCATCACCGTCGTGACGAGGCGCGATCGCGGCGTCTACCTGCCTGGGACGCCCCTCGAGCTACCCGCTCCGAGTGCGGGGCCCGACGGGTGAGCTTCAGCGCTCGCGGCGCGCCCTAGCATAGCCTCGAGATGCAGAGCCTGCTCCAGCGCAAACCGCGCGCGTGTCATGGCTCTGAGTCCGAACGCGGCCTCGCCCGGTACCCGCCAGCGCCCGGCCGGCCGCATCAAGAGTGTCCGGAGTAACTGCAAGGGTGGTCAGGGGCATGCGCTGTGTCCTCACTTCAAATGTTCTTGACCTCCTAATACGTTCGTACGTATTATGAGGCAATGAGTCGCAGGTCGCTTCGCGAGCAACTCCTCGAGTCGGGCGTCACGACGCTCCATCAACGCGGCTTCGCCGCCTCCGGCGTCCGTGAGATCACCGGTGCGGCCGGTGTCCCGCAAGGCTCCTTCACCAATCACTTTCGCTCCAAAGAAGCTTTTGGCGTCGCCGCCCTGGACCGCTACTTCGAGCGCACCGAAGCCATCTTCGACGCGACGTTGGGCGACCAGACGCGCTCGCCCGCCCAGCGGCTGCGGGCCTACTTCGAGGCGATCACCGAATTCCTGGCGGGTGTCGGCTGGCGGCATGGCTGCATGATCAGCAACCTGAGCCTGGAGACCGCGGACCACAGCGAGCTCCTCCGCGGCCGTCTGGAGGCGATCTTCGGTAGCATGACCCAGCGCTTCGCCGAGGTACTCAGGGCGGCTCAAGCTTCCGGAGACGTGCGGGACGACGTCGATGCGGACGAGCTAGCCGACGTCCTGCTCTCGGCGTGGCACGGCGCCATGCTGAGGATGAAGGTCGATCGCAGCCCCGAGCCGCTCGATCGCTTCAAGCGCGTCTTTCTTGCAACCCTGCTCGCTCACTCCAGCAGAATTCATCAGTAGAGGAAACACCAATGGCAAACACGGCTTACGTTTCCACGTTCGAGCTCTATCAGTCCGCCTGGTCATCGAGCCTCAGTCCAGCCGAGCGTCAACGTCGGCTGGACAGGAGCGTGGCCGAGGACTGCGTCTACACCGATCCGGGGTCGGAGTGCCACGGCCACGCGGAGTTGATCGTCAAGATAGAAGACTCGAAGCAACGTTTTCCCGGAGCGTTGTTCCGAAACGACAGCTGCCTGGAGCATCATGCGCAGGCGCTGTTCAACTGGACGATGTTCGACGGACAGGGCGACGAGTTTGTCAAGGGTACGAGCTACGTCCGGTTCGGAGAGGATGGACGGCTATCCCACATGACGGGATTTTTCAACGCGGCGCCGTCCAACACGTTCCACCCCTGAGCCACCGGGGTATCTCCCGTCACCGCAGCTCCCACTCCACATCGCGGCCACGGCGCCATGTTACGAGCGGAAGGCTGGCACCAGCGGCGCAATTGGTGCGCCGCGACACGCTGTCAGACGCGTGGCGCAGTTCGCTTACGACTGGGAGGTGGACCAGCCTTGGGCACCTGTGTATCGCAGACCGAGCCGTCGGGTGGCCAGGGCTGGCGCGCGCCAACGTCGTGGCGCTCGAAGCAAAAATGTCGTACCGGACGGACAGCGGTTGGACAACTGAGATACGAAGCGCCTCACGCATGGGCGCCCGTCTCCGCTGAGTGAGTAGCCAATGAACCTGCTGAAACTCGGACCACGCCCAGGTGCTTCAGATCACGTGGGTAGTTACAATGCCGACTACTGGGATGCGCGCGCGAGTCATTCGGATTGGACTTCGCGAGGGATTCGTGTTCCCAAAGTACTGCTCAATCACAGCGCGATCGGCGACGTGGTCGAGTTGACCGTCCACGACGATCGGATAATCCTCGCCGTCGCCATCGTCGAGCTCAAACCCGAGTGCGCTGTCGGTCACGACCAGGGCTTCGGAGCCATTCGGGGCCGCAGTACAGCAGCCAATGAAGGACCCACTGCGAGTCGGAGAGGAAGTGGATGAGTATCCCACCACTGTTCACGAACACAGGGAAGTCGGCTAAGGGGGCGTCAATGAATAAGTTCCCGGAATCATGGGGAGGGCGAAACTGAAGTGCGCGGTCGTATCGTGTAATTCCAGTGCGGGCAAATAGGGTGCGGTTCGATGCGGAGAGTGGCCATCTCAGCATCGGTGACTTTCTGACCGATGGGGTACTTACGGTCCTGGAAGATGGCCTGCTCGGTCAGGCCTGGGGCGGTTGTTGTGCCACGGATGACGCCCAGCAGCGTCTCCCAGGTGCGCAGCGGAACCCCTGCCCAATTGGAACTTATATGACTAAATAGTCGACGCTCTATGGGATTCCATTTGGACAAGGCATCATGATGCCGGTCCCCCGGAGTGCTTCATCTGTCGCGGACGAGTTCGTCCCAATCTTGCGCGAAGACGATCGACCTGTTCGTCCGGCAAGCTGACGTGCCAAGATGTGCCATTTCCCACCTGCGAACCGGTCAATATTCCCTCCCGCAGCCAGCGCCAGATCGTCTCAGGAGCACACATAGAGACAACCAGGAACGGAGACGCATCCCGCCCCAGGTTTTCCATCACGAGGAGCGGATAGAGCTGTCCGGACTCGATAGGCAGGCCAGCCGAGCGCTCTTCGTCGCCCTCGTGGCGCGAATGAACACGTCCCAGATCCAGTCGGAGTCCTGTACCCGCAACCGAATGACGCTCCCTGGCCGATAAATCAGGTCACGAAGCCGCGAATCAGATGATTCGTCCTGGCGCTGCGTCAATGACCGTTTTTCCAACAGGGATTACTCCGTAGCAGGTCCCTTCGCGTGTTCGACGACTCAGGCCTGATCAACGCGCACCTTCCCTGAGATTGCCCGATCCGCTGGCAGTCAGCGTATCGTTCTGCCCGCTGGTCGAGCCGCACGCCCTACGCCAAGCCGCGGCCAGGCCGCGCGTAGCTGCTGATGGGCAGCGTGGCGCTGATCTTCGCCTGCGCGGCGTGCGGACCGATGACGGCGGCCAACCCGTTGCTGGTGATGTCCATTCCGTCCCGCTGGGACCGCGGCGGCTACGTCCTGGACCCCAACGGCTGCCGCCAGCCCATCTGCGAAGCGTGTGCGTGCCAACAACGCCAGGAGCACTCATCCGCCATGGTGAGAGGTACGAGGGGCCGTACGCGACCACCGCCCAGGCGTTGCCGGTGGTGGTGCTCGCCCGCCTGGGGCTGTGCACGAGTCACCCCGCATACAATTGACCGACTACTGAATAGGCGATATGACACCGTCATGTGGTGCGCAACGCTAGGCCAGTGGACGCATCGTCTTTGGGAGCCGGTGGCCGCCATCGCACTACCCGGTCTCGTGAGATCGGCCGTTACCGTGGCAGACGTGTCCGCCCCAGCAGTCCAGCCCTGGCTGCCCATCGTAGTGAGTGGCCGTTGTTCCTGTTGTCGCCCGCTGCGGCGCCTCTGGTGATGGTCGGCTGTCAGGTCGAGCCAATGGCTACGATCTGTAGACACGACATGTCAGATTCATCGGCAAGCCCTTTTCGTGTCGAAGAGGTCACCATCGCTCAACTCCAGGCCGGCTACCTCGACGGCACGTTGACCGCTCGCGCAGTCACCCAGGCCTACCTCGATCGCATCGAGACGTACGACCGTCGCGGCCCTTATCTCAACTCGCTCATTAGCGTGAACGCGCATGCTCTCGCCGACGCGGACAGGCTCGACGCTGCACTCCAGTCGAACGGCGGCCTTACGGGACCCCTGCACGGTGTCCCCGTCATCGTCAAGGACAACCTGGACACCGTCGACCAGCCAACCAGCTCTGGCGTCGCTCTGTTCAAGGACTTTGTCCCTCCAAGGGACGCGTTCATCGTGGCGCGGCTGCGCGCCGCGGGCGCTATCCTCCTCGCCAAAGCCTCGCTGTCCGAGTTGGCGATGGGTCTGGCCGACAACATCAACTCCGTCTTGCCGGGCTTCACGCGCAATCCGTACAACCTCGCCTATGCGAGCGGCGGCTCCAGCGGTGGGACGGGGGTTGCTGTGGCGGCCAATCTCGGCACGGTCGGACTGGGCACCGACACCGGTGGCAGCGTGCGTGCTCCGTCTTCGATCAACAATCTGGTCGGCATCCGTCCAACGGTTGGCCTGGTGAGTCGCACGGGCATGGGCCCGCTCGACAGTCAGAGGGACACCCCGGGGCCGATGGGGCGGAGCGTCGAGGACGTCGCTCGCCTGCTCGACGTGATCGCCGGCATCGATCCGGCCGACGCGCGCACCGCGAAGGCGGTGGGACACATTCCGCCCACGTACACCGCCTTCCTTGATAAGGATGGGCTTCGGAGTGCGCGCATCGGCGTATTCCGACAGGCGCTCCACCTCCAGGACGGTGCCGACCCGCGCGTGGCGGCGCTGTTTGAGGCGGCTCTCGACGAGTTCCGCGTCGCGGGGGCAGTCGTCTTCGACGATTTCAACGTGCCCGGATTCGAGACCTTTCCCCGACCACCGCAGACGGCCGCGCGGACAAAGGCTGACTGGGAACGCTACTTCGCCTATGAAGGACCGACATTTCCCATTAAGACGGTTGCCGAGCTGCGCGATGCGCCGATCGGCCAGCGTGTGCATCCGTTGCACGCCCCCCGTATCGCCGAGATTGCGGCCGTCGCGGTCTCGCCTGAGGACGACCCGGCGACTGTTCAAGGGCGCAAGGACGAGCAACTGTATCGCGACGCATTTGGGGCGGCGATGGACGCGGCACAGGTCGAGGCGCTGGTGCTGCCTGTCTGGAGCTTTCCACCCGTGCTCAATGGCGACCGCGGCCAGACGCCGCAGGGCTCACTGACCTTTATCGGCAGCGCCACTCAGTGGCCCGTAGTTGTCGTGCCGATCGGCTTCGTCGGCGAGCAGCTCCCGATAGGCATGCAGCTGCTTGGTAGGCCCTGGAGCGAAAGCGCGCTGATCCGTTTCGCTTATGGCTATGAACAGGCTTCCCATCATCGGCGGCCGCCAACGAGCGCGCCAGCGCTCATGTTCTGATGCCTACGCAGAATGCCGCATAGCGTCTCCACGGAGATGCGCCGCCACGGTACACCTCGCCGTACGGCGTGAAGGTCAGCTGGCCGGCATGCGGCTCAGGCTGAAGGTGACGGGCAGAGTCTTCGCGCCGAACACGAAATCACTCTGGATCGTCTCGATAGCCGCGTCGGGCACGCGCTGCAAATCGGGCAGTTGCGACAACATCATCGGCAGGGCGATGCCAGCTTCCAGACGCGCTAGCGGCGCACCGATGCAGGTGTGGATGCCGTGGCCGAAGCTGAGGTGCCGGTTCGGCTTGCGGGCGATGTCGAAGTGATCCGGATCGGGAAACTGCGTCGCGTCGCGGTTCGCGGACGCAATCCAGGCGGTGACCACCGCCCCAGCCGGCACGCGTTGTCCGCCAATCTCGACCTCCGACTTCGCCGTGCGTCCCATGCTCCAGACCGGCGGCAGATAGCGCAGGACTTCCTCGATTGCGCCTGGCATCAGGTCTGGCTGGCGGCGCAGCTGGGCCAGTGCCTCAGGCTGGGCGTCCAGGCAGACAATCGCATTGCCGATCAGGTTCGTGGTCGTCTCGTTGCCAGCGATCAGCAGCAACACGCAGAAACCGATCAGCTCCATTTCGTCCAGGTGTTGCCCGTCCAGTTGCGCCGCGAGCAGTCCACTCACGAGGTCGTCACCCGGGTGCTGGCGGCGATAGGCAAGCAGTTCGGAGAAGTAGTCGATCATCTCGCCCATCGCGCCGACCCGACGCTGCTGCAATCGGAGTGCGGCTGCGTAGCCGGCGTTGCTCGGACGCGACGAGACAATCGCATCAGACCAGCGCTTGAAGTCGCTGTGTCGCTCAACGGGTACCCCGAGCAGCTCGGCGATCACCGTCACCGGGAGTGGCGACGACAAGTCAAGAATCACGTCCATTGCGCCGGTCGTTCGCACCGCGTCGAGCAGCTCCCGCGTGATCGCGGTGATGCGCGGAGCGAGTCCGGCGACAGCCCGCGGCGTGAATGCCTGCGACACGAGACCGCGCAGTTGATTGTGCCTGGGCGGGTCGGTAGCCAGCATCGACGCAGCAAGTGGCGATCGATTGGCTTGCACCGCCGACCCGGGAAATTGCTCAGAGGAAAACACGGCGTGATCGGTGAGCACGCGCGACGCTTCCGCGTAGCCGAAGGCATGCCAGCTACCAGTGTTCGGGTCCCGGCACACGGGCTGGGTTGCGCGCATCTCGGCAAGCCACGCCTGGTGAGCGGGCATCGCATCAAGTGAGGTTGGTGGTTGAAAAAGTGGATCTTGCATCTGAGCTTCCCATTCGTGTGATGGCTCGCATGTACAGGCAGTCCAAAGAGGAGGGGGCACCCGGCTCAGTCAGCGCAGTGCCACCGCTCAGCCATGTCGGCTAGCTCCCGCAGCCCGTCCAGAATCCGGTCGCGCTCGATCCAGTAATAGACTTCCTGTCCGATCTTCTCGCTGTCGACCATGCCGGCGTCTTTGAGGACTTTGAGGTGGTGTGAAATGGCGGGCCGGCTCACGCGGAAGTTGGCGGCGATATCGCCAACGTTGGCGCGGCCGTCCGCCTCGCCGAGGCGATGAAGGACCTGGAGCCGAACGGGATCGCCGAGGGCGGTGAGGAAGCGGGTGGCCTCCTTCAGGAAATCCGGTTTTACTTTCGGCCGACTGAGACCCGTGGCCCGTTGTTGCGCCATGACCGCATGCCTCCAACATTGCGTAAATGTGTATAAACGTACCTACTTACAATAGCACTGCTGGTTGGCCGCGTCAAGGCTGGCCGCAGCGGCGGCACCGCACACCAGTAATAGTGTGTAAAAATATATTGACGGATTTACGGTTGGGGTTGCTATTGCGCCGAGTGCCTCGGCGGCGCCCATCGCCTGAAGGAGCAATCCACCATGTTTATCGTTACCGCCATCTGCTCGTCGCTGGCTGCGATCTTGTTGCTGACATTGATAAATACGTGTACACACGTATACTCACGTCGTTCGCTGCCTCATGCAGACCACGCTGGGGCAGCTGACGCGTGACCACCAGGCCTAGGCACGCTTGATTCAAGACGGCCCACTCGAGTGGGCCATCGTCCGCGGCACCGCGCAATTTACCGACGGCCCGCAGACCGGCGGCTACCACTCCGGGCAGATGACTCCGGGGCGCCGGTCTAGAGGGGCGGCCGAAGAGTCTTCTGCACGGACATCGCCCCTCTAGAGAAGATGGCGGCGACGTAGCTTGCCAACGTTGTGAGGTGAGCTGGCGGGATACGCTGGGTCCGCCGGCGCTGTGTGTTCAGCCCTTGATGCCGGTGAGCGCGATGCCTCGGATAAAGTGCTTCGAGGCGACGAGGTAGACCGCCATAACCGGCATGACCGTGAGCATGGCCCCCGCCATCCACAGGTCGTAACGCGTCCAGTACAGATTCTTCAAACTGGCGAGCACCAGCGGGATCGTCTGCCGGTCATCACTGGTCAGCACAATGCTCGGCCAGAGAAAAGCGTCCCAGCTGGTCAGGCAGGTGATGACCGCCAGGGCAGCCAGCGGCGCTCCCGATAGGGGTAGCACGATCTGAAAGATGATGCGCCATTCGGACGCCCCGTCTATGCGCGCCGCGTCAAGCAACTCGCCGGGGATTGCCTCGACGAACTGTCGCATCAAGAATATCCCGAATGCCGAACACAACCCGGGCAAAATGACGCCGATGAGTTGATCGGCGGCGCCGATGTCGGCGATGAAGATGTACAGCGGCACCAGTACCACCGCGAAGGGAACCATCATCGTCGCAAGCAGCAGGGCGAACAAGAAGTTCTTGCCCCAGAAACGGTACTTTGAAAAGACATAGCCACACAGCAACGACGTCAGCATGACCGACAGCGTCTGTACAACCGCCACCACGATGCTGTTGCGCATCGCGCTGAGGAAGTTGACGCGGTTGATAATTTCCACATAGCTACTCAGCGTCCACACGTGCGGCAGGAGATCCGCGGAGCTGACGAGCTCCTTGAAGACCTTGAAGGAGCCGAAGATCATCCAGACAAATGG
>JAABUQ010006782.1_pt1 | contig 17074 bp, 13 predicted proteins | sample 5560001 | NCBI WGS metagenome assembly JAABUQ01 (sample SAMN10711888, study PRJNA513371) | rock metagenome | isolation source: Antarctica rocks | place: Antarctica: Victoria Land, Finger Mt nord | collected 2015-12-18
TCGGTCGTGACCTCCTCGCTGCGCCGCGTGCTGGGCAACGAGCAACTGTTGAAGGTGCTGTCGGCCGACCGTGGCCGCATCATGGGGCTGATACGCGGCCAGGTCAGCGACGAGATGCGCGGGTTCGGCGTGACGATCGAGGACGTGCGCCTGCGCCGGGCCGACCTGCCGGAGGAGAACACCCAGGCCATCCTGAGCCGGATGAAGTCCGAGCGCGAACGCATCGCGAGCCAGGCGCGGGCCGAGGGCGCCGAGGCGTCCGCCCGCATCCGCGCCGACGCCGAGCGCGACCGCACGGTGCTGCTGGCCGAGGCCCGCGCCACCGCCGACCGCTCGCGCGGCGAGGGCGAGCGGCAGTCGATCAAGATCTACGCCGACGCCTTCCAGCAGGACACCAAGTTCTACGAGTTCTACCGGACCATGCAGGCGTACCGGGAGGCGTTCGGCAACGGGCAGTCCCGCCTTGTCCTGACCCCGGACAGCGACTTCTTGCGCCTCCTGCGCCAGGCGCCGCAACAATGACGCGCGGCCTGCGTTGTTCCCAGACTTGCGGGCCGTCCCATCTAATGTGTTGCAGCCACGCCGCCTGCATGGATACATCCATCTTTCGCCGCCCCCTCGGGAGTTAAGTTATGCGCCTCCGGTCCCTTCGTGCTCTCGCACTCGCCAGCGCATTCGTGCTCCCGGCCGTGCTGCCGCCGTTCATAGCCCCGGCGACGGCGCGTGGCGCCCCGGAAAGCTTTGCCGACCTTGCGGCCACGCTGCTGCCGGCGGTGGTGAACATCTCGTCGTCACAAAGTGCGCAGGCCCGGGCGGACCGGAGCGGCCCGGAGGTCCCGAACTTCCCGCCGGGTTCGCCGTTCGAGCAGTTCTTCAAGGATTTCTTGGACCGCAACAAGCCCGGCGGCCAGCAACGCCGCGGCCAGGGGCCGGGCCATGGCGAGGGCGGGCCACCGGGCCAGGACGGCGGGCCGCCAAGCTCCGGACGGGCCGTAAGCCTCGGTTCGGGCTTCGTGATCGACCCCGCCGGCTACATCGTGACGAACAACCACGTCATCGATGGCGCGGACGAGATCAGCGTGACCTTGCAGGACAACACGACGCTCAAAGCCAAGTTGGTCGGCAAGGACGAGCGGGTGGACCTGGCCCTGCTCAAGGTCGAGAGCGACAGGCCGCTCAAGTTCGTGCCGTTCGGCGACAGCGACGCCGAGCGCGTGGGCGACTGGGTGCTGGCGATCGGCAACCCCTTTGGCCTCGGCGGCTCTGTCACGGCCGGCATCGTGAGCGCACGCGGTCGCGACATCCGGCAGGGGCCGTATGACGACTTCATCCAGACGGACGCCGCCATCAACCGGGGCAACTCGGGCGGGCCGCTGTTCAACATGTCGGGTGAGGTCATCGGCATCAACACAGCGATCTATTCGCCGTCCGGCGGCTCCGTCGGCATCGGGTTCTCGATCCCGTCCAACCTGTCCAAATCTGTGGTGTCGCAGCTTCGCGAGTTCGGGCGTGCCCGCCGCGGCTGGCTGGGGGTGCGCATCCAGCAGGTGACGCCCGATATCGCCGAGAGCATCGGCCTGAAGGACACGACCGGCGCCATGGTCGCCGGCGTGAACGACGGCGGCCCGGCCGACACGGCCAAAATCCGCAACGGCGACATCATCCTGAAGTTCAACGGCCAGGACGTGAAGGAGATGAAGACCCTGCCGCGCATCGTGGCCGAGACGGTGATCGGCAAGAACGTCCCCGTCGTGCTGTGGCGCGACGGCAAGGAGGTGACGGTGCAGGCGTCGGTCGGCGAGCTGCCCGACGAGGTGCAGCAGGCGTCCGCCACGCCCACGCCAGAGCGTGTGACGCCGAACCGCACATCGGAAATCTCGGGCCTGGGCGCGCGGCTGTCGCCGATCACCGACGACCTGCGCGACAAGTTCAAGCTGTCGCAGGACCAGAAAGGCGTCGTGGTGACGGACGTGATGCCGGACGGCAACGCCGCCGGCCGTGGCCTGAAGCCCGGCGACGTGATCGTCGAGGTGCAGCAGGAGGCGGTGTCCAGCCCCGCCGACGTGCAGGAGCGCCTCGACCGGTTCCGCAAGCAGAACCGCAAGACGGTGCTCATGCTGATCCAGAGCGGCGACGGCCTGCGCTGGGTGCCGGTGCCGCTCGCGGCCGACGGCCAGAACAAGCCGGGCTAAGTTTGCCGGGTCCGGGCTGGACCCGGACCCGCTGCCATGCCGCACCCTGAAACCTGGCTCAAGGTCCTGCCGGACGGCCTGTTCTGCGAGCCTGGCGGCTTCTACATCGACCCGCTGCGGCCCGTGGCCCGCGCCATCATCACACATGCCCACGCCGACCATGCCCGGCCTGGCCATGACGCCGTGCTCGCAAGCCCCGAGACGCTGGCGCTCATGGATGTCCGCATGGGCGAGGGCCGCGCCGGCGCCGTCCAGCAGGCATTGGAGTACGGCGAACCCATCGCCATCGGCGAGGTCCGGGTCTGGATGCAGCCGGCCGGGCACGTGCTGGGCAGCGCGCAGGTCGCGATGGAGTGGCGCGGCAGCCGCGCGGTGGTCAGCGGCGACTACAAGCGCCAGCCCGACCCGACCTGCCGTCCGTTCGTGCCGATCCCCTGCGACGTGTTCGTGACCGAGGCCACCTTTGCGCTCCCGGTGTTCCGCCATCCGCCGGCGGAGCACGAAATCGCCAAGCTGCTCGACAGCGTGGCGCTGTTCCCTGAGCGCACGCATGTCGTTGGCGCCTATGCGCTGGGCAAGGCGCAGCGGGTCATCGCGCTGCTGCGCCAGGCGGGTTGGGACCGGCCAACCTACCTGCACGGCGCGCAAATCCCGCTCTGCGCCGCCTATGGCCGCCTCGGCATCCCGCTCGGCGACCTGCTGCCGGCCACGGTTGCCGAGAAGGACAAGCTGAAGGGCGCCATCGTGATCGCGCCCCCCAGCGCGATCGCCGACCGCTGGGCGCGGCGCTTGGCGGAGCCGGTCGTGTGCAACGCTTCCGGCTGGATGCGGGTGCGGCAGCGTGCCCGGAGCAAGGGCGTCGAGCTGCCGCTGGTCATCTCGGACCACTGTGACTGGGACGAGCTGAACCAGACCCTCGACGAGGTCGCCGCCCCGGAGGTGTGGGTGACGCACGGTCGCGAGGAGGCGCTGATCCACGAGGCGGCCAAGCGCGGCATCCGTGGGCGTGCGCTGCGGCTGGTGGGCTACGGCGACGAACAAGAGGACCTGTCAGAAGCTGGACCAGAAGCTGGGCCAAAAGCTGGGACAGTGGCGCCCGCCGCCGCATGATCGCCTTCGCGGACCTGTTGGAGCGCTTGGTGTTCACGCCGGGCCGCCTGGCGAAAATCGCCCTGCTGCGCCGCTATTTCGCCACCCAGCCCGACCCCGACCGCGGCTTCGGCCTCGCCGCATTGACCGGGGAACTTGCCTTTCAGGCTGCGAAGCCGGCCATGGTCCGTGCCTTGGTCGAGGAGCGCACCGACCCCGTGCTGTTCGACATGTCGCGCGACTATGTCGGCGACCTCGCGGAGACCGTCGCGCTGATCTGGCCCTCGGCGCCCAGCAACGCCGGGCCGCCCCGCATGACCGAAGTCGTGCGGACCCTGATCAGCACGCCGAAGTCCGAGCTGCCCTCCGTGCTGGCCGGCTGGCTCGACGCCTCCGACGCCTCGGTCCGCTATGCGTCGCTGAAGCTGATCACCGGCGAGTTGCGTGTCGGCGCCTCGGCACGGTTGGCGAAGGTTGCGCTGGCCGAGGTCGCCGAGGGACGGATCGCGGCCGACGAGATCGAGGAGGTTTGGCACGGCCTGACACCGCCGTATACGCCGCTGTTCGCCTGGATCGGCGGCCATGGCCCGCGCCCCGACCCGGCCGGCGCACCGGTGTTCCGCTCTCCCATGCTGGCCCATCCGCTGGAGGCGCCCGATATCGCCGCGTTGATCCCCTCGGCCTTCCGCGCCGAGTGGAAGTGGGACGGCATCCGCGTCCAGCTCGTGGCGACGCCGCTTGGCCGCCGCATCTTCTCGCGCGGCGCCGACGACATCTCGGCCGCGTTCCCCGAGATCGTGGAGGCGATGGTGTTCCACGGCGTGCTGGACGGCGAGCTGCTGGTGCTGCGCGACGGTCAAGTGGCACCGTTCGCCGACTTGCAGCAGCGGCTCAACCGCAAGGCGCCGGGCGCCAAGGCGCAGCGCGACTACCCCGTCGCCGTCCGCCTCTACGACCTGCTGTTCGACGGCGCCGAGGACCTGCGGCCGTTGCCCTTCGACACGCGCCGGATGCGGCTGGAAGCCTGGTACGCCGAGCACAGCCCGCCCCGCATGGACCTGTCCGAGCTGATCCCGTTCACCACCGTCGACGAGCTTTCGATGGTGCGCGACGGCACCCGCGCCGCCAGCATCGAGGGGCTGATGCTGAAGCGCGGCGACAGCGCCTATGTGTCCGGCCGGCCCAAGGGCCAGTGGTGGAAGTGGAAGCGCGACCCGCTCACGATCGACGCCGTGGTGATGTACGCCCAGCGGGGCCACGGCAAGCGCAGCAGCTACTACTCCGACTACACCTTCGGGCTTTGGCGGGAGGACGGGGAGCTGGTGCCGGTGGGAAAGGCCTACTCCGGCTTCACCGACGCGGAGCTGGTGACGCTCGACCGCTGGATACGCAACCACACCACCAACCGCTTCGGACCCGTGCGCGAGGTGGAGCGCGGCCTGGTGCTGGAGATCGCCTTCGACGCGGCGCAGCGCAGCAACCGGCACAAGTCCGGCGTGGCTCTGCGCTTCCCGCGCGTGGCCCGCTTGCGGATGGACAAGCCGGCCGCCGAGGCGGACCAGTTGGACACGCTCATGCGGCTGATCGAGCCGGGCGCCGCTCAGGCGTAGCGGCGCAGGCCGACGACGCCGAAAGCAAGGAGCGGAGCGCCGCACAGCGCCACGACCAGCGGAAGCGGCAGCAGCCCGAGCAGCGCCGGGGCGACGACCAGCCCGAGCAGCAGGCCGCCCTGGCTCGCCGCGATGAAGGCGCGGGTAGCGGCCTGGATGTCCGGCCGCGGCAGCTCGGTCTGCGTCAGCACCGCAACGGGGATGTCCTGCATGGGTCCGCCCACCGCGGAGAACGCCGCAGCGGCGGCGTAGGCTGGCAGCAGCGCCGCTCGCGGCAGGCCGGCCGCCTCAATGGCGGCGAGGCCGCAGATGCCGGTGCCCAGGATCAGGTTGCCAAGGAAGATTTGGCGCCCCGGTCGCGCCGGCATCGGGCAGCTGCCGATGACCAGGTTGGCGAGCAGGTTGGTACAGCCATAGGCCGAGATGAGCGCGCCATACGCGGCGGCGCCTGAGCCGCCCGGCCCCAGCAGGCCGTTGCGCGCCACCATCAACGGTAGGATCAGGAAGAACACTGCGTACCACGCGCCGTTCAACGGGCCGGTCATTGCCAGCGTGTAGCCCAGCAGCCGGTGCCGCCGCACCACGCGGACGCCGTGCGCCATCGAGGCGAGCACGCTGCCCGGCGGTGCGGGCCGGGCCGCGGGCAGCCGGGTGCGCCGCTGGATCAGCAGCAGCGCCGCGGCGGAGGCCAGGAAGCTGCCGGCGTCGACCGTGAGCATGTGGCGGATCGGCAGCACGATGACGAGCGCGCCGACCAGGGCGGGGCCGAACAGGCGGGCGATCCGCTCCGTCGCGTCCAGCAGCGCGTTGGAGGCCGGCAGCGCGGACGGGTCGGCGACCAGCGCTGGGATCACGGCTTGCAGCGCCGGGCGGAACACGGCCTGGCCGGCGCCCAGCACGGCCACTGCGGCAACCAGCGCCGCCGGCGACGGCCCGCCGCTGGCCGACCATGCCACGACGACGCCGAGCAGCACCGCCGCGCGGGCCGCGTCGGCGCCGATCATGGCCCGCAGCGGCGCCCATCCGTCCGCGAGCCGTCCGCCGAACACCAGGGTCAGCAGCACCACGAGCGGCCCCACCGCCACGATCCAGCCGGCCGTCGGGCCAAACGCCTCGACCGCGATCCAGGTGAAGGCGACGGCGTAGGCCTGGTCGCCGACCGACGACAGCGCGAGCCCGCCCCACAGCAGCGCCAACGACGGCTGCCGGAGCGGGCGCACCAGGCTCGGCAACTGCATCAGCGCGCCAGCAGGGGGAGCACGGACAAGACCAGCAACACGGCCATGGCAACATTGAACGTCCTCAACTGCGCGGGCGACCGCAGCACCCGGCCGGCGCCAGCGCCAAGCAGCATCCAGAACAGGGTGCATGGCAGGCACACCAGGGCGAACAGGACGGCGAGCAACATGATTTGTCCGACCAGCCCGTGGCCGGGCACGGTGTAGGTCGTGCTCGTCACGATGGCCAGGATCCATGCCTTGGGGTTGACCCATTGGAACAACGCCGCCGCACCGAAGCCCATGGGCCTGCTTGCGGACCCGCCGCCCAGCGGCATGGCTGGGTCGGCGCGGGCGATGCCCCATGCGATCCAGAGTATCCAGGCGCCGCCGATCCACCGCAGGGCGGCATGCAGCGCCGCCGACGCGGCAAGCGGCCCGGCCAGGCCCAAGCCAACGAGGGCCACCATGACGCCGAACCCGCCGCTGATGCCCAGCATGTGGGGAAGGGTCGCACGTGCGCCATGGTTGGCAGCCGAGGCCGCGATCATGATGTTGTTCGGCCCCGGCGTGACCGAGGTGGCGACGGCGAACAGGACGAAGGCGAAAAGGTCAGGCGGCATCATCGGCGTTCAAGTGCCGACAAGGGGCGTTCGCAGCGTATTCGACCGTCTCGGCCGGCGTGCCCCGACACCCTCGGCCGCGTGTCCCGGCGGCCTGCGCGGCGCAGGCCGCCGAAGTCGGTCGTCAGTCCAGCCTTTACTGGGAGGTATCGGTCGGAGCCATGCCACTTGGAGTCATGCCGCCTGGAGTCATGCCGCTCGGGGCAGTGCCGCTGCGTGCGGAACTCAGGCTTTGCTGGTTCAGCGCGTCCGTGGCGGCGCTGCCGGAATCGTGCCGCATGGTTGGGTGACCCCTCATCGAGTGGTGCATCATGGAATGCGGGTGGCGCATCGGGTGCCGGGCCGTTGCAGCACTGGCTGCGGCGGCGAACGACGCGGAAACAACAAGGGCCGCGACTAGGGTTGAGGCGAGTTTACGGATGGTCATGCTCTGCTCATTTCAACGGATATGCGGCGCTCGACGGCACCGAATATGCAATTATCGCGTCGCGGGCCGTTTCCAGCAATGATTGCTGCATCTAGGCAACAGTAATCTTTCGGCAGTGGTACAGCACACACAGTTTGTTACGATCTGGTTGATCAACTGCCGTTGCGCGTCACCAAACGCCCAGCCCGCGCCGCTGTTGCGCCGTCATGGCGGACATAGGCGGATTGGCCGTTGACCCAAGTTTCGACGATGCCTTCGGGGGGCTGGGTCGGGCGGTCGAAATCGGCGGCGTCCCGCACGGTGGCCGGGTCGAACAGCACGAGGTCGGCGTAGGCGCCGGCGCGCACCACGCCCCGGTCCGCGAGGCCGAACACCGTCGCGGTGCGGCCCGTCATCTTGTGCACCGCCGTCTCCAGGCTGAACAAGCCGAGGTCCCGCGCATAGTGCCCCAGCACGCGCGGAAACGTGCCCCATAGCCGCGGGTGCGGGAAGGCGTCGTGCGGCAGGCCGTCGCTGCCCACCATGCTGCGCGGATGCGCCAGGATGCGCCGCACGTCGGCCTCGTCCATCTGGAAGTAGATCGCGCCGGCCGGGGACAGCCGCTCGGCGGCCTGGCGCTGGGTGAGGCCCCATTCGGCCGCCACCTCCGCCAGCATGCGGCCGGACAGTTCCGGATGTGGCACGGACCAGGTCACTTTGGTCGCCACGTCCTCGCGGACCCGGCTTGGGATCAGCACGGTCGACGCCGCGGCGTAGGGGTACATGTCGAAGTCGACCGCTTGCTGCCGCGCCCCGGCCTCGATCGCCGGCAGGGTCTCGACCGAGCGGCCGTAGTTCTCCGGCATCGCGCATTTATGGTGGCTGATCACCACCGGCGCGCCGGCGTCGCGGCCGATCCGCAGCGTTTCCTCGATCGATTGCAGCACGCCCGCGCCCTCGTCGCGCATGTGCGTCACATACAGGCCGCGCTTCGCCCGCAGCGCCTCGGCGACCGCGACCACCTCCTCCGTCGGCGCCTCGGCGCTGGGTCCGTAGTACAGGCCGGTTGAGAAGCCGGAAGCGCCCTCGTCGAGGCTTTCCGCGAGCCGGCGGCGCATCCGCTCGCACTCGCGGTCAGTGGCGGCGCGGCCGACGTCGCCCTGCATGGCCTCGACCCGCAGCGACATATGGCCGACCAGGGCCACGACATTGACCGGCGCCGGCTCGGCTCGGAGCCGCTCGGCGTATTCGCCAAAACTGTCGAACACCCACCAGCTCTCGTCGCCCAGAAGGTCCAGCGGCGGGACCGGCCGCGTGGCCATGCGAACCGGGGACAGGCTGATGCCGCAGTTGCCGACGACGACCGTGGTGACGCCCTGGCTCATCTTGCACAGCATGCAGGCGGGGCCGCACAGCACTGCCCGGTCGTCGTGCGTGTGCGCGTCGATGAAGCCCGGCGCGACGGCGTGGCCCTGCGCCAGCACGTCACGGTCCGCGGTCGCGGCACCCAGGTCGCCGACGGCGGCGATGCGGTCCCCGGACACTCCGACGTCGCCGTGGGTGCGGGGCGCGCCGGTGCCGTCCAGGATGGTGGCGCCGCGGATGATCAGGTTGCAATGCATGGCTTCTATTCCCCTTCGGTCACCAGTCCGTCGCGGACATCCTGGGCGTGGCGGGCCGGGTCGCGCTCGCCGGGCGGTCCCACGCCGCCGCCGCCCGGCAGCTCCAGGACCAGGCGGTCCCCGGCGGGGATCACCTGGTAGCCCTTCGTGCGCAACAGTGCGCCGCTCCTCAGCCGCACGACGCCGGGTGCGCCGTCGTGGCCGCCGTCCCGCCCCCGTGGCGCGTGGGCCACCCGGTCGAACACCGCGTTGCAGGCGAACTCCGCGTCCCCTTTCGCGCCGATCTCCATCACCTGGCCGAACCCGCCGCGCGTGCGCCCGGCGCCGCCGCTGTCGGGCCGCAGCTCCTTTCGCCAGAACACCACCGGCGCCACGTTCTCCGTCGCCTCGACCGGCATGGTGCGGACGCCGGAGGGGAACGCCGTGCCGTCCAGGCCGTCCTGCCCCGAACGCGCCCCGGTGCCGCCGGAGTTGAACGTGATAACCTCGAAGTCCACCAGTGGCGAGTTCTGCCCGCTGACGATGGGGCCGCCGCGCAACGGCGGGTTCCACAGGCACGAGGACCCTTCCGCCGTCACCCGGTCCGGCACCGCCTGGTGCAGGCAGCCCATCATCAGGTCCGGCAGCAACTGCCCGACCACGTGCCGCACCGCGACCGGGCTGGGGCGCGGCGCGTTCAGGATGCAGCCTTCGGGGATGTGCATATGGAAGGGCGCGAGGCTCGCGCTGTTGTTCGGGATGTCGGGCGCGACCACGCACTTGATGCCGAAGCTGGCGTAGGCGCGGGTGTAGGCCGCGGGCACGTTGATGCCGCGCCCGGACAGGCCGCTGGTGCCGTCGAAGTCCACCTCGATCACGTCGGCGCCCACCGTCATGCTGGCCGCGAGGCGCACCGGCCGCTCGTAGCCGTCCGACCAGATTTCGGCCCGGTAGGTGCCCGCCGGCAGCTTGGCGATTTCGAGCAGGGTGGCGCGGCGGCTGCTGTCCAGGATGAACGCCGCCAGCGGGTCGATGCTGTCCAGCGCGAACTCGTCCATCATCTGCGCCAACCGCCGCGCCCCGGCGTCGTTGCAGGCGCATAGCGAGTAGACGTCGCCCTCCAACTCCACCGGCAGCCGGGTGCCGGCGCGCAGGAAATCGAAGAACGTCTCGTTCGGCCGGCCCGCCTCGAAGCACTTGACGATGGGGATGTACAACCCCTCCTCGAACACCGACCGGCCCTCCGGCCCCATGCCGAGGCCGCCCACGTCGATCACGTGCGCCGTGTTGGCGAACAGCGCCACCAGCGCGCCGCCATGGAACGCCGGCGTCACCACCGTGAGGTCGTGCAGGTGCCCGGTGCCGAGCCAGGGGTCGTTGGTGATCAGGTGGTCGCCGGGCCGCAGCGTGTCGGCAGGGAACTTGCGCAGGAAGTGGCCGACGCTCTCCATCATGCTGTTGACGTGGCCCGGCGTGCCCGTCACGGCCTGGGCCAGCATGCGGCCTTGCAGGTCGAAGATGCCAGCCGACAGGTCCCCCGCCTCGCGCACCGTCGTGCTGAAGGCGGCGCGTATCATGGTCTGCGCCTGCTCCTCGACCACTGCGAGCAGCCGGTTCCACATCACCTGGCGCTGGATGTCTGCCAATGCTGTCATGCTGTTTCCCGCACCAAATCCAGGTAGCCGCGCGGGTCGACCGTCGCGCGCCAGCCGGGGCCGACCAGGGTGCTCGTCTCGTCCTCGGCGATGATGGCGGGGCCGGACACGCTTTGGCCCGCCGCCAGCGAGGCGCGGCTATGCACGGTCCAATCGGCGGTTTCGCCCGTTGCGGTGTCCTGCACCCGCTGCAACCGGGTTGGGCCGGCCACCGCCGCCGCCGCGGCCGTGGCCGTGGCCGGCGCGACGTCCGGCACGGTCGCGACGGTCACGGCATAGCTCATCACCTCGACGTCCGAACCCGGCACCGGGCGGTCGTAGAACCGGGCGTACTCGGCGTCGAACGCCGCGCGCAGCCCGGCCACGTCGGCATCGGTGATCCGGCCCGGCGGCAGCACCACCGGGATCTCATGCCCCTGGCCGACATAGCGCATGTAGGCGGTGCGTCCCTGGCGCGTCGCCGCGCCGAAGCTGCCCAGCGCCACCACCGCCTCCGCCTCTCGCGCCATGTCGGACAGCAATGCGTCCACGGCAGCGGCGTCGAACCGGCCCAGGCGCTGGTACAGGCTGCGCACGACCTCATAGCCCACCGGCGCCCGCAGGAAGCCGATGGCGCTGCCGACGCCCGCGCCGCTCGGCACCAGCACCCGCGCGATCCCCACCTTCTCCGCCACCCGGCACGCGTGCACGGGTCCGCCGCCGCCGAACGCGATCAGGGTGCGCCCGGCGTAGCTCTTGCCGCTCTCGACCGCATGGACGCGGGCGGCGTTGGCCATGTTCTCGTCCACCATCTCGACGACGCCCAGCGCCGCCATTTCGGCCCCGGTCCCGAGCGGCCCGCCCACCGCTGCCAGCAGCGCGGCCCGCGCCGCATCGGGGTGCAGCCGCATCGCGCCGCCGGCGAAACGCTCGGGATCGTAGCGGCCCAGCAGCAAGTTGGCGTCCGTCACCGCCGGGCGCACGCCGCCGCGGCCGTAGCACGCCGGCCCCGGCTCCGCCCCGGCGCTTTCCGGCCCCACCCCGATGCGGCCCAGCGCGTCCACATGGGCGATGCTGCCGCCGCCGGCGCCGATCTCGACCATCTCGATCACCGGGATGCGCAGCGGCAGGCCCGACCCGCGCTTGAACCGGCCCACCCGCGCGACCTCGAAGGTGCGGGAGGACTGCGGCTGGAAGTCGTCGATCAGGCAGACCTTCGCCGTGGTGCCGCCCATGTCGAAGCTGAGCACCCGCGGCAGGGCGCATTGCCGAGCGATGTAGGCGGCGAAGATGGCGCCGCCGGCCGGGCCGCTCTCGACCAGGCGGATCGGGAAGCGGCAGGCGGTGTCGATGGTCGTGAGCCCGCCGCCTGACAGCATCAGGAACACCGGCGCGTGTAGCCCCATGCCGCGCAGCCCCGCCTGCAACCGGCCCAGGTAGCCGGCGATCAGCGGCTGCACGTAGGCGTTGGCGGCCGTCGTGCTGAACCGCTCCCACTCGCGCATCTCCGGCGAGACCTCGCAGGACAGCGACACCGGCAGATCGGGCATCGCATGGTTCAGGATGTCGCGAACCCGGCGCTCATGGGTAGGGTTGACGAAGCTGTGCAGGAAGCCGACCGCGACGCTCTGCACGCCCTCCCGCCGCAGCACCGGGACGAGTTCATGCACCGCGCCCTCGTCGAGCGGCAGCAGCACGGCGCCCTCGTTGTCGAGTCGCTCCGGCACCGGCAGGCGCAGGTGGCGCGGCACCAATGGCTGCGGCAGGGTGATGTTGAGGTCGTACTGGTCGTAGCGGCTCTCGTTGCCCATCGCCAGCACGTCCCGAAACCCCTGGGTCGTGACCAGCGCCGTCCGCGCGCCCTTGCGCTCGATGATGGCGTTGGTGGCGAGCGTCGTGCCATGCACCAGGATGCTCACGTCCGCCGGCGCCAGCCCGGCCCCGCGCAGGATGGCCGCGACCCCGTCCAGCACGCCGCGCTCCGGCTGCGCCCCCGTGGTCAGCACCTTGGCGGTCGCCCTCCGGCCGCCATGCTCCAGCGCCAAATCCGTGAACGTGCCGCCAATATCGACCGCGAGCCGCGCTTGCAGGGGAGGGGTCTCCATGCCGACACCGTGCCGCCCCTTCCGCATCCGGGCAAGCCCGGCCATCATGGCGCCAACCAAGAGCGGGGGACCCTCCATGACCAAGCACCGTATCGTCGTCGCCCGGCCCGTGCCGCAGGCCGTCACCGACCGCGCCAGCGGCGAGTTCGACGCCGTGCTGTCCGACAGCGCCGACATGCCGCCCGATGCCGTCATCCAGGCGCTCGCCGGCCACAAGGCGGAGGCGCTGTTCTTCAGCAGCAACCTCAAGCTCAACGCCGAGTTCATCGCCCGCCTGCCGCAGTCCGTCCGCGTGGCGGCGACGTGCAGCGTCGGTTTCGATCATATCGACGTGGCGGCGGCCAAGGCGCGCGGCCTCATCGTCACCAATACGCCGGACGTGCTGACCGACTGCACCGCCGACCTAGCGTTCATGCTGCTGCTCTGCGCCTGCCGCCGGGCCTGGGAGCACACCGAGGTCATGCGCTCCGGCTGGCGCAAGAGCTTCGGCATGCGGGAGATGCTGGGCATCCAGGCCAGCGGCAAGACGATCGGCATCGTCGGCTTCGGCCGCATCGGCCGGGCGGTGGCGCAGCGCGCCCGCGGCTTCAACATGCGCGTGCTGTACACCGACATGGCCCGCGCCGCCCCCGAACTGGAACACGGCGCGGAGTTCGTGCCGACATTGCGCGAGATGCTGCCGCGCAGCCAGATTGTCTCGCTGCACGCGCCCGGCGGTGCCGCGACCGACAAGCTGATGAACGCCGAGACGATCGGGCTGCTGCCGCGCGGCGCAGTGCTGGTGAACGCCGCCCGCGGCACGCTGGTGGACGAGGACGCACTCATTGACGCGCTGAAATCGGGGCAGTTGTCCGCCGCCGGGCTGGACGTGTTCCGCAAGGAGCCGGACTTCGACACCCGGCTCGCCGCGTTGCCGAACGTGTTCCTGACCCCGCACATGGGCAGCGCCACGACGGAGACGCGCAACGCCATGGGCTTCAGGGCGCTCGACAACATCGAGGCCGTGCTGGCCGGCAACCCCGCCATCGACCCGCTGTGGAGCTGATGCCATGACGAAACCCATCCTGCTCGTCACCCGGCGCCTGCCGCCCGCGGTCGAGGCCCGCGCCGCCCGCGACTATGACGCGCGCCTGAATGCGACCGATGCGCCGGTGACGGGCGTCGACATCCTGGCCCGCGCCGAGGGCGCCAGCGCCGTGCTGTGCTGCCCGGCCGAAAAGCTCGACGCCGCCACCATCCAGGCCCTGCCTGCCAGCGTCCGCGTGATCGGCACCTTCAGCGTGGGGTTCGACCATGTGGACCTCGCCGCCGCACGCGGGCGCGGTATCGCCGTCGTCAACACCCCGGACGTGCTGAGCGCCGCCACCGCCGAGTGCGCCATGCTGCTGATCCTGGCCGCCGCCCGGCGGGCCGGGGAGGGGGAGCGCCTGGTGCGGTCGGGCCAGTGGGCCGGCTGGGCGCCGACGCAACTGCTGGGCACCGGCGTCGCCGGCCGCCGCCTGGGCATCTTCGGCATGGGCCGCATTGGGCGCGAGTTGGTGCCCATGGCGCGCGGCTTCGGCATGATGGTGCACTACCGCGACCAGGCCCGCCTGCCGCCGGAGCTGGAGCAGGGCGCAATTTTCCATGACAACGACGATAGCTTCTTGCCGGTCTGCGACGTGCTGTCATTGCATGCGCCGGGCGGGGAGGGGACGCGGCACTGGCTCAATGCCGAGCGGATCGGGCGATTGCCGCACGGCGCCGTGGTGGTCAACGCCGCCCGCGGCACCCTAATCGATGACGACGCCCTGATCGCCGCGCTGCAATCGGGCCAGGTCGCCGCGGCGGGCCTGGATGTCTACAACAACGAGCCGCGTGTGGCCGCTGGGCTACGGGCGCTGGAGAACGTGGTGCTGCTGCCGCATCTCGGCAGCGCCACGGTCGAGACGCGCGACGCGATGGGAAACTTGGTGCTGGACGGCATCGACGCCGTGCTGGCCGGGCGGGAGCCGGGGAACCTGGTTCGGTAGACGTATGGCTGCTGCGGCGGCACGTCTAGCAAAATAGCCCTTGCAGCGTCCAGCCAAGCCGCAGATATCCCGGCGGCTGGAACGGGCTGACCGTGCCGCCCGCCATGCCAGGCGGCAAAGAGGACGGGTGGCGGTGGCATACGCGGTTAAGGAAATCTTCTTGACGCTGCAAGGCGAGGGCGCCCACGCCGGTCGCGCCGCCGTGTTCTGCCGCTTTGCTGGCTGTAACCTGTGGTCCGGGCGTGAGGCGGACCGCGCCACGGCGACCTGCCAGTTCTGCGACACTGACTTCATCGGCGTGGACGGACCCGCCGGTGGGCGCTTCAGCGACGCCGATACGTTGGCCGCGTCCATCGCAGCGGCCTGGCAATCGGCAGAGTACGAGGAGCGTTTTGTGGTGTTCACCGGTGGCGAGCCGCTGTTGCAGCTTGATGCGGCGCTGCTCGCAGCGGTCGGCGCGTGCGGCTTCACGGCCGCTGTGGAGACGAATGGAACGCTCGACGCGCCGGCGGGGCTGGACTGGACCTGCGTGAGCCCCAAGGCAGGCGCGCCGCTGCGGCTGCGCGCCGGCGACGAGCTGAAGCTGGTGTTCCCGCAGGCTGGGCTCGACCCGGCCGACCTTGTTGGCCTGCCGTTCCGGCACCGTTGGCTGCAACCGATGGACGGGCCGGACCGGGCAGCGAGCACGGCCGCGGCGGTCGCCTACTGCCTGGCCCACCCGGCTTGGCGTCTCAGCGTGCAGACGCACAAGATGATCGGCATACCTTGACATACGAGCTGAGCAAGCAATTCCGCTTCGAGGCAGCCCACACGCTGTCTGGGCGCGCAGTGGACGCGGACGCGAGCCGCCGCATCCACGGGCACTCCTACCGGGCTAAAATCGTGGTGCGCGGCACGCCTGACCCGGAGAGCGGGATGGTGGTGGACCTTGGCGTGCTCGATCAGGCTTTGGCCGCCGTGCGCGACGAGCTTGACCATCGCCTCCTTGACGAGGTGCCGGGGCTTGGCCCGGCGACGATAGAGAACCTGGCCGCCTGGATTTGGCGCAGCTTGCAGCCTGCCTGCTCCGGGCTGGCGCGTGTGACGGTCTATCGTGACAGCATCGGCGACGCATGCAGCTATAGTGGCTAAGCGGCGTTAGGCGGGGCCGGCCTCGTCGTCGGTGAACTCGGCTGCGCCGCGCTCGCCCTGGCCCCGCCGGGCCGCCTCCAGGCGCCGCAGCTCCACCCGCCGTATCTTGCCCGAGATCGTCTTCGGCAAGTCCGCAAACTCCAGCCGCTTCACCCGCTTATACGGCGCCAGCCGGGCGCGCAGGTGCCCGAAAATGCTCCGCGCCGTCGCCGCATCCGGAGCAAACCCCTCGGCCAGCAGCACAAACGCCTTGGGCAGCGCGGTCCGCGTCGGGTCGGGGGAGGGCACCAACGCCGCCTCCGCCACCGCCTCGTGCTCAATCAGCATGCTCTCCAGCTCGAACGGGCTGATGCGGTAGCCGCTTGATTTGAACACGTCGTCCGACCGCCCGACATAGGTCAGCGAGCCATCGGCGTTGCGCAGCGCCACGTCCCCCGTGCGGTACAGCGCGCCCTCGACCGGGCGCAGCGTGCCGTCCTCCTGCAAGTAGCCCTGCATCAACCCCAGCGGCCTCGGGTTGAGGCTGAGCGCGATCTCGCCCTCCTCGGCCTCGGCGCTGTCCAGATCGACCAGCAGCACGTCGTAGCCGGGCAGCGGCCGGCCCATCGAACCCGGCGCCACCACCTGGCCCGGCGTGTTGGCGATCTGCAACGTGGTCTCGGTCTGCCCGTAGCCGTCGCGTATCACGACGCCCCAGGCCGCCTGCACGCGGTCGATCACCTCGGGGTTCAGCGGCTCCCCGGCGGCGACGGCCTCGGTCAGGTGGACCGGGTGCGCCGACAGGTCCTCCTGCACCAGCATCCGCCACACCGTGGGCGGCGCGCAGAACGTGGTAACGCGCGCCTGGTCCAGCACCGCCAGCAGGTGCTTCGCGTCGAACCGCGGCTGGTTCAGGATCAGGATGGTGGCGCCGGCGTTCCACGGCGCGAAGAAGCTGGACCAGGCGTGCTTCGCCCAGCCCGGCGAGGAGATGTTGAGATGGACATCGCCGGGCCGCAGGCCGATCCAGAACATGGTCGACAGGTGGCCGACCGGATAGCTCTGATGGCTGTGCAGCACGAGCTTCGGCTTCGACGTGGTGCCGGAAGTGAAGTAGAGCAGCAACGGATCGGTCGCCAAGGTCTCGCCATCGGGCGTGAAAGCCGCGTCGGCGGCGTAGGCGTCCTCGAAGCGCTGCCAGCCCTCTGCGCCGCCGCCCTCTGCACTGGCGACGGCGATGCGCGTGTAGCCGCCCTCGATGGAGGCGAACTTCGGCGCGAGTTCGCCGGCTGCGACCACGTGCTGCACCCGGCCGCGGGCGAAGCGGTCGCGCAGGTCGTCCTCGGTCAGCATGGTCGTCGCCGGGATCACGACGGCGCCCAGCTTCATGGCCGCCAGCATCGCCTCCCACAGCGGCTGCACGTTGCCGAGCAGCAGCAGGATGCGGTCGCCGCGGCGGACCCCCAGGGCGCGGA
>JAABUQ010006783.1_pt1 | contig 17073 bp, 15 predicted proteins | sample 5560001 | NCBI WGS metagenome assembly JAABUQ01 (sample SAMN10711888, study PRJNA513371) | rock metagenome | isolation source: Antarctica rocks | place: Antarctica: Victoria Land, Finger Mt nord | collected 2015-12-18
GGCCGACGAGCAGGATATCAGGTCCCTGCGACGTGCCGTAGACCTCGAAGTAGTCGGCGGCATCCACGAGGACCTTGAGCTCGAGGTGTAGGGCCTGCTCCACCAACGCGACGATCTCGTCCTGGGTCGCGCTATCTTGTTCCAAAATCGCTATGTTCAGCGGGGTCTCAGCCGCACCGCGGGCCGCTCTATCGTCGTGGACCACGTCTACCTCCACTCCCTTTCTTCCAATCCGCTCACGACGTGGTGCGCGGTACGGTACATACCTCTGCCCCTACCCTACGCCGGAGGCTGCCGGACGTGCCATAGCACATTGGTACGGGGTGCGCATAGGACGGTTGGAAGGGATAAGGCAAACGTCGTGGTAGAGGGACAGGCGTAGAGCGTAGTGCCGTCTTAAAGCGGTCCGTTTGCAGTGGACACTCCTGCGACTGCGGTCGCATGGCAAACCACCGGCCGACTGCGGTCGGATGTGCGGTGACGCTGCAAAGGAAGCTCCTTAGTCCTGCAATAGGGACGTATGCGATACGCCTCTACCGTCGCACGAACACGGACGCGCCGGACACGTGGCTGGGAATGCGGCGATAGTGGCGCGCGACCCAGGAGGAGTAGCGCGGCAGGTCGTGGCTGAGGACGGTCCCGACCAGGCGGCCGTGCACATACTTGGGCCGCGAGAAGACGATTACGGCGACGTGGTAGCGTAGGGTAGACCGCTCGGCCTGACTCGCCGTCAGGTAGCCCGCCGCGATACGCACCATCGAGGGATCCTCGATCCCCGGCGGCAACAGGCGGTTCGCGCCCAACGCCACCATGGGGTCGTCCGTGACCACGAAGTCGCCCGGACGGGAGACGCGGTCGACCAGCGCCACCAGGCGCGAGCGGTTCGGCGTGACGCTGGGCTTGTAGAGCTGCCGGTCCAACGGCACGGTGTTCCTCCCCAGCAACACCCCGTAACCGACCAGCGCGAGCAGCGCCAGGGGCACGGCCGGCGACAGATCTCGGAGTCGTGATGAGGGCGGGGACGACACCGCGAAGCCGGGCGGTGGGGCGACGCCGCGGGTCAAGCCCCGGCCAGAGCTACCCATGTGGGCGCCGCTGTAGGCGCCGCGCACGGTCCGGGCCAGCGGGACACCCGCCAACCCCGCGCCCAGCAGGGCCAGCGGCGGCAGCAAGGGCACGAACTGGTGCTGGAAGGTCGGGTGGTAGCGCCACAGGAAGACAAGCGTGGTCAGGAACCACAGCAGGTAGACCACGGGCAGGTAGCGCCGGCCGCCGTCGCGCCCGCGGCCCGGCAAGAGCGCCAGCACGAAGCCGGCCGCGGCGGCCAGCAGCAGCGCCGGATCGTAGCCCAGGAAGACGCGCAGCGCCGGCACGTTATCTCCCGTCCCGAACGACGCGTTGCGGCCGGCGTCGAGGTGGAACATAACCGCCTGGCGCAACTGGTCGGCCGGCGAGAGCAGGTACAGCACGGCGGCGGCCGGGAGCGCCAGCGCCAGCAGAAAAGCCGCCAGGTCGAGCAACAGCGAGGGCCAGGGAACGCCGTCCGCGCGCCGGCGCCAGGCCCCGCCCACCAACAACAGAGCCAGCGGCGGGACGGCCACGACCGACAGCAGCTTCATCTCGGTCCCCGCGCATAGCAGCAGGCCAGCCAGGGCAGCCATGCTCCAACGGCCGCTCAGATAGTAGGACTGCGCCGCCGCGACCGAGAGCGTGCACAGCGCCAGCATGGGCATCTCCGACTCCACGGCGTGCGAGTAGAGCAGGAAGCCGGGCGAGACGGCCAGCAGCAGCGCGCCCAGCGGCGCGGCCAGCGGCCTGTAGGCGGTCCAGGTCATCCAAATCACGCCCAGCAGGGCCAGGATGCCGCACAGGGCCTCGTAGATGTGACCGGCCGCGACCGGGTTAGAGACCACGCGCACCACGGCGGCCAGGGTCGGCAGGAAGAACGCTGGCTGCGCCGAGAAGACGGTCTTGAAGAGGGGGTAGCCCTTCAGCAGCAGCCGGGCCGAGGTGACGTAGGCGCCCTCGTCGTAGTCGTCGCCGGCGTCCTTGCCCAGCGCGGGCGCGTGGCTATAGGTGACGCCGGTGGCGTTGTGCAACTGCCAGGCCGCGTAGCCCCCCAATACCAGGAGCGCCAGCACGATGGCCAGCAGGACAGCAGCCGACGCGGCGCGGCGACCGACGCCGGGGGGCGTGACACGAGTCGATGGCGGGAGAGTGCTCTCGGACGACAGACGGGCGCGCGGTATGCTCGGCTGGAAGTTCACCCCCATGCTACAGCGCCACCGCCTCCCGGCCCCTCTCCGCCGGGTCCACCAGGTCCACGGAGTCGTCGGCCGAATCGTTTGCCAGGCCGCCCGCGTCGATCAACGTCGTGTCGAGCCAGTTGCGCCCGGCCTTGACGTCGACGCGCACGGGCACATCGAGGCTCATGGCGGTGCTCATGGTCTCACGCACCAGCGCGGCCACGCGCTCCAGTTCAGGCCTGGGGACGCGCAGCACGAGCTCGTCGTGCACCTGCAGGATCATGCGGCTGCGCAGGCCCTCCGCGCGCAAGCGGTCGTCCAGGCGGATCATGGCGATCTTGATCAGGTCGGCCTGCGTCCCCTGGATGGGCATGTTGATGGCGGCGCGCTCGGCCGCCTCGCGCACGGTGTAGCTGGACGAGTAGACCTCGGGCATGTAGCGGCGGCGGCCCAGCAGCGTCGACACGTAGCCGTGCGCCCGCACCTCGTCGCGCGTGCGGTCCATGTACCCCGTCAGGTCGGCGTAGGTCTGGTTATAGGCCTTGAGGAAAGCGCCGGCCTCGCTACGCGGGATGCCCGTCTCGCGCGAGAGCCCGTACTCGGAGAGGCCGTAGATCACGGCGTAGTTGACCGTCTTGGCCAGCCGCCGCATCTCGGGCGTCACCTGGTCCTCGGGTATACCGTAGATCAGCGCGGCGGTGCGCACGTGGATGTCCCGGTCGTGCGTGAACGAGTCGACCAGGATGGGGTCGTGCGACAGGTGGGCCAGGATGCGCAGCTCGATCTGCGAGTAGTCCGCCGCCAGCATCAGCTCATCCTCGCCCGTGACGATAAAGGCGCGCCGGATCTGGCGGCCCAGGTCGGTGCGGATGGGGATGTTCTGCAGGTTGGGGTTGCTCGACGAGAGGCGGCCGGTGGAGGCGACCGTCTGGTTGAAGTCGGTGTGGATGCGCCCATCTTTGGGGCTGACCAGCGCCGGCAGGCCGTCCAGGTAGGTGCCCTTGAGCTTGGCCAGCTGGCGATACTCCAGGATCTGGTCCACCACAGGGTTCTTGCCGCGCAAGTTCTCCAGCACCTCGGCGTCGGTCGAGTAGCCGGTGCTGGTGCGCTTGGTCGCCGGCAGCTTCAGCTCCTCGAACAGCACCGTGGAGAGCTGCTTGGGCGAGTTGATGTTAAAGGGATGCCCGATTGCCTCGTAGATGCGCAGCGCCAACCCATCCATGGTCTTCCGCAGCTGCCCGGACATCGTGTGCAGGTAGTCCGTGTCGATGTCCATGCCGGCCAGCTCCATGCCGGCCAGCACCGACACCAGCGGCATCTCCACGTCGCGGAACAGGTCGAAGAGGCCGGCCTCGCGCAGCTGCGGCTCCAGGATGTCGCGCAGGCGCAGCGTGAGGTCCGCGTCGGCGGCGGCATAGTCGGCCGCCCTGTGGATGTCCACGCCGGCCATGGTGATCTGGTCCTTGCCCTTACCGATCAGCTCGGTGATGCCCGTCATCTCCACGTTGAAGTGGGTCAGGGCCAGATCCTTGAGTCCCAGGCCGCGGCCGGAGGGGTTGATCAGGTAGGCCGCAATCATGGTATCGAAGGCCAGACCGCGCACCTCGACGCCGTGCTGCGCCAGCACCATGAGGTCGAACTTGCCGTTATGCGCCACCTTGAACACCGTGGGGTCTCCGAGCAGCGGGCGCAGGCGCTCGAGCACCTCGTCGCGCGGCAGTTGCGTCCCGGCGTCGTGGCCGACGGGGATATAGTAGGCGATGCCCGGCTCGGTGGCCACGGAGATGCCGACGATCCCGGCGCTGATGGGGTCGAGCGCGTCCGTCTCCAGATCCAGCGCGAAGGCGCGGCGCCGCGCCAGGCGCTCCAGAAGCTCGGCAAAGGTGGCCTCGGTGTCGATCACATAGGCCTGCGTCGGAGGGACCGGCGGCGTCAATGACGGATCGACGGCCCCGCCCTCATCCTCCTCGGCCGCGGGCGGCGGGACGACGGGCACGGCGATGGTACGCCCGCCGCGCGTCTCGACCGCCAGGTGCATCGACGCGGCCGGCGTCGCCATCGCGGCGGGGGCGTCGGCGTCGAGCCCGGCGAAAAGGCCGTCCAGCGGAGGGGGGACAACGGGGGTCGGTTCGGGCCTGGCGGGGGCGGGCGTGATGCCATGCGTCACGGTGGTATGGGTCGTGCTGGATGTGGGGGCGCCGTCCGCGTCGGGCAGGCGCGAGAGCAGGGTGCGGAACTCGAGTTCCCCGAAGAGGCGCACCACGGTCGCGCGGTCGTAGCCGCCGATGCGGCTACGCTCCAGGTCCAGCGTCACGGGCACGTCGGTGACGATGGTGGCGAGGTGCTTGCTCTCCAGGGCCTGCGCGCGCGCCGGCTCCAGGCGCGCCCGCTGCTTCTCGGGCAGCTCGGCCAGGTGCTCGTAAACGCCCTCGACGGTGTTGTATTGCTGCAGCAGCCGGACGGCCGTCTTCTCGCCCACGCCGGGCACACCGGGAATGTTGTCGGACTTGTCGCCGACGAGGCCCTTGTAGTCGGGGATCTGGTCGGGCCGCAGCCCGTAGCGCTCCCGCACCGCCTCCTCGTCATACAGGCTGATGTCGTCGGCGCCACGTCTGGGCGTCAGCACGGTCACGTGGGGCGTAACCAGTTGCGTGGCGTCGAGGTCGCCCGTCACGATGAGAGTATCAACGCCCTGCGCGGCGGCCTGACGGGCCAGAGTGCCGATCACGTCGTCGGCCTCGAAGCCGTCGACCTCATAGATCGGGAAGTTAAAGGCCGCGACGACCTCGCGCACGCGCTTGAACTGCTGCGCCAGCGGCTCGGGCATGGGCGGGCGGTGCGCCTTGTAGTCGGTGAAGCGCTCGTGGCGGAAGGTCGGCGCGGCGCGGTCGAAGCAGACGGCGCAATACTCCGGGTGCTCGGTCTGCAGCGCCTTGAGCAGGATGGCGGCGAAGCCGAACACGGCGTTGGTCAGCTCGCCGCGCGAGGTAGTCAGCTCCTGTCGCACGGCATGGAAGGCGCGGTGGACGACGGCATGGCCGTCCACGACCATTAGCTTGGCGGCGATAGGGCACCTCCGGGAGATACAACAGGACGCACGAGGCGCGGAGAGAGACGTGATGCGCCCAGCGAGTAAAACACGTGTCCCACTATTATACCATCGGGCTAGAACTGACGGCGTTTCCGGTCCCGACGTGATAAGGCTCTACTTTATGTCACAAAGTCGCGGCGACGGTCGTGGACGAGGGCGACAGGGGCGGACGGACTGGAGACCGATGCCGCCGGAAACATCTACTGCACCAACTACGAGCACCACGCCATCACGCGCCGCCATCCCGACGGCCAGTTCGAGACCGTCGCCCATGACCCGCGCCTGCGCTGGCCGGACACCATGTCCGTCGGCCATGACGGCTACCTCTACGTCACGGCCAACGGCTTCCACGAGCAGGCGCGCTTCCACCAGGGCCGCGACGAGCGCCGCAAGCCCTATTACCTCTACCGCCTGACCGCCTGCGCATCGACGCGCAACCCGTCCTGCTGCGCTAGCACCGTCTTAAAGCGGTCTGTTTGCAGCAGACAACGCCTGCGACTGCCCGGCTAGACCGACAGACCCGCAGCTAAGGTCCGGGGGCCTAATCCGCATGTGACGCATGGCAAACAGACGCCGACCGCGGTCGGGTGTCCAGAGGCGTTGCAAAGCAAGCTCGTTAATCCCGCATTGGGCACACCTCATCATCGTGGGCGCTATCGCCCGATCCTGAAAGGTCAGGCTAATGGCGCCCACCTTCGTAACGGTGAAGCGCATCCCACCAGATTCGACCTCCCGCGGAGCTCGCGGCGGGTGTGAGCGACGAGACATAGATGCTCGTCGCGCCTTAACCTGACGCTGATGACCGAGGAGGCGCGGCAGCGTGAGCAGGCCGTTGCGCGAGGTCTTCAACGGCGTGTGCTGGATCGCGCACCGGCGCACAAGTGAGCCGCACCGTCACCCGAGGGATAGCAACTTCTCACACGCGCGTTGTGTCAACAACGGTCACCGTGTCGTTGGCGGCGTTAGTGAAAAAGGCCCGCCCTGCGCGCTCGTCCATTGCTACCGCAATCGGAGGTGGCCCGGTGGAGATATCCTCGTAGGGGGGAAGGGCCACGGCAATCGTGGCCCGGACAATGCCTGTTGTCGCGTCCAGAACGCTCACCCCTCCTCTTTGGCCCGGATGGTTGCGAGAGTTCCCGGAAATCACAAGGACGTGCCCCCTCCGCGCATCGACAGCTGGCGTCGTGAATGGATATGCGCCGATAGGAACCACCTTTAGAAAAGACCCTGTGCGGGCATCGAGCATGCTATATGCACCTGTGGAGGTGACGAAGACGCGCCCTGTCTGGTCGTCGATCGCCGCCCCACTCAAAGGCCGGGTCCCGCGCACAACCTTTAAGACGACGCCCGTACGGGCGTCGAGCATGTAGTAGGCGCCCTTCTGATCAGTCACGAAAACACGTCCAGCCCGTTGAGCAACGACGACAGCACTCGTGTAAGAACCAACCTTTGCACGACCCAGGACAGCCGCTGTTCGTGCGTCCAGCGTGTAGATGCTGGCGCCCGCTTCGATAAAGACGTGTCCGCGTTGCTCGTCCACGGCAGCTAAATCAGGCTCGCCGTCACTCTTGAGATGGATAGTGCGTACGACGGTTCCGCTCGCTGCGTCAAGCATACTGACGCCACCCTGGGTCGTCACAAATATCCGCTGGGCTTGCTCGTCTACCACAATCGCGTGAGGGCGTGTACCAACGGCAACGACACGCAGCACTACGCCACTGGCCGCATCAAGCAGCAGCATGTCGCCAGCGCCATCGTAGCTCGAGGCGAAAATATGGTGATCTTGAGCGTCGATCGCGATCAGATCTTGGTGTGGGACGAGGGGAATTGTGCGCAGCGCGGCTCCATGCACCGCATCAAGCACGCTAATCGTCCCGTCAACATCGTTGTCGACAAAGACGCGAGCAAGTCGCTCGTCCACGACCAGTGCGATGGGGAAGTGACCAACTCTCACAGTATTTAGAGCGGGCACGACCGGAGGGATGTTACCTGCATACGTTGGACAAACACAACTCACAATCGGAGCGACGACACAGACAAGGGCCGCGACAGCGCGTCGCGGTTGGTTGACAACACGTTTCCGCACAGGCTTGGCCTCCTGTATATGGCAAGGATGTAGCATGTGTATAAGGTTAATGGTATATGGCGACGTCCTTCTGGTCAAGATGTCGACTTGTCGACTCGATCCCTGCGACCCTGACCAGCCCGCTCACCAACTCCACATCCCCTTGGCCACGCGGCGCAACTCGGCGATGGGGCCCCGCGGAAGCATGAGGGTCCGCCATGATCCTTCAGTTGAGGGCCAGGTGCGATGACAATCTCGAGGCACACTCTCCTACCGCCAAGATTGATGTCACCTTTTGCCGCGACCTGATACAGTTCAAGCGTGAAAGCGTGTACAAATAACGAAAGATCGTCATGCGCGTCCTGATCACGGGGGCGGGCGGCCAGCTCGCCGCCGACCTGGCGCGCGCCTTCGGGGATGCCGGGCACGAGACCATTGGCCTGCGCCGCGAGGACCTCGACATCGCCGACGAGGCGGAGGTGTCCGCGCGTCTGGCCGACCTGCGCTCCGACGTCATCCTTAACACCGCCGCCTATAACCGCGTGGACGACGCCGAGCGCGCCGTCGACGCGGCCTTTGCCGCCAATGCCTTCGGGCCGCGCGCGCTGGCCCGCGCCGCCGCCGGCCTGGACGCCCTGCTGGTGCACTACAGCACAGACTACGTCGTGGACGGGACAAAGCGCACGCCCTACAGTGAAGACGACGCGCCGCTGCCGCTCTCCGTCTACGCCGCCTCGAAACTCGGCGGCGAGCACTTCGTCCGCGCCATTGCCCCCCGCCACTACGTGCTGCGCGTCTGCGGGCTCTTCGGCCTCGCCGGCCGCGGCACCCGCCACGGCAACTTCGTGGAGACGATGCTGCGCGTGGCCGCCGCGGGCCGGTCCCTGCGCGTGGTGGCCGACCAGGTGATGGCGCCTACCGCCGCTGCGGATGTCGCCGCGGCTACCCTGGGCCTGCTCGACCGCCAGGCTCCGTACGGACTCTACCACTGTACTGCTGCTGGCGAGACCTCGTGGTACGACTACGCGCGCGCCATCTTCGAGCTTGCCGGCGTCCCGGCCGACCTCAGCCCGACCACCGCCGCGGAGTACGGCGCGGCGGCGCGCCGCCCCGACTACTCCGTGCTCGACAACACGAAACTGGAGTCGGTCGGCGTGACGCGCCCGCGCCACTGGCGCGACGCCCTGGCGGCGTACCTCGCCGCCCGCGCGGAGGCCGAGACGGAGCCGGTGGCTGGAACCCGGCAAGCGGAGGGGTAGCCCGCGCGTGAGCTCGGACCCAGGACCAAGGAGAAAGATGAAAGGATTGATCTTGAGCGGCGGTAAGGGCACGCGCCTGCGCCCCCTCACCTACACCGCGGCCAAGCAGCTGGTGCCGGTGGCCAACAAGCCGGTGCTGTTCTACGCCATCGAGGACCTCGTCTCCGCCGGGATCACCGACATAGGCATCATCGTCGGCGACACCGCCGCCCAGATCCGCGCCGCCGTCGGCGACGGCGCGCGCTTCGGCGCCCGCGTCACCTACATCCCGCAAGACCGCCCCGGCGGCCTGGCCCACGCCGTGGGCACGGCGCGCCCGTTCCTGGGTCAGGACCGCTTCGTGATGTACCTGGGCGACAACTTCATCCGCGAGGGCATCGCGCCGCTGGTCGCGGCCTTCGCCGCCGGCGACGCCAACGCGCGCATCCTGCTCTACCGCGTGCCTAACCCGCAAAACCTCGGTGTGGCCGTGCTGGACGGCGACCGCGTGGTGCGACTGGTAGAGAAGCCCCAAGAGTTCGTCAGCGACCTCGCCATCGTCGGCGTCTATATGTTCGACGAGCACATCTTCGAGGCCGTCGACGGCATCGTGCCCTCGGCGCGCGGCGAGCTCGAGATCACCGACGCCATCCAGTGGCTGGTCGACCACGGCTACCGCGTCGCACCGCACGTGCTGGAGGGCCACTGGATCGACACCGGCAAGATGGAGGACATGCTTGAGGCCAACCGCCTGGTGCTGGAGGTGCTCAAGCCGCGCGTCGACGGCACGGTCGACGACCTGTCGCGGCTGACCGGCACGGTCGTGATCGAGGAGGGCGCCGAGATCCGCAACTCCGTGCTGCGCGGGCCGCTGATCATTGGGGCGCAGACGCGGGTGATCGACTCGTACGTCGGCCCCTTCAGCGCGATCGACCACCACTGCCTGCTGGAGGGCATCGAGATCGCCAACAGCATCGTGCTGGAGTACAGCCGCATCACCGACATCGAGCACCGCATCGAGGACAGCCTGATCGGGCGCTACGCCGAGGTGAAGCGCTCACCCGCCAAGCCGCGCGCCTATAAGTTGTTACTCGGAGACCATAGTAAGGTGGTAGTGTTGTGAGTAGTTGCCAGTTGCCAGTTGCCAGTTGCCAGTTGCCAGTTGTTGGGCGTTTGGTGGCGAGGCGGTCAGTCTAAGGTGGTCGTGCCATGACCCTAAACGCGGCATCGGAGACTCAGGATATGTTTACGCCGCGCCACGTGCTGGTCGCCGGAGGGGCGGGCTTCATCGGCAGCGCCTTTGTGCGCTATTGCCTGGGCCGCTACCCCGACCTACGCGTGACCGTGCTCGACAAGCTGACCTACGCCGGCAACCTGTCTAACCTCCTGCCCGTGGCCGCCGACCTGCGCTATCGCTTTATCCAGGGCGACATCGCGGTGCGCGACGACGTGCTGTCGGCCCTGCGCGACTGCGACGCCCTGGTCAACTTCGCCGCCGAAACGCACGTGGACCGCTCCATCCTCGACGCTGGCGCCTTTGTGACGACCGATGTCTACGGCAGCTATGTGCTGCTCGAAGCGGTCAAGGAACTGGGCACGCCGCGCGCGCTGTTCGTCAGCACCGACGAGGTCTACGGCGACGTGGAGCAGGGCGCCTCGGTCGAGAGCGATCCCTTCGCGCCGCGCAGCCCCTATGCCTCCAGCAAGGCCGGCGGCGAGCTGATGGTGCGCGCCTATCACATCACGCACGGCCTGCCCACGCTGGTGACGCGCGGCTCCAACACCTTTGGCCCGCACCACTACCCCGAGAAGCTGATCCCGCTGATGGTCACAAACGCGCTCGACGACCTGCCTCTACCGGTCTACGGCGACGGCCGCCAGCGGCGCGATTGGCTCTACGTCGCCGACCACGCCGCCGGCATCGACGCGGTGTTGCGACGCGGGACGTTGGGCGAGGCCTACAACCTCGGCGGCGGGAACGAGCGCGAGAACATCGCGGTGGTCGAGCGCATCCTGGAGCTGACGGGGAAGCCCGCCAGCCTGATCCGCCACGTGCAGGACCGCCCCGGCCACGACCGCCGCTACGCCCTGGACTCCTCCAGGGCCCAAGCGCTGGGCTGGCAACCCGCCCACACCTTCGAGGACGCCCTCGCCACGACCGTCCAGTGGTACCGCGACAACGAGTCCTGGTGGCGTCCCCTCAAGAGCGGCGAGTTCGCCGACTACTACAGGCAGCAGTACGCGACACGCTTGACGAAGTAGGCAGTGGGCAGTTGCCAGTTGCCAGTTATCGCTTGGCACGGGTGAGCCCACTGCCCACTGCCCACTGCCCACTGCCCACTGCCCACTGCCCATTCGCGCGTGGCACACAATTTGCCTTGAGATTAAGTATTGTCAGTTAGCCCTAGCTCGACGAAAGGAGTTTCCGAGTATGCTTAGCGGGATTGTGGGTATCATCTACGCCATCGCCGTGGTCCTGGTGGTGCTGTGGATTCTTGGCTTCGCGCTCCATATCCTGGGGGGAGCCATTCACATCTTACTGATCATCGCGATTATCCTGATCGCGTACAACCTACTGATCGGTAGCCGGCGCGGCGCCCTGTAGGGTTGCTACTCAAGCAACCAGGGTAACGCGAGCTTGGTGATATGAGGTTGTTGCCCACGCAATGCACAGCAATCTCCATATTAGGAAACAGCGGAGGGTGGAGCGGTTGTTTACCGCTTCACCCTCCGCTGTTTCCTGTCCCTATCGGCACGTTGGCATGGCCTACAGTCTAAAGACGGGGATCGCCTGCAGGCCCTATGGGGCGGACGACGGACATCGCTCAGCGTACCGCTTGGGCTTCCATGGAGCCTGCCTCGACCTCTACCGATGACGCCGTGAGGGCGCGCTCGAAGAAGTCGGCCACGCGCTTGCAGTAGACCTGGCGGTTGGCAAAGTAGGTACCGCAATGCTCCACACCCGGCGAGATCCATAGCTCCTTGGGCTCAGCCGCTGTGTCGTAGAGCAATTCGGTGTCGTGGACGCTGGTGACGCTGTCTTTGTCCCCGTGGATCAGCAGGATAGGGCGCGGCGCCACCCGCGCGATCTCGCGGATCGGCTCGACATCGCGGAAGTGGTAGCCGCCCACCACCCCCAGCAGCAGGTCGACGGCGCTCAGCAGGATGCCGTGCGGCATGTGCAGGACGCGCCGCACCCCCAGGCTCACGGCGCTGCGCTGGGTGGCAAAGGCGCTATCGGCGACGACGGCCCGAATGTCAGCGTTGCGAGCGGCCGCCATGATGCTGATCGACGCGCCCATCGAGTAGCCGATCACGCCGACCCGCGCGCCCTCGACCCGTTCCTTGACCCAATCGACGGCGGCAAGTAGGTCTTCGAGCTCATGGTAGCCCAGCGTCACCCCTGTCCCGGCCAGTTCACCGTGGCCGCGATAGTCGAACATCAACACGTTCGACCCGTTGCGCCACAGCGCCGTGCCGATGCCAAGCAGGTCGGCGCGACGCCCGCGGTAGCCGCCACAGACGATGATCACGCCGCGTGAGTCGGGCCGCTCCAGCCACCAGCCGCGCAGCAGCGTCGCGTCGACGGTCGGGAAGGTCACGTCCTGATAGGGCGTTCCCAACTCGTAGGGCGTCATGACATACCCGTCGTAGGCAGTCACCGGGGTAGGCTGCGTGATGCGATGGGTCACGTAGTAGGCCAGGGCCAGCAGTCCCGAGGCCAGGCCGCCGCCGAGGAAGCCGAGGGTCCCTGCGACACGGCGCGTGTGGCGGATGAGGGTGCGTCGCCGCGAAGAGGGGGTGGGGCGATTAGGCGCGACATCGGCGCCAGCGGGCATACTTGCTGTGTGTTGGAGTTGCATCTTTCGCTACCCTACCGCGCTTCAGTAGCCTGCCGGAGGTCATACCGGCTGTGATCGCGCCCTATCCCCGCTCGTTTTATCACCTAACACGTCGCTACCATCGGTCAGCCCTATCGTACCCCGATTATATGAATACCGTGTGAACAGGGCACATCCGCGGTCACAATGGGTTGCATGAGACAACCGCGCGCGTCACGCCTTGTCCTGTTTCAGGAACCGTCCCAGGCGAGATAGCGCTCCTCCCTTTTCCCCTCTCTCCTGCTCCGTGCCCTTGGCAGGGGCGGACACCGCGACGGCGACGCCGCCGGCCGGCGCCCCGTTGCACGGCGCCGCCGGCAACCCCGTCGCGCTCACGGTCATGGGCACGGGCGCCTGCGCACTTGTAGGGGCAGCCTGGATCGTTTGCGGCTGTGACTGCCGCGGCGGCAGCGGCGTGCGACCGCCCGTCGTCACGCGCGCCTTGGCGTCGGCCAGCGAACGGCTGCTGATGATCGGTAGGCTCGGGCCGGTCCCTTCGCGCTGGTTCAACCGCGTCAAAAAGTTGTTGGCCAGCGTCTCATAGGCGGCGGAGTGATACTCCTCGATGCGGCCCTCATCGCAGAGGGTGGCAATCAGGGGATCGATGGGCAGGCGGCCCAGCAGCGGCGCCCCGGACAGGCCGACCAGGCGTTGGCCCTGGCTGGGGCCGAACAGCTCGAAGTCACTCCCGTCGGGCAGAGTCACGTAGCTCATGTTCTCCACCAGGCCCACGATGGGCACCTCGAACTTCTTGACCATGCTGATGGCCTTGGAGACGACCATGGTGGCCAGCCCTTGCGGCGTGCTGACCATCACCGCGCCGTCGGTCGGCAGCTGCTGCATCACGGTCATCGGCGCATCCGACGTGCCCGGCGGGAGGTCGACCAGCAGGTAGTCAAGCTGCCCCCAATCCATGTCGGTATAGAACTGGCGGATCGCTCCCGAGACCATCGGGCCGCGCCACACCACGGCCGCCTCGGGATCGTCGAGCAGCACGTTCATCGACATCACGGGCATACCGCCCTGGGAGCGCGGCGGTTGTGGCTTTGCCTGGCCGGGGATCGACATCAACGAGTGGACCGGCACGCCGAACATGCGCGGGACGCTGGGACCCGTGATATCGCCGTCCAGGATGCCCACCGCGTAGCCCTGCCGCTTGAGCGTGACCGCCAGCAGGGCCGTGACCAACGATTTACCAACGCCGCCCTTGCCGCTGACAATGGCGATGATGTGCTTGATGCCCGCGACCTGCCCCTCGGCGGCCCGCGGACGCTGCGCCGTCATGGTCGGGGCGCGGCCCTGGGAGGCGGGGACAGTACCGTCCCGCGCGAAGCGGTTGAGGTCGGCCAGGATTGGCTCGACGTCGAGGCTATGGGTGCGGGCGCCCTGCGCGACGGTCTCGCGGCTGCCGACGTGGCAGCCGGCGCACGGCAGGCCGTGCGCCTGGAACACCGCCGTGATGCCGGGATGAGCGTCACGCACCTCGGCGATGATCATGTCTTTTGTAATGGGATTGCTCATGCTCTGTACGCGCCCTTTGTGACTTTATCGAATGCACGATGTCCCCCGCGTTTTTGTTAATAGAGAGGAGCGCGGTTCCTGTTGCATCCGGGCTACCTTCATGGTACAGCCGGTGATAGGTGGGAGCAAGGCGGCATGCATTCTGCTTCCATTCAGCGCCTGGACGCGGCCGATGGCCGGCCCCCCGTGCGACGAAGGCGACGCACATCCCGCGCACTCTAATGCCCGACATCGACGGTTAGGAGCGATGCCGGTCGTCGAGGGCCCGATTGTGCGTTGTGATAGATCGCATCAACGCCTATGCAGAGAAGGGGACCCAAGCGCACCATGAAAGCTGTCGTATTCCATGCTGTCGGCGATATCCGCCTCGACGATGTACCCGAGCCCCAAATTCAGGAGCCAACCGACGCCATCGTGCGGCTGACCGCCAGCGCCATCTGTGGGACCGACCTGCACTTCGTGTGAGGCACTATGGCCGGCATGGAGCCCGGTACCATCCTTGGGCACGAGGGCGTTGGCGTGGTCGAGCAACTGGGCTCCGATGTGCGCAACCTCAACGTCGGTGACCGCGTGGTCATCTGTTCGACCATCGGCTGCGGGTCCTGCTCCTACTGCCGCGCCGGCTACTACGCCCAGTGTGACAAGGCCAACCCCAACGGGCCGCAGGCCGGCACGGCCTTCTTCGGCGGACCCAAGGAGACCGGCCCGTTCAACGGCTTGCAGGCCGAGAAGGCACGCGTTCCGTTCGCCAACGTGGGCCTCGTCAAGCTGCCCGACGAGGTACAGGACGAGCAGGCTATCCTGCTCTCCGACATCTTCCCGACGGGCTACTTTGGCGCGGATATGGCCAATATCAAGCCCGGCCACACCGTGGCCGTCTTCGGCTGCGGCCCGGTGGGCCAATTCGCCATCGCCAGCGCCAAGATCATGAACGCGGGCCGCGTGTTCGCCATCGACGCCATTCCCTCGCGGCTGGTCATGGCGCGCTGGCAGGGCGCGGAGGTGATCAACTTCAACCAGGAAGATCCAGTAGCCACCATCCAGCGCCTCACCGGCGGCATCGGCGTGGACTGCGCCATCGACGCGGTCGGCGTCGACGCCTACCATGCACAGAGCGGTCCAGCCGCCGAACAGGCCCAGCAGCAGGAGAGCGCGGTCCAGCAGGAGGTGCAACAGGTCGCGCCCGAGCAAAACCCGCAGGGCGACAATTGGGTACCTGGCAACGCGCCGTCGCAGGTGTCGCAGTGGGCCGTGCAGGCCCTGGCCAAGGCGGGGACGCTGTCGATCATCGGCGTCTACCCGCCGGCCGACCAGTCCTTCCCTATCGGTCAGGCCATGAATAAGAACCTGACCATTCGCATGGGCAACTGCAACCACCGCAAGTACATCCCCATGCTGATCGATATGGTACAGAACGGGTCACTCGACCCGTTCGCCATCCTGACGCAGCAGGAGCCCATGACCGACGTCAGGCTGATCGGCAACAAGGAAGGCCGTCCTCGCATTTTACGAGGACGGCCTTCCTTGTTCTCACCGCTTTGGAGAGCAACAGGTCATTGCCTTACGTCACGCGTACCTGGTAGGCCGCCTTCACGCCATTCACGGTGACGCTCACGTTGTACGCGCTACCCGCGTGCATATAGACGTTGTTGCCGTAGTGGATGTCGCCCATGCCAGTGTCGAGGCCGCGCATCACGGCGATCTGGACGTGCTGAGGCGCGACCGCCATCTGGCCCATGCCAACGACCGGTTGGTAGGCGATGGAGACCATAGCGTCCGACACGACGCGCCCAGAGTGCCGGTCCATGACATGCAGCTCCAGGTGGTGGTTAGGCGACATAGCGCCCATGGAACCCATGCCGCCCATCGCCATGGAGCCGCGCAGCATCACCTCGCCGTGCTTGGGGTGCAGGCGGCGCGCTTCGGCCTGCGTATACATCCGCTCCAGCGGGCCAATGTCAAGTTCAAGGCGATAGGAACCCGCGTTCTTGACCGCCTGGACCGTCCCCATGCCCCCGCCCATGTCCGTCGACCGCTGTGTCATGCTTGCGGCGCCGGCCATGGTAGGGGCCGCGCTCAGGACCCCGGCCAGGGCTATTGTGCGAAAGAGCCTCACCATATCACACTGTCCCCCTACTACACTATCTATATGTCATGGGTTGTCCCACCGTCTGGACGACGCCTCATCCGTCGGTGTCATCAGTGTAGCGCATCGGGACACGCCGGTCTAGCCCTATGGCGCCCGCTCCACTATGTACCCGCTCTTGTCTCCCTCGCACTGGCGGCATATCACGTCTTTAGAGCGGTATCCCCGGCGCCGGCGCCGGCGCCGGCGCCGGTGTACACGTCGTCGGACGACGTGCCCTGGGAGCACAGGCCCAGAGAATCAACCAGCGTGGCCGGGTTGTCGTTGGCGTACATGAGGACAGACGAGGCGATGCTCCTTCCGAGGCATCTGAACTGGCTCTGACCGGCCACCTTCAAACAGGTGTCCTTGCCGTTGTCGACGATATCCGTGGTGGATGTCCCGTGCGCCGTGTGGCTGACCACCGTCGCGTGGACCTGCAACAAGTTGCTCTTACTCTCCGGTGCGTTGGTCGCCGGCCGCTTCCAGCGCCTCGACGACGGCCTGCTCCGGCGTCAGCGCATGCCCGCACGCCCACGCCGCGGCGAATGCCTGCGGGCCGAGGGCCGCGCGGAGGGCCGCGCGGACAGCGGCCATATCCGGGTCGTAGTCGACCTTCTCGGCAGGGCGGAACGGCGCGTCGAGCGTCTCGCGCAGAGACGCCGCCGCGGCGAAGAAGTGCGCGCCGTGCGTTCCACCTGTCCGCGCGCGCGTAGCACCCGCCGGATGATGCACTTCTTTACATCTACGCCCTCCCACCTGTCCGCGCGCGCGTAGCACCCGCGCGACTCCCTCCAGACAGACGGCGGCGATGTTCCCGTCTCCGATGACGCGGTACAGCCGCAGACTCTCCGCGAACCGTGACAGCGCCCGCCCGTGGTCGCCCTGAGCGTACAGCGCCTCGGC
>JAABUQ010006784.1_pt1 | contig 17073 bp, 17 predicted proteins | sample 5560001 | NCBI WGS metagenome assembly JAABUQ01 (sample SAMN10711888, study PRJNA513371) | rock metagenome | isolation source: Antarctica rocks | place: Antarctica: Victoria Land, Finger Mt nord | collected 2015-12-18
GGAGCGCACTGCCATTTGCAATCGTTTTTTCTGTTCTTGATTGAGGAACCCTTCTGTAGGCATTGTCCAATTCACTCTGCGTCTTTCAAGCTTCCATTTTATACCTTTTAGAGGTTCATTAGCTTATTGCCAATTCGTTCTCCACCTGCTACGGCTTTTGCACCTTCGGAAAAACCAGATTTAAGATAGCCACAGACTCGGTCGAGTTGCTCATCAGAGACCAGCGGTCCCATCTCAGTGCTAGGGTCAAGCCCTGGTCCAATTTTGATGTTCTTGGCTTCTTGGGCGACTCCCTCAACCACTTGGTCGAAAATAGCTGGCTCAATGTAGAGCCTTGAGCCAGCAGTACAGCATTGACCGTGATTGAAGAAGATTGAATTGGCCGCGCCCTTGATCGCTGTTTCTAAGTCGGCATCTTTGAACACGACATTTGGGGATTTACCTCCTAGTTCCAAAGAGACTTTCTTGAGATTGCCAGTGGCGGCTTTGGCAATCAATTTGCCCACTTCAGTGGAGCCGGTAAAGGCAACTTTATCGACATCAGGATGTGCAGCTAGGGGAGCACCGGCAGTTTCGCCGTAGCCTGTAACAATGTTGACTACACCGTCGGGGAATCCGGCTTCACAGATCAGTTCCCCTAAGCGAATGGCTGACAGAGGGGTTTGTTCAGCTGGTTTTAAGACGACTGTGCAACCAGCGGCAAGGGCCGGTCCCAATTTCCACGCTGCCATCAGCAGGGGGAAATTCCAGGGGATAATTTGTCCGACAACGCCAACTGGTTCACGTACGGTATAGGCGAAATACTGAGTGCCGGGGGTATAAGGCACAGAAATGGGAATCGTGTTCCCCTCGATTTTGGTCGCCCATCCTGCCATGTAGCGGAACAGGTCAACGGAGAGTGGCACATCAGCGACGCGGGCGACGCTGATTGGTTTGCCGTTATCGAGGGATTCCAATTCCGCAAACTCTTCCAGATGCGTTTCCAGCAGGTCGGCTAATTTCCAAATTAGGCGTCCGCGTTCTGACACGGTCAGCCTCGACCAAGGGCCGCTCTCGAAGGCATGACGTGCCGCTTTTACTGCTCGGTTAATGTCTTCACCTTCGCCACCGGAAACGTGAGCGATCACATCGCCTGTTGCTGGGTTGACTACTGGAAAGGTTTGACCATTAGCAGACTCAACCCATTCTCCCCCAATCAGCAGTTTTAACGGCTGGCTTAAAAACTTCGACACCTGAGTATTTAGCTGAATCACAGCAGCTTCTTGCACTTGAGTAGACATATTTTTATTCCTCTTTGTTTATTAAATCATCGAGGTTTATAAGCCTTTATTATAAACTCCGATGTAGAAAAAAAACGAGCAATCTTTACACATCTCAACTTCAGGAGAAACTAGCGAGAATCCTTACAAGTTCATTGGCTTGAATTCCAACAGTTGGGAACAAAAAGTCATCTGCCTGTGATAGCGCTCATTTGGCTCTTCAGTATTTGTTATGCTAAATTAACTGGTCAGATGTGGAAGACCACAGTGGCTGCCTTTCAGCGGACGATTGATAAGCAATGATATGAATCAAAAGCAAGTAGAAAGTCCTAAAAAATCTGTTGACTTGGGGAGTCGAGCGAGTAGAACAGAGCTTAAAACAAGGAATTCAACAAGGAAGAATGCAGGAAAAGTTGGCAATAATTAACCGCCTGCTAATACGCAAGATAGGAGATGTCGCTCCTGATTTACAATCAATCATCAACGGGTTGTCTGCAACCGCTCTAGATGAATTGAGTGAGGCTTTATTAGATTTTTCTGATGAAGCAGCTTTGGCAACTTGGTTAGAACAGCATCAAGGTTGATGGCAATCAGCCTTTAACAGCCCCAGATGTTAGACCCTGGACGATTCGGCGTTGGAACAGCAGCACCAGCAACACTAGGGGCAATGTCCCTATGACTGTGGCGGCAGCGATCGCACCATAAGGAATTTCAAACACAGCGGCACCACCCAACTGGGCAGCTGCAACCGGAATAGTTTTGAGAGATTCGCGAGTCATGAAAGTGAGGGCAAAAATAAATTCATTCCAGGCAAAGATAAAGGTAAGAATCCCCGTTGTCACCAGCGCTGGGACAGTCATCGGCAGGACGATTTGGAGCAGCATCTGTAGGGTGTTGTAGCCGTCTACCTTAGCGGCATCTTCTAAATCACTTGGTAGCTGCTGGAAGAAACTCCGTAGCACCAAAATCGTCAGGGGCAAGTTGATTGCAGTGTAGGGGATAATCAGCGCCAGGTAGTTATTGCCCAGTCGCATTACCTGCACAATTTCTAACAGTCCCAAAAACAGCAGAATATAGGGGAACAGAGTCACAATCAGCACAAGAGCGAGGATGACTTGTTCCCCCCAAATCCGCAACCGTGCTAGGGCGTAGGCAGCTGGCGCACCCAGTCCTAAACACAGCACGGTAGAAGTGATGGAAACAAAAGCGCTATTAAATATGTAGAGATGAAAGGGACGGCGACGGAACAGCTCGACGTAGTGGTCTAGGGTGTAGCGACTAGGGACGTAGACATTGGGAACGGCAGAGATATCTGCATTCACTTTAATTGATGTAAGTAGCTGCCACAGCACTGGTGCCAGACAAAAGACCACCACTACAAAGATGCAGACTGAGAGCAGGATTTGCCGAAATGTGAATTTTTGCGCCAATCGAATTACCTCCTGCCCGTTGCAGCGCGAACTTTGGACAGCAGGAAAGATGCGATCGCGACAGCCACCACCAGCAACAAAAATGTTACCACCACCAAAGCTGCCCCATAACCAAAATCCAGATATCGCATCACCGTTGCGTAAACATACAGTGAAACCATCTCCGTAGCTCCAGCCGGTCCGCCACCGGTCATCACCGCGATCAAGTCAAACACACCAAACGCCTGAGCAACCCGAAACAACAACGCAATCAAGATTTGGGGCATCAGCAAAGGCAGTGTGATGCGCCGAAAACTCTGCCAAGGACTTGCACCGTCAATAGCATGGGCTTCGTAAAGGTCAACTGAAATCGACTGCAAGCCAGCCAGTAAAAGGATGCTGATAAATGGCGTCGTTTTCCAGACCTCGGCTGCAATCACCGCTAGCATTGCCAACGTCGGATCTCCCAGCCAGTTAATGCCAGTATTAATCAGTCCTAAGCGCCACAGAATATCGTTCCAAACCCCGTACTGGTCGTTAAAAATCCAAGTCCAAGCGAGAGCGATCAGCGCTGTTGGCAAAGCCCAAGGGAGAATAGCAATAGTTCGCACCGCACCGCGTCCCCGAAACGATTGATTTAGCACTAGGGCAATGCCCATCCCTAGCACCAGTTCCAGGAAGACCGACACTAAGGTAAACAGCGTGGTATTCTCTAGGCTTTGCCAGAAGCGCCCATCAAAAGCCATCCGCGCATAATTATCTAGACCAGAATAGACCGGCTGCAGCTGATTGCCAAGATTTTTTGTAAATAGACTTAACCAGAAAGCGCGTCCAATTGGGTAAGCGAAGACCAACAGCAAAAGTAGCAATGCTGGTAGTAATAAGATCCAGCCTATTCGTTGTTCCCTGCCTCGGATTGTGTCTTGTTGCATCATAGACTTCCCAACAGCCTCCGAGTTTCAGCCGCTGCGGCTTTCATTGCCCTTTCAGAACTGAGCTTTCCCGTGAGGGCGGCACTAAGATAGCGCTGCAAGATATCCGATGCCTGAGCATACTGGGGAATGGGCGGACGTAAAACTGATTTCTCCACGACTTCTAGCAGTGCAGGGTAGTGACTGTATTTAGCGACTATTTGCGGATCATTAAAAAGCGATCGCCGACTGGGGACATAACCCGTTGCCAAAACCAGCTGGCGCTGTACTGCCTCACTGCTAAAGAACGCGATCGCTCTCCAGGCTGCCTCTGGATGTTTCGTTGTTTTAGCAATGCCCAAGCCCCAACCACCTTGACAAGCACCACTATTCTTGCCTATATCATGAACCATCGGCTTAATGGCAAACTTGCCCCGAGTTGGCGAGTCAGCTGAATTGCCTAAAGGCCAAGCGTAGGGCCAGCTACGCATAAACACTGCTTCACCAACTTGGAACAGGCGACGGACTTCTTCTTCTCCATAGGTGATGACGCCAGCGGGGGAAACGCCTTGCTGTATAGTGCCGCGTAAAAACTCAACCGCCTGTATCCCAGTAGGTTGATCAAGTCCCACACTGCCTGTATTTGGGTCAATCCAAAAGCCACCGTAGCCCTGAAGCGCTTCCACAAACGTTGCCGCTGCACCTTCGTACTGTCGCCCCTCCCAGAGATAACCCCACTTAGCCTTCCCCTGCTTTTGCAAGTCTTGAGAAATTTGCAGAAGTTGTGTAAATGTTTCTGGCGGCTGATATCTTCCTTGCTCTAGCAAATCTTTGCGGTAATAAAGCATCCCGACATCAGAGCGCACAGGAATCCGATACAGTCTTCCTTTATAGCGCCCACCATTCACATCCTCAGTCAGAAAATCTGCCAGTTGTTCAGAGGAAATCCGGTTAGACAGATCCATCAGCCACCCAGCTGCTGCAAACTTAGGTGCCCAGACGATATCCATGTAAACTAGGTCATAGGGCGAGTCACCCAGCAAAAAAGCAGAAGTGTAAAGATTTTCTACTAAGTCAGTAGCATTTGGTCCTTCAACAATTTCCAGCCGAATGTCTGGATTCTTAGTCTCAAATTCCTTGACCAGTGGTGCCCATTGTGAAACCTCGATGGCGTTAAGTAAAATCGTCACAGTGACAGGTTGCTGCGTCAGCGCCGGTAGGATGAAAAGCAGCATGATGCCCAGTATCAAGGCAAAGATTAGCCCCCAAAATCGATTTTTCCTAAGTCTTGGGGTAACTCTTAGCCATCTGCTGAGCTGCCTACTCTTCTTTTTCACCACTGCGGCTTTGCCATAATTAACGCCTCTGCTGCTTTATTGTCTAACGGATGGGAGAAAAAATATCCCTGCCCATACAGCTAACGGTTTGCCCACTAGGAATTGCTGCGAAATGTTAAGTAGTGTAGCGGCGGCACAGTTGGCTTCTTGAATCCGCATTTCTCACCTTACCATCTGGTACAACTGGCAGCAGTTTATTTTACCAAAATAGAAAAATAGGTTGTGAGCCGCTTAACTGTATATTAAGCAGCTCATATTTTGCAAATTGGATTACAATCAGGCCATCCGCGATCGCAGCTTACAAGCTGCAACTCTGACTAAATCTTTTTCGCTTCGCTAAATTTTGTATGAATGGCTTCAATATCGCGCTCCATGTCCTCAATAATTTCTGGGGAATGGAGGCGTAGCATCAAGAACCACCCACCGCCGACAACAAGGTACATCAAGAATAGGTAAGGAAACACATTGTAGGGAGGATCTGGAACCGGAAACATACTGTCCTTACCTGGAATCCCTGTACTGCCGATAACAGGAATTATCATGAACACAACAGCCAAAACTGAGAACAGGACATCAAGTGGACGCAGTTGTCCTAGCCGATGCAGGTAAACCGGCGCTGCGATCGCCACCAGAATATATGCCAGCAGAAATCCGTAGGTGGCAATGGTTGCTAGGTATAACAATATGTCTAAAGGCTTGATGCCAAACATTGACATAGAAGCTGGTACTAGGAACGCGAACAGCGTTGTCATGGTGATCGCAACGTGAGGCGTTTGGTTTGAGTGATGGGCACGACCAAAGGCGGGATGAAACAGACGATGACGAGCCATCGTGAAGAAAACCCTTGCTCCAGCATTGATACTGGCGAGACTGCAGGCGAAGAAGCTAATCATTGCACCCACAGTAATGATTAATCCTAACAATCCCACTCCTGCTTGATTGGCCAGAAAACTCATCGGTGCCTCGCTTTTATCAAGGGGCGTTGAAGCACCGTTAAAGCCAAACACCACAATTAAGGACGTAAAAATGAAGAATAAGCCTGCCATTGCAGTGCTTAAAACAACGGCATTGGGAATAGTTTTGAGAGGTTTTTTTGCCTCATCGCCTAATGACGTAGCACTCTCAAAGCCAACATAGCAGAAAACACCGAGGACAAGTCCCTGAGCAATACCCTTTGGGGTTACTCCTTGCAGGGTAAGTTGAGCAGTATCGAACGCCAAACCCTTGTGGAACCACACAATAATTGCCAGGATAAGAATTAAACTAACAGACACTGCCTCTATGACCAGCATCATCACAGCTGATACCTGGACATCTCTGTACGCCACATACCAGGCAAGACCAGCGCAGATAGCGAACAGAAAAATTGGGGACATCTTTAGCCCAAACAAACCTAACAAGACTTCCCCATAGTTAGCAAAGGCAGCTATGACAGACATCGCTGTAAGTATATAAGCTAGGACAAGCGCCCAGCCACAGAAAACACCAGCTGTAGCACCAAGACCCTTAGCAATATAAGAGTATATTGAGCCTGGAGAGGCAGAGCGACTGGCGAATTGATTGATGTTGAGACTAACAAAAACTAGTCCGATGGTTGCAATTATGTAGGCTAACCAGGTTCCGTTCCCAGCACTGGCATACACTAGCCCCAAATTTATGGTTGGTGTTGCAGTAGGTGCAATGTTAGCGATAGATTGAGCTAGCACTTCCCAAAAGGGAAGACATTCTGAGCGCAGGCCAGAATCACTTTGTTTGGCTTCTATTTCAACGGTCATGATTAAGTGCTCGGTGAGTAAAGTTGTCTAAATTGCCCTGGCAAGTAGTGTGATTCTGCTTCACATTAGAGTAATTTTTATGCTAAGTTAGTATCAAATTTTACTGGTCATGAAAAAATTGCTTTGCGGAGCAAATCAATAGCTTTGGTTTGATTAATATATTCCTTTTCTTCCCTCTCAGTTCAAACGAAAATACGCAATTTAAATGCGTGACAACGTACAACCTCCTTTTCGGATGCGTGCTGCTTCAATAAAGGCGTGGAATATTTGCTGCTGCGGGTCATTGACGGAAAGTTCTGGATGCCATTGGAGTGCGATCGCCCAGGGATGGTACTCATGCTCCAGTGCTTCAATTACGCCATCTGGTGCCTGTGCCGAGACACACCACCCTAGAGGTACGGTGTGAGCCGCTTGATGATGCCACGACACAATAGTCGCCTCTGTTGTCCCAATAACTTTGGCGAGCCGACTTCCTGAGGCAATTTGAACGCTGTGTTCAGATGGAAGAGACTGATGGCTGCGGTGCGCGATCGCTTCACCAAACTCATCTGGTACATGAGGTACAAGACTGCCGCCACTTGCGACCAACAACACTTCTAAGCCGCGACAGATACCCAACATCGGTATATCTGTATCAAGAGCCCGTTGAGCCAGGGCTAGCTCAAAGCGATCGCGCGTTGAGTCCACGTTGTAAATCGTCGGATGCAGGGTGCCGTTATAGATAGCTGGATCAATGTCACCCCCGCCAGAGAATATCAAACCATCCACCCGCTCTAAGATGAAAACGGTTTCTTCCGGGTCTCCCGGCGGCAGCAGGATGGGTACGCCCCCCGAACGCCTCACTGCATCTACATAGTCGCTCCGCAAACCAAAAAGTCCCGTCTCGCGCTGACCGTGAGTGGTAATGCCAATGAGTGGCGGCTTAGATTTCATTGCTGTGATATTAGCAGTTGATATACTGTGATCGCTCCCAGTCCGTGACCTCAGCATTGTGTGTATTCCATTCCTGATATTTGAATTCCAAAAACGTTTTTGCTCCCTGTTCTCCCAAGGTATGCATCAGCAGGGAATCTTGCTCCAAGCACTGGAGGGCTTCGAGCAAACTAGTAGGCAGCATCTGGAGATCAGGAAATTCTAAGCCCCGCACAAACATATTTTCATCCAAACGCTTACCGGCTTTGAGATGTTTTTCCATGCCTTCGAGTCCCGCGCCTAGAATACCTGCTAGAGCGAGATAGAGGTTAGCAGAACCATCAATTGAACGGCACTCAAATCGTCCTCCTTCGGGGATGCGAATCATGTGAGTTCGATTGTTGCCGCCATAGGAGATATATCGAGGACTCCAGGTGCTGCCGGAGGTGGTCATCGTTGCACCTAGTCGCCGGTAAGAGTTAATAGTCGGACTGCACAAAGCTGACAACCCGCGACCGTGAGCCAAAACGCCACCCAGAAATTCATAGGCTAAGTTGGACAAGCCCATCTCATCTGCTGAATCGGCAAAAACGTTCTTGCCGTCAGTCCAAAGACTTATGTGGACGTGCGCCCCATTGCCTGTTAGGTGGCTGAACGGTTTGGGCATGAAGGTAGCAGTAAGACCGCGTTGCTCTGCCAGAGTTTTGATCATGTACTTGAAAAATACATGGCGATCGCTTGTAACCAGAGCATCGTCGTAAGTCCAGTTGATTTCAAACTGACCGTTAGCATCCTCATGGTCGCACTGATAAGGCTCCCAGCCCAACTGCTCCAGATAGCTAACAACGGTAGAGATAAAGTCAAACTGTCGCATCAAATTTAGCTGATCGTAGCAAGGCCGCACAGCAGTATCCAGTGCGTCAGCAACCTGATAGCCTCCTTCATGTTGCTTGAGCAGGAAAAATTCGGCTTCGACGCCAGTTTTGTAGCTGTAACCTCGTTCTTGGCATTGCTTAAGAACTCGCTTGAGAATGACTCTGGGTGCAGCGGCAAAAGGCTGCCCATCTAAATACACGTCGCTGGCTACCCACCCGACATTTGGTTGCCAGGGCAGAACAATGAGTGAATCGGGGTCGGGTACGGCAGCAATATCGTGAGCATCAGGACCTAGTCCTAAGTTGGAGGCAAATGGAGCAAAACAGGCACCATCAGCTTCAACTGAGGCAATTTTGGCTGCGGGCACAAGTTTGGCGCGGGTTCCGCCTAAGAGGTCTGTGTAGGATACGAGGAAGAAGTCTAAGTGCAGTTCTTTGGCTAGCTCAGCTAACTTTTTGCCTGTTGACAGGATTATAGTCACTGCCGATCGCTCCAATAGCTTTGACTCCGAGTAAATCAGACTTGTTGTCACAAGTTTTGTATCGTGAGATACTGTTAGCTGTTTTTAAGCTCAAACAAATTAAGTCGTAAGTAAGAATTCCGTAGATGAATCTAGGGAATTGGGTATGGTTCCAAAATAATAGTTGGTTAATTATGACGCTAAAAATCTTATTTGGAAAACAATCAGGCATAAGAGTAACACTGACACTAGCTGCCATTTTTTTCGTGTTCATGTTGGTTTTCTGTCTTAATCGCCACTATAATTTTTACTCTTCCTATGACCAAGGACTTTTTGACCAGTTATTCTGGAATAATCTGCATGGGCACTTATTTCAAGGTTCTCTTTCCTCAGGCCAATCAAGCGCTGCTATATATGATGGTCAGTTAAAACAGGTATCCTACTACCATTTAGGGCAACACTTTGTACTAGACTTTTTGCTCTGGCTACCCATATATGCCCTATTCCCCGCCGCTGCCACCCTAGTTGTTTTACAAGTTGCCTTAATTACTGCTGCGGGAATTGTTCTCTACGCTCTAGCTCGCCATTATCTCCCTCACTCAATAGCTGTTTTGATCACTGCCAGCTTTTACGGTGCTCTTGCAGTGATGGGACCGACATTTGGTAATTTCTATGAATATTGCCAAATTCCTTTATTCGTCTTTAGTTTACTGCTGGCTTTAGAAAAGCGTAAATGGTGGTTCTTTTGGCTCTTCGTGGCTTTGACGTTAGGAATTCGAGAGGATACGGGGTTTATTATTTTTAGTATTGGTGTTTATTTAATTTTGAGCCGCCGCTACCTAAGACTAGGCTTTGCTTTGTGTTTATTGAGCTTCAGCTACGTCGCTTTAGTAACAAACGCGATTATGCCAATGTTCTCTAATGATAATTCTCGGCTGTATCTGAATACGTTCTTTCGTCAGTATGTCCAAGAAGATAACCCCAGTAGTTTACAACTTCTCTGGGGCATAATCAGCCATCCTAAAGAAATTGTAGTTAGTTTGTTTACTCCCTTTTACAAGCGGGTAGAGTACTTTTTACTTCATTGGTTGCCTTTGGCGTTTGTCCCTGCTATATCTCCCCCGGCTTGGATACTTGTGAGTTTTCCAGTGCTAGAGCTGTTGCTGTATAAAAGCATTAAGGCTCTTGCGATCAATATTCGCTATGCTTTTAGTGTAGTCCCAGGAGTGTTTTATGGCACAATTCTGTGGTGGTCACAACATCAACGAAGATTTAATCTGCGGTTTCGCCGCTTTTGGATTGGGTGTATTGCCCTGTCAATTTTAATCACAGTTGTCTCTTGCTCACAGGGCGCTTTCTACTTTTTGATTCCAGACTTCGGTCGGCATGCACTCGCTATTTCTCTCAGCCGCCAGTGGGAACATGCAGGACACATCCGGGCATTAATGAACTTTATTCCACCGCAAGCTAGCGTTTCAGCAACTTCTTTTCTGATTCCGCACCTCTCAACTCGACGGGAAATTATAGAGCTAGCAAATGAGCATTTGCCGTCTCTAATGCTGCGGAATGAGCGAGGAGAGGAGATTGAGGTTGAGTATATCTTAGCCGACTTATGGCACCTGCAACGATACCAAGTGGTTTTCAATCCTGAGCGAAGAAGACTCCAAGCTCTTGTATCTTTGTTTGACCAGCTTCTAGCTCAAAGAAAATATGGAATTCTCGGTGTGAAAGATGGAGTCGTTCTCCTACAGAAAGCAACTGCTTCTAAATCCCAGGCTCTAACAGATTGGTTGAAGTTGCGTTCAGAGCTGATGCCAATCCCTTAGTCTCCCAACCCCAGGTGTCTATACATGCACTAGGACGTGACCCCTTCATTCTGCCTTCTCCTGATTTAGGAGCAGGACTGTACAGCCAAATCGTCAGTTTTTTTCAGCAGACTAGTTTTACTCCAAGTGTCGGACAGGAAGCGATCCGACTGTTTATATTGTTCGGAGGGCTTGGCTTGCTGATGCAAACCTGGGGCATTCAGTTTTTAACCCGCAAATTTGAGCTGACTTCTATACTATTTTTGGCTTTATTTATCCGAGGCATGTCATTTATTTTGATGCCGATTTGGTCAACAGTATTTTATTTTGTTGCAGTCAGTATACTTTATTCAATTTTCAATTCCCTCGTTCAGCCAATGATAAATACTCTGCTTTCTCTCAACGCTAAGCCAAAAGACCAGGGAACTGTTATGGGGATTAATTCATCGTACTTAAGCATCTCCAATGCTTTTGGCCCTGTGATCGCTGGAATGTTGATCCATCAGTCTAATCCTACTACCTATGCCCATCCTTTATATTTGGCTGGAGGACTAACCTTTTTGGTCCTGTTGCTAGCAGTATTTACTCGCAGGAGATATGTGGTTAAAGTTGAGCCAAAATCATAAATGGAAAATAACGATCGCCAAAGGACTCTAGCATCCTGTCTAAAGCTTAGAGTCTGGCTAGAGGTGTTCCTTCTGACAGGTAATATAAAGTAGCACGATGTTTGTATAGCACAATCTATGTCCCCAAATCAGCTAACCCTGAACCTGGTTGAGGGTTCTGTCTCCTTCAGCTTTTCACCCCAGGCAGCACGAGAGTTACAGGAAGCGATCGCACAATTGATGCAGAGCCTAAGAACCGCTAGTAAGGTTACTCCCGGTGCTAAGGCTAGCCCCCAACAACCGATGGAATACCGCTACACTGGTGACATCTTTCTAGAGATCTTCTGTAATCCCAATATTTGGCCAAGCCCCTTCGCCGCCAAAGTCCTAATTACTGTCCGGGACGCCAGTATCCGCTTGACCACTGAAGCTGAACTCTCCCGCGTCATCGAAGACCTTAACCAGTATTTAGACCTTTAGCGGTACTCCCCGCCCTAGGTGCAAGACGTTTGAAAAAACTGCTGTAAAATCAATGCAATCTGTCGCAGAACACGATCACCGAATTCGCATCGGCCTGTGACTGACTTACCTTAACTCAACGAGCGCAATGAACTCGGATAACCTGACACAGTTACTGCAACAAGGATTTCACGTCACATTAGGTGCGACTGCCTCCCTGGTAGAAACCTTGCAAAACCCTCAAAAGCGAGACCAAAACCTTTCCCAGATGAGATTAGAGTTAAGCCAAATGGCTCAAGATTGGGCAGCGAAGGGAGAGATGACTGAGCAAGAAGCCCGTAACTTTATCGATAACCTGTTGAACCAAATAAGCAATCAGCCACCCAGTTCAACACCAGGACCTGCCCCTTCTACCTCTACCACCACGCCCACCCAGGCCGGATCACCCAGTGTGCAGTTAGATTTGCAGGAACTAACTGCACAAATAGCTGCTATCCGAATAGAACTCGAAAAGCTAAGAAACCAAGATTCCGAGCCGTCTTAGCTGGTGCGTGGATTTTAGATTGCAGCTCAATCCAAAATCCAAAATTCAAAATCGACTAGTCGTTATCCCATTCTTCATGACCAATCAGATCGCCAATGCGATCGCGCAGTAAGAAGTCACATTTTTCCAGCTCACATTCAACCCAAACCCACTCTCGAGCCGGAATATATTGACAAAGGGTATAGATCGGCTGTTGTCGGCTTAGCACTCTCTTCTGCACCAGTTGACGTGCTTCGTCTTGGATGACATTCAAGGAGTACTGGATCGAACGCACCATATTCACACTCATGTTTTTAACCCAAAGTAATAACGGGGATATTGTGTTCAGCACTCACAAGCCGCAAATACACCCAAAAATTCGGCTTGTCCAAAGATAATTTGTGTTTAGTTATACCAATTATCTTCATTTTGATGCTCTTCCCTCCCAGATTATATTGAAAAATATTGCAACTGTCAGCAAAGCTTAACAAACTTCAGATGCTCAGCAACTTGTGGATGTGACAGCCGTTAAGCTGGTGCGGCCCCTTTTATTCTAGTGCTACTACTTTAGGAGGAAGTAAGGCTCTGGGAATTCTACCTCTAACATTATCGTGTTTGGGCCGAAACTGCGTCTTAAGATACAGAACTTGATAAATCTAATAAGGTAAGTAGGGCGATCGCCTGAGCAGTTGGCATCTGACCATAGGAGAAAATGCTAGGAACCTCCGGCGGTAGCACTGGCAGCATCTGCTCTAAGACGTAGGGACTACCGTAGATTATAAGGGCCTGTAAATCTTCCGATTGGGAAAATCTTTTCAGCCAATCCTGCACCAGTTGGTTGAGGCTAGCACTGCCCCTGAAGGGGTTGCCTCTGATAAATAGCTGGAGCAGGGTAGGGGAAGGGGGCAAAGTTGGGATCAGGGTGTAAGGCGGGGTGTGGCAATCGCAGAGCACAGTGGTATAACCCATCTGGGTTGGCAGAGCGATCGCTGGAGTATATTGACTCACAAAATTACACCCCAGCAGGTTATCTACTACAACTAGATTGCGAAATTTCACGTCTGGAGGTTTTTCTAACGGCAAAGGTACAGAACCATGAACCTGCTGGGTTTCGCGCAAAATATCGGCAGATGTAGCCAGTGCAGTGGGCTGGGCGAGTCGAGACGTCATTCCTTCACTAGTATCAGCAACCGGCGGCGAACACACCTTGAGCTTGGCTTGCCAGATGCGCTCAACCGAGACACGAATCCGCTCTGGTGAAATGCGACCAGTAGCAACTGCCTCACACACTGCTTGAATTGCCCCTTCTGGATCAACTGGCATCAACAGAATATCTGCCCCAGCTTCTACCGCTAAGACTGAGGCATTCGCGCCATAGCAATTGGCGATCGCACCCATTACGAGGGCGTCTGTAACAACCAATCCCTCAAAGCCCATCTCTTCGCGTAACTGCTGCGTCAAAATCCGCTTAGATAGAGTTGCCGGATAATCAGCATCCCAGCACTTAATCAGCAGGTGGGCGCTCATGACTGCATCCACCCCAGCCGCGATCGCAGCCTTAAAAGGTGGCAATTCGATCTCCGCCAGTCGAGCGGACGAGTGGAGCAATACAGGCAGTTCTAAGTGGGAATCGGTCGCAGTATCGCCGTGACCGGGAAAGTGTTTGGCAGTGGTCAATACTGGATAGGCTTTAGCACCCTGAATAAAGGCAGTCGCTAGTTGGCTTACCTCACCTGGAGTTTCACCAAATGCCCGGACGTTGATTACTGAGTTATCCGGATTGTTGTTAACATCTACGACGGGCGCGAGAAGCCAGTTGATGCCAATCGCCAAGGCTTCTTGGGCTGTAATGGCCCCCATTCGTTCAGCATAAGACTGACCAATACTTAGAGCTTTACGGGCGATGGTGCTGATTGCCATTGGCGGCGGGAACCAAGTTGCTCCCGAGAAGCGCTGACCCACTCCTTCTTCTATATCCGCTGCAATCAACAAAGGGATTTTTGTCCAGTTTTGGAGTTGTTGCGACCTTAGTGCTAGCTCCCCAGCACTGCCTCCCAGCAAAATTACGCCACCGACGCCCAGATGTTCTAACCAGTAGCGCAGCTTCTGGGCTGGTGGTTCCCAGTCTGGATACTGAATTTGGTGGTCAAACAGATAGCCAGAGGCGCGGACCACGACCATCTGAGCCACCTGTTGGGAGAGCGAGAGAGAGTCTAGATCAGGTATGACTCCTTTCATCATCTTCCTCTGCTAAATCATCATTTGGGCGATTGTAATTCAGCTGGTTCAGTAGAGACAGCACCCTAGTGCCGCGCTCTATTGAGCGGTCTTCTACAAACAGGACTTCTGGCGTCCGGCGCAGACGAACTCGTGAACCGAGTTCGCTACGGACATAGCCTGTTGCCGACTTCAAGCCCGCCATTGTCTCTGCTCGGGCTTCATCAGTTCCATAGATACTGACAAAGATTTTGGCGTGCTGTAGATCGCCCGACACGTCAACGTCTGTCACACTTACCAGTCCTGCTCCCACGCGGTCGTCCTTAATGCCGTGGAGCAGCATTTGGCTAACTTCGCGTTTAATCAATTCGGCAACGCGGGAAACGCGACGACTTGTAGCCATAATCAATCCGCCCCCTTAACATAAATCATACTAATCGCTTCAATTTGGGGAGTCAATTCCCCTTTCTCGCCCTAGTCTAGATCGGACTCAAGCCCAGCATGGCACGGAGTGTGAAGATGACGAAGATAATCAGCCCGAACAACAGGCTAATGAGGGCGATCGCAGTGACTGGGCGCTTAAACAGCGGTGCCAATGGTGCAACTGCATTCAAGAACACCCCCAGGATGATAGTGACAAAGTAGCGGGGGTAGCGAGAGATGTTATCCCAAAAGCCATCAAACATCTTGTTTTAGACGCCCTTATTATAGGTTAGAGTTTTTTTGCACCACTTTAGAATTATATTCATCAATTTCCCTCCCTGGATACCTCGTCCATGTACTCATGGGCGGGGACGCGAATAATGCGGGAGGCACAGCCCTCTTTCTTTCGCGGTCGCCTACGGAGGGAAACCCTCCTGCAGCGCCGTCTCACCACACCGCATTTTCGCTTAGGAAAGGGAGGGCAAAGTCTATGGAACTTACGTTAGAACTATGAGGCATATCGAGTCCTCCAGGAACTATATGTGATCAACTTGCAGTCTTCGGGCAACGCGTTTTGAGTCAGCCGTTTCCCTGATTCTAGGGAATATAAGCTCAACACTTTTCTATCTGGTTGTTTCTTCGTGGGACTATCCATCCAACCAGACACGGAGGAAAGTCCATATTTAGGATGCCGTACTAGTGAACCTTTCTTAAACCCAGCGCACATCGTGCCACCATAACGAGTCCTACCCACACCCCTTTTAGCCTTAAATCGGTGCAGTTGTCTGCGGCAAAAGTTGTGCGGCGTAATCAGAAACAGTCGGGTGTTATCAGGCTTAGATGTACCTCCTACCAAATGGTGGGCTAGCACCCATGAATCAACACAGTGGGCCTCAAATACTGAAGCTAACTTCTGAGCAGTTTTCTTTAGCCCTAACTGTGTGCACATCTCAAAGGTTTGAATACCCTGGACTATAACTACAGGCGCAATTCGATTCAGTTGATAGTAGAACCATTGTTTTCCTACCTCCAGGGGACTGAAACTCTGGTTCCACTTCTTAGCTCTCTTTTTGGTCGATGCCGTCAGGTCCTCCACCACAAAATCAGTCACAGGGAATAAGGATGCCAACCACTTTGAGACATTAAGTTTCAGCTCCCAGCGGCTACGGGTGGAAGGAGACATCTTCAAATGACGGATGTTCCGGTTAGGGCGACATTTACGGTACGGAGTCTTACGATATCTCCGACTCCGACGCATAGTCGCGCGTTGTAACGTGGTCTTGTTACAGCCCTTATTGGGACCAGCCTTAACCTTTTCGTTTGCCCAAGGTGGGGTATCTACCTGCACGTTCAGATAAGTATGAGCTTTACCTTTAACAGTGAAGCCTTCTTTTTTTGAACCTGGGTCAATTCCTACGACAATTGGTTGAGTTTTGCGGTCAGATGGTTCTACATTCAGTCGAACACAAAACACTCCTTTTTTGAAGAATCCAGTAGCTTTGCCAATTTTAATCCACTTCCTGGCACGGGCTGGCGTGGTTGGCATTAGTGGTTTTTGCTCTTGATCTACAACTGGTACAAACATCGAATGCGTGTTCACGTAAATCAGGATTACTCCTGTAAATATTTCCCTTCGACACTCAGCAGTGGATAAACAGCTATGCTAGGGAGGTACCTCAGTCGCTGTGTCCATCGGGCTACCATACCCTACTGCTCAGTTGCCTTTAAACGACCCCTGGAGGAATCTTGGCAAGTCTAGTCTTCTCTTGCGTTGCTTTGGGCTGGTTAGACCCTATGCAAGCCCCGACCATGAGTACATGGACGGGGTAGTTGACCTTAATATATCGTACTTTTATCTAACGGTTCTCGACCGAATGAGGTACATCTTAAAACCTGAAAACCCTAACACTAAAGGGATTTAGCGTACCTCACTGGTGTAATAACCGCTATATCGTTTCACCCAGACTGAATTTAGCTTCTCAGTAATACCAGCGGCTACCAATTTAAGCCGGGACAGTATGCAAGTGAGGCCTTTGAGAGTGCGGAGATGGTTTAGCACTTCTAGGTAGGGGTAAGTCAGGCATGTGTTCGACAATGAACTC
>JAABUQ010006785.1_pt1 | contig 17073 bp, 21 predicted proteins | sample 5560001 | NCBI WGS metagenome assembly JAABUQ01 (sample SAMN10711888, study PRJNA513371) | rock metagenome | isolation source: Antarctica rocks | place: Antarctica: Victoria Land, Finger Mt nord | collected 2015-12-18
AGGGACGAGGACGAGGACCGGGGGGGAGGGGGAAAGGGAAGGGTATCAGCTTGAGGAAGGGGTGGTGGGATTGAGGGAAAAGGGAGGAGGGGGATAAGGGGCTAAGGGAGGAGGGGTGGGGGATGGTGGGTGTAAGGGTGGGTAGTAGAGCCCGTGGGGAGGAAGTAAATGGAGCGGAGGGGTCTGCTGGACAGGGTGGGGTGGTGTTTTTTCTGGAGGGGGTGGTGCGCTTGTTCTGCTCTCCTCGAAGCGGGGAGTATGGGCGTTCGGGCGAGCAATTCTCTTGGGCCAGGCAAAGGGATGAGCCCCCGCTGCAAATGAAATCGGATGGGGGGGGCTTAGCGAGGTCACAGAATAGTTAACACAAAACACCAACGACACGCTCGAAAAAATCTCGCGCATCCCCATTTCCATTCCATTACTATTATTAACCCTATCTACCGGGCGCTTCCCCCCCTCTCAACCAAACCACTGAATCCAGACCCACCCGCCCCGGCCCATCCAATAAGAGTCGCCGGCGGGGTTGGTCGGCATTGGGTATCGCTTTCACTCACACGGCAGACACGAAAATCACAATCACAAGCACAAACACAGACACACACATGGTGCCAACAGACAAAGATAACGATTGGTGGTTTTGGGGGTATTGGGGTATTTCGCAGCAGGCGTACAAAAGGAAGGACGACAGAGTGGGAGGAGTGGTGTCCACCTCGGCGGAATAGGACAAAGGAAAGGGGTATAGTCAATCTGGTGATGCGAGGAAAGATGTTGCTGGCTGGGGTATCGATGCGAGGATCCGCTCAGCCAACTTATCTAGGCGTGGGTGTTTACGCGGTCGCCTCGATCTGAGGCGTCTCTTCCGCTTTAGAGATCGCGTTGGAGCCGACTTCGCCCTCCAACAGCTTCCCGGCGTCTTTTCCGGGGGTGGTGCCGTTGCTTGTGGGCGCTGCCTCAGTGGTGGCGGGAATCTCTTTAGCGGCAAGGTTTTCTTTGGGGAGGGGAACGGTGCTAGGGTCCGCGGTGGGGGTGGAGGTGTTGTTCTTTGGGGCTGCGCGGGAGGCTTTGCGGAGGAGGCCCCCGAAGCCGCCGGATTTCTTGTTTTCCCCGTCGGTGAGTTCGTTGTCAGAGGTTCCGCCCGTGCGACGCTCTTTCTTGGTGCCACGACCGCCGAAGAAGGAGGTGCGACGTTTGTCGGTCGGGGTTGTGCTTGTAGCTGGGGCGGTTGTAGCGGCGGCCGTGGACTCCGTTGACGGGACGATGGGTTCAGTGGCTTTCTCTGTGGGAGCTGTGGTCGTGCCAGTAGTTGGTGAGATCACTGGGTTCTCCAGCTGAGGTGCAGCAGAGGAAACTGTTGATGGCTCGGCTTTGGCTGGGACGGCTGAGGATGCCTCGGTGGTGGCTGGCGTCATGGTATCCTTCTTGCCGAAGAAACCACCGAATACAGAGCCTCGCTTGGTGGGCTTGGACGTCGTGGTAGTTGTTGGAGCAGCCGTGGATGTGGTACCGGTGGTTGACGTTGGGGCAGTTGTGGACGTTACAGCAGCCTCCTTGGGGGCAGCAGTCTCCGCAGCTGCAGTGCCAGGGAGTGCTTCTTTAGTTTTGCCTGTAGTGTTGAGAACAGGGTCACCCATCACGCGAGATGCTAGAAATCGTAAGTAGAGGTCGGTAGATACTCAGACAGAAAACATACCGATCTTAGCCGCATCAAAAGTCCCAGTATTCTCGGTTCCACGGGTAGTGCCGGTGGTGCCAGTGGTGCCAGTGGTTATACCAGCAGCGGTACCCATGGCGAGACCCTCATGCTTGGCTTCCTTATCAAGCGCGTTCTCGTGCTTTAGCTCCTCCTTTTCGGCTTTCTTCTCGACCTTCTCTTCCTTCTTCATCTCTGGCAGGATAGCCTTGTCTGCGGCTTTAGCCTCCTTCTTCTCTTCTTTCTCCTCTTTCTTCACTTCCTTCTCAGCGTCGTGCTCTTCCTTCTTCGCAAGGAGGCCACCGAAGATGCTGCTTCGCTTGTTACGTGACTGCGAGCGGCTCTTCTTTTCAGCAACCTTTTCGGCCTTCTTCTCCTCATGCTTCTTCTCGTGATTGACTGCGGCGCCAGTAGCTGCCGCACCCGCTGCACCACCAGCAACAGCCTCGGCCGTATGTCCGTGAGTGCCGGTAGTGGTATCAGCCGGGGTGGTAGTGGTGGCACCAGCAGAAGTGTCAGTAGCAGTCGTGGTCGCATCGGCAGGAATCGTTTCCGTGGTGGTTGCGGGCGTAGTAGTAGCCGCCGTAGCCTTTTCCTTGGCAGGTGTGGTGTCCTTGGCCGCACGCTCTCGAGACTTACCCCCCAGCCTCGACCTTGACCTAGAGGTTCCAGTTGTACCAGCGACGGCGGCGGGTCCAGCTATTACGTGTCAGTGGCCGTCTACCTGACTATGGTAAAGAATGATATCCACGTACCATATTTCTCGATTGCACTCTTGTAGCCAGAGCTACCAACGATGCCTTCACGGGCAGTGAGGGCGTCCTTGGCCTTTGGCTCAAGTGTTACGAGCCAGGCATCACGCTCTGACTTTGTAGGGGCTTGGAAGGTATGCTTGGTGCCGTGTAGCTTTACGGTGAAGTCATTGAAATCTCCCTTTGCAATATCGGTCATATCGGCCTGGACGAAAAGTCTCTGGTTAGTTTGGGGAGGCGGACTCGAACGGACAGGGGAAACTGACTAAGTTGAGGATGCCTTGTGGGTGATCCTTGTCCTCGGCACGCTTCGCGTAGAAGAGAAGACCCTTGCCAGTCTGGGTTGCATGGGCAGCATTGCCGTGGGCAAGCTCCTTACTCTTCTCGTTTGAGAGATATCCAGACAGGTGTTTGTGTTCCAAAGGCGCGTCACTGAACCAGAAATATTTCTTGGAGAAGATCAAACCCCTGTTCATGATGATTAGCTCTCTACTTTGTCCATTGAGGGTTTTGATGGATGCTTACTTGAGACCAGGCCCCTTATAGTTCAAGACACCTTCATTGATTAGGTGAGACTCCACTAGGACCTCGTTCTTTCCAACCTTCTCTTCCTTGGGAGCGTTTGTGAGATTGGGGAGAGCTTCAGCTGTGCCTTGGGTGCCTGTAGCGATCTCTGGTCGACTCTCAGGTAACAGGTCCGAGGTCTCCGTTGTTCGTACTGGGTCGGCTGTAGCTTCTGAGGCGGTGGTGGTTGCAGGGGTAGGTTCAGTAGCAGCTGCGGTGGTAGTGGCAGGAGCCACAGGGGTCTCTTGAGTGGATGTTGGAGCTTCAGACATTATGATTGAGATTGTGTAACGTTGAGAGTCTGTTGAGATGGATGGATTAGCCGGTCGGCGCGTAGAAAAGTTGTCTTCTCAGCGCAGACTTACTCTTCAGGTCGTTGAAGGTGCAGACAGACAAATGCGGCCACGGAAGGAATAGGCCGGCAAGTAGGCAGGAAAGGTGCAGAAGAGAAAGCAAGGTTGAGAGGGTGTGAAATGAATCGAATCGAAAGAGTCTGTTTCGTTGAAGAGATTTGGGGCGAGGGGGGGAAATTGGTTCTTACTCCTTTCGCTCGCTTGCTGAAATTATAGACCGGGTTTGAAACTACCTGACCGGTAATAATCTGGAAGCACTCCAACTGTTGTAAACTTGTACTCGGGGCTCCAATTGGAAAAAATCGTAAAGATGAGGGCAGAGAGGCTCTTTAAGCGTAAATGGGCACTTTTGTGTGCAGTGCAATAGTCACGCCTGCTCCTTATCTACGAGCATTCCCCAACCCCTAAGAACCACCCGAAGCCGGACTGGGCACTACCTACGAGGCTTTTGCTTGGCGCGTGATCAGCTGCCGGCTGTGCTGCATGAGCGATCGCCATGGTGGTGGTCCATGTGCCCCTAATAAACAACGGCTGCGAGATAACCAGATATTGAAATGGTGGTCCCCTCGGTCGTCGAAGCCTTTCTATCACACCCTGTACTAAGCTTGAGGCGCACTTGACCCACAGCCGATTCCTCGATGGAGCAGTTGCAGAAGATATTGATTCAATGAGTCTTCTTCCCACAAGACCTTTCTAATTTTTAATGCCCAGATGCTCGCTTTTAGAACCCAATCTACCTATCCAAGGTAGATCGATTCAAGACCATACGCCAGCGCCGACACTATGCCCATGTCCCCTTGTCAGACCCCTATTTACTCCATCCGAACTATGTACAATTGCCGCTATGCTAAATCTCATCCGCTTGTGAGTAGCATATACCTAGTCAAATGTCAGCATTGCTTTCTGTTTCAACCCTTGACGGCCGACTTACTTCGTCACAGCATCCATCCTCTCACTCGTAAGTTTGAGACTGATCTTCAACAACTCCTGCGCGATAGCAGGCCTATCTTTCTGCATCTCCTGCCACTTCTCCTCGTCCAGCATCCATGTCACGCTATCCCTCTCGGCATGGGTGGTCGCCGTCCTAATTGTAGACGAAAAGAAGGGTAGCTCTCCACATGTAGTCCCGGCAACGATCAACTCGGAGTATTTTCCTTGTGGAAAATCATATTTCGCCTTCAGGATGCCGCTCTCGAGTAAGTAGAAGCCTCTCGGAGTATCACCGGCGCTGTAGAGGACGGTCTCCGCTGCAAAGTCATTGCGGGTGAAATAATCAACTGTTGGATACCAGAAATCCTCGGGTTTGCTAGAGACAGTCGAAAATGTTTGCAAGATCAGTTGTAATGGCTGTTGATAGTCCTCCCACCTGGCTGGAGGGGCCGGGTCCTGTTGATTCAGTGTCGTTGTGGCAACTTGTCGCAGATGATGCTGTCGAGGAGAGCTGAACATGACTTCCTCCGAGATCGACGCGCCTCTTCGTTCGGGCTTTGGCACCTCTGACACCCGAATTAGCCGATGAATGCACAATCGTCCAAGCAGACTCACCAAGGAACGCCGGACTTGATTCTGTTTCCCTCTCAGCATCCCTTTGCTGATAGAACGCCTTCAAGAGCTCGTTCTCGCAGAACTCCAAGGCCGAATTGAGACTCCAAAAGTACTGCACACCATCTCCTTCGTCAAACAGCCCAACGTTGTTCAAGCTTTTGCACACTTCACTGTCCCATTTCAGTCCACAGATGACTAGTTGTACATTCTTCACGCTCAGAATCCGGTTGACGCGTGTGAATGCCTCTGCTGCAGAGAAATCGACACCATCCACATTATACAAATCAAGGACTAGGTACCGAATTGGTTGATGTGGGAAAGATTCTTGAAGGAGCACTCGAATTTGCTTCTCCACGCCAACAATGGTGCCGAAGAAGAGATAACCAGCCAACTTCATGACATGGATCTGCTTACCAGCATCTTGGAGAAATCGGTGCTGTATGGGATGCCTCCGGACCGTCGAATTTGCAACGCCGCCGTAAAGCTTCCCACGTATCGCTGAGATCTGGGACGTTTGCAAAACAAAGCTAACGCAGGCCAAGAGTATCCCCACCAAAATACCTACGACAAAGTCCCAGGCACCCATTGTAATGACAATGATGATAATCTAGAACCAGTCAGTAGGTCCGTGCTGCTGGAGTTACGGCCGAGCGTCGCTCACAGTGAGATATTCCAAGCGGTGCACCCTCCCCCAAGTGTCGACCAGGGCTTCTCGCATGAGATCAATCCCAAGAAAGAATATAAGAGCACCGACGACCATGATGGGGATGAAGCCTATGATGATTGGCCCAGTCACAAGGACCCCGAATGTCGCAATCGCCAGCAGTATGCCCGCAAAACGACTGTCCCCTCCACTTCTCATGAACAAAACAGTATTGGTATACACAAGGTAGTTCTGGGAATCCATCAGTCTTTATGTGGGACTCGGCCGCAGAGAAAGTACCTGAATGCTGCCACAAAATCCAGACAGAGCATTTGATAGTCCATGCGCCCTCAGCTCGCGGTCTACATCTACATTGTCCTCTCCAGTTGTCAAGCCAAGAGCAGGGACGTTTATTGGAACATGTAGAATGCCAAAGAAGGTCAACGCAAGCATTGCAGGCACAGTGGAAACCAGCGCTTTCCAATCAACGGCGCTGAAATCTGGGGACTTGTAAGCCTCGCTTCGTCACTTTGCGTTCATTCGGACTTACCAAAAAGCGAATAAAAATGATACCACGGTACCCCAGCTTCGGGTGCTTCGAATACCCAACCTGCGGACCGAAGCTGAGGAAGCGAAAGCTCTGGTATGACCAGTTCAAAGAAGTAGAATATCGCAATTATAGACAAGAAGTAGGTAGCGTCGGTCAGAGGATGCTTGACCCAGCGTTTCAGGATCAGGAGACTTATCGCCAAGGCCAAAGGGATTATCCAAAGGCTAATTGTATCGGCCTGGAAGAGTTTCTTCAAGGTAGGTATGTTATACTCCAGGTTCCCGTCAAGTCTTGCTGAGACCTCGAGACCGGTCGCAACTAGGAACCAGCCCACACCACCGATGCAACCAATGAGTATATGACGTGGGAAAAAGCCAATTAAAGTCCCAAGTTTACATTTTCCCATGAGGAAGAAGGCCGCGCCTGTGAGGACGGAAGACATGGAGTAAGAGAGAATGGTCGTAGCAAGGACCGATTTCGGGTTATCTTCTCCTACTCTAGCAAGAATGGTGAACGCCATGGTGTGGAAGAATGGTACGACTTCGATCATTTCCGAACCTAGACCACCCTTGAAGATGCTCCCACCACAGGAGTAGACCAGTTGCGATACGATGCAACTGACATAGAACATCGATATGCCGTCAGGGCCAAGATTTGCGAAGACAGGCTGTCCGAGAGGAAATAATATCATCCCATATGATAAAGCGTCGAGGATATTGAGAAGGAGACCGAGCATCACTGGTGGCAGGTAGGCAATTGGTTGGCGTACCCCTTGTTTCCAGATTGTGTGCCAGTTCCACGATTTTGGATTCGCAACCACCCTCCCATATTTGGCTGTCCAATCTTGAGATCGAGCAGCCGCCATCTTTATAAACTCCAATGGACCCTGCTTGACCTTCTTCTGGCTTTCCAGATCTCTCACAGAAGCGTACGCCAAAGACCCGTATTGACCCCATGCCGATCGCTTCAGAAGCAGAGACGTTTGTTCGCTTGGCTGGGAAATGATTCCCTCCTTCACTATAACGGGCTGAATACCGTTACCAGCAAGGGCATCTTCGTCGTCCGTGTTTGGTGTATCTTGATCGATTGGGGGCCAATTGCGAATCATTTCCGTCAACGCGGATTTGCCTGGCGACTTTGGTGATGACTCCGAATTGTGGGGAGAAGATGGCTCCATAACCTCTTCAATAGGGTCTGGTCGTGGCGACTTATTGGATTCTTTTCGACAGGAGTCGGTCTCGTCCGGAAGATGCGGAAAGGAGGAGCTGGTGTTCTGACGGGGCGAGGAGGTGTTATGCCTCGAGGGAGAGTTCCCACTGCGATAGGATGCAATGTCGGACAAAGCCAAGGACGCCAATTCCGCTGTATCTTCTCGAACCCCATATGGAGCATTCTGTGTAATATTGATTGACCCTGTGCAACGTGAGCGTGTGGCTTCATGACTTAGCGTTTGTGGAATAATACCTTGGGCATCATGAAAGGATCGATAGTTGAAATATGACCTGGCTGGCGTTTTTTGGTTCAAGGAGGAGAAAGAGAGCCGAGCTGATGACGCCTCTGTCCGGCGTGGAAGAAAGACATGGAGGCGATTCTCGTTGTCCTCTACCTCCTCTTGATCACTTGATTCGGCACTTGTACCTATGGGCTCCTGACTGAGCAAACTTCTCAGGCGGGAGCCATTTCTAATCGTTTCAATGCCGCCACGCTGGGTGGCAGGCATCCCCTCCTCCTATTCTGAACTGTGGACGCTGTTGCAAATGAACAAAGCCACCGAAGCAGGAGACCATCCGACGTCACAAGCAATTTGCGACGCATACCGCAAAGTTCATTGCCCAAAGGTGCTCGAAGACAGATGACCGTCGAGCGAATGTCTCAACAAAGAAGTATATGAAGGAGAAATGAAAAAGGACCGAATACTAAATACCAAAGCCAAAGCATGAGGTGCCCTTAGTTTTGTGCAAATTCTGGTGGGGCAAGATGAAATTTTGAGTTTGCGCCAATATGCCAGGGTCAAGAGCCCCGCTGGTTGCCGCAATTGAAAAATATCAAGAACATTCAGTTTCGATCCATCAGAAGGAAATTCTCATTTCGCTGGATTCTCATGCGGAGAAGTGCCGACGGACGTTGCACGCGCAACGGTTTATGCAGGTGCTGCAGCATGTCAAACGTACAGGTCAGGCACGATGCCCCTTCTTGCCTAGCCCATTATTTTCCCCATCCACCCTTCTACATTGGCCGATGACCTCAGAATCTTCCTACAGGCGACTCGATCTTGGACATTTGGTATTATTTGCAATGCATTTGGAGCGGAGAATCTGAAGCTGCATCGGCCGTACCTCGGACATCCTTCCAAACGTGGTTTTGGATACTTCCAAGTGAGAGAAAGGGACTCCCGATCAATCCTCGCCCACGGTTCCGAAGGTTGAGTCTTCAATTCCGGGCCTCGACGTAGGTTCCAGACGACAGACGGTCGGAGGCAGATTCCGCGGAGTCCAGGACGAATATGCCACTGGGTCATTTTGTTGGCACTAATGCGCCTGCTCTCGTGTGAGGAAGTCAGCCTGGAAAGATTTAGATGCTGCGGTAGCCAAATCATTCGCAGCAGCTACTTACTCGAGACCAATAAGACGCGAGTGTTTGCCAGTCACATATCCTATTTCCTTTCTCCTCTCATGTGCATATCGTTCCATTTACCCAGCCGATGAACGCTCCTCAGCTCAGCTTCTGCAGATATCCTTGTGCAATAAGTCGTTCCACGTCGCCCTGTCTTACATAGAATTGGCTGTTCTTGGTTAATGTGATAGCCCTGATAGAGTCTTGTTAGCCACTGCTTATGCTCTCGGAGATAAAGAAATTAGCAAAGTCTTACCCATATTCCGTCTGGATTTCTCCCGCATCTTTCAACACCCGCACATCAATAAAGAGATCCTTAGGAGGTTCAAGACTCCCAGTCAAATCAATGTCCGTCCATTGACCCTTATACGCCGCCAGCATTTCACCGAAATGCCTCACATATTCCTCCTCCTCCGGACTCAAGGAGCTTTGGCTCCCGGCCTCTGAGGCCATGCTGGAGCCCTCTCCATTTCCTTGTCTGGCTGCGTGCGGTTCCAGGTCCAGTACATCCTTTCCACTCCAGCACATCTCCTCGAGCTTGTCGGACCGTACCCGATGGTACGCGAGCAGGCAGCGCTTATTTCGCCTTATGCAGAGGTGGTTGACAAGGACGGAACATGCTGTGGCTGGTTCTGAAGATGGGTTGAAGGAGCCTTCGAATGGGGCGAGGATGTTAGACACGTCTTTGTCAAGATCTCGAACTTCTCGAGTCATGGCGCGTACGATTTCGGTTTGGTAAGGTGGCAAATGTGCCAATGCTTGCGTTCGCTTTGCATGTTGGGCCTGGATGCTGTTAAACAGTGCAGTTGTATGTAATCCGTGGTACTTGAAGACTCACAAGCTTTAAGCCCAAATCTCCGTACATTGGAAACAACGATTGAGACGAGAGGGCGAACGAAGTCAACTTTTGAGGGCTAGAATATATCCCATCCTTAGTAATGAGTGACGACAACGTTGCTTCCTGGCATTGTTGACGTTCTTGCTGGATGTGCGATCTTACGCGGATACAGTAGACTCGTATTTACGGTAAAATTCATGGTTCCCGATTGCAGCACGCTAGTGACTTTAGCGCATTTCTGGAATAGTCGACGCCTTGAAGCTATTGGAGAACAAACAAAGCTTTCCTACGGCCGCCTACAGAGATGAAGGCCATTGTCGTTGGTGCTCCTCGTACCACGTATCCATGGCTTTGGCAAACCCTCTGCGGCTACCCGCAATCCCTTCGATAAACGAAATATCCCACAAAAGCATCGCCCGCATTCATCCCTACTTCTCATGGACGCCGAGGAGACAGCTCGGTGAAGAGGGTACATAATGGAGAGGTCGAGGCTATCTTGGACGGTCTCATGTCACAGTCTCGATGTCGTTAGAAGGAAAGGAGGCACCAATGAAGAAGATGGTGGCGCAATTGGGACTAGGAAGAAGAATAGCGTTGTTGAGCAACAGAATACAACATCCAATTCACACCTGGAACAATGAACAGAAAGTCAGGTGAGGCTCGCAAAGGGAGCAGCACGTCTCGAAGCCATAACAATTCAGGGCTACCCTCTCTTTATTCCTCCTGAACAATACAAGCAATAAGGGCCGGATATCAATGCCGATAGACCACAGACCAGCGCTCTTGAAACGGTTCTGCTGCGAGTCAAACCCGCACCTATCAACGCCTCGCTCTTTGATGCTGCTCTCTGTCTCTCGAATCCGAAGTGTATTCACGCAGCATGTCGATCCAAGGCTGCATATGCAAAGTCCACTCCGTCACTCATCGAAGTGGTCCCATCTCTCACCGGGATCCATATATCCTATATCGTTCCCGAATTCAAGTTGTTCGTGCTGTGGCAGATATTCATTGGCTTGAAAGCCTCCTATATTTGCACTGGTAGGTGGGTGGAATCCTCCGTCGGCAATACTCTGATCATGTACGAACAATTCTGGATCCAAAGATGCATTATTGAACATCAAATGTCCACCGTCGAGATCGGTCGCGCCCATCAAATCATTGTGAGATACTCCAGGAAGTCCGACTGGCGGTGGCGTACCATAGGTAGAGGTCTGAACATCCACAGGCTGGAATCTGACATCCTCGACTTGACCGCTGAATTGTGTGTTTGGATGGCTTGTCGCTTGGTAATACGCACTTGGCTGACCCAAATATCCAAATGCATTTGGTAACGGCTTTCCAGGATTCGAGGCATGGTAATAAGAAGCGTTATTCGCCAGGTCATAATATGGCTCAGGGCTCTCAAAGTCCTCTGGAGACGCTGAGCTTGGCGTGTAGCTTGACTCTCGGTAACCTCTTCTCGGCTTCTTGTTTCTCGAAGATCTCCCTGCCGCAGGTGAGTACAACCGACCGCCGTGGTAGGTCGGATCCTCAACGTCGCTTGCTTCGTCGGAACCATCGTCTGATTTCCCCTTTCGCTTGCGGGCCTTCGCCTCTTGTGTCTGCGGCTGGAACTTGTACTCGGGAAATGCCGCCGCATGGTTCTCTCTCTCTTTCTTTGCCCATTCTTCATACTGCTTGCGAATCTCCGGTGTTTCAATAGCCCAGCTTGTGCCCGCCATCGAAGAGATGTCCTGATGGTTGTTGGACTTTTCGTACTCCCGGCACCTGTCTGCGTATGCTGATCGATAGAGTATAAAGGAGTTGGAAGGACGTTTGATATATTCGTTGCCTCCGACCTCTCCCCTCCTTGTCTCCAGCGATCTATTCACCCATGCTTCTGTATCTTTGACTGGGACGTGCTCGAGATGCTTTGTCAATTCGCTCAGAGGCTTGTCGAGCTTTGACTTCTTGGCAGTACTCTTTGCCTTTTTGACTTTGCGATTTTTCTTGGGAGAAGGGGAACGAGACAGTGAAGTCGGCATTAATCTTCGAGTCTGTCTCGGCGTACGACGCTCTGCAAGTGTCTGGTCTGACACCTCGGGTGTGGGAGGTCCTCTGCCATGCATTGTGGGGTTTGGATACTACAAGGCTCACGAATTAGTCCTGCCATCCCGACTGAAGCCCTGAGTGCTTCTTTGAACGTACGTTGTGCTGCTGGAATGGCATATTCGAGTACATGCCGTTCTGATATGGGTGGAAGGTGGACCCGCTATGCCCATCCTAATTTGTGTCAGCTTGCTGTCGCTCCCATCACTGTGAATTGTTCGACTTACATATTGTCTCCACACACCATTGTCGGCCTTGCCCATGTGTAAGTAGCCCCGGCCTAGCTCGTCGATACCGCGACCGCCAGGCGCTGGAGAGCTATACGACGCTGTGTTTGAGGGTAGATAGGAGTGGTCTCCAAGGCCGTAATATTGCTTATGCGTTGTGACAGGATTCGACTGGAATATATGTTGAGGAGCCGACCTCAGCTGGCCGTAATCAGGCTCTGGTGGTGTCAGGGGATGTCTCTTAGCCATTGCAATTGACATTATCTGCGTTGAACAGATACTCTAGTGGAAATTGCCGGAAGACGCCCTTGCTATCAATGGAGCGAATGCCGGTGAGTATACTGTATCTTCCGTGCAAGAAGCGACGCGTTCTTTTGGTGACTCTCGAAGAGCGGTGAGGTGTTCGACAGGCCGGTGACCGCCTCACTACGCTTGCAGCTTGTTTGGTAGCACCTGCGACGCTCAATGTGCTTTCAGCTAAGGAATCGGATCAGTGTGTAAGGATGGCACTTGCTGGAAGAATGATGGAGGAGGTTACATGTTCCAGGGAACGAGCTTCATGATGAGGCACATGGATAGAGGAACGAACCTGTTGCAGACACCCGTTCCGGTGTCTCACCCCTATCGCTCTCCGGATGCGGTGCTGGAAAGATCTGCTCTAGAACCTCTGCCGGTCCCGTGCTTGCTTTTCTAGAAGGTCTGCAGTGCTCAATGCGGTACCAATGAATGTCAACAAGAGTCTTTGTCCAACTCTGCAGGCTGGCAAGGAAAGCCTTTGGAGTCAGCAACGTTGTCTGTGCAGGAGAGAAGCCTTTATGCATAAGCAAACAAATGATAAAAGAAGATGGAAGTCCTTCTGTTGATGTAAACCATCATCCCACGTCCTCAAGGTCTGTACTGTCCAGCAGATCAACCTTGAGAAGCTTCTTGACTGACAGATCCCCCAGACTTAATCCAAAATCTGTCTAAGAGTGTGGCCTTGTATGCTCTCAGTGTAGTGCATGACCTTAGGTACTGCATGCGGCGGTGAAATGCTGGCTGGTGAAGTGGTGCAGACGAACCCAGACCGGCGCCCTGCTCTTCTAGCGCGGCACTAAGAGCACAATATTCTCTTCACACGGAGGCTGGCCAAATGAGTGAACACCGCTGTCGCCATCATGAGTCAATGGCGAGCACTTCTTCCCCGCACCGAGTCTGGATTTCTCGTGGGAGGACTTGATGTGGAAGGGCAAGCTTCAAGGTGGACTATGGGAGGGCAGCTCCGTCCAGTCACGAGCTACCAGTTTAAGCTACCATACAAGTTTCTATGGTGACCTCAATCAGTTGCGGGTTCTCAGACTTTCACTGTTTCGACAACGGTTCAAGGAGACTTGAACTTTCCGGCCACCAACTATGATAGAGAAAATTGATTGGCAGCAAAACAGGCATTTTCCCGACTGGCTCCGTAAGCGGGGAGACCTATCACTAGCAATCACGGCGAAGCAATCCGTCGATGCAAACATGCGATTATGACGGGCATTAGCTCGGGTAGGGACAGCCTTCACTTTAACTCGTACATAGCGTAATGCTGTTTCGACGTCGCCTCTCTACTTTTTGCACGACTCATGGTCTTCCGACAGGCTATCTACTGTGGGAAACCTGATCTTTGCGAGGAAACATTTGGAATTGAAATGCATGCTCGATGTTTGCAGTAGTGTACGCTCAAGAACGGCGATTGGCGATATCAGCAGGCATACTTGGACCGTCGGCCATGAGCCTCGAAACGTTCTGGCTCGCTGAGATTAATTTGGGCCTCCAGATGCAGCCATATCCCTGCAATCATGAACCCGTCTCTCATCAGCGTTTCCAGCACGGTGATCTGATCCAGGAATGTGACCCTCGAGAAAAGTGCGCTAAGCCGAAAGCGCTCGATCTTGTTGAAGAACCACCTCACCTACCTTAATCACCGCCAATTTCTGACTTGGATCCACTATGAGCATCTCAGCATTCAATGGCGATTTAGTCAATTACCCGCCCGTTCTCAATTGGTTTTTCGATGAAAGCTGGACGCTCTCTCGGAGACTTATTGCCCAAGGCACTCTGATTCGTTCGGAGATGGACCTTGAGTTTGTCCGAGAGCCATGGTTCTGGCAGTCATGATGGCACATCTGAGGTAGCCTTTGCACTGACCTCAGCACACCTTGTTCACATGGCCCTCGAGCCTGCGCCAAGTGAGGAAACAGATAGCTGCTATTCCAAATCATGAATGATGATAATGTGGTCGAGCGTTTTCAACCCATTGTGACCTTTGCGACTGAAAATTGTCCTCGAAGTCCCACGGCCCGTGGCGTGCGGGGGGAAAACGGGACGTTGAGTGTATGAATCTTGGAAACTTTCTTGAGTATGGCTGACTCGTTGAAAGAAGCGAATGGTGGGAGGAGTCATGCATAGAACAACACTGATAATAGTGATGCCACGATCATGTAGAATCGTTCTTCCAGATCACTCCTTTTTTGACTAACAACCGTTGATACGGAGTATAGACAAGTCATTGGACCATCTCTGCAAACTCCTGACACTGATTGTCATTTCTCCAAGCTACTAATTGGATCTTGCACGATCGATCAATACGAAATCAACAGGAGTCTCATCTCTTAGAGTGCAGGGAGGAGGTTTACAGTAGCGTAGAACTTTGACTTTATGACGCCAATCGTAGGGCCGTGTTTTTCTGAGAGAGTTTGACCATTCTTCCCTTCCCCTCGTTCCCCCTCGAAGCTCTCATCACTCGCTCTGTCGCGCCTTCATAGCAAGCTTAACTCCGTTTTCATTGAGACTCTACCTACCTACCTTCACATCGAGTCTTCCACATCGACCAAAAGTCAGCCTCAAAATTACCCAGCTGCCATTGGACATAGTCGCACCCATAAATCGAGTACGCGCTCCGAAGCCCCTCACGCATCACCCTTCCAACCAACCGACTCCCCCCGATACTTGGTGCAAAAGCATAATCTACGGCTCTTTGTGGCTGTTCTTCCCCAGCTGGCCCCCAAGATGGCGGCCCATGCTGCTCTGATCGCTGAGACGATTGCCGGCATGCAGCAAGTCATCAACAAGCAGCAGTACTGTGAGTGGACGCCTCATCCTACATTTGGTGACGTCTAGACTGACCACTCCGAACAGCTTCCGACTCGGACGAACCTTACCTTCAACCCTCTAATCGGGGACGGAAGCTCAAACGCAAGGCCCAGTACATCTCTGGTGGGCAGTTGGGGCGACCTAATGGACCCACGACGTACAGAAAGGTGAGCTATACTGTGAGCTTTTGCAAACCCACCACAACCTGACGAGAGTCTTCAGACAATCCAACACGCAGGCTACAGCAGGGATATAATTCGACGGAACCCTAGACGTTATGACCAAGATGGCGACGAGCTCGAAGACGATGAGGAGGACGAGGAAGCAGACGCGCAAGCTGCTGAAGAGAATCCATATGCCGACATCAGACTCGAAAGTAAGAAGTTCCGACGCCCCTCTACCCTGCTACGGCGCTAAGATATTTGTCAACAGCCCTACTCTCCCCCTTGACCTCTGCTGCAAGCCTCCCAGACCACCCATCCCTCTCACACCCTTTTCTTTCTCCCACACTGACTGATCAAACAACAATCGCATGTAAATTGGTCCAACGAGAAAGGAAAACACTCCGCAACGCCAAAAAAGTCTTGACCATTCTACGGGGTGACAAAGCTTGGATACCATGTGGGGCGTTGGAGACTGCACAAGACGATACAATATTCAGTACGGATAGAGTTTACAGGGCGATCATATCCACCTCGCCCGCCAATGGCCATACTGGGAATGGACAGAGTGGACAAGATACAGCGAGTGGCAGTGTGAATGGCGAATCTTCATTGCTTACTGACAACAGCTCCAAGACCGATCCGGGACATTCGAGCGCCAATGGCGTAGCTAGGAATACTCGAGAGGACGCAGAGCCTATTCCGAGAAAAGAGATAGGAAATACAAACGTCGAAGACCTGGCATCTTCGACGACGCGTGAGCTCAAAAAGGGCGACAATGCGGCGGACGGGTCTCGAGATATCGAGATGGCTGAGACGCGGGATCATAGACAAAGCGATTCGAAGTCACGGCCCACAGACCCAGACGACGAAGACGAAGACAAAACGCTTGAAGACGAGATTGTGGATATAGTCGGCCCCGAAATCTCAATTACAGGTCAGGACCCAGATGTAGAGGCCATGGACCATGACATGGAGGCTGCTCCTGATCCTGGAGAATGGGACCCAGAATCAAATACGGGGACTAAAGACAGGCCCAACGAAAGCACGAATGAACAAACCAACGACGACGATCCAAAACCCGAAGAGCAGCACACTGCAGAAGATTCGCCCAAAGACAACAGAGAAGCAGTCGACGACTCGCAACCACCACCGCGACGTATGAGAACCCGAGCCCAAGCTCAAGCAGCCTCCGAGCCCACCGCTTCCTCCCGAACCTCTTCCCCGGACACATATGTCCCCCCTCAGATCCACCCCCTCTTCCTAATTCCCTCTTCCGCAAGACCTTCCCCCGACTTCGGGCTCCCCGCTCAAGAAGCCGAAGACACACGCCGGCTGCTCATGATGTACGTACAAAAACAAGAGGAAGTGTGTCGTGGAGCCGGGAAATTGTACCAGGGGTTGTTGCAAGCGGACCGCCAGCGGCGAACGGTCTTGCGGTGGTGTAAAGCTGAGGGGCATGTGGGAGAGATGAGTGACGGGGAGGATTGGTATGACATGGAGGAATGGGGCTTAGAGGAGCCGTTGCGGAAAGGGCAGGCTGATGAAGAGGAGGAGGCGGGGGGGAAGAAGACCAGGGGAAGGAGGGCGTGATTTTACATCTCTATCGGACTTGATATCTCGAGGACGTCCCACCTCCTAGAACTTGATAATTACCCCACATGCCCTCTATGTCACATCTCTCGCTGTTCTCAACTCATCCAATGCGGTTCCCGCTAATTCCGTAAGCGCGTCACCGCTTCCCTCAAACCCCATCCCACAATCCCCCAACCACAACGTCGTCCCCCTTCCATACCTAATTACACCCCCATTCCCCATTATGCCTCCAAACCTCCTCCCCACCTCGCCTCCCACCCAATAACCATCACCCAACCTCCATGTCCCAACATGCCTCCACACCCCCCCGCCACTCATCCAGTAAACCCCCCTTCCCCT
>JAABUQ010006786.1_pt1 | contig 17072 bp, 16 predicted proteins | sample 5560001 | NCBI WGS metagenome assembly JAABUQ01 (sample SAMN10711888, study PRJNA513371) | rock metagenome | isolation source: Antarctica rocks | place: Antarctica: Victoria Land, Finger Mt nord | collected 2015-12-18
TTCACGATGGCCCTCTTCAACCTGTGCGTCGGCTGGGACGGCTTGCAGGCGGACGAGAACGGCTTCGTGCCGCTCGCGATGGCGCAGTTCAGCTTGTAGAGACTCAGAAAACTAGCACCATTGGTTAACTTATTCCCATCTGAGACATGTAAGTGGCGTTGTCCCAAAACAGATATTCCTCATCAAGGACACCGTCTGTCCAATGAGCGACTGTGCACATCGGCACTTTGAACGCTTTGCCTGTGGGCTGGATCGACTTGCCGTCGGGTGTGGTCATCGGTTGCGTGAAAGTGCCCTCCATTACGCCGATTACGCTCGTCCACTCTCCAGTGGCGATCCTAACCGGATGCTCTCGGATGCGAGTGTCCGGAGCATAAACGAAAAGGCCTTTCATATCCTCGATGTGGCGCGCCAATCCGTTGGTTACATGACCATCCGGCCAATGAACTACGACGTCGTTAGTGTGAGACTCGTGGAACCGGCTCCACTGTTGGTTCGTGAAAACCTCAAAATCTAGCGTGTCGAAAGTGTCCAGATGCTTCTGGGCCATTTCACCGGCAACTGCGATTCTGTCAGTCATTGTGTGTTGTTCCATGTTGCTTAGTTTCTCCTTCAATTGTGTGAGGTGGTTTCGGGCATTGTTTTATAAGCCCATCGTTTCAGCAGAAACGCCTGACGAATGGCGAACGACTTTCGACATCTCTACTGTGTCACTTCCAGGCAGGATTTCGGCCTCGATCCTGCGCGCCTGTGATTGAGTGACAGGAGCAGTATACCTATAAAATGTATAAAATGACAAAATTAATGTCTGTCAGTTTAATTTCTAACTGAAACTTTGGTGGGGAGAAACCCGGCCTAAAGGCCGGGCCTGTTTGGAGGCTGGCCCAAACCTGCCCTTGAAGGGACAGGCTATTCGGAAGGGCCGCCCCTTCGGGGCCGTAAAGAACCACAAAGAAGGGTGGCAGAGAAGGAGGGTAGGGACAAGCCCTACCCCTACGGGTGATGTTGATGCCCGCGTAGGGGCTGGGCTTGTCCCCGCCCTCCCCGTATCTCAGCCCGAAGGGGCGGCCCCCCGGCGGAGCCGGGCATGGCCCGGCCCTTCAGGGCCGGGCCGTACTCCTCGGCGGCTATATCTGCGCCCCCTGCGCGTTCAACCGCCGCCGCAGTTCGTCCGTGTCGATGCGCCGGGGCGGGACGCCCTGTTCCAGACTGAGCACGGCGGCCAGGCCCGCCGCTTCGCCGAAGGCGCGGCAGTTCTGCTGGATCCGCACGGCGGCCTGGGCAGCGAACGTGGCGGACAGGCAGCGGCCCGCGACCAGGAGGTTCTCGACGCCCACGGGCAGCAGGCAGCGGTAGGGTATTTCGTGGTAGTGGCCGGGCGGCAGGTGCTTCATGATCAGCCCGCCTTTGGCCTTGACACTGTGGATGTCGATGGGGTACGAGTTGCGCGCGACGGCATCGGGGAAGCGGGCCTCGGTCAGATAGTCTTCCTCGGTTAGCGTGTAGTCGCCCACGATGCGTCGGGACTCGCGGACGCCGACCATCGGGGCGACGGTGCCGATGTACGAGTCCTCGAAGCCCTTGACGTAAGACTTGAAGAAGCGGGCGATGCGCCGAATCTTCTGCCGCCCGACCGTCTGCGCTTTCGAGAGGTCCCAGGCGTCGGTCGCCGACAGGCCGGAGATGCGCGGGCAATTGAAGGCCAGCTCGCCCGGACGGCCCAGCATCGAGAAGAACTGTAGGTAGCCTAGATCGTCCTCGGCCAGCGTCCCCTCTTCGACGGCACGGCAGATCAGCGGCCCCAACGGCGTGTTCTTCGCCTCGCCCGCCCCGATCTCGAACAGCGGCGGGCGGGCGTAGCAGGCCATGCCCAGCTCGTCGGCCAGGAACGCCGCCGCGCGCTCCTGGTCCACATTAGCCAGGGCGAAGCGCAGGGACATCGGCTGGTTGTGGCCGTCGTCGGGGTCGCCCGCCGCGCACGGCACGCCCGCCCGCAGCGCCACGTCGGCGTCCCCGGTGCAGTCTATGGTCACGCGGGCGCTGATCCGCTGCCGCCCGGACTTGTTCTCGACCACCACGCCGGCCAACGCGCCGTTCTCGACAATCGCGTCGCTGATGACGGTATGGTACAAGACACGCCCGCCGGCTTCGGCCAGCAGGTCGTCCAGCACGAAGGCCAGCGTGACCGGGTTGAACCAGAGCAGGTCGCCCGTCTTGTCCGTCGGCGGCGGGTCTAGCTGCGCCGCCCGGTGCAGGATTTCGTCGTTCAGCCCGTGCGTCAGGTTTTCTTCGAGTATCTTGTTCGGCATCATGGGCGTTACCCACGCCGCCGACTGCGTCCCGCCTAGCTGCCCTAGCTGCTCGATGACCAGCGTGTCCGCCCCGGCCCGCGCCGCCGTGATGGCGGCGACGACGCCCGCCGTGCCGCCCCCGCAGACCAGAACGTCGCAGTGGGCGGCGAGGGGGAATTCGGTATGGTTGTTCATAGGTAGTTTCTATTGTCAGCGGCAGTGCCGGGGCTGTGGAAAGCCCCGGCAAGATAGCACCCTCGCGGGTGAAGATTGCCCGAATCATCCTCGTCCGAAGGACGCCTCTTTGCCGGGGCTTTTTACAGCCCCGGTGCCGCGACAATCACTTAGGTGCGTTGTCAGGGGCGAGCGCGGCGGGGTCCTGGCGGTAGAAGTCGCGCAGGACGGCGTACAAAAGCGGGTGCTCGCTGCGCATCCGACCCGGCCGCTCGAAGAAACACTCCGTCGCCACGGCGAAAAACTCGGCGGGGCTGGTCGCGCCGTAAGGGTCCAGCAGCGTCGGCTCCCCCACCCCCGTCTGCGCCACGAGGTGGGCATATTCGGCGCGCATGACCCGCGACCACGTCTCCACCTGTGCCTGGTCTTTGAGGTAGGGCACCCCGTCCGCCGCGCCGTCCCGCATGTCCAGCTTGTGCGCGAACTCGTGCAGGACGACGTTACGCCCGTCGCCCGACTCGGCCCCACCTGCGCGGGCGTCCGCCCAGGACACCACGACCGGCCCCCGCAGGGCCGCCTCGCCCGCGTAGGGGACCGCCTGCTCCTCGACCACGCCGCCCGCCACATGCCGATAAGTCGTCACGAGGAACCCGCGCGGGTAAACCAAGATCGTCTCGACGTTCGGGAAGTAGTCGTCCTCGAAGCCCAACACCAGCCGCGCGGCCTGCCCGGCGATGGCGACTCGAATCTCGTCCGTCAGCGTCAGCCCGCCGCACCCCTCCCAGCTCTTCTCGGCGATGATGACGCGCATCGCGTCCAAGAGACGCTGCCGCTGGTCGGCGGGCAGGAGATCGTAGGACGGCACGTTGGCCCGCACGTACCACAGCCACGGGGCGGGGAACGGAGCCGCCAGCAGCTCGCGCCGCCGGCGCGCCTGAGACCAGGGGAAAATCATTGCGTTATGACGCACACCTACGGTACAATGGCGATGGAAGCGGCCCGCCTCCCGAATTGTCGCCTCCCCGTAAAAACGGGGCCAGTATGGATGCGCGCGTGGCACACGCATTTGCCTAGGGGGCGGGCACATCTATTCCGGCACGACCCGCACCGAGATTTCTCGGTGCTTTATTGTTTGCGGAGCCGATCCGATGCCCGCGTCCTCGGACTTGTCCGCGAATACCAGAGTACACGCTCGGAGTTCCCGCCGGGGGAACCAAAATCCTGCCCGGCGCGTCTGGGAGTGGGAAGAAGGGTATCCTTTGTTTTATGGCTGAACGAATCAAGCGCTTCTGGATACGGGAGCCGTTCTGCGGGCTGTCGCATGGGCTGGGGGCGCTGCTGTCGGTGGCGGCCCTGGTCGCGCTCCTGGTGCTGGCGCGGGGCAAGCCGTGGCACACGCTCTCGTTCGCGGTGTTCGGGGTCAGCCTGATCGTGCTGTACACGGCGTCCGCTTTGTACCACTCACTCTGGGTCAAGCCGCAGCAGATCGACAAGCTGATGCACTTCGACCACGTCGCCATCTTCCTGCTGATCGCCGGCACCTACGCGCCGGTGTGCCTGGTCGGCCTGCGCGGGGCGGGGGCGTGGGGGTGGACGCTGTTCGGGATCGAGTACGGGCTGGCCCTGGTCGGCATCGTGTGCAGCCTGGTCTGGAAGCGTTTCCCGGACTGGGCGCGGATCGGCATCTATCTGGTCATGGGCTGGCTGATCGCGCTGGCCATGACGCCACTGCGCCACGTCTTCCCGCCCGCCGCCATCGCCTGGCTGTACGCGGGCGGCATCGCCTACTGCGTCGGCACCGTCGTGTTTGCCACCGACAAGCCGCACCTGTGGCCGGGCAAGTTTAACGCCCACGACCTGTGGCACATTTTCGTCCTGGCCGGCAGCGCCTGCCACTTCGTCCTGATGGCCTGCTTCGTCGCCCGGATGGTGTAGGGCGTCAAGGCAAGGCGGCAGCCTGTACACGACGGCGATATGGAGGGGGAGGGGCGAACCTCGTGTTCGCCCCTCTTTCGTCGTCGGTCTACGCGGGCGCGTCCGCCTTCAGGTCCAGATACGCGAGTTCCTGCGGGGTCAGGGCGATGTCCAGCGCGGCGGCGTTGGCAGCGAACTGGTCGCGGGTGAGGCTTGAGATCAGCAGGAACAGGTTCATCGGCTGGCCGGCCGAGAAGGCGACGGCGATCTGGGCGACGCTGACGCCCTTGGATTGAGCCAGAGCACGGGCGCGGTCCAGGCGCTCGAAGTTGGTCTCGCCGCAGTAGCACTTGATGCAGATCTGGGCGAAGTAGTTGTCCGGGGAGAACGTGTCCAGATTGTGCCGGTGGTAGATGTCCGAGAAGAAGCCGCCGGCCAGGCTCGACCAGGGCATCACGGCGATGCCCGACGCGGCGTAGGCGGCACGGGCCGCCCCGCCCTGCGGGCCGCTGATGCTGATGCAGTCGTCCCAGGGCGGGACGTACATCTCGGCCAGGCTGTAGTTCGGGCTGGAAACGGCGAACGGGGTCAGCCCGTGCTCCTGGGCATAGGCGTTGGCCTCGGCAATGCGCGCCTGCGTCCAGTTGGAGCCGCCGAACGCCCCGATCCGGCCTGCTTTTTGGTGGGCGTTCAGGGCCTCAACGATGGGGCCGACCGGGACCGCGGGGTCGTCGCGGTGCAAGACGTACAGGTCGAAGTAGTCCAGGCCCTGCCGCTGCATCGACTCGGTCATGTCGGCCTCGATGTCGGCGGGCGTGACGCGGTTGCGGCCCCCGGAGGGGTGCGCGCCTTTGGCGAGGATGACGACCTGGTCACGGACATTCCGCTCGCGCACCCAGCGGCCCAGGGTGGACTCGTTGCCCTCGCCGTAGACGTGAGCCGTGTCGAACGTGTTGATGCCGTGCTCCATCGCCAGGTCGAGCAGGGCGAACGCCTGGGCGGGCTTGTCGGGGTCGAAGGCCGTGTTGGCCGTGCCCTGCACGAGTCGCGAGACCGGCTTGTTGACGCCGGGGATGTTGCCGAATTTCATAAAAAAATGGTCCTTTGAGGAGCGTCAGCGGCGGAGAACGGCGTCGCCCTTGCGTGGGCCGGGTGACGTCCCGGCGGGCGCGACTTTCTGAACGAAGCGGGCAATGCGACGGACGGCTTCCTCGATCTTCTCCAGGCCCGTCGCGTAGGAGCAGCGGACGTGGCCCTCACCGCCCTGCCCGAAGGCGGTGCCGGGGACGACGGCGACGTGCTCCTCGAACAAGAGCCGCTCGGCGAACTCCTCGGACGTCAGCCCGGTCGGTCGGATGCTCGGGAAGGCATAAAACGCCCCCTGCGGCAGGTGACAGTCCAAGCCAGCGGCGTTCAGCCCGTCCACGATCAGGCGGCGGCGCTGGTTGTACTGGCCCACCATGTCGCGCACGGCGGGTTCGGCGCTTTTCAATGCCTCGATGGCGGCCTTCTGGGCCGTGATCGGGGCGCACAGCATGGTGTACGAGTGGATTTTCATCATCGCGCCCAGCAAATCGGGCGGGGCGCAGACGTAGCCCAGCCGCCAGCCGGTCATGGCGTAGGCCTTGGAGAAGCCATTGAGCAGGATCGTCCGCTCGCGCGCGCCGGGCAGGGACGAGACGCATGTGTGCGCCCCGTCGTAGGCCAGACGGTCGTAGATCTCGTCGCTGATCAAGTACAGGTTGTGCCGACGGGCGAAGTCCACCACCTCCTGCATCCGCGCGCGGGGCATGACGGCCCCGGTGGGGTTGCCCGGATAGCCCAGGATGACCGCCTTGGTGCGGGGCGTCCGCGCGGCCTCCAGTTGTTCGACCGAGACGCGGAACTCGTCGGCCATGTCCGTCGGGACGCCGATGGGGACGCCGCCGGACAGGCTGACGCAGGGCTTGTAGGACACGTAGCACGGCTCGGGGACCAAGACCTCGTCGCCGGGGTCTAAAATCACCCGCATCGCCAGGTCCATGCCCTCCGAGACGCCCACGGTCACTAGTACTTCGTCGTCAGGCCGGTAGCGGACGCCGTAGAGCGTATCCAGATGCTTCGCGATGAGCCGGCGCAGCTCCAGAATGCCGTAGTTGCTGGTGTAGGTCGTCTGCCCGCGCTCCAGCGAATAGATGGCGGCCTCGCGCACGGCCCAGGGCGTGGGGAAGTCCGGCTCCCCTACCGACAGCGAGATGACGTCCTGCATCTGCGCGGCGATGTCGAAGAACTTGCGGATGCCCGAGGGCGGCAGGTCGCGCGCGATGCGCGAGAGCGCAGGAGGGGGCATAGGTTCGTAACGGGTCTCGGTGTGGATATTGGTGTGGGCGTCTTCGCTCATGGGGTGTCTCTCGTGACCAGCATTCAGGGCGTGACGACCAGGCGGGGGTCGGATTCGGTCTCGACGAATAAATCCTGGTCCTCTTTATAGCGGCGCAGGAGAAAGTGCGTGTCCGTGCCCGTCACGCCCTCCAAAGTGGAGAGCTTCTCGGCGACGAATCGGCCCACCTCGCGCATGTGCGCGCCCTCGACGACGACGCGCAGGTCGCTCCCGCCGGACACGAGCCACACGGAATGCACCTCGGGGTAGCGATAGATGCGCTCGGCCACGGCGTCAAATCCCACCTCGCGGGCGGGCACGACTTTGACGTCGATGAACGCGAACACGCGCTCGACGCCCGCCCGCTCCCAGTCGATGATGGTCTTGTAGTGCTTGATGATCCCGCGCCGCTCGTACTCGGCGATAGCCGCACGGACTTCCTGGACATCTCGACCGGTCAGCGTCGCGATGGTGTCCGGCGATGTGCGGGCGTCGCGGGCCAGAATGGTGAGGATTTCGTCCGGCTGGGGGTCGGTAGCGTCGGTCGGCGGCATGCCGTCAGTATGGCACGGGGGTGGGCGGATGTCAAGAGAGGGCCAAGAGAGGAACCCGCCCGGTGCGCGGGGGCACGCCGGACGGGCTCCCCATGGGGTGCCGTTACTTCCCGCTCAGCGTGTAGGACAGCTTGGTGCCGTCGGCGAGCCATTTGACGTGTCCGTCGGCAAGCGCGTAATCCGTGCCGCCCGAATGACGTCCAGGATTAGGGACGGACTCGCCCGTGTCGGAGGCGTTCTTCGTACCCTTGCTGCTCTCGAACAGCATGACGGTGGACGCGGGGCTGTCAAGCTGCGCCACGGGAGTACGGGACAGGGTGCGGTTGAAGGCGTAGCTCCACTTCTCACCGGGGGGCGCGGACGGGTCGTGGAACAGTGGCTCGGACTTGACGTAGGGCATGATCTCGTCCACCCACTTGTCGGCGTCCGGCAGATGCTCGTCGTTGTCCTGCGTGTACTGGATGATGCCCAGCGCGATCTGCTTCATGTTAGACTGCGACGACGCCCGCCGCGCTTTTGCAAACTCTTCCGGCGCGGTGCGCTCCAGCGACCCATAGATGTCCACGCGGCGCGCGTGTGCGGTGGGGTCGGCGGTCGTCACCAGCCGGAGCGTGGCGGCGGGGACGCCCACGGCCCCGGAACGCGGCTGGGCGCGGACCAGTACGGAGTTAGGATCGGCAGGGTCGGGACCGACGAGGGTAAACGTGTACCCCAATGTGCTGTGCGTGTCGGCGAACAGGGCGTACATACCAAACGCCTGAGCGGGCATCTGGCGGGACGCGCTTACGGACATCGAGACGCCCGCCGCGAACTGTTCGGCGGACATGAACTTGGGTAGGCCGACCGACAGCAGCGCGTAGGCGGCGGCGAACTTGCCCGCCGCCCGGTCGGCCAGGAACTCCCGCACGACGGCCACGGCAGGCGTGGCGGCGGCAACAGTCACGGCGGCGGGGGGCGTCGGAGCGGGCACCTGGGCTGGCGAGCCGGGCGTCAAGGCCAGCGGCAGGCCAGCGCAGAGCAGCGAAAGCGGGATGATGCGGGACATAGCGGGGGCCTCCTTCAGCGGGTCGAGCCAGAGTGTCGGAGCCAGAGTATAGCACGTCGCGGCTGGGCAGGCAAGAGCAGGCTGTCCCGGCCTACTTCCCGCTCAGCGTGTAGGACAGCTTGGTGCCGTCGGCGAGCCATTTGACGTGTCCGTCGGCAAGCGCGTAATCCGTGCCGCCCGAATGACGTCCAGGATTAGGGACGGACTCGCCCGTGTCGGAGGCGTTCTTCGTACCCTTGCTGCTCTCGAACAGCATGACGGTGGACGCGGGGTTGTCGAGCCGGGACAGGGGCGCGCGGGACAGGGTGCGGTTAAAGGCGTAGCTCCACTTCTCCCCTGCTGGGGCTGACGGGTCGCGGAAGATGGCTTCGGTCTTGACATAGGGCATGATCTCGTCCACCCACTTGTCGGCGTCCGGCAGTTTCTCGTCGTTATCCTGGGTGTACTGGATGATGCCCAGCGAGAGTTGCTTCAGGTTGGACTGCGATGTCGCTTGCTGGGCCCTCGCCATCACTTCGGGCGCGGCCAGCGTGGCCGTCCTCTCGCCATCGACCCGGACCGCCCCGCCCGCCGCAGGATCGGGTGCAGTGACGATTCGGAGCACCCGGATGGTGCTGGGCGGGGTGCCGACCTGGTAGGCCCGGACCAGGACTATGCTCGGGTCGTCCGGGGCCGCACCGAGGACGCGGAACTTGAAGTGCAGCGTGTCGTGGATGTCGGCGAACAGAGCCACGACCGGGAGCAGGGCCGGCGGCAAGCTTTTGAGCATTTCCGGGCGGGTCAGGTCCTTGGCGAGCTGTTCGCGCCCGCCGATGGGGAACTGCGCCTGGGTGTTCGGCGAGAGCAACGCATAGGCCGCGTCTCCCTTCCCGGCCAGATGGGCGGCGACGTACCGCCGGACGACGGCCACGGCGGGCGTGTCGGCGGCGGCGACCGGGGCGGCGGGCGCGGCCTGGGCCGGGCGGGGGGACAGGGCGGGCATCAGGGCCAGCACAAAGGCGGCGCAGAGCAGGATGTGTTTCCGCGGGTTCATCGGGGGCCTCCTTCGGGCGGGGAATGGCATTCGTGCTGCGGCGTCACTTGCCGCTCAGATTGTAGGACAGCTTCGTGCCGTCGGCGAACCACTTGACGTGACCATCGGCGAGGGCGTAGTCGGTCCCGCCCCCGTGCCGGCCCGGACGGGGGACGGACTGGCCTGTGTCCGAGGCGTTCTTTGTGCCGCTTACGCTTTCAAAGACAAGCACCGTGTTGGAAGGCGAGGCAAGGGCATCAGCGCTGATGCCGGAAAGCCTGCGGTTGAAGGCATAACTCCACTTCTGCGCCGCCGGGGTCACGGGGTCGTGGAAGATCGCCTCCGACTTGAGATATGGTGAGATTTCATCCATCCAGCGGTCGGCATCAGGGTAATGTTCGTCGTGATCTTGTGCAAAGGCCCAGATGGCGACCGCAAGTTTTCGCAGGTTCGCGCGGGAAGGTTCTTTCGCAGCGGCCTCACGCATCGCGGCAAGATCATCCGGCGAGGTCTGCCGGTAACTCTCCGTAAGGTCGAGCCGGAGCGCGTTTCTCTCGTCATCGGCAACCGTGGCGATGTGGCAAACGAGAGAATAATCCTTGCTGGAATGAGTGCCTGGGCCTGCCATCATTACGGCCACTCGCACGACATCGGTGGCACCAGGAGCAGCCCCCAGCACGGAAAACTGATAGCCCGCCTCACCCTGCGTGTCCGTGAAAAGCAAGCTGACCGCCGTGAGCGGCGGCGTCATGCCCTCGGCGTGAGGATCGACAGCCAGCCAGCGCCCTGCGGCAAACTCAGCGTAGGACAGCCGGCGGCGTGTCTCCGCTGACAGCAGGGCGTAAGCTGCGCCGTACTTGCCCGCCGCGCGGTCAGCCAGGAACGCGCGCACGACGGCCTCGGCGGGCGTGTCGGCATTGGGCGGAGCAGCGCCCACGAGGGCGGGCATCCGGGCCAGCGCGAGGGCGGCGAGGGGAAGCGTCATCAACCAGCGTCGCACGTTCATGGCGTACCTCCTGAAGGTGTCATATGGGTATAACGGGGCGGCGGGGCAATTAGGTTCGGCGCGACCGAAAATAGCACTGCGTTAGGAACTAACCGCGCACGTTCGCTGTTCTTGATAGTAGCAGACACAGAGGAACGGTGGAAACCAAATGAGAATTCAGTCTTCGATGCTGGTGCCTCTGGGGTTCGGGAAGTACGTGCGGTCGGACCAGGTGACGGCGGTGCTGCCCATCGAGCAGGACCGGGGGCCGGGGCGGCGGACCTTCGTCCACGTGCAGGGGCAGACCGACCCCGTCGTCGCCTCGCGCTCCGAGGACGCCCTGGTGCGCGACCTGGTGCAAGAGCCGAAGGAGATCACGCAGTCGCGGCAGCAGCAGGAGATCCTGCGGGACCTGCTGCAAGACCTGGGCAGCGTGAGCGCCACCGTCCGGCGCATCGCCCGCGATGAGGGCGGGCTGGACCTAGACATCCTGGAGCGGCGTATCCGCGAGGTCGTGGAGGAGTAGACACGGCAGGCAGAAAGCCCGGCGCACCCGCGCCGGGCTTTCTTTGTTTCGGCGGGTCAGGCACCAGCGCTAAGGGAAGGGGGGCAATGCCCTAAAAGGATAAATATGTGTGCCTCCTGGGCCGGCCCACGGTCGGAGCCGGGGAACAAACGGGGGCGTGGGGACTTCTAAAATTGGGCATACTCTGAGGTAAGTCACACCAACCACTCGTATCTCAAGGAGAAACTCATGAACCTCTGGAAACAGGTCTGGCGTATAATTCAGATGACCCGCCGCGTCGGCGGATGGAAGGCGGCGACGACCCTGGGCCGCAGCGCGCCCAAGCAGATCCACCTGTTCCGGCTGCTGCTGGCCGACCCGCGCGTGCCGGTCTGGGCCAAGGCCGCCCTGGCCGGGGCGCTGATCTTCGCGGTCAGCCCGCTCAACCTGCCGAACTTCATCCCGTTCATCGGCCCGCTGGACGACCTCGGGATCGCACTGCTGGCGGGCAACTTCTTCCTGAAGCAGGTGCCCGCCCACGTCCTGGCCGAGCACCGCTACACGGCGGGGCTTGCTGACGGCTTCGAGGCGGCCTAGCCGCCGGATATTGACGCCGGACAGAACAACGGGGCGCGGACCATTCGGTCCGCGCCCCGTTTGGGGTCCGGGGCTTGGCCCCTACATGGCTTTTTTGGCGGGCATGAGCGCCTTGCTGGTCTTCGCCATCTCCACTTTCGCCACGGCGGGTGTGACGTGGACCAGCTTCATCTTGCCCTTGCTGTCCGGGCAGGCGTAATTGTACTTCTTGGCCTGGGCCGGCGTGTAGTACATGTGGCACTTGTCGGCCTGGTACAGAGTGACCATCTTGCTCATTCTGTCGTGCATCATCTTGCCGTGCATGGCACCGACGGGGGCGGCCTGGGCGGCGAGCGGCAGGAGGGCGGCGGCCAAGGCGGCGGCCAGGGCGGCGGCCAGGGCGGCGGGTGTCTTCGACATGGGTTTGTTCTCCTCGGTCTCAAATCGCGGCGGTCGGGATGAGCGTACAAGGGTAGTATAGCATAAAAGCGCTGGAACCGTAAGCGCGCGGGATTTTGCGCTTCGGCGGGTGTTTTTGCTTGACATCTGCTGTCAAATAAGTCATAATAATAGCAGATCTCAGCGCCGATTTTCTGCAACTCTTGTGTGACCGACTGCAAAGGAAACTCATGGCCGACGAAGAAATCCCCTTCCCTGATTCCGCTCCTGATTCCCTATCCGACGTCAACCCCGAGACGCCTGCCGGGGCACCCGAAGGTGCGGCCGCGACCGGCCTGATGGCCCTGCCCGCCAGCCCCATCGGGCGCACGGTGCTGAACGTGAACATCGAAGACGAGATGCGCCAGTCGTACCTCGACTATGCCATGTCCACCATCATCGCCCGCGCCCTGCCCGACGTGCGCGACGGCCTGAAGCCTGTCCACCGGCGCATCCTGATGGCGATGAGCGACCTGAACCTGACCCCCGCCGGCCAGCACCGCAAGTCCGCCAAGATCGTCGGCGAGTGCATGGGGAACTACCACCCGCACGGCGACGCAGCCCTGTATTCGACGATGGTCCGCATGGCGCAGGACTTCAACATGCGTTACCTGCTCGTGGACGGGCAGGGAAACTTCGGCTGCTTTACGGGTGACACGAAGATCACGCTGCTGGACGGCACGGAAAGGTCGTTCGCGGAGCTGGCCGAACTGCCCGATGATGAGGTGTTCCACGTCTACTCCGTCAATGCCGAGGGCCGCATCGTCGTCGGCGAGGGCCGCCACGCCCGAGTCACGCGCCGTGATGCTGGACTTGTCGCAGTGACGTTGGACAACGGCGAGCGCGTCCGGTGTACGCCGGACCACCGCTTCCTACTCCGCTCCGGTGTCTACAAGGAAGCGCAGCACCTAACGCCCCAGGACAGCCTGATGCCGGGCTACTTCGACACGGCCCCGGTCAAAGAGGGACTGAACGAGTACCTGCGGGTTCAGCAGCCGCAAACGGGCGAGTACGAGTTCGTGCATCGCCTGGCGGATGAGTACAGCGCGCAGAAGGGACAAGTACGGCCCACCGCCGGTGCCTTCGTGCGCCACCACAAGAACTTCAACCGCTGGGACAACCGCCCGAACAACATCGAGCGCCTGGCTTTCCTGGAGCATCTACACGTCCACGCGGATCATCTGGCCGAACTGTGGCAGGATGAGGCGTTCCGCCAGGCACAGCGCGAAGGCGTCCAGCAGTATTACGCCCAGCACCCGGAAGCGCGCGAGGCACGGCGCGACCGGATGGTTCGCCGGAACCAGGACGAAACCTTCCGGGGACGAAACGGGGCGCGCGTTTCCGCGAGCCTAAAGGCCAAGTACGCGGACGATCCCGCCGCCTGTGCAGAGATTTCTCGCCGCATGAGAGCCTTGTGGTCCGACGCCGACTACCGCGCCCGCGTGAGTTTCGTGCTGGCCGGAAGCGAGAAAAGGCCGCTGACGCCAGAGCAGAAGGAGCGCGTGGCCCGCATCATCAGCGAAAAAAGCCGTGCGATGTGGGGCGACGACGCCAAGCGCGCGGAGATCGTCGCGGCCATCAGCAGTGCGATGTCTTCGGAGGCTTTGCGCGCCAAGTTAAGCGGGAACGCAAAGGCGCTCTGGCAGGACCCTGTCTACCGGGCTAAGTACGGCGAGGGCCACTTCTCACACATGGCTCATGCTCTTTGGAGCGATCCGGCCACCCGCGAGAAGCACCGGGAGAAGATCGCCCGTCAATGGCAGCAGGAAGACTTCCGGGCCGCCAATCGCGCTGCGCGTCAGAAGGATCATGCGCGGCGGCTGGAACAGAACCCGCAGTACATGGCCGACGTGGCGGCGCACGCGGCTCAGGCCCTCACCTACAAGTGGAAGTCGCCGGAGTACAAGCGTCAGGTGATGCGGCGGAAGGTGGCGCGCTACGGCTCCTCCCTGTTGGCCCGGTTCGGCAGCGAGGGGGTGACGCCGGAGCGGTACGAGGCGAACCGGACGCAGAACTGGATTCCGCGCCTGGAGAACGCACTCACCTATTACGGCAGCTTTGACGAGATTGTGGAGGCCGCACAGACCTACAATCACAAAATCGTCTCGGTCGAATCGCTGGGGGAGCGGGCCGATGTCTACGACATCACCGTAGACGAGCATCACAACTTCCTGCTCGCCGGCGGCGTGTTCGTCCACAACTCCATCGACGGCGATCCCGCGGCCGCTCAAAGATATACTGAGGCGCGCATGGCGCCGTTCGCGATGGAGATGCTGCAAGACCTGGACCGGGATACGGTAGACTGGGCGGAGAACTACGACCAGACGCGGCAGGAGCCGACGGTGCTGCCGGGCAAGTTCCCGAACTTTCTGTGCAACGGCGGGTCCGGCATCGCCGTGGGCATGGCGACCAACATCCCGCCCCACAACCTGCGCGAGATCGTGGACGGGGCCATCCACCTGCTGGACAACCCCGGCGCAAGCTCGGACGACCTGATGGAGTTCATCAAGGGGCCGGACTTCCCCACGTCGGGCCTGATTCTGGGCACCAAGGGCATTCGGCAGGCTTACGCGACCGGGCGCGGCTCGGTCGTGATGCAGGCGCGGACGTCCATCGAGCCGACCGACAACGGCCGCAACCAGATCGTCGTCACCGAGCTGCCCTACCAGGTCATCAAGGCGCGTCTGATCGAGCAGATCGCAGACCTGGTCAAGCAGAAGAAGATCGAGGGCATCGCCGCCCTGCCCGACTACTCGGACCGGACGGGCATGAAGATCGTCATCGAGCTGAAGCGCGAGGCCTACCCCCGGAAGGTCCTGAACTTCCTTTTGAAGCACACGCCCCTGCGGACGACCTTCGGGGTCAACATGCTCGCGCTGGTCGACGGCCAGCCGCGCATCCTGACGCTGCCGCAGGCCTTGCAGCATTACTTGGACCACCGGCGCGTGATCATCACCCGCCGGACGCTGTTCGAGCTGAACAAGGCCAAGGCCCGCGCCCATATTTTAGAGGGCTTGCAGATCGCGCTGGACGTGCTCGACGAGATCATCTCGCTGATCCGCGCCTCGCGCACGGCGGAGATCGCCCGGACGGAGATGATGGGCCGGTTCACACTCTCCCAGCTCCAGGCCGACGCCATCCTCGCCATGCAGCTCCGCGCCCTGACCGGCCTGGAGCGCGAGAAGCTGGAGAACGACTACAAAGAGTTGCTCAAGCAGATCGCCTACTACGAGGACATCCTCGCCAGCCCCGCGCGCGTGACGCAGATCGTCAAGCAAGAACTCCGGCAATTGCGGGACAAGTACGGCGACGAGCGGCGGACGCGCATCGTGCCCCTGGAAGCCGAGGAGATCGGCGAGGCGGACATGATCCCCGAGGAGGAGATGATCGTCTCGGTGACGCGCGACGGCTACATCAAGCGCGTCCCCAAAGAAACCTACCCCACCCAGCACAAGGGCGGCAAGGGGCGCATCGGGGCGTCCATCAAGGAAGAAGACAGCATCGAGCACCTGTTCGTTGCGACCACGCACCACTACATCCTGTTCTTCACGGATCGGGGCCGCGTGTACCGCCTGAAGGCCTATGAAGTGCCGCAGACCTCGCGCACGGCGATGGGCACGGCGGTCATCAACCTGATCAACATCCAGCCCGGCGAGCGCATCACGGCGACGGTGCCGATGAAGGAGTACAAAGATGTCGAGGGCTTCCTGCTGATGGCGACCGTCTGCGGCGAGGTCAAGCGGACGGCGCTGTCGGAGTTCACCAACCTCCGCAACAACGGCCTGATCGTCTTCGACATCGAGGAGAACGACGCCCTGCGCTGGGTCGCGCACACGACCGGCAAGGACGAGGTCATCTTCGTCACGCGCAAGGGCATGTCCATTCGCTTCCCCGAGAGCGACGTCACCCCGCGCAGCCGGGCGGCGGGCGGCGTCCGGGGCATCATGCTCTCCGAGGACAAGGACGACGTCGTGGTCAGCATGGACATCGTGCAGCCCGCTTTGGACCTGCTGGTCATCGGCGAGCGCGGCATCTCCAAGCGGACGCCTTTGAAAGACTACCGCTCGCAGACGCGCGGCGGCAAGGGCATCCTGACCATGGGCCTGTCCGACAAGACCGGCGACGTGGTGGACGCCAAGATCGTCAGCCCCGAGGACCGCCTGCTGATCATGACCCGCGAGGGCATCACGATCCAGCTCCGCGTGGACGACATCCGCTCCAGCGGCCGCAACACCCAGGGCGTCAAGGCCATCAACCTCTCCGACGAGGACCGGGTCGCCAGCGTCGAGCGCATGATCGAGGCCAAGCTCCCCGCCGAAGAAGTCGTGCCCTAGCGGAGTAACGAGAAAGGCCCCGCGCTTCTGCGCCGGGCCGCTCGTGGTACAATGGGGGTGATGACGCAATGGGACAAGTTCAGGCGAAAGCTGCTGGGCGGCCAATCGGACAGGAACATCGGCTTTGCCGAACTCTGCCGCTATGTGGAACGCCTGGGGTTTGCGGAGCGCCCGGACGGGAGCGGCGGGAGCCACCGGGTTTACGATAAAGAAGGCGTTGCGGAGATTATCAACCTTCAGCCCATGAGAGATCTCGCCAAGCCTTATCAGGTCAAGCAGGTGCGGCGCATTGTTGAGAAATACGCTCTGACCGAACCCGAAGATGGAGACTGACATGGACACTGAGCTGATTGACCAGTACCAGATCGTGACCTACTGGAGCGATGAGGATAACACTTACGTTGCCGAGATGCCTGAACTGCCCGGCTGCCTGTCGGATGGCCCGACGGAGGCGGAGGCGCGTCTCAACATCCGGGTGATCGCGCAGGAGTGGATCAACCGAGCGCGTTACTTGGGCCGCAAGATTCCGTCCCCGGAATCTCTCGTGCCCGCCTGAGCGGCTCGGTCGAGCCGCGGTCGTCAAAGCCATCAACCTGGCCGACAACGACCACGTCGCCAGCGTCGAGCGCACAATCGAGGCCAAGCTCCCCGCCGAAGAAGTGATCTGAGCCTGGGGGAATACAAAGAGGGGGCGAACTTCGTGTTCGCCCCCTCTTTGTACCACATCGTGGCCCCAAGGCACGTTTGCCGGGAGAGAGTGAACAGCCATGTGGAACATCGTCCTCATCGTGGTCAGCCTCGGATTGCTCATTGCCGGAGCTATCGATCTAAGAAAAGGGGCAGTGGCTCCATTGTGTCTGACTCACCCTAGGCGGGCGAACACAA
>JAABUQ010006787.1_pt1 | contig 17065 bp, 13 predicted proteins | sample 5560001 | NCBI WGS metagenome assembly JAABUQ01 (sample SAMN10711888, study PRJNA513371) | rock metagenome | isolation source: Antarctica rocks | place: Antarctica: Victoria Land, Finger Mt nord | collected 2015-12-18
GACTCGGTCTTCGATTGGCACGCAGGCCGCCAACGTCACCATCATGGCAACGGAGCTCACGGCCACAAGGGATGTCAGGAGTCGCGAGCCTCGTCGGACGCGCGCCAAACTATTCATGGGTTCCCCATCGGCTCACAACGCTAGACCTTCGTCTGTCGGGGTCAAAGCCGGCTTCCTCGCCGCGGCCGTAGTCGTCGTCGAGGCGTTCGATGTCGTCCTCGCCCAGGTAGTCGCCGCGCTGCACCTCCACGAACACCAACATCTCGGGGCCCGGGTTCTCCACGCGGTGGGCGGCGCCGACCGCGATGTCGATGGCCTCCCCCGCGTCGACGGTGTGCAGCTGGTCGTCGAGGGTCACCCGGGCCGAGCCGGTCACCACGAACCAGTGCTCGGCCCGCTGGGCGTGGCGTTGGTAGCTCAGCCGTTCACCCGGGTCGACGGTGATGCGCTTCACCTTGTACCCGTCGGACTCGTCGAGGACGGTGTAGCGCCCCCACGGTCGCTCTTCGCTCTCGCGCTCGGCCACCGAGCTACTTCTTGATGCCGCGAAGCTCGCCCCGCAGCAGGGCCAGGTCGGCGTCCACCATCATCCGCACCAGCTCGGGGAACGACGTACGGGGTTCCCAACCCAGCACCTTGCGGGCCTTGCTGGCGTCACCCACCAGCAGGTCGACCTCGGCGGGCCGCATGAACCGCTCGTCTTGCACCACGTACTTCTCCCAGTCGAGCTCGACATGGGTGAAGGCCAGCTCACAGAACTCGCGCACCTCGTGGGTCTCTCCGGTGGACACCACGTAGTCGTCGGGAACGTCTTGTTGGAGCATCATCCACATAGCTTCCACGTAGTCACCGGCGAACCCCCAGTCTCGCTTGGCGTCAAGGTTGCCGAGGCGCAGCTCGTCGACCATGCCGAGCTTGATCTGGGCCACCGTGTGGCTGACCTTGCGGGGCAGGAACTCGAGCCCCCGGCGGGGGCCCTCGTGGTTGAACAGGATGCCGGAGCTGGCGTGCAGGTCGTAGCTCTCCCGGTAGTTGACGGTGATCCAGTGGCCGTACACCTTGGCCACGCCATACGGGCTGCGGGGGTACAGCGGCGTGCTCTCGTTCTGGGGCATCTCCTGCACCTTGCCGAACATCTCGCTCGACGACGCCTGGTAGAAGCGGATCTGCGGGTCGATCAACCGCACCGCTTCCAGCAGACGGGTGACCCCGAGGGCGGTGGTCTCCCCGGTGAGCACCGGCTGGCCCCACGACGTCTGCACGAACGACTGGGCGGCCAGGTTGTAGACCTCGTGGGGCCGGTGCTCGCGCAAGATGTTGATCATGGAGCCTTCGTCGATGAGGTCGCCGGGGGCCAGCGTGACCTTGTCCTGGATGTGGGCGATGCGCTCGAAGTTGACGGTGCTCGACCGTCGAACCATGCCGGTCACCTCGTAGCCCTTGTCGAGCAGGAGCTCGGCCAGGTGGGAACCGTCCTGGCCGGTGATGCCGGTGATCATGGCCCGCTTGGGGGAACCGTCGGTCATGGTCAGCCTCCGGCCGCGACGATGCGGCGCCAGTCGTCGAGCAGGTCGGTGAGGGTGCGGGCCAGGGGGATCTCCGGTTCCCAGCCCGTGGCCTTGGTGAGCCGGTTGTGGTCACCGCGCAGCACCGGCACGTCGACCGGGCGCAGCAGGCTGGGGTCGGGCTCGAAGCGCATCGGTCGGGTGGCCAGCGCCAGCAGCTGGTCGGCCAGGTCCTGCACGGCCACGTCGGTGCCCGAGCAGACGTTGTAGACCTCGCCCGGCTCACCCTGCACCATCAGCAGGCGGTAGCCCCGCACCACGTCGCGCACATCGGTGAAGTCGCGGCGGGCCGAGAGGTTGCCGACGGTGATGACGTCTCCGCCGCCCGCTTCGTTGCGGGCGATGCGGGCGGCGAGGGCCGAGGCCACGAACTTGTCGGACTGGCCCGGGCCCAGGTGGTTGAACGAACGCACCCGCAGCACCGGCAGCCCACCGCCCAGCCACGCCTGCAGGGCCAGGTAGTCGGCGGCCACCTTGCTGGCCGCGTAAGGGCTCACCGGTCGCAACGGGGAGTCCTCGATGAGGGGCAGGTCGATCTCTCGCACCTTGCCGTACACGTCGGCGCTGCTCACGGCCAGGACCCGGCCCACGCCGACCTCCCGGGCGGCGGTGAGCACGTTGAGGGTGCCTTCGGCGTTGGCCCGGAACGCTTCCACCGGCGCCTTCCAGGAGCCGCCCACGTCGGCCCAACCGGCGAGGTGGTAGATCACCTCGGGCTGCACGTCGGCCACCAGATCCATGACGGCGGCGGCGTCGGTGATGTCGACGCCGCCGTTCACCCGGTCGACACCGGTCACCTCGTCACCGGCCGCCTCGAGATGTTCCATGAGGTGGCGCCCGACAAAGCCGAACGCACCGGTCACCAGGGCGTGGTGGGTCAGCGCAGCGGTGCCGGGCACCCGCCGAGCCTAAGAGGTGGCGGGAGGCTCGTGATCCAGACGCCAACGACACGGCTCGCCCGAGGTGCGCCTCCCACAATGGCTAGCGTCGCCGGCCATGCTGGGGCGGGTGCGGGGACGGGCGCGGGAGCGAGCCAAGCGGTACCTCCCGGCCACCCAGCGAACGGCCCAAGCAGCGGCGGCGGCGGCTCACGAGGCGGCCGAGGCCGCCGACACCACACGGCGCGAGCTCGAGCGCCTCGCCGCCGAGGTGCGCGAGGTGCGCGAGAAGCTCACCGAGCGCGATCTGGCCGCCGGCCACAGGATCGTGCTCGACTACCCGGTGACCCCGCGCTCGCGCTTCGGCCACGGCCAGCCGACCCATCTCCAGCTCCACGAGATCATCAGCGCCAACCAGGCCCGCTACCGCGAGCGGCTCGACCAGATTCTGGCCGTGGTCGACGACTTGCACCGTCTCCCCATCACCGAGCCGGCCGACCCCACTGAGCCGTTCTGGGCCAACCCCTGGCTGCCCGGCCTCGACGTGGCTGCCCTCTACGCCTTCCTCGTGCACCACGACCCCGCCCTCTATCTGGAGGTGGGCTCGGGCACCTCCACCAAGGTGGCGCGGCGGGCCATCGGCGACCACCACCTGCGCACCCGGATCGTGTCGATCGACCCCCACCCTCGGGCCGAGATCGACGCCCTGTGCGACGAGGTCATCCGCTCGCCGCTGGAGGACTGCGACCTGGCCGTGTTCGACCGGGTGCAGGCCGGCGACGTGGTTTTCATCGACAACTCCCACCGGGTGTTCACCAACTCCGACGTCACCGTGGTGTTCTGGGAGGTGTTGCCCCGGTTGGCCACCGGCACCCTCATCCACCTGCACGACATCTTCTTGCCCGACGACTATCCGCCCGACTGGGCCCAGCGCTACTACTCCGAGCAGTACGTGTTGGCCGCGCTGCTGCTCGGCGGGGCCCGAACCGTCCACACCGAGCTCCCGTGCTGGTACGTGGCCACCCACCAGGAACTGGCCGAACGGCTGTGGCCCCTCTTCGTCCCCTTGGGCGACGACGTGCAACGCCACGGCAACAGCTACTGGTTCACCACCGCCCGGCCCCAGTGAGCCGACGGTCGGCCATCCGGGGGGTGGGGAGCGCGGGGGCCAGGAGGAGCGTCCGGGTAACCTCGTGGTGCTGTGACCGCTACTCCCACCGAGCTGGCATCTGACGGTGGCGCCGGGGCCGGTGCCACCGGCGACGGCGAGAGCGACGGCGACTCCTTCCACCGCCACGATCGTCCACCGTCGCCGCTCGACGGTCAGGTGCTGTTGAGCGACCCCGGCCTGATCGAGCGGTCCCGACGGCCCGGCCCGATCCAACGGATCCGCAACGTCTGGCAATACCGCGAGCTGCTGCGCAACCTGACCCGTCTCGAGCTCAAGGTGAAATACAAGAACTCGATCCTCGGCTTCTTCTGGTCCTTGCTCAACCCGGCGCTGTACCTGGCCGTGTTCGGCATCGTGTTCACCGTACTGATCAAGGGCCAGAACGTCCCCCAGTTCGCCCTGTTCCTCCTCTCCGGCCTGTTGGTGTGGAACTTCTTCTCCAGCGCCATCACCGCCGGCGCCGGTTCCATCGTGGGCAACGCCTCACTGGTCACCAAGGTGTGGTTCCCCCGCGAGATCCTCCCCCTCGCCTCGGTGGGAGCAGCGGCGTTCCACCTGCTCCTCCAGAGCGCCGTGCTGCTGGCCGCCCTGGCCATCTTCCACCGCGTGCCATCGGCCAACTTCAGTCCGTTGCTGCTGCCGGCGCTGGTGGTGCTGGTGCTGCTCACCTGCGCATTCGCCATCGCCTTGGCCGCCGTCAACGTCTACTTGCGCGACACCCAGCACCTGCTCGAGCTCGTCCTGGTGGCGTGGTTCTGGGGCTCGGCCATCGTCTACCCCCTGGCCAACGTCACCACGGTGCTCCACAACCACGGTCTGCCCGACACCCTGACCTGGATCAACCCGGTGATGCCGCTGATCCTGGTGTTCCAGCGAGCTCTCTACAACCCGGCCGACACCGCCATCCTCGGCAACCACGGCGTGCGGTGGTACCTGGCCGGCATCGGCACCATCGGCGTGGTCTCGATCGTGCTGTTGATCGGGGCGCTGACCCTCTTCGGTCGCCTCGAAGACAACTTCGCCGAAGAGATCTAGGCCACCCGTGTCCTCCCCGGCGATCGAAGTTCGCGGCGTCACCAAGTCGTTCCGCATCTACGACGAGAAGCTGCAGTCGGCCAAGGAGCGGATCATCCGCATCGGCCGCAACCCGTACCACGAGTTCAAGGCCCTCCACGACGTGAGCTTCGACGTGGCCGAAGGCGAGACGTTCGCCCTCATGGGTCACAACGGCTCGGGCAAGTCCACGCTGCTCAAGTGCCTGGCCGGCACCCTCAGGCCCACCGCCGGCACCATCCGCATCAGAGGCCGGGTAGCGGCGCTGCTCGAGCTCGGGTCGGGGTTCCACCCCGAGCTCACCGGGCGCGAGAACATCTACCTCAATGGCTCCATCCTCGGCCTGCCCAAGGGCCAGGTGGACAAGGTCTTCGACGACATCGTCGGGTTCGCCGAGACCGGCGAGTTCATCGACACCCAGGTGAAGCACTACTCCTCGGGCATGGCCGCCCGGCTGGGGTTCGCCGTGGCCATCAACGTGGAGCCCGACATCTTGCTGGTCGACGAGGTGCTGGCCGTGGGCGACGAGGCCTTCCAACGCAAGTGCCTCGACCGGATCCGCCAGTTCCAGCGCGAGGGCCGCACCATCCTGGTGGTGTCCCACGCCGCCGACCTGGTGCGCCAGATGGCGGCCCGAGCCGCCGTGCTCGACCACGGTGAGCTGCTCACGGTGGCCGAGCCGGGATCGGCCATCCGGGTGTTCCGCGACTCCCTCGCCCGGCGCGGCATCGCCCTGCCCGACGCCGACGCCGAGGAGGCGACGGCGGCAGAGGCGGGAACGGCCGACGGGGCCGCCAACGGCTCGGGCCCCAACCCGATGCGTGACCTCAACAAGCAGATCGAGCTGGCCCAAGTGCACTTGGAGTACCCCGGCGACGACGACTTCCTCGAGCCGGGCCAACCGCTGGCCGTGCACGTGGGGTACCGGTCCCGGCGCCGCATGGACGACGTGGTCTTCGCCCTCGAGCTCCACGACCAGGACGGCTTCCGCCTGCTCGGGGTGAACACCGACGTGGCCGAGCAACCCGTCGAGGCCGTCGACGGCGCCGGGGAGGTGGTGTTCCGCTTCGCCGAGGTGCCGCTGCTGGACGGGCTCTACACCATCAGCCTCGGCATCCACACCCTCGACGGGGGCACCGAGTTCGACCACCTGGAAGGCCAACACGCCTTCTCGGTGATGAACCCCACCCGCATCCAGGGCAAGGTGCACTTCCCGCTGGTCATCGAGCATCACCCAGGGGCGCCGGTGCGCGACCGCCCGCCCGCCGCCGTCCCGCGCTGACCGGCATGGCCGACGAGGCTCCGCCTCATGGTCACCGCGGTGGCCTTCAGCCTCGACGCTCGCCTCTAGAGCCTCACTCTTCTCGCCGAACGCGGGCCAGCAGCAGCGGCCGTCCGGTAGAGCTGGACGAGCTCGGTGACGGTCCGATCCCAACTGAACCGGGAGACGTTGGCCAGTCCGGCTTCGATGAGCGATGCCCGCTGGTGGTCGTCGCTGAGGAGGCGTCCCAGGCCGTCGGCCAGTGCGTCGGCGTCGCCTGGCGCCACCAGCAACCCGGCGTCGCCGATGACCTCCGGCAGGGCGCCCGCCGCGGTGGCCAATACCGGTAGGCCGGCCGCCATCGCTTCCAAGGGCGGCAGGCCGAAGCCCTCATATCGCGAGGGGTAGGCGAACACGGTGGCGCCTCGCAGCAACGCCGCCCGCGACGCGTCGTCGACCCAGCCCAGGCGCAGGATCCGGGACTGGTGACGAGCTGTCGCCACCGCGGCGGTGAAGGCGTCGACGCCCCAACCGTCGGGTCCTGCCACCACCAGGGCGACGTCGGGATGGTCATCGGCGATGGCGTCAAAGGCCCGCACGAGCGCCGGCGTGTCCTTGCGGGGCTCGACGGTGCCGAGGGCCAGCACGTAACGGTGGCTGCCGGCCAGGGCTCGGCCGGCGTCGGCGTCGGTGCCGGGCCCGTCGGACGGCAGTGACGGGGCGCCGTGGACCACGACCACGCGTTCGGCGGCCACCCCGAAGTGCTCGATCACCTCGTCGGCCACGAAGCGCGACAAGGCGTGCACCCACGCCCCCCGGTCGACGGCCCGGCGGATCAGGGACGGGTACTGCAGCACGTCGGCTGTGCAGAGCTCCGCGAAGCGCACGCAGGTGAGGTCATGGACGGTGACGACCTCGGCTGCTCGACGGGTGGGCGGAACCACGAAGTTGGGCCCGTGGACCACGTCGACCGGACCGATCCACCGCTCGATCACCGGGTGGTCGAAGCGCATCCAGGCGCGGCGCAGTGGTTGTGCCGCCATCGGGCGCCGTGTCAGGTGCGAACCCGCCGGCACGACCGCGCCCGCTTCACGGCGGCCCCGCCAGGTGGCCGCGTAGGCAGCCAGGTCGACGTCGTCACGGCTGCACAGTCCACCGAGGACGGTGTGCGTGAACACGCCCACTCCCGTTCGGGCCCTGAGCAGCGCGGTGACGTCGAAGCCCACCCGCACAGCTACCCGAGCCTCTGCTCGCCGCGGCTGCAGCTCAGGGCTGGTCGAAGTCGGCGGTGGGCGGCGGGCGTCGCAACGCCTCCAGCAGCTCAGCGTGCTGGCGGACGGTGGCGGTCAGCTCGTCGTTGACCCGCTGCAGGTGGTCAACTCGCTCAGCCACGTGGGACAGCTCTTGGGAGAGGCCGATGATGCTCGCCTCGCTCGTGGCCAAGGCGCCGGCCACGGTCGCATCCATGGTGACCTGCGGGTGCGGGCCCTGCATCGCCGCCCGCACCGGACCGAGCCTGCGTCGCACGGCGTTGGCCACCGGCTCGGGGAGGCGCTGGACCACCCCGCTGCGCAACCGCATGAGCCGAGCCCGCGCACCAGCGGACAGAGCGGGGGCCATGGCGGTCAGTCAAGCAGAGCAGCCCCGGTCGTTCCGGCGGTCGTTCCGGCGGGCAAACGCGCCCTGCGGCGCCAGTCCCTCACCCCGGCCGGCCAGAACCACGGCGTCGGCCACCACCTCGGCCAACCGGTCGCCGAGGGCCTGCCAGTCGTAGCGCTCGATGGCCAGGTGCCGGGCCACCTCGGCCCGAGCGGCGGCCCGGTACCGGTCGGCCAAGACCGAGCGGGTGGCGGCGGCGAGCTCGGGGATCTCGGCCAGCACCAGGTGGCGGTCATCCACCTCGAGGCCCCGCACGCCGAACGGTGTGGAGACGGCGGGCACGCCGGCCGCGAAGTACTCCACGATCTTGAGGTTGGTGCCCGACCCCGTGCGCATGGGGTTGAGGGCCACGTCAGCCGTGGACAAGAGCACGTCCTTGGTGGCGTCGCTGACCACGCCAGCGAGCACCACGTTGGGCGGGAGGGTCCAGCCCTGGAAGTGCTGGCTGTGGCTGCCGGCCAGCACGAAAACCACCTCGGGCACGGTGGCGGCGAGGTGGATGATGACCTCAGCGGCGTCGAGGTTGGGCGGGTGCCAGCTGGCGAAGAACACGGCCAGACCCTCGGGCTCGGGTCGACCATCGAGGTGGGGGTTGCGGGTGTGAGACCACGCCACCCGCCAAGCGCGGCTGCGTTCGAGGCGGTCGGTGACGCTGGGCACGGAGCGGCGGGTGTTGGTGCCGTTGGGGATGACCACGAAAGTGTCCTCGCTGCGCCCGAAGCGCCGGCCGAGCGACGCCGCGTCCTCCACCGAACAGGTCACCACGTTAGCCGCCCGCCGCACCGCTCGACCTTCCACCTCGGTCACCCATGCCGCCAACTCCCGGCCGGCAGCCGTGGTCCCTAAGGACTGTTGCTTCATGTCGGCTTCGGCGTTGTGGGCGTCGTAGACGAGCGGCAGGTCACAGCCCAGCGCTTCAAAGGCCGGCAACAGGAAGGGATGGGACAGCAGGACGGCATCGGCGCCGTCGAGCGCCAGCCCCAACGCGTCCATGTACTGCGGGGTGGCGGCGATGGACAGGCCGGCCACGATGTCGGTGACGGGGATGCCGGCGGCCCGGGTGAGATCGATGTCGACCTGCCATTGCTCGTTCGAGACGCCCACGATGGTCTCGGTGAGGCCCGGACCGATGGCGTGGGTGCATGGGGCGCGGGGCGGGCTCACCAAGCTCACCACCGACACGTCGGCGCTTCGGGCCAACGCGCCGTACAGGTGCACGTAGCGGAGTTGTCCCCCGCCCCGGGGAGGCCAGATGCCGTAGGTCGACGGCGTCACCACCCGCAGCCGGCGCCCAGCGGGCAGCAACGGGCTGGTCACGCTCGAGGTGCTCACGCGGCCAGGGGCGGTCAGCCTCACCACCGGTGACGTCGACGGCCGCCGCTCGTCGAGGAGGGCGGCCACCGCCGCCTCCCAGGTGACCGCGCCGGCACGGCGGGCGGCGGCCAGACCCAGGCGGCCAGCCCAGGAGCGGTGCTCGACGAGGCGGGTCATGGCCCGGCCCAGGGCGGGTGCGCTGGGCTCGGCGAGTAGGCCGTTGACCCCGTTCACCACCAGCTCGGTGGGGCCGCCGGAATCAGTGGTGGTGATGACCGGCGTGGCGCACGCCATGGCTTCCAGGGTTATGAGCCCGTAGTCCTCGTCGGCCGGCACGAAGGGCACGGCCAGGGCGGTCCGGTAGGAGCGGGCCAGCTCGGCGTCATCGATGCCACCGCTGAGGCGGATGCGGCGGTCGCCGGCCGCCAGCCGGCTCAGACGGTCACGCTCGGGCCCCTCACCGGCGATGGTCAGGGCCACGTCGTGGGCCACGTGGGCCATGGCCTGCACCACGAGGTGGATGCGCTTGGGCCCGTCGAGCCGGCTGGCCGTGAAGAAGCCGGCCTCGGGCCCGGACGGCGTTGGGCCCAGCCCCGGCAGTGACGACGGCAGATGCACCACCTCGGGGGTGATGGTGGGGGGGAAGTAGCCGGCCCGCCCGGCGACGGTGGCTGACAGGGCGTAGTACCGGCGCACCGACGAGGGATGGAGGGCCACGCCGTCGAGGTGGTGCACGAGCTCTCGGGCCAGCGGACCGGGGAAGGCCAGCAGCGGATCAGCGGCCCCATGTCCGTGGACGACGGCGTCGAACGCGGCCCAGATATCTGGCAACCTTTCGCGGTGCGGCTCGGCCCGCACCAAGTCGAGCAAGGTCCGCAGCGGCCCGTGCTCGGGAACCGGCTCCACGGTGGGCGGGAGCCCGGTGCGAGCGTAGGTGTCGTAGAGGCCCCGGAGGGTGTGGAACAAGTGCACCACGTGGTGGGGGTGCTCGATGAGCCAGGCCGGGTACTTGGAGGTGATCACCACGTCGAAGCCGCTCACGTCGAGCTCGGCGAAGCGCCGGTAGCTGTGGACCAGGTCGACCAGGTTGTGCTCCTCCACGGTGACGGTCACCAGCTCGGCCGTGTGGGGCGTGAGACGGCCGATGGCCTCGACCAAGCCGGTCCACGCCCGCTCGGCCCCGCCCACCGTCCCGGCCGCCGGGGCCGGTGCCACCACGGCCACCCGCTTGGCTGTCGTGGGCTCCGCCGTCACGACATCACCCGTTCCACGCACCCGCGCAGCTCGTCAGCGGTGCGCTCCCACGTGAAGGTGGCCGCTTTGGCGAGCGCCGCCTGCCCAAGCCGGTGGGCCAGGTGGGGATCGCGGACGATGCGCTGCACGGCGCCGGCGATGGCCGACGGCGTTGGTGCCACCACCAACCCGTCCACCTCGTGCTCGACGATGGTGGTGAGGCCGCCGCCGTCGGCGCACACGACGACGGGGGTGCCGTGGGCCAGGGCTTCCACCGCGGTGAGGCCGTAGTCCTCGTCGTAGGCGGGGATCACCACGCAGGGCGCCTCCCGGTAGAGCCGAGCGAGGGTCTCGCCGTCCACCCGTCCGGCCAGCGTCACCTTCGACGGCGCCGGTTGGCGCCGACTGGTCCGCCTCGCCAGACCGGCCCACTGGGGCCGCCCCGGCCAGCGGCCCCGGACCGTCACCTCACCGCGGTTCAACCAGAGGTCGGTGTCGGTGAGCGTGCCCGGGTCGACGGTCCCGGCCGCCAGGCGGCGGTCGAGGTCGGCCACGAACGGCCACCGCCCCCCGTCACCCACCAGCACGCCGGTGACCCCGGACAGATGCATGGCCGCCACGAACAGCTCGGTGCGCTTGGAGAGCTCGCTGCGGCTGACGCACAACACAGGCCCTGATGGGCCGCCGAGCGTGGCCGCTGGCCCCTGGCCGGGTGCGTCACGTCCACACCGGGATGGGCTGACGGAGCCGGAGCCGGCGTGGTGGACGGTGGCGTTGGTGAGGCCGTTGAACTTGACCAGGCGGGCGGCGGTCACCTCAGAGTTGGGGCTGAACCACCCCACCCGCTCCAAGCGCGGCTGATCGATCGCTCGCACCCGGTGACGCGCCGCCGCGTGCAGGTCGGGATCACCGGCCAGGCCGGCGGCCACGAACACGTCGTCGAGGTCATAGAAGACGCGGAGGTGGTGGAAGAACAAGGACAGGTGGCGGGGATGGTCCACCGCGAAGGAGGGGGCGTGGGTGGACACCACCAGGTCGGCGGCCCGAACGTCGAGCCGCTCGACGGCGTCGAGGATGGCGAGGTAGCGGAACAGCTCGGGCACGGCGTTCCAGGCCCGCTCGGGCAACGCCACGCCGAACGGCGTGCGGGGCAACGCCTGCACCCCGATGGTGCGACGCTCCACACGGTGGCCGTCAGCGCGCAGCACCGCCTCCATGCGCTCCACCACCGCCTCGGCGCCACCGCGGATGCCCCAGTCCGGTTTGACCACCACCACGCGGAGCGACGCGCCACGGGCCACGACCAGCGACTGTACGCGTCTGGCCCACCGCGGAAACCGATACCGGATGACTCTTGGCCGCCAGGGCTGCGGCCATAGTCACGAGGCCCCGGCCAGAGCGGGGCCAACCACCCCTGACCAGGGGAGCGTCAGGCGGCTGATGCCCGGTTGACCAACGACTGGAGCTGGCCGCGGGCATCTTTGGCGGTGGCTCGGGCTTGCTTGACCAACTCACCGGCCTGATCGGGGAGGCGGCTCTGCAGCTCATCGAGGAGGGTCTCGACCCGGTCCTCGACCTCGCTCATCCGCTCTTCCACCCCCTTGACCCGGTCCTCGAGGAACGTGCTGACCGAACCGAGCTGCTCACGGGCTTCGTCGGCCTGACCGGACACCTGCTTCTGCAGCTCACGGCGCCGGACCTGGGCCTTCTGGACGGCGATCACGCCGAGACCGACACTCACATAGAGCGCGTCTCGCAGGGCCTTGCTGAGGTCGGGAGCGTCGAGATTGGGCATGGGCTTCTCCTTGGCAAAATCGATCGGGGGCACAGGCCGGCCATGACGGCGGGCCTGCTGTGTTGCTAGCGATGATAGCCCTGCGCATAAACAGTTGCAAGCACTTGTGAGCGAAGTCACACATCAGGGTGACAGACCCAAGCAGCTCGAGTGACGGCTCGGATCGGTCCCGGGAGGCCAGCGGGTCGACCACTACCCTGATCCGATCGTGGACGTGCAGATCTCGGGTCCCGCCGCGCCCGAGGAGCGCCAGGATCCGGGAGAACCGTCCACCGTCCCGGCCGTGGTGGCGGTGATCGTGACCCATGACCCAGGTCCATGGTTCGACGAGTGCCTGGACAGCCTGGCCGCCCAGACCTACCCGGGGATGTCGGTGCTGGTCATTGATGCGGCCAGCGCGGAGGACCCCACCCCGCGCATCGCCCGCCGGTTGCCCGGTGCGTACGTGCGGCGCCTCGACGGCAATCCTGGCTACGGGGCCGCCGCCAACGAGGCGCTCTCGATGGTGGACGGCGCCGCGTTCTACTTGCTCTGCCACGACGATGTGGCCCTCGAACCCGGCGTCGTGCGGTCCCTGGTGGAGGAGACGTTTCGGTCCAACGCCGGGCTGGTCGGGCCCAAGCTGGTGGAGTGGGACGATCCCACCCGCATCCTCGATGTCGGCGCCGCCGCCGACAAGACGGGGGTGACCGCTCCCTACGCCGAGCCGGGCGAGCTCGACCAGGAGCAGCACGACTCGGTGCGAGACGTCTTCGCCCTGGCCGGCGGCTGCCTGCTGGTGCGGGCCGATCTCCTCGCCGGGCTCGGCGGCTTCGATCCGGACATCGACTTCGTGGGTGAGGATCTCGACCTGGCGTGGCGGGTCCACGTGGCCGGCGCTCGGGTGATGGTCGTTCCCGCTGCTCGCGTTCGCCACCGGGAGGAGCTGGCCGAACGGCCGCCCGCCGCCAGCCGCCGTCGCCTCCAGGCTCGCCACCGGGTGCGCACCATGCTCACCTGCTACAGCCCGCTGCACCTGGTGCGGGTGGTGCCTCAGGCGGTGGCGCTGACCCTGGTGCAGGCCCTGTACTCGCTGTGCACCGGACGAACGGCACGGGCTCGAGAGGCGGTGGGAGCGTGGACGTGGAACCTGCGCCGAATGCGGTCGGTGTGGGGCCGCCGCAAGGCGTTGAAGCCATGGCGGCGAGTGCCCGACCGGGACCTGCGCCGTCTCCAGGTGCGGGGCAGCGCGCTGTTGCGTGGATTCTACCGCCGCCGCGCCGGTCAGATGACCGACGACCGCATCTCCACCGTCACTCGGTCGGGTCGCCAGTTCGCCCGCTCCCTCAGCCGCGGGCCTCGACGTACGGCGCTCGTGGTGACCGCCGGGATGCTCCTGGTGCTCGTGATCAGCTCCCGCGACCTCATCACCGGTCCCATCCCGGCCGTCGGCGAGCTGGCCCCGTTCCCATCTCACCCCGGTGACTTGCTCGGGCAGTGGTTGAGCGGCTGGCGCACGTCGGGCCTCGGGCGCGAGGCGTCCCAACCCACTGCGTTCGGGCTCCTCGGTGTGCTCGGCACGTTGATGTTCGGCGCCATGGGGGCCCTTCGCAAACTGCTCATCCTCGGGCCGTTGCCGCTCGGTGCGCTCGGCGCGTGGCGCTTGGCCAAGCCCATCGGCTCGCGCCGAGCGGCCGTGGTGGCCTTCGTGGTGTACCTGGCCATCCCCGTCCCGTACAACGCCCTGGCCAACGGGGCGTGGGGCGGCCTGCTGGTGTACGCCGCTGCGCCCTGGTTGCTGCACAGCCTGGCCAGCGCCGCCGGGCTGGCCCCGTTCGCCGCCGGCCCCGACCCGTCACCCCAGTTGCGCCTGACCGGACGGGTCCTGGGCCTCGGCCTCCTCCTGGCCTTGCTGGCCAGCTTTGTGCCGTTCGTGCTGGTGGTCACGCTCGTGATCGGCGCCGCCCTGGTGGCCGGCGGGCTGCTGACCGGGCGGCGGGAAGGCCTGCGCTCGCTGGCCGTCGCCGCCGTCGCGGGCCCCCTCGTGGCGTTCGCCCTGCACCTGCCGTGGTCGCTGGAGCTGCTGCACGTGGGTGATGGCTGGGTGAGCATGGGCGGCGCCCGGTCCACCGAGGACAGCGTCCTGTCGTTCGGTCGGCTGCTGCGGTTCCAGTCCGGTCCCTTCGGGGCACCCCCTCTCGGCTGGGCGATCCTGGTGGCGGCCGCCCTGCCCCTGTTGATCGGGCGAGGCTGGCGCTTCGAGTGGGCGGTGCGGGCGTGGTTCGTGGCCATCGCCTCATGGGGGATGCTGTGGTTGGCCCACCAGGGCTGGTCACCGGTGCGCCTGCCGCCTCCTGAGGTGCTGCTCGCCCCCGCCGCCGTCGGGTTGGCCTTGGCCGCGGCCCTGGGCATGGCGGCCTTCGAGTTCGACCTGCCCGGGTACCGGTTCGGTTGGCGTCAGGCCGTGTCGCTGGTGGCCGCGACGGGGGTGGCGGTGGGCAGCCTCACTCTCTTCGCCGGCGTCATCGGTGGCCGATGGAGGATGCCCGCCAACGACTACAGCCGAGCGCTGTCCTTCGTGCAGACCGAGCGGGCCCAGGCCCCGTTCCGGGCCCTGTGGGTGGGGGACCCCGCCGTCTTGCCCCTCACCGGGTGGCGCCTCGCTGACCACCTCAACTACGCCACCACCGATCACGCTCTACCCACCGTCGAGGACCGCTGGGCGCCGCCGCCGGACCGGGCCACGGGGCTGGTGGCCCGGAGCCTCGGCCTGGCCAGTGAACGCCGCACGGCCAGGCTCGGCCAGTTTCTGGCCCCGATGGGCATCCGCTACGTCGTCCTGGCGTCCAAGCCGGGGCCGGGCGCCGACGCCGGCCAGGCACGGCGGGTGCCCCAGCAGCTGGTGGCCACCCTCGACCGTCAGCTCGACCTCGAGCGCGTCGACGTGGCCGACGGGTTGACCGTCTACCGCAACGTGGCGTGGGCGCCCACCCGGGCTGAGGTGTCCGCTGGCACGCCCGTCGGGACCTCCTTCACCGATGCCGGTCGCGTCGATTTGAGCACCGCCCGCAACGCTCTCCCCCACGACATCGGCCCCACCGGCGGCCGAGGGTCGGTCACGCCCGGCACCGTGCTGCTCGCGAGCAAGGCTTCCCCCCGCTGGCAGCTAACCGTGGGCGACAAGGCGACCGCCCGACGCGAGGCGTGGGGATGGGCCAACCAGTTCCAGGTGGGCCACACCGGTCCGGCCCGGCTTCGCTACCGCACCTCGCCTGTGCGCTACCTCGAGCTCACCGCCCAGGTGCTGCTGTGGGCGGTGGCCTTCGTGCTGTGGCGCCGGTTCCGCCGGAGCCCGGGAGCCGACGGGTTCAACGACGGCGACGAGCGCCGGCCGTGACCGCGCCTCGCCGGACCGCCGCTGCCGCTCGTGCCGCCGACCCGCGACCCGTTGGGCGACGGCTGGCCACCCGCTGGGCGGCCCTGGCCATACCGTTGCTGCTGTTGGGAGCGGCGTGGGTGGACCGGTCATCAGGGGACCGACCGGCTCCGGCGACCGGGAGCGGGCCGGGGTTCTCGGTCCGGAACGACGACGTGAGCGCCTACCTTCCCACCGCAGCCCCCGCCGGGGCGCTCGGCTCGGCATGGTACTGCGCCGGCGGTACGGCCACCGCCGGAAGCCCCGCCGACCACGAGGTCTTCCTGGCCAACGTGGGTGACTCGCCGGCCCACGCCACGGTCACGGCGTACCCGAGCACCGGCGCCGCCCCCCAGGCGGTGCGGCGCGACGTGGCGCCCCGGTACCGGTCCCTGGTGCGGTTGGGTGACGTGGTCACCGCGCCCTTCGCCGCCGCGGTGGTGGAGGTCACCGGAGGCCAGGTGGTGGTGGAGCATCGGGTGTCCGGTCCGCTCGGCTACGACCTGGCGCCCTGCGCCACGAGCGCCTCGGACCGTTGGTACTTCCCGGGCGGCGACACCTTGCTTGGCGACGACATGGTGCTGGCCGTGTTCAACCCCGTCCCGGCCGACGCCACCGTCGACATCACCTTTGTCACCGATGGCGCCGACCAGGGCGTCACCAACCGGGCTCCCCCCGCGTTGCAGGGCCTTCCCGTCCCGGGCCGATCCCTCGTCATCGCTCGGGTGGCCGACCAGGTGAGCCGCAGGTCCCACATCGTCACCACCGTCAAGGCCACCGCCGGCCAAGTGGTGGTCGACCAGCTCCAGACCTACGGAGGCACCCTGGCCCCGCCAGGCGCCGGTGGCGTGGCCGGTCAAGGAGGCGCGGCCGGTCAAGGAGGCGCGGCTGGTCAAGGAGGCCTGGCCGGTCAGCCCGGAGGTGACGCCGCCGTGGCCGTCTCCCCGCCTGGCGTCACGGTGCACCCCGGCGTGCCCCGGCCGACCACGAGGTGGGTGTTTCCTGACGGCGCCAAGACCGACGGGGCGCAGGAGTCCTACCTCGTCTACAACCCGTCCGACCGTGCCGCCGACGTGGAGGTCGGCTTCGCCCTCGACAACCCGGTCCTCAACCCGGCCCCGTTCCCGTTCGAGATCAGCGGCCTGAGCCCCGGCTCGTTCGAGACCGTCGAGCTCGACAAGGAGACCCGCATCCCCGCCGGCGTGGGTCACAGCGCCGTGATCCGCTCGCGCAACGGTGTGCCGGTGGTAGCTCAGCGCCTGCTGTACGGGTCGAGCCCATGGTCTCACGCCGGCGCCGCCGCCACCACCGGATCGCCGGTCGCCGCCACCACGTGGGTCTTGGCCACGGGCACCACCCTGGCGACCACCGATGAGCAGGTGGTCGTCTTCAACCCGGGCCGGACCAGGGCCCGCATCCGGATCCGGGCCGTCGACTCGGGTAGGAACCTCCCGGAGGCCGGTCGGTCCACCTGGGAGGTCGCGCCGGGCGGCCGCCTCAGCGTTCCCGTCCGGTCATTGGGCGTGCCGAACGGTGACCTCGCCATCGTTGTCACCTCGGACCAGCCCGTGGTGGTGGAGCGCACGCTGCTCGAGAACAACGCGATGGGCATCTCCAGCAACATCGCCGTCCCGTTGCCCGCCGACGCCCGGCCCCTCGGTTAGCGGGGCTCGGCAGACCACCCAGTCGTTCAGGGCCTGGGTGCTGGTCTCCGGCAATGATTTCTGAACGACCCACACCAG
>JAABUQ010006788.1_pt1 | contig 17064 bp, 24 predicted proteins | sample 5560001 | NCBI WGS metagenome assembly JAABUQ01 (sample SAMN10711888, study PRJNA513371) | rock metagenome | isolation source: Antarctica rocks | place: Antarctica: Victoria Land, Finger Mt nord | collected 2015-12-18
GGCCGTGAGTTGCGCGATCTCGTCGCCGAGCTGGCGGTCAATGCGGATCAGGATCCCTAGCTCAGCGATTGTCCATATGCGTTCTCTGAGCCGTGTTGCCGCGTCGTGGTCTCGCCAGCGTGATTCTGCGACGTTGGTCGTTTCATAGAGCGCGAGGTCGCTTGTCGCCAGCGCGCCGGTCCGCAGCAGCGTGAGCGAAGCGCTGTGTTGGCAGTCGTCGCTGTCCTCGGCGGCGAGCAGCACGCTCGCATCCAGAAAGATCACGCGGGTCGACTGGCCTTTAGGTCCTCCACGGCGGTGCCGCCGTGTTGGCTAGCCTTGCCCTCAAGTGCAGCCATCCGCTCCGCTAGGCGCCGTTGGCGCTCGCCGAGCCCGACCTCGGCGAGCTCACGTAGCGTGGCGCTACGCGTTCTGCCCCGCTCGCTCGCATGCGCATCAACCCGGGCAAGCAGATCGTCGGGCAGTGAGATCATCACCTTTGCCATACGCTCAGTATACCCGGTGTTACCGCGGGTCAACGCGACCGGCCTAGGAACGTCTGGATCATCTGCGGCTTGTTCCTGTAGCCGCGACGTACAGTAAGTGTGTAGCGCCCAAATCTGGGGATTGATCTTCGTGCCGCCGCGATAGGCCTTTCAGCAGGTCTGAGCTCAGGGAGTCGACATCGGAGAAGTCGCCTGTCGCCACAACGCACTGGCGAGTAGCGCAGTCGCCGTGGAGGGGTGAACGCAACAGCCTGCGCACACGGGTATGCATGGCGCCATCGAGCGAGCAACGAGCAGCTGGCCCGCGAGGACCGTCCACTGATCCCGGCGAGCCTGACGTTCCACGGACTGCGACGCACGTACGCCGCCCTGCGCGCCGAGCTCGGTGAGCACCCGGCCATCACGGCCGCGCAGATGGGACACCGCGATCCGCGCATGACCCTTCGGGTCTATACCGACGTCACCGGCGCCCACCCGCAGACCCGCCTCGCAGGCCTGCTGGGCGCCGGGGATTGGGCAGCATTGGGCACCAAGGTCGATTTGGGCCCGTCAGACGCCAGCGACGACGAAGGCACGAAACCCCTAGAGGGCTAAAGGGCTAAAGGGCCCGATTAGCAGGGCCTTCGGGAGCGGGAGCGACGGGACTCGAACCCGCGACCTCCGGCGTGACAGGAGCGAGGGCGAGAAGGGACCTCCTGATGGTGTTTAGCCTGCAAATTTGTCGGTTCGAGAGAGCCAGTCGACGCCGCTGGCGCCCCAGGACTTCGTCGTAATTTGCGGGCGATTGTCGCCGATTTGGGCACCAGAATCGCGCTGGTGCCCAATCCCCCTTCGAATACGCATGCGATCCGCCGCGCCCGCGCGTGGGCCAGGCTCGGCGGCGCGCACGCCTGCTTTCCGTTGATCTCAAGCGTCCGCCCACACCAAAAGCGGGCGACTGCTCTTGGGCGAAAGCAGTCGTCGGCCTGCCCTTTCGAGGGCGCCGGTTGGGGGGCGTCGGTCTGGACAGACGACCGTCGTCGCCCTGAGATACTGGACTATGTGGAGACCGAGGCCAAGTTTCGCCATCTGGATGGCGCAGCCGATGCGCCGAGCCTGCCGGCGTCCCTGAGTGGGCGCCAGCGGTCGCTACACCGGAGCCTCTTCGACCGCGAACCCGATCACGGGCCGGGGATAGCGGCGATGTATGCCGGTGCCAGGCAACGCCGCGTTGATCGCCTGGGAAGCGGAACTCGTCGCCGGCCGGGAAGTACACCTTGATTTGAGCTCCCTGGTCTTCGGGATCGAAGCTGATAGTCAACCGTCAGAGACACAGTCCGCATCCGCTGCTGACGCACCGGTCTAACCGTGGGTTGGGCGAGTGCGCGAGGCTGCGGCCTATCCGGTCTGCGGCGTACCGTGGCAGCGTGAGCCACGAGGCGAGTACTGAGTCGGTCGCGAGGGCCGTGATCGGTGGGTCCGTAGCATGCGTCTAACGGGCATTGAAGCGCGGGAGATGCTGTCGTTCGAGACGCTGGCGCTTACCGACCTACCCGAGCGCGCCCTCTTGGTCGTCGGCCCGAACGGTGCGGGCAAGACGAATCTCTGCCGTCTCGTCGAGGTTGTCCTGGCGGCAATCAATCGGTCGTCAGACGCGTCGCCTGAGACGTACGCGTCGCTCGCCCGGTTCGCTAAGGGGCGACGGTTCCGCGCGGCTCCCGCCGAGGCGACCAGCATCGGGCTGGGCGTCGCTTTGACCGAGGCCTGGGAGACTGACTTGGTCCACGGGTTCGTCCGTGCCGCGCTCGTGTCAGACATCCTCCGAGACGCGCCAAGCAACGTCGATGCCACTGACCTCCTGGCCTGGACCAACGAGATCGACGCAGACCAGCTGGCGCCGCTGACTCAGGGGACGATCGTGGCCGACCTCGGCGACGCCTCGACTGGGCAGTGGAGCCTCGGGTACGAGTTTGAGGCGAATGGGGATCGATTCCGCTGGGTGCTCGATGGCACGCCGCCGGCCGGAGCGATCGTGCGCTGCGCTGACGTGCCATCCACTGTCCAAAACTACGTGCTCGCCAATTGCCTTGAGCTTAACGACCAGAAGGTGCCGCGGAGCCCGTTCTCACTCGATCGGATCCTGCCGCCACCAGGTGAGGCCCGGACCCTCCGGGTGGAGGGCAGGCCGCTGCCGGCATTGGAGCCGGTGCGGGCCTGGGCCGAGCAAGCCGCGATTCCAATCGACGCGACCCAGGGCCGGATGTACGGGCCAGGCTGGATCTTCCACGTCTTGTTTGATCGCGGGCTGACCATGCTCGGCGACCTGCGCCAGCCACCGGCGTTTAGCTACTCGGTGACGGAAGCCAGCTTCGACCCATCTCCCTCCGATGGAACGCGAGTCCCGTTGCGGCTATTTCGATTGAAGAATGGAGACGCGGCTGATCGAGATCGTTTTGCGGCCGTTCAGGCGCTGTTTGCAGACCTAACCGGCGCAACCTTCGACGTCACGCTGGCGACGCCGACGCACAACGCCCGCGACGAGAGTCCAACAACCCTGTTCATCGCGCCCGTCGTACGGGTTGACGGACGTGATCTCCCGGTCGAGCTGGCTGGCGCGGGAATCTGGGAGGCGTTGCTCCTGAGCGCCACCCTGGCTGACTCTGCCGGCTGCGTCACAGTCCTCGACGAGCCGGCACGCAATCTTCATCCGACCCTGCAACGTCGACTGTTGGCCGAGTTGAGCCGTGCTCCAGGCCAGTTCATCGTGACCACCCATTCACCGTACCTCGTGCCCATCGGTGACGATGTGGACCTCGCCAGCATCGTTAGGCTCGACCTAGCCGGCGGCGTCACGCGGGCGAGCAGGCTGGCGACCGCTCGTGACTCTGACGGCGGTCGTCTTCAGAAGGTGCTCGCTGCGTCGGCCGACGCGCGGGCTCTCCTCTTCGCGCATGGTGTGGTTCTCGTCGAGGGTGACACTGAACTCGGAGCGTTGCCTGAGTGGTTCGCCAAGAGCACCACAGCGACCGAACACGGAACACCCGACGCGCTGAATCTCGCGGTCTTCTCTGTCGGCGGCGACACCAGCTTCGGCACATTTGTGCGCTACCTGCACGGTCTCGGTGTCACCTGGGCCATCGTCTGTGACGGCTCGATCTTCCGTTTCGGAACGCGCAAGGCACAGGTCTTTGAACAGCTCGTGAAAGCTGGAGTCGCCGATCAGGATCTGGGCGCGATCGTCGCGTCCCCGCCTGCTTCGCTGACGTTCGCTGACGCGCGCGCCATCGGGATGCGGCACGGCGTCCTCACCACGGCGAGCGACTGGGATGGCCCGGCCGAGAGCTTCGAGGCGTTCATGGACAACGTTGCGCCGGGTCAGCTTGAAGCGGCGGAGGAGGACTTCGGCAAGAGCAAACCCCGCAAAGCTCGTCACGTCGCGATGAGCACCGATTGTCCGGGGGAGATCAACTCCCTCTATGCGAGCATCCTGGGTCGGTTCGGCATTGTCAGCACGGCGGCGGCCAGTGACGACGGCTCGCATTAGCTCTCGGTCAGGCGGCCTGCTCCGCGTTCCGCACGGTCACCCACCGCATCTGGTCACGCGGCGTGTTATCGCGAATCATCTCGGCCATTAGCTGGTCTGCTGCTCGGCGGCGTGAGGAGCCGGAAGCGACGGCGGCGTTGTAGCCGGGTAGCAGCTGCGGTGAGATCGGGTACACGAGCGGCTGGAGGGAGGCCGGTGTGAGGTGGCACGGACGTGGGCCTGGTCGGTAGAACCACTCGCGGTCGGCCTGAGTGATGACGCCACAGTTGACGGTGCAGGCCTGGTTGAACGTGCCGGGAAGTGGCGCCGGTGCGTCAGGGGCGTCGCTCCAGCTCATCAGGAGGAGCGTCCGCGGGTCAAGCGAAAAGCGCACCTCAATCACGTCCATCCAGCCGTTTGGTGGCACCGCATTGCCCGCGGCGTGGACGCCACGCGGGACCAGCGGGAGTGCCACAACCGGTTGGTCTGAGGTAGCCAGCAGATCCCCGTCGAATCGGACAAGGCTCCACTGCATGCCACACAGCAGCGAGGCGAGCCGCGTGATCTGTCCAAGGAGCGCGTTGGCGTGCATACGCTCCCCGCGGAACAACTCGGCCGCGAGGTGAAGGTGCTCCGCAGGGACGTGAGCCCGAACCGATTCGTCCTCGATGCTCTGCTCCGTGACCATGCGAAGAAAGATGCCAAACGCCGGGGTGCGGACCACATGAATAGCGATGAACTGCCCGACCAGTACCCGGTGCGCGCTGGAAAGCGGCCAGAGCTTGTCGATCTTGCCCAGATCACGCAGCGCCGGGCTCTCGCACTGGTTGAGCGACTTCTCGATGGCGGCGGCGAGCTCGGGATCGGTTCCCCACCAGTCACGGCGGTAGGCGGCCTTACGGGCGCCGCGCCTCTCCTCCCGGCCGGTGGCCACGTCGCGCACCACCACATGCTTGTCAACGCCAAAGCGCCGGACGTAGCCGGCTGACGCAATGTGAATCTCACGGGGTGCTGAGGACACGGATCGAGGGTAGTTCGTCAATCGGCAGAGGCGCCACGGTCGTGACCGTGATCGGCGGCGTGATCGCGGCGACCGATGTCGGGTTGTGGATAGCGGTGCGCCGTCGTCGTCGTGCGTAGAGCGTGGGGTCAGCCACTACAGCGGACGACCCTCCGGAAACTCGAACAGTGCCGCTGACGTCACCGATGCCGGCGTCGTGGTGAGCGTGCAGTCCTGGTTGATCTGGTGAGTGCGCCAGGGCAGGACGGTCGTCAGCGGATGCGCCGCCCAGGGGTTCAGCCATACCGCCGGCTCGGCGGTCGCAAGCGTGCTCCAGTCAAGGCGCTCGACGGTGACCACGGCTGAGAGGCGGGTGTTCTGCGGGCCGGTCGGTCCATTCCAAACGCCATCGGACTGACGGACCGCTCGCGACTCGCCCGTGAGACGGTTGAGCTGGATCGCTGTCGAGCCCAGCAGGGCGTCGGCAATGTCGCGCTCCTGCACCAGGTCACTCGCGGCGAGCAGTGCCACAACTGAGGGCGGTCGAGCGTGCCGTAGTGGGTCGTCTTCTTCTTGAGGTTCTTGCGGATCGGGGCGGCGTTGTCGAGCGTCGTCATGCTTTCTGCGCGGCTGCCGAGCACGTCGTGGTCAGGATCGTCTCGGTGGCCGGCGCTGACCGGTATCGCCGTGACATTGACCTCCCAGCCGTCGAACGCGAGCGAGGTCTGGGGAGCTACGCCCAGGGTGGCGTAGGTGACCAGGGCGCGATCCGAGTCCTTATCCGCGAGCCACCTCTGGAGCGGCTCGGTGACCTGGCGACGGCCCGGCGTGCCGGTGCCGGTGGAGCGGATATGCAGGCTCAGCCAGAAGCTCGACGTCTGGACGCGGCTGACGGCGTCGTAGAGCGCCGATGCGCCGGGGCGCCCGTCGCCGAGGACGTCCAGGAAGTCCGGTCGGCGGTGGTTGGGATCCTCCGACCGATGTCGAGGTCCACCGGTGACGCGGAACGACGACAGCTTCTACCCTTGAGGCCACCGCGGCCCTCGGCGCCGACGAGGCGCTGCTGCGCCTTGGCGCCGCGTGCACGTAGATCTCCAGCAGCGCGCCGAGGTGGTGACCGAGATCGGCGCTGGCAAAGCGCACGCGAATGCTCGCCCGCGCTTCCGCCGGCAAGTGGCCGTACCACTGATCCAGCATCTCGCGAGCACGCTGGCAGAGCTCGCGCGACGACTGGTCGAGAAAGTCGTACATCGGGTCTGACGCCAGCTTTAGCCGGTCGAGGGTGCGAACCCCTGGGCTGAACAGCGAGGAAAGCGTGTCTGAAGGCTCTCCGGCGGGCTGTGTGGACATCCCACTCATGATGCCAACGCGCGCAGCGGCCGCGGCGGATGACCGCTGGACTGCAGCTGGCGACCTCCGAGCCGATCGCGCGCGCTGAGGAGCTCGAGTGCTGAGGACGACGCTCGCCACCCCCAACCCGCTGAGCCCTGTGGTGTCTGCTCGCCATCAGCCGATGATGCGAGCGACCAGGACGAGCACGATGATCAACTCAAGGAGTCCCATGTCGGGAGCACCTCCCATGTTCATGGGGCCGCGATATTGCAGTCCCGACAATTGCCGGGGGGTGTCCGGCAAAACTGAGGACGTCCTAGCGAAACTTCTTGCGGCACACCCGGCGCGTCGGGCTTACCGTGAGTGTCGATGATGCTCTGGTCGGCGGCAACATCACACCGATGACGCAACCGACTGGCGTATCAATCAGCGGCACTCGTTCACCCGATGGTGGCCGCTGGGCGCCACGGGCGAGCGCGCCCACAGCGTGGCCGTGTTGTGCGCCGGCGCCAGACGACTGCTATCGCCCACCTGGAGCTGCCCGCCGGCATCGACGCTGCGCTGCAGGTCATGGCCGCTGAGTGGCAGATGCAGGCGGGACGTACCGACGAAGCGCGGACGCTGGCGCGCTTCGCGGTCGAGGAACTGCCCGGCAACGAGCCTCTCATGGCGTGGGAGACCGGGCTGGCGACCGGACAGGCCCCCGAACTCGACCTGCATACGCTGGGACTGGCGCCGGAGCCTGGCGCCGAACCCCTTGAGAAGCCGCGTCACTGCGCCGCCCGAGCCGGAGGCCGGCGAGCACCAGCCCGGCGACCAGCCGAGCGCACGCGCGCCGGAGTCTGGCGACGAGCACGAGGCCGACGACATCGAAGCGGCCGACGACGGGCCCAACGCCGGCGGTGACGCGCGAGGCTGACGACCGCCAGCGGGCCACCGGCAAGCAGGATCCCGTCGACGCGCAGGAGGTCTGAGTGACTAATGGGCGGGACCGCCGCCTTGGACGACATCCGAGCACGCTCGTTGTTGGCACCGACGCTGCTGCGCGTGGGTGGGAGCAATCACGCCTCATGAGGCCGGACGAGAGGCCCACTCAGTATGGCGTGGACTACGCTTAATGCATGGCTTCTCCGTCCCCTGGCGCCCGGGCGCCAGCGTTCATTTCGCAGCTCCTCACCGCGAGCGATCGGCTTGCCAAGGATGTCGCAGCGTGGCGCCGACAGAACGCGGAGGCGCTCCATCGAGTTATCAACGCCGTGCGAGGGCCACTCGACGGATTGAACCGCCGGGTTGCTGCGCACTCAGAGGAGATCGGGGCAGTACTAGCGCGGCTACAGGAGTTTCAGCAACTTCAGGAGCATGTGGCTCAGGAATGGAGGCAGGCAGGAGTCGGCTACCTCATCGCGCCTCTCGATCTTGGCGAGCAACTCTTCCTTTCCGTGCATGCCGCGCCGGGAGAAGCGAGCGCGCTGTTCGATTTTCTCGAGGACTGTCTCGCACACTCGGATCTCATCGAGCGCGTGTGCACCGCGTTGGACGAAGCATCCGTCCTCAGTGATCCTTCGCGTCACCACCTCGAGCATGGCCTACACCACGTTCAGCGTGGTGAACTCACGGATGCTTGGCCTCCGCTGATCATCGGCCTTGAGGGTGCGTTCGCAGACGTTGCCGTCGACCAAGGGTATGCGGCGAGGTCCGGCAATCACGTCTACCTGGTTGGCGAAGACGGACAGCCTTTGTCCCAGAAGATCTCCAGCGTTGAGGGGGTCGTAAAGACATTGGGGCATGCTCCCAACGAATCCGAGTTCGGCGAGTTTCTCGTCAAGCGGGTTTACGGAGGCGAAGGGAATCCATTTCGGCATGGGACCGCGCAGGGCGGCATCCGTGACCGCACGATCTGTCTGACTGTGGCGGTCATCGGGTGGCTTGACGTATTCGTTACGCCCGGCAGCCGCGATCTCTTAAGGCAATCAGTCCGCGACGAACTGATCCGGCGGCACGACGCGGAGCCCAGCAGCAGCGAACGTGTGGCTGACGGCGGTTCCGTCGCTCCGTAGCGATCCCAAACCGGTGACGTCGGCCAAGCGCGTTCGAAGCGACGGGGTCGCGGTCCTGGCAAGTGCCCGCGCTCGTGCGGGGACGAAGGCGAGCACCCTCGGTAACGACGCTCGCCACAGCAGGACGCGTCGCCGTGCCAGACGCCGCGTGACTGCTTTCGCCCAGAAGGAGCGGTCCGCACGCCACGGGCGGACGACTGCTTCGCCGCTGACGGGGCCACGTAGGACTCGGCCGTGAGGCGGCTCCTGGTCGCGGAATGCGGCCACGACGTTCGCGCCGACCACGTGACATCATCGGTGCTCAAAGGACGTGGGCGATGTCGTGTTTGCCGCGGCCGGCTTGGATGTAGCCGACCAGCCCCATGCTCCAACGCGTCAAGCAAGCCGAAAGCCTGATGCGCGGGCCTCTACTCGCTCCACCGCGGAACAGGCCCGAGCCGCGTCAGGCCAAAGGTTGAACCCCATCTTGTGGCCGGTCAGGAACCTGAACCAAAAGACTCCCGTAGGAGGATCGGCCAGTGGAACACGGGCTCGACGCGCTGCACCCCTAGCAGTCGTCCGGGACGCGGGTCCCCTGCGCGGAGATGAGTCGCCAGTCGCCACCGTCCGCGCGGAACACGTGGGTGTACCGGCTGCCGGCACGGAAGGTCGAGCCGTCCGCGCCGCCGAAGGACATGTTCGTGCGCCCAATGACTATGGCGATGCCGGAGTAGTGGCGGACCAATGCGTCTTCCGGGAAGGTCTCGATGGCCTCGAAGGCGACGGCGCCGTCGCGGATCGCGTCCAGGAACGTCGTGCGTGCGTGTACTGATCCCGTGCTGACCTCAACGATCACGAAGTCATCGGCGAGGAGCGTCTTTAGCGCGGGGACGTCACGCTTGACCAGCGCGGCGAAGAACGCCGCATCTGTGCGCTGCACGGCTTCGGCGATCGGAACCGGCGTTGCTGATGGGGATGGGTCTGCGACGTGGTCGGTCAGCGCGTTCAGCGCCTCGACGATCTGTGCGCGGATGGCCGCGTCGCTGACGAGGCCGTCGAGGCCGAGGGCGCTTCGCGGAACGGAGATCCGCCGGCACGCCGCCTCGACGAGATCGACGCCCGTGTAGCCGAGGACTGCGCGCAGCGACTCATGCGCGCCGCCCGCACCGCTAGGCTCGGGGCGGCTGGAGGCATTGACCAGGCGACCGGCTTGCCGTAGGTCTCACCTCCGCCGACCGTCCAGTCGAGAAGGTTCTTGAACGATCCCGGCAGCGCTCCGGCGTACTCCGGCGTGCACAGCAGCACCGCGTCCGCGTCTGCCAGCCGGCGGCGGAGGTCGGCGACCGCCGGGTGAACAGGGCCGCCCTCGGGATCGTCATCGGGGTTGAAGTGCGGCAGTTCGCCGAGGCCCTCGTAGAGCGTCGCGCGCACGTCACCGTCCGCGAGCGACGCCGCGGTCCGCAGCACCGCGGTGTTGACCGATCCGGCCCGCAGGCTTCCCGAGACGAGCAGGATCTTGACCGTCCCGTGCGAGTCCGGCGATGCGCTCAGATCGCTAACTTCCGCGTCCCGGTGGCGCGTCGGCGTCGAGCACGCGCAGCGCGGTCAGTGAGCTTCTCGAGCGTGATGAAGTGCGCGGGGTGCGCCTTTTGTGGCCGTTCATCGCTCTGGGTCATGATGGTCGCGTCCCGGTGCTTGGGGCAGGGTTCTCGCGCAGCCAGTCGAGCACCTCGTTGGCGTGGCTGCCAGGCGGAAAGATCGGATAGAAGACGTGCGCGATGCGGTCGCCGTCGACGATCAGGCTGAGCCGCTTGTAGAGCGCCATCCCGTCGGCCCGGAAGGTCGGCAGGTCCAGCGCGCGCGCGAGCGACAGCTCGGGATCGGAGAGCATCGGGTACGGCAGGTGCAGCCGCCGCACGAGGTCCTGCTGGTACTGCGCTCGATCGGTCGACAGGGCAAGCACCCGCTGGGCGCCGTGCGCCTGCAGGGCAGCCAGGTTGTCGCGGAAGCCGCAGGCCTCCCAGCTGCACCCGCGTGCGCCGGGGATCTGATCCCACCCCTCGGGCAGGTCGGCAGCGAGATCACCGGTGAGCGGGTAGAGGTAGAGCACCCACCGGCCGGTGCTCACCGCGTCGAGCTGGACTTGGTCGCCGTCGGTAGTCTCAAACGCCAGCGGCGGCAGGGTACGTCCGGGCAGATGCCGCGCGGCTCCATCGTCCTGCGGCGCGGGAAGGTCGTCGGGCAGCGGGTCCGGCTGGGGAAACATCTCGGATGTATCCTCATCGTCGTCATGGGATCGGAAGCCTCGCCGGGCGGCGCGGCGCAGTTGGCGGGTGAGCTCGTCGCGGCTGTGGGTGAGTTGGGCGATGATCACGTTCAGGCGTTCGATCTGGTGCTGGTAGGCGGCCAGCGACTCCGGGCAGTCATCGCCGGCCTCGTGCCCGTCGCGGAGGCAGTCCAGGAAAGGCTGGGTCTCCTTGGGCGCCAAGCCGAGCGACATCAGCGCGCGGATTTCCGCGGCGAGCTGGATGTCCCGCGCGCTGTAGTCGCGATAACCGTTCTCCCGGCGCGCCGGCTCGATCAGCCCGACTGTCTCGTAGTAGCGCAACGCCTTGACCGTCGCGCCGGCTGCGGCGGCCGCCTCTCCAGCGAGCACGGACTCTCCTTTCGTCGTGGGATACGGGAATGCGCATGCTAAGTCCGGACCCCGGGGGACGGGTCAAGGGGTGATGGCTCTACGGGGATGCGCCCCGGGCGCCTCCGGCGCGAGCGAAGGCGTTCCGCTCGTCGCCGCAAGGGGGATCCGCTTGCGGCGCGGTCGCGACCGGCTAAGGGTTGGTGCTCGGCGTGATCCCGCCGTCTACCCGCAGCGTCGCTCCTGTGATGTAGTCAGCGAAGGGGCTGGCGAGAAACGCGGCGGCGGCGGCGACGTCTTCGGGGCGCCCGAGGCGCCCGCCGGGTTCGGGGCGTAGTCGGCGACGCCGCCCATCGGCACGCCTACGATGGGGCGCGCTTCGGCCGTGCGCTTCGGTAGCGGTGCAAGGCGATCAGCGCCCATATAGATTCGACGATACCGAACGGCCAGGTTCCAGCCAGGATCCGTACGTGCTTGCCAGCGCGCACCCGCAGGCGAACGCGAGCACGAACGATTTGTGTCGGTGCTCCAGCGCGTACATCAGCGCCATGAAAGTCACGGCGAATGCACCGAATGCGGTCAGCACCTTGCGTTGTAGCTCCTCAGAGGCGGATCGTCTCGCTGCGCGCGAGACTGACGGCGAGGACCGATGGTTTCGGAGTAGGGGTGCGAAGGCGCGGCCAGGACATCATGGCTGGGAGCAGGACTACGGCCCTGGTGTTGGCGCAGCGCTCAACGGCTCGTCGAACAACGCCTGGAGGGCGCTGACGCCGCCGGCGGTCTCGGCGCTCACGCCCAGCACGACCCGATCGCCGTGGTCCTCGACGCGCCATTCGGCAAAGGCGCAGCACTCCTCCTCGAGACGCGCTAGCTCGCGAAGCTCGTCCTGGACTCCCGGTTTACGGGCAAACACGAGCTGCACGCCGCGTGCGGTCATTTGACGCTCGCGCAGCGCGCGCTGGCCCAGTCTCTCCCACGCGGCACGCCGGGCGGTCTGCCCAGCCGCGTTCAAAGAGCAGGAAATCGGCGCTTCGAATCGGTTGACGGTCATGGCATCTCCGGAATAGGAAACGTGGATGACCGCTAGTGTTCACCTTCAAGCTGACTTGAAGTCAAGGGCATGGCGATCGACATCTCAGCCTCACACCGCCTGACCATGAGCATCGGCGAGGTCGCCCAGCGCGCCGAGCTGCGCGCCTCCTCGATCCGGTACTACGAATCGATCGGGGTGCTGCCCGAGCCTGAACGCGTCGCCGGTCAGCGCCGCTACGGCCCCGAAGTCCTAGGTCTGCTGGCGACAGTCCGGGCCGCCCAGCGGGTGGGGCTCTCGCTCACCGAGATCCGCGAACTGCTCGACGCCAGCCGCACGAGCACACCGATCGGCGAGCCTCTTCGTGCACTGGCGCTCCGCAAGCTGCCTGAGGTAGATGCGCTGATCGAGCACTCCCTAACGATCAAGCGCTGGCTCCAGGCGGCCACCATCTGCGAGTGCCTGACCTTGGACGACTGCCTGCTGGTACGGCCCGACGCGTGCCTGCCGGCTAGCTGACGACGCAGATGAGGACCATTGGAGCACACGCCCTGGCTGCATGCGGCTCCGCATCGAGAGCCGCACGCAGCCCGTTTGGCCGACCGCTTGTGCGCCGACGAGGTTTCGCAAGCGGATCCCGCTGCGAGATCCCTGGGCGGCGCTGGTCGGCGGGCAGCCTCCCAAGCTTCTGTCGCGCCCGTTGGCACCCGAGGTGGCGTCCCCGCGTCGCGATCCGGGATCTCAAGGAGTTCCGGTTGCGCTGGAGTCCGCCGGACTGCTGAAGCGGAGCAGGAGCTTCTGATCGCAGTAATAGTCGAGCCAGTCGAGCAGCCGGCCCCGTTCGTGATGTGCGTGGCCAGCGGTGGGCACGAAGCGAATCGCGAGTCGGGCGGCCGCTGCGCGAAACCCTGCCGCCTCGAAGAGGGCGACCACCTCGTCGATCTCGTACAGCTCGGGCAGGTGCAGCTCCTCGGCGTTGGCGCGATGCCACTCAGCCATCAGCGGACTGGCGGCGTGGACACCCATGACTGCGTAGTACACGCCGCCGGGCACCAGCGCAGCGAACATCGCTCGCGCGTGCGCCGATAGGTCGCGGAGCAGGTAGAGCACCTCGTGGCTGACCGCCGCGTCAAAGCCATCCCACCGGGCGGGCAGCGTGTCGGCGGCCTCGAATTGGAGCGGCCGCTGCCCAGCGAGTCGCCTGGCGTCCTCGACCGCCCCAGATGCCGGGTCATAGCCGAAGCCCTCGGCAATGGCGTACCGATCGGCGAGCAGCCGCAGGAACCCGCCCCGGTTACAGCCGGCATCGAGGACTCGCCGGCCGGCGAGGTCGATGTCGATCGTCTCGAGCATCGCCCTCCAGATGAACGCGTGTTCGTCCTGCATCGCCTCGTCCGCGGTCGCGCTCTGCCAATAGGTCTGGCCCATCGCACCACCCTACGGCACAGGCATGAGATGGATCCTCGGTGCCGGCTACGGCCGCCAGCCAGATTGGGGCCGACGCGAACTATCCCAAACGCCGCTCCGCTCCGAATACCTCGGTCAGAGCTGGGCTTGGCTCACGCGGCGGATGAGGTGCACCCGAGCGCGAATATGCTCTTGGCATGGTTGACCCCATCCCAGAGGCATCGACTCCCGGGCCGCAGGGTCGATGTGTCTGCGGGGAGAAGGTCACCATCGCCGACGCGCGAGAGATCACCCTCCCCAATGGCCGGCCCGGGTGGGAGGGCTACTGCCCGGAGTGCGGCGCCCCGCTGTTCGCGATCCGTCGGAAATCACCAGCGAGCAGGTAGCCAGCAGGGCTATGACCGCGGCGTATTCGGTCAACCCGGCGGACTTCGCTAGAGGATCCTCTCGTGGGACGGAGTAGTCGTCAGACGGGTGGATGCCGTGGCGGGCCGCAGCGCCTGATCGCCAGTTGCCGTCCGTCAGCTTGTCGCCGGGCATGAACGCACTGGAGGTGTCGCTGCTTGTGCCGTCCCACCAAACCCGAGGGTTCCGTCTCAGCCGAGTTGCATCATGGTGAGCAGGTTGCCTTCGCTGTCCTTGCACCAGGCCGCCTCGCCGGCGGGGGTGGTTGCGATGCCGTCCACTGTCTGGAGCGCGGGCGTGTCGTATTCCTCGAACGTCACGCCGCGCTGCGCAGCGCGGTCGCCTCGGCCTTCACGTCATCGACCCTCCAGGCCGCCACCTGGTGCTCGACGGATCCGGCGCCGCTCGACGCGAACAGCAGCAGCCAGCCGTCTGCCCCGATCCGGTAGAGCAGGGCGTCCGGCGGCTCCTGGTCGGGTGTGAGTCCGAGCTTGTCGGCGTACCAGGACCGGGCCAGGTCGCCAGCTGGGATCGTCGGAAGCATCGGGCAGTCCTTGAGCATGCCGTCTCCTTGTTCGGGCAGCGAGACTCGCTGCTGTTCTCTTGCCCGCGAGCGGGCGCGCCGGCTCTAGATTCGGGCCGGTCTCTCGGCGCTCCGCGGCACCCGGTCGGATTCCAGGACGCGTTCTTCCACGTTGCTGCGCTGATTCGTCACGACGGGATCCCGGCGGCGGGCACGTTGCGCCCGAACGGCCCGCACGACCGATCGACGTCCCAACCGGGAGTCCGCGCTGCGGGCAGTTCACGCGTTTTTTGCGAGCTGTCACTCAGACCCACGCCCCTCCGTGGATCTGCCGCGCTGTAGCGCACGCCGGTCGGGCCTCAGGCCAGCCAGCGCTCCCCCGCCCAAGCCATCTGCCAGAAGGCGAGCTCGTAGCGGCTGCTGGTGAGAAACGCGCGCCGGGCGCGCTCACGGCCCCCGGCGCCCACCTCCTCGCCAGCGTGGTCGGTGAGCTCACGTGCCCAGCCCGTCAGCTCGGCGAACTCCGATGAGGCATACATGGCGATCCAGCGTGCGTAGCGTTCATCCGCTGGGCGTTCGGCGCCGGCCAGGCGCTCCCCGATCTCCGCATAGCCCCAGATGCACGGCAACAGCGCCGCGGTGAGCTCGACGAAGTCGCCCAGGGCCGCGGTTCGTACCAGGAAGTCGGTGTAGCCCTGGGTGGTGGGCAGCATCTCCTCCCGCTCGAGCTGGGCGCTGGAGATTCCCAGCTCGCCGGCGTAGGAGCGGTGCAGGTCCATCTCCATGTGAAGCAGTCCCTGGGTGATGTCCGCAAAGCGGGTCATCGCCTGCAGTCCGGGGGCTCGCGCTGTTCCCAGGGCGTGCACCCGGGCGAACTCGATCAGGTACAGATAGTCCTGGCGCACCCAGACGTTGAAGCGCTCAGGCTGGAGCGTCCCGTCACCGACCCCCCGCACGAACGGATGACGGTGCTGCGCCTCCCAGACCGCGTCCGCCGAGCGTCGCAGCTCGACGCTCAACGGGGCGGATGCGGCGAGTTCGCTCATCGGCTCATCGTCGCAGCCCCAGACGCTGTGATCTTCAGCGGTATATGGCGGTCTTTCGTCGGTGCTAAGTGGCGTCATCGCTGGTCACGACGCATTCGGGGTCAGCCGGCTGGAAGGCCCACCGCGCGCCGCACGTGGTGCCGGCACGCGTCGTTTACATGGCTCTCGCCACGTACTTGGCGAAGACTCTGTCCTGCGAGTACTCCGCGGTCTCGATCGTGAAGCCGGTGCGTTGGAGCATCGGCTCGAGAAGCCAGGTGAAACGACGAGCGCTCGTCCGGTACCAGCATGCGTGGTGCGCCGGGCGCGGCGATCCGTGGCGCGTCGGTCGGATGCGGGTCGTCCGCGGTGAGCCCGAGCGCGTCGACGATCGCGGCCCGCTCGTCCGGTGCCGGGTGACGTAGCACGACGAGGCCCTGGTCGAACCACACCTCGATGCCGGCGGGGCGGCGGATCGCGACGGTGTCGAAAGTGCGCCCGCCGGTGTGTTGGCGATCGGTCAGCTCATCGCGCCCGGTGCGGGTCAACCGGACGGCCTGCGCGGCAACGGTGCCGTGGCCGCAGCCGGACAGTTCGGCGGTGGCGGTGAAGAACCGGACCGGCCAGCCGCCGTCCGGCGTCCGCCCCGGGCCGAGCAACGCCGCGTGCGAGGTGCCCGCCGCAGCAGCCACTGCACCCCGGTCGGCGTCCGTCGCCGCCGGGTCTTCCTCGGTGACGGCAGTGGGGCTGCCGACCCGGCCGTCGCGCCGCACGCACGCATCGACCATCGTGACACCCGGCCAGGACATCGGCCCACCCCTGAAGCTCAACGAACCAGCAACCGCGAACGGCGTTCGCCGACAGCCGGACCTGGCCGCAGCGCGGCCGACCGAACGCGTCCCGGAGCCGTACCGGCGTGCCTCAGCCGGTGCCGTCCTGAACCGGATAATGGATGATGACCGCACCGCCGGTGGCGTAGTTGGCGACATCGGCGCCGACCTGCTGGCCTTGCGGCGACGCCCGCGCCGCGGCCATGGCGGCGGCGTCAGCGAAGTCGCCTTCGAAGACCGCGAAGTACGGCGCTTCTCCCTGGGTCGCCGCCACGTCGAAGCTGTAGCGCCACGCATGCAGGCCGGGCAGATTCATGACCAGTGGAAGGTGGTTGGTCACGTAGTAGTCGCGGAAGTGGTCGGGGTCGGCGGGCTCGAAATACAGGACCACCAACTTATGCATGACGACCTCCGTCCATAAACGAGACCGTAACACCCCGGGTGGCTTCGGAGCTCCTGCTACGAACCAGGGACGACACGGAACGGTTCGGATCGCCTCAAGATCCGACGCACTGACATCGGCAGATCCGTGCACTCGTCGGACCCTCGGGCCCCAGATGGCCGGCCCGAAGGTCAACGGCAGCTGACCGGCAAACCCCGGAGGCCGAACGTCGTCTTGGTAACGATGGCTCTCCTCATGCCCCTTGCTGCAGAACCTCGCCAGTCCGTTCAGCACACCGTCCTCGACGAAACCATGCAGGTCATGCCTCTGCACAGATAGTCGGCTCCCCCCTCTCGCTTCTCGTTGGGCTGACCCGTCCGATGGAGATGTCAGTCTCGGCGGATGCCGAGGCCCAGCGCGGCGAGGGTGAGCTGCCCGCGGTCTGAGCATGCGGGCTCGCGGGTCAAGCTCG
>JAABUQ010006789.1_pt1 | contig 17061 bp, 1 predicted proteins | sample 5560001 | NCBI WGS metagenome assembly JAABUQ01 (sample SAMN10711888, study PRJNA513371) | rock metagenome | isolation source: Antarctica rocks | place: Antarctica: Victoria Land, Finger Mt nord | collected 2015-12-18
ATTTTAATATTATTTCTTAAGTTTATATTATTTTAATTAATATTTATTATAATATAAAAAGTAAATTTTAACTTTTTAATTTTAATTTTATATAAAATATTAATATTATAATAAAAGAAAATATATTATTTTTTAACTTTTTTATAATAATATAATAATATAATATTTTTAATTGTAATTTCTTTCGAATAATTATTTTTAATTTTAATCGTTTTATTTAATATTATTAAAATTAATATAATATTCTTTATAAAATATTAATAATTATTAATATTATATTACATTTATAATATATATATTTATTAATAATAATAATAAATATAAATATAAAAATTTTTATTACTTATAATAAAAGCTTTTTCTCTTTTTTTAATGAAAATTTATTAATAAATTTTAATATTATGTTTCTAAAGAATTTATATAAATATAAAATCCGCGTTCCAATTCAAATTTATTTTTTATTAATTTTTGAATTATTCCGATTAATTTTTCAATTAATTCAAAATTCTTATTTATTAATTTTAAACTAATTTGATTTAAATTAATTAATTTTAATTTAATTAAAAAATATAAAAATAATTTTTTTAATATTAAAATATATTATTACTTTTATTAAATATAAAAGAAATTAATAATTAATTCAATTATTATATATATTTATTCTCTTGTATTGAATTAGTATCTTATACTGAACTAGTGTCTTCCGAGTCGATTCCGATACTAATTGCTTTTAGGGTAAATTGGATTCGGGGTCGATTTGTATTACTTCCTAATTAATTTGCTTTAGACTAAGGGTCAATTTATATTACTCTTTAATTTATTTATATTCTGATAAAAGTTGATTTGTATTCCGATAAAAGTTAATTTATATTAGTTTTTCGTATTATTATTTTCCCCTTTTAATTGCGTAATATATTTCTAATTTCTTATTTAATTATTATTTCTCCCGATTTTTTATCTTTTTTCTTTTCTTTATATTTTTCCTAATTCCCGCCTTCGATTATAATAGAGTTAATTATATATTACTTATAATTTTCGATTCTTATTTATATTTAATATTAATATAGAATCTTAATATAACGCCCGTAATTCCGTAACCTAAAAAGTTATTTAAATATAAATTATTCTAATTTCCTAAAACCCGCCTGTAATAAATATATTATTTAATTCTAATATTTCGATTTAAATTATATATCCGAATTAACTTTTAATAATATTTCTAGGTTTATCGATTCTTCTATTTCTTATATTTAAACTTTCTATAATAATTATATATATTATTAATATTTTTATATCCTCCGGTATTACGGTATAATATATACCTATTGCAAAAAAGAATATAACTTTATAAACTATTTAACTTTAAATTAAAGTCGGAATCGATCTTATATTGCTAATCGCCGCGGATATATTAAAGAAGAAGATTAAGATTCTAAAGTTATATATTAATAAATTATTATATTCGATAAAGGGCAGTTTTATTACTATATTAACTTAAACTTTATTACCCTTTTATTTGCCTCTCGGATCCCTACTTTGCTTCCTTTAACCTTAAAATATACTTATATTATTATTATCGGAGTCTTCGTCTATTACTAATTAAATAATGTTTAATTAATATTATTTATAACAATTGCCCTGGATCCGGCAAAGTTATATATTTTAAAAATTAACTTATAATTTAAATATAATTAAGTTATTTATTATTTATAAGGCTTCGCGATAAAAAGCCTTCTCTTTTTAATTGACCTCCCCTATTATAATAAAGAAAGGTTAAAGCGGGTTTATCTTATATTTAATTTATTAATTATTATTATATATAATTTCCTCTTATATTAAAAAATTAATATTTTCGATTAAATTATAATTAATATATTTACTAATTATAAAAACCAGGCTAAAGCGTCTTTATAAAGTAAGTTATAAGCAAAAATATAAAAAAAATATAAAAAAATATAAAAAAGCTTATTCTATTTTGTTATTTAGACTTATTTAAACAATAATAATTTATTCTATTTTATGTTAATATTATTATAACTTTATTAGTTTAAAATATATTTTTATAATAGCGAATCGGTTTATATAATATAAATATTTATAAAATAAATATAGGATAAAACCCCCGATCAAAAGGAGCAAGATTATTTAGAATATTATTAGAAATATTTTATTAAAAGTATAAAGGTATTAGCGATTATTTTCCTTGATTATTAATTATATAAATAGTTTGATAAAAACGTTATTATTATATTCTTTACTATTCTTAATATCGATAATATCGTAGAGGGTTTTTACAGGTTTACCGTTATAACTCCGTATTTCGTTATATTTATTAAAGGGGTCTAGTTAATCGTAATTTAAATATCTATTTAAATAAAAGAGTTAAAAATAATAAAATATATTTATAACTGTTTCTCCGAGCTCTAGGAAAATATTTTACTTAATAATTTATTTACCTTATTCGCCTAGGTATTATATCTCTATACTTTCGGCTAATAATTATATAACTTATTAATATCGACTATATTATTTAAGAGGATAATTATAATCGGTTAAATTTTAAAGATATCTGGTTTTCCTTTAACAGGTTTAATTAATTTATTTAAAAAGAAATTTATAGGCTTTAAAGCTTCTTAATTTAATTTGCCTTATTTTAAGAAAACCGCGCCTCTCGATACGCGTAAGTATTTATATTCGAATTCGGAAAGTTAATAAATAATTTAATAAAGAAAAATATAAAATAATCTTTCTTTATAACGCCCAAGAATCAATTAGAAAGATAATAATTTTAGTTAATAAATATATTATTAAGCTTAGACCCTTTATATTAATAGTTTTTTATAACCGGTTTACCTTTAAGTAATATTTTAAGTAAAGAAATAGCCTAGAATTAACAATATATTATTAAATATTTAAAAGTATACTATCGATTCCTCCTATTACTCCTGCTATTAATATATATTTTAAAAGAATAATTATCGTAAAGTATAGAATTATTTAGCTTATATATCTTTAATATTATTTTCAAGGGGAATTATAATATCTTTATTAAATAAGGATTAATTAATTTTGTTATTTCCTATTATAAAGGGTATAGGCTTAATAATATTATTAAAATTATTTATTGTTATCTCCCCAAAGCCGTTAGTTAGGTTTTGATATAATATTTAATTTTAATTCGTTTATTTATATAATAATTAATTAAGTTTTACTCTATTTTATTTAGCTATTCCGCTTTTTTTTAAATTATAAATATAAATAATCTATAGAGATCCGATCGCCTATTATAAATATTCGTTAACTAATCCGCCGTAGTTATAAAGCAAGATTACTGCTTAATTATTATAATTTATTATTATATCGTTATTATAATATTAAAAGAATATATTCTTAAAGATAGCTATTTCGACTAATAGCTAGACTAAGGCTATATAGATATTATTAATTAATAAGTAAACTATACTAACTCTACCGCAGGAGCGTTTTATAACTATTTTATAATTAAATAATTCGGGTATATTAAAACTTTTTATAAATACTATTACTAGATTAATCTTGCTTAATATAAGTTTATTTATTAACTTAATACCAACTTCCCTTTTATACCTTCGGAAATAACTTATTAAATTAATACCGCTATAGAAGAGGTTACAAATATTACCGGAAAAAAGGTAATAAAAGAGTTAACGGAAAAAGTTACCCTTATAATTATAGAAAAGATAATAAGAATAATATTAATAAATATATTATAAATTTAATAAGCTCTATTATAAGCTCTGTTATTAATTTTATTAGAAGATAAAACCCTTTTTATAAGAAATATAGCCTTACTTTAGATCAAAATAAAAGGAGGATTCGACCTAAATAATAATATAAGTTTTAATAATTCTAGTTTCGTTAAATTTCTATTAATTTTAGCTTTATTATTTCCTTTATTGCCCCTTCTTATATTATTTGAGTTAATCCTTTTTAGGTCTAATTTTCCTATTTCCCTCTTTTTATATATTTTTCTTCTTTAATAATAATTTTTAGTTTTTAAGTCCTTCAATATCCAAGCTAGCTCCTGTACTTCTAAAATAATCGCTCTTATTAAGGCTTACCGGTAAATAGGAAATAATATCCTTAAAAGCTATATTAGCCTAAGATTATTTAGGCTAAAATAGTTAATACTACGAATAGCCTTATCTTAGAAGATTCTATTATTTATAATTTTACTTTTTCTTTTAAAAGTAATATTATCTATAATATTATTTATAACTTCAAAAATAATACCGATTTCTCTTCGGAAATATATTACCTCTTTAATAATTTTTATAATATATATAATATTCTTTAATTAGAGAAGGCCTTCCGATAGCTTAATTTTATATATATAATAAAAATAAATATAGTTTTAATAAGACTTTTAATATTAATTCTTCGTAACTTAAAAAGAATTATATTAATAAAGTTTAAATTATTAGTGGGAAATATTTAACTTTATTTTAAAATAAAACTGCAAATAAAGGAGGGAAAGCGGTTAATAAAGTTAAAATATTATATATTGCAAAAGATAAAAGTTAGATAAATAAGAAATCCAATTTATATAGAAATACTTTGCTTAATAATAATATAAAAGATTAAGATTATTATTTTATATTATTTATAAATAATATATTAAATTATTATATTAAAATTACTTAAATAACTTTTATATTATTTGCAAATAATATATTATATTATTATATTAAAGTTGCTAAAATAGCTCTTTTATTATTTATAAATAATATATTATATTATTATATTAAGATTACTTAGATAGCCCTTATATTATTTATAAATAATATATTATATTATTATATTAGGGTTGCTAAAATAGCTTTTTTATTATTTATAAATAATATATTATATTATTATATTAAGATTATTAAAATAGCTCCTTTATTATCTATAAATAATATATTAAACTATTATATTAGGATTATTAAAATAAAGCTTATTTAACGCAAATAATATAATACTTTCAATAATTTTCTAATAATAATAAGCGGCTATCGAACAATACCTTTATAAGTTATATTAAATATAACTTTAATACTTTTATTAAGATATATCCCTGACTTATTTATAAGCAAGTTTCTATTTTTCGTTATAATTTAATACAGACTAATTAGTTAACTTAAAAAATCAAATAATAAAGCAAAATATCCTTTTTATCCGAATTATAAATACCGTTTATCGCTTATATTCCCTTCTATTAATATTATTATTAAATTAATATCTTTAGGGGTAGTTAAATATTTATAAACCTTCGATTTAATTGCTTTAATCCTTTGTATATTCTTTTTATATTTATTTGATATAATATCCGATCCTTTATATTTTTTGATAATTTATTATAATTATATTAATATATTAATTCTATATTATAATTGATTCTCGTCTACTTATAAAATATATTTGCCTATTTTTTTCAATCTTAAGCTTAAATTAATATTATTATAATCTTATTATTCGCTAATTAATCCAACTTATTATTGCCGTTATATTTTATATTATTATTTTTATTTTTATAATTTATTATACTTTCTCCCTAATTTATTTTATTATTATATCTTATAATTTAATATATTTTGAAATTAATCCGTTCCTATATACTTAATATTATTTACGAATAAATTTATATAATATTAATAAAGAATAATACCGGACTGGATATAACTAGTATAATTTTTATATATAATATTATTTCTTTATACTTTTATCTTTATCTTTTTTCTATTTTATAGTATTATACTTCGTATTATTCGCTTTTGATTGCCGAATATCTTGCTTATTATTCTTTAATTATTTTATTATATTAATTTTTATTCGAATAGTCTCTACCCTTTTCTAAAACCTTTGAAATATTAACGAAACTAATTATATAGTAAGGCCCTATTAAAAGATTTCCGAAAATACGCTAATTATTTATTATTTATAAATAATATTAACTTTTTTTATTATTTAAATTATCTCTTCTATTTTACTACTTTGGCTATAAATAATATCCGCTATTTTACTTATTATTATTATTTTAATATTTATTAACCTTTGCTAAGATAGGGGGAAAAAAAGACGCTATTAATATTAATCTTATAAATAAGATTTACGCTAAATAGAGAATAATAAAATCGTAAAAGTTAAAATATAAATTTAATATTTTATAAAGAAATATCCCCAGAATTAAGATTATTAATTAAAATTTCGAATTTAATATTAATTAATTCGCTAAGTACTTAGGTTTCTTTTCTACCGCGTCCTTAACTAAATTTATATTAATATTAATAATAAATCAAAATTTCCTTTAATTCTAATTATATAAAAGGAATATAAAGTTTTAAATCTTAAATAAAATAAGAAATTTATTATAGGCGGTTAAAACTATATTTAATATTATTATAAATAAAGAATTTCTATTATTATATTAATTTTATTAGCCTTTTCCCCTTCCGAGGGAGTACTTTTTCAAAGGCGATTATTATAATTATATTTTATAAATTTAGATAATATATCGAATTATTACGAATACCCCCGATTATTTCCTAGACGAGGTATTAGATATATACAAAGTCAAAAGGTATTCTTCAGAGAATTAATATTATATATATAATATATATCGTTAATTTAAGAAGATAAGTACTAGGCTAATATATAATATTATAAATAAAATATAAAATAATACCGTTATTATCCCGGAACTCCTAACGGATAAAGAATTAAAATTAATAATAAAAAATATAATTATTGATATAACGAAATTATTTATAGAAAATATTATTAATTAATAATTAATAGATTTAGGAATATACCTTATTATTATAGATAATAAGGAGTTTATTAATTAAGCAGATTATTTATCTTTTAATAAAATTTAAGAATAATATAATATCGATTTTATTATATATAAGAGCAACTTTAATATTATTTTTTGGAAAATAAGAGGATTAAACCTTGCTGCCGTAAATAATAAAGGATAATACGCCTAAATATTATTACCGGTTTAAGAAACCTTTATTATAAACTTTAGAAAGAATATTAAAGTTTTATACTTACTTTTAAATATTAATTTATTATTAATTATATTTACCGAGAATATTTAAACGTTTATTATTAAAGAACTTAAGTAAATAATACCGGTAAAGGATATATTTATTAATCTTATAATTTAAATAATAATAAAAGCTTAAAACAAGGCCGAATTAGGGGATATAGAAAATATAATTCTTTTTATTTAATTTAAATTTTAAGGTTTTTAATTTAATTTAAATAAAGTTTCCGCGGATATTTTAATATATAATAAATTATATATTATATTAATATTCGATCCTGATTAACTATTTATTCCCCTTATTATTCTTAAAGATAAAGGTAAAAGGAAGGTATTAGTAAAGAATAAGAGCAATTATAAAATATTAAAAATATATTAAATAATATTTTTAGCTTAAAAGCGGTTATTAAAGGTTTCCGGCTTAAAAAAGTAATTGCTTGTAAATAATATAAAACTTAACAAAATAATTAAAATTCTTAATTATTTTATTTTAAATATTTATATTATTAAAGATTTTCTAATTTTAATTTTTAATTTAGTCCTAATATTATCTATAAATAACGTTAGGGCTATTGAAGGTAATACTTCTAATAAAAATAATATTCCTAACTTAATTATAAAAGAAAAGGAGGAAATAAATAAAGAAAAAAAGGAAAAACCGAAAAAAAAAAAAGAAGAAAATAAAAATATCCCGGAAAAAGCTTTATTAGAAAATAAAATAGTTAAAATTAAGAAGCTTATAATTATTATTTTTGCTTATATTTATTATAATATTCTGATTCTTAGTCCTTTTAATATTATTAAGATATAAAAAAATAAATACTACGAAAACTTTAATACTCTAAAGCTTATAAAGTATTTTATTAATTCTTTTAATATTAAGTTATTGAAATTCTAATCTAAAACTCTAAATATTTATATTCTTAATTTCCTCTATTACCTTTATAAACTAAAAGATAAACCTAAAACCCGTTTAACTATTATTAATTTTTTTTATTTTACTTAATTATTCCGTTTTCTCTAATTTATTAAGGGAAAACTAGCTAAGAAGATAAAGGGCTCGCGATACAAGCAAGGTTCGGAGGATAATAATATCGCTTATAAAAAGGATATATTTATAAAAATTACTAAAGAAGATATAAAATATATCTAATTATATTATTCTAAGGTTTAGAGCCAAGTTATTTATAATAAAGCTTAGAAATTAAAATCAAATTGTATTTATATATATATTTCGATTATTTTCTTTAATTTATTATATATAAACCTTCTCTCCGGTACTCTAATAGCTAATAAAGTTAGGGACTTCTATAGCTTCCTCGATTTTATATAAAATCCTAATTATAGCCCTATAGTCAAAGAAAAGGAGGACGAAAACCCTTATACGGATCTTTTAATCGAGGATTATAATTATATTAAATAAAAGATTAATATAGGGATAATATTTATAAATAATATTCGATAATATTTCTAATTATTAAATCTTATTTCTTTTTATATTTAAAGTAATTTTATAATAATTAGGGAATAAACCGACTTTAATATTATTAACCGGATTATCCTATTAATCCTAGTTATTTTCTAATTACGAAAAATTATAATTATATAAATATATAATATTTACGGGGAGATTGTTTATATTAATTAAAATATCCCTCCTATTATTTAGAAAATTATCGAATTAAAAATAAAATCTATAGAGCTTAAAGCTTATATTTATATTTATTATATAATTACTTTTACCTTTAATAAAAGGGTAAATAAGGAGATAATAGAGGGTCTCCGTAATATATAGGATTATCAATATTTATATTATATTATATTTAATATTTAGTTAAATAATTTTTTCCGATAAGCAAAAGTTAATATAGTTAATATTAAAACAATTTATAGTAATTTATTCAATAATTATAAGGCTTTGTATTATTTTAAATTAATATACTTAATTTCTTCCCTTCCTAATTACAATTTAAGAATAGGGTTCGCTTAATATAATATATATATAGTAGTCAAGCTCAAATTTCTTGCGGTATTAACGTATAATATTTGCAATTATTATTAATATAAACTAATTATCTTTACCGATTAACTATTAATATAATAGGTAACGGAAATAATTTTGTTAAATATCGATTTCAAAGTTTTAGGGATACGAGCTTAATATAAACCCGCTAATTAAGATAATATTATAAATTGCTTTAATAACTCTAAGAAATATAATCAAATCCTAATTATTAATATATATATTTCGGCTATTATATTGAATCTCTAACGGAATTACTCGAATATAATATTTATAAATATATTTAATAATACGAATATTATATTCTAAAGTAATAATAGAATCAATTAAATAAACCAAGATTATATATATTATTTCTATATTATTATTATTAATTATATATATAATCAAATTATTTAAGCGGTAGTATATAAGAAGATAATTAATATTATTATTAGTTAAAAAAATATTCTTATTATTAATATAGAAATCTCTAATACCCGTAAAGAATATAATAAGAATATAAATAATATAGAAATCCGTACCCGACTTATTATATACAAATATATCGATTTCTATATTATTATTTTTAGCTAACGATTATTTAAGTTTAAATAAATTAATATAAAAAATCTTATTACGAAAGATTAGCTATTTATAGAATATAAATAGAAAGAATCTTTAAGTCTTTAGGAGAATAAATATAAAATCTTCTAATTAAAGGATAAAGATTATTTAAAAACTCCGATTAAATAAAATATTTTCTTTATAAATAAATATAAATATTATCTATAAATAACTTCAGGCTAATTATATATAATAAATAAAAAATAAATAAAGGTAGCAAAATAGGCGAAGAAAAGTTTAATTATTAAAACTAAATATATTAAAAAGCCCGCCGTTATTCTTGTTTGTAAGAAGAAGTATAATATTATTATTAATATTATTAATAATAATATTATATTTCCTTCCTTAAAGCGTAAACGTTCTATTTATATAATATCTTTTATATTTATTAAGTATTCTACCCTCCTTAATAAATTGTATACCAAAGCTTCCTATAAGTCTGCTATATATATTACCCTTTCTAATAAAAAGGATAAGGAAAGTTGATATACCCGTATTATTTATAAATAATATTAAGCTTATTAGCTTTATAGCAAATTATAATAATTAGCGTATAGAGGATTCTTCCTTAGACCTAGATCTAGATTAATCTTTATCCTTCTGCTTATATTATATATAATAAGCTAAATAAACTAATTTATAACTAGCCTCTATTTCTATATTTTATACTCTTTTAAATTCCTTTAAGAGTTTTCTCTTACCGCCCTTTATTAGTAGCGATATCGGTAATAAGGCTTTTCCTTTATATTAAGGTATATTTATATTAATAAAACCGGTTTAATCGTAATACCTGAATCTGAAGAGACTATTTAAAATTCTTAATTAATTATTTTAATTAAGCGAAAATACTAGACAGCGGATCAAATATTAATTAATATAATTAATATTATTAAGAAGTAAGCGGGCTAAGTTAATATTATCCTAGTCCTTAAGGATAATTATTTTACTACTTATATATTATATATTATAAATATTGTTAATTATAATTAATTACTTAATCAGAACCTTTCGGGTTAAATATAATTCGAATAATATATAAAGTTTAAAACTCCTATTATTATATTATAAATAAATAAATAAAGTTAATATAATTATAATTGATTATTCAATAATCTTATTTAATATATAATTTATTCTATTACTAATTATTAGGGCTATAAATATTGTTTATAAATAATATTAAGCTTTCCCTATTTCCGTTCCTAATAAGTTATATTTCCTAATTTATTTAATATTTCTATTTTCTAATTATAAACTGTCCTTATAAATTTATTATAATTATTAAATATCGAATATTTAGTCCTTCTAATCCTCTTTGAATAAAATATAATAAAAAAATATAATTTATAAATATTTTAAATAAGTTTTAATATTTAGAATTTGAATTCCAATAATTAAATATTAATTTATATTATTATATATATTGTAAAGAAATACTTCCGTAATTCTATATCAATATTTTTATAATATAAAATTCTTCGAATCTTATTATAATTTCCGAATTTATAAATTATATTTATTAATATAATAAAATATAATTTTTTAAAAATATTCTTTAAATATTTAATTAAATATTACTTTTATAATAATAAACTTATAAATAAACGGAATTTAAATAATATAACTTTAACGTTTTCTCTAATTCCGTATAAATATTTTATATAATATATTTAGCTTAGAAGGATTTATTAATATTATTTATATACAAAATAAAATTATTTAATATTTTTTCTTAAAATTAAAAAGGATAATTATATAAATCAAAAATAAATAAAAACAGAATCTTCGTTTTTATTTATATATAATTTGGAATTCTTTAATTAAAATAATAATATTTTATATTTTATAATTTATAAAATATAAATTGTTAATTATATAATATTTTAGGGTTTATAATTTTATTATTAATCCGTCTTTTATAATAATAATATTAAATATTTAATATATACTAACAAATCGATTATATTAAATTAGTAAATACGAAACCCTTTGAGTATTCGTAGCTTCTAAGATATATTTTGCTAGAATATAATAATATCGGATTCTTTATTATCTTTTAATATATTAATTAATATTTCTATTTTATTAACCTTTAATATATTAATTAATATTAATATTTTATTATTATTTTATTAAATATAAAAATTATTTATTAATATTTAACCTCTATATTATCTATAAATAACTTTTTATTTATCCGTAAATAAATCTCGGCGAGCTTAATTAATATTAATATTATATCTTATTATTATTTTATTTTATTTTATTTTATTTTTATCTTTCTTTTATTTTATATTATTATAGCTTTTATACTAGCTTCTTTATTATTGCTTTTTTTTATTATTATAATTCGGGTTTAAAATAATTTTATTTTTTATTAAAATAATATATTATTTATTTCCAAACTTTTAAAATTAATATTAAATTGATTTTATAATAAGGTTCCGGTAAAATATATATAGATTTTATATTAATTACTTTATTCGCAGATAATATTTACCTTTTTTAAAGTTAATATTATATTATAATTAACTGCCTTTATTATATTTTACGCGTAAGTTTAAACGAGATACTCAAATATCTCGGCGGGGTAAGGTATTTTATAAATTCTAATCGATCTTTAAAGTATAATCTTAATAATAATAAGCTAAAGAAAGTATATTTCTAAATATTAATTTTTTATTCGGATCCTATTATTTTATTTATTTATATATAATTTCTTGAAAGTTAATTCCTTTTAATAATTATAAATTATATTAACTTTATAGAATTAAGTTACCCGAAGAATATAAACAAAACGCAAAATATAATAAAATAGCCAGAAAAAGAATTAATAATCAAAGTTAAAAAGGCTTTCTATATCTTATTTATTTATATAATACTTTTTGAAAATTAATTCCCTTTAATATTTTAAATTATATTAGCTTTATAAAATCAGGTCGCTTAAAGAATATAAATAAAATATAAAATATAATAAAGTAACCGGAAAAAGAATTAATAGCTAAAGTTAATAAAATAATTTCAAATTATAAAATAATTTTATTTAGGGTTTTTGCAGGATTAAAAGAGAAGATATTAAGCCTTATTTAATAAAATAAAATATAAATATAAATATATACCTTAAAAAGAGCTAAAAACTTCAATAAATAATAAAAGAAAAATTTAATTAGGCTTGATAAAGCAGCTTAAAAGAATATCTTTATAATTATAGCTAATAAATCTTCTTAAATTAAATATAAATATATTGATAAGTCTTTAAGTCCTTTCAAATATTAGGTTAAAAGTTTTAAATCTAAGGCTTTTATATACTTTAATAATAATTTTATATTAGGCGAAAATATCCCAGGATATAATTCTGGCAATTTTAATAATATTAATAATATTAATAATACCGATAACTCCGACGACTCTAATAATTCCGATAACTCTAATAATTCCGATAATTAAGGAATAATAGATAATAAAATAGGTAATATAAATTAAGAAAAGGGTACAGGAATAAATATTTGAAAATTAAAATCAAAATAAACAAAAAGATAATATTAATAAAAACTAAATATTTTTAATTTCTTTATAATTAAGTTTTTAGAAATAAATTTTTATATAAAAATTATAATATTTATTCCCTTAATATTATAAATTAATAGAAAAAATATAAATTAAGGTTAATATTAAATCAAATATAATATTACGCTTATAAGTAATTAAAGTTGTTTATAAATAATATTAAATTAACTAAATATTTAAAATATTATATAAATTATAATTCGAAAGATAATATAAATTGAATTAATTTAAGACTAAATCTTAAATTAAAAAAGAAAATTAAATAATAACTTGCCTTTCGGAATAAAATTATAAAATAAATATAAATATTCTTATTAAGAGAATTAATCTATTTATTAAATATTTAATATATAAGTAATACTGATTTTATAAAAGTTATTTATAATATTATATTAAACTTTATTTTAAATTAATTCCAAAATACCTTTCCGATAACCCGTTTATTTATTATATAATTTTATTTTATACCTAAATTCTTTATTCTATTTATTATATTATTTTTATTATTTTATTAAACTCAACTCCTTTGCTTATTTATATTCCTAACGTTTTCAAAATAGTTATATTATATATTATTATCTGCAAATAATATAGGGTTTCCTTAATAATTATATAATTATCCTATATTAAATTTATAATATTTTGACTTTATTATTATTGTTCTTTATAATAAGTAAACTTCGTATATAATTATATACCTTTTATTTCTAAAATAAGATCGGGCTATTTTAAATTCGTTAATATACTAATTATTTACTTAAATATTTTAAATATATAAAATATATACCTTTCTAGGATTGATATAATTCTTTTCGGTAGGCTTTGCTTATACCGAGAAGAAATATATTTTTTCTTCTAACCGGTAATATAATATTTTCTTATATATATTAAGATATAAAATAATTCTATATTCAGAGAAAATATTAGAAATAATTAAAGCTTAAACAACTTTAATTATTAGAAAACTAGGTTTGCTAATTCAAGGATTTCGGTATTATAAAAGCAATATTAAATATTATTATTTAAATTAATAATAATATAAAGAAATATATAATATACTTTTGGTAAAGTTTAACCGGAGCAAAATTAAAACCTATTTTAAGATTATAATCTTTGTTCTTTAATTATTAATTGTAGATAATATCGAGTTTTTTTATTAATCTTATTAACCTTATAATTAATAGAGTAATCTAATAATAATACAGATTTTACTAAATATTTATATTAAATTCTTAGGCGTTAACTTATTTTAATTTAAGAGCAAAATAGGAATTATATTTATTAATTTTATTAAGTAATAATACAGAAAAGTATACGAAATAACCTTATTAATCAAAGAATTAATAATTATATTCTAAATAAATATAGGATTCGACTTTTATATAATTAATTTTCGGTTTATTATTTATTTGAACTCGTAACTTTAAATATTCGGTAATTTGAAATATTATTGACTTAAAATTCTATTTATCTTTACGAAATTCTTAATATATTATAAATTATATAGAATATTAACGTTAATATAAAAATTTATCGGGTATATACTTAAATAGAATTATCTTTAATTAACGTAAATGTAAGTAGCGAATTACAAAGCAAGGGAAGAAAAATAATAAAATTAATATTTTCAAAACTATTAATTTCGGAAAAAGCCGGATTAGTTAGTTAGCTAAATATCTTTAATAAGTATTATTTTAATTATCTTATTAATAAGAAATATTTTTATTTAATATAATAATTCAATATAAATAAGACCGGCTTTGTTTTCGTTATTATAAATATAATAAATATTTTATATTTATTTATTTAAAGTTAATCTACTTTATATATAAATATAAATAATCGGCTAATCTTTTGAAGTTATATCGAGTACCGACGGAATTACCGGTTAAATTAATTTTAATATATCTTATAATATTTATTAAATATATTAATATTAATTAAATTATTTAAATTTTTATCTTTCGGAATATATTATAAAAATTACTTTCTTATTCCTAATTATAATTTAATAACCGAAACCGTATAGTAAATTAATACCTTTATTACTAATAATCCAAACTATTTAAACCTTTATCCCCTAAGTATATTATAAATATAGCTTAATAGTTTAAGATTATATTTTAAAGATCAAGGTTATATAGCTATTTACTAACTCTATTATTAACGATATAATAATTATATAATATTTATATTATTAATATTAATATTAAAGATTTATAATATTTTTATAAATAATTATTCCTAATACTTTACCTTAATTAAGTTAATATAGAATATTATAATATTTTATTTATATAATAAGCTCAGGAACTTATAAATACTCTCGCTTTATTCTTTTAATTAACGGAACTAAATATTATTTATATATATTTTCCTAATAGACAGCTTTAAAAGTAAGTCTAGCTTATATTCTAAAATCGATTAATATTTAATAGAGAATTTATAATTAATATCTGATTTAAGTTAACTTCCTAAATATTATTCTGATCGGATTCTAAATATAATTCTTATTATTTATATTATTTATAAATAATATTAAATAAACTGCTTTATATTTCTTATATAATTTTTTATATTTAATTTTAAATCTTTTTTCCGATTAGAACTCTAACTTTTATAAGCTTTAAATATATATAATATTATATTATTTATTGTAAGCTTTATAGATAAATAAAGTCTTTATTTTATTAATATTAATATAAGTTTAATTAATAAAGTTAAAAGAAATATCAAAGCTAATATCTATCGAATAATAGCTATATATTATTCTTCGAATATCTATTTTCTAATTAAAAATAAATAATAATTTTATATAATATTTTACCGAAAGCAAATAATATAGGAAAACGGAACTATTAATATATCTATATAGAAAATATATTAAAATAGCTTATATTATTCAAATTAAATAATAATCGGCTTACTTTAATTCTTTATACGAATTGCTTTAAGTATTAATATTATAAAATCTATTATTGTCTTCAAACCCTTAGAAATCGTTCGGAGTAATAATATACTCTTAAATAATCCTTATAAATATTAGCTTTATTATAAAAGATTAAATAAGAAAAAGAAATATTTAAGCTTATTTAAATCTTAAATAGTTATAATAAGTAATAGCTATATTTACGTATCAAAGGAAGCTATTTGCGGTATTATTAATATATTCGATCTTTAATAGGTTTCTTATACTTTTTAAGGACGGATTGTAAAAGCAAAAGGAATATAAATAATAAATTTATTAAATAAATAATTATTTAAGTTATTAAATATCAGAAATTATTAAATTAAGATCTTTGATTCTTTACTTAAATTCGAGTTCTATTTTATAATTATATTATATTTTCTAAAGGGGTATATACTATTTAAGGTTAATAAATATATAATAAAGTTATTACTAACTCAGTTAAATTTTCGGCTAGTATTAATTTATAAAAATTAGGGAATACTTATATAAAAAATTATAAATTAATTAAAAGTAAATTTAATAATAAAAAATAATAAATTTAAAGTAATTATAAATTTCGAATTATCTTTTTAATTATAAAATTAATAAGCTAATACTCTTATTAATAAGAAGTTAATTTTAGGCAGTATTAAATTCTAAGGCAGCCTTTCTCTTTCTAAACCTAAGAGGATCAATTAGCTTATTAAACAAAATTTTAAATTAAAGAGATATCGATATTTCAAAGAATAATTATATTAAGCAATTAGGGTTAGGGTTAGGGTTAGGGTTAGGGTTAGGGTTAGGGTTAGGGTTAGGGTTAGGGTTAGGGTTAGGGTTAGGGTTAGG
>JAABUQ010006791.1_pt1 | contig 17056 bp, 11 predicted proteins | sample 5560001 | NCBI WGS metagenome assembly JAABUQ01 (sample SAMN10711888, study PRJNA513371) | rock metagenome | isolation source: Antarctica rocks | place: Antarctica: Victoria Land, Finger Mt nord | collected 2015-12-18
TAGAATTTTAATAATATTATTAAAATAAAATTTCTAAATTATTATTTTAATATAAATATTATATTTTTATTATTATTAAATATAAATAATAACAAAATATTCGCGAGCTTTTAATATATATAAATTAATATTTAAATATAATAAAGGAAAAGGGATTAAAAAAGGATAAAAATAAAAGTAAAAAAAAAAATTTATAAAAGAATTTAAAATTTATAAATAATTAATATTTTAAAAAAATAAAAATAATATTAACTTTTAAAATTTAATATTACTTCTATCTTATTTATAAATATTCTTTATAATTATATTTTTTTATTTAAATATTAAAAAAGGAAAAGATTAATAATTTAATAATATTAATTTTTAATAATTTTATTATTAAAACTTAATAAAACTTAATAAAATATTTAAAAAATATTTTTAATTAAAAAACCGTTTAATTATTTAAAGGGGTAAAAATAAAATATATTATTTAAAATTAATATATTATTTAAAATTAATATTTTATTAATAAATAAATTATTTAAATAATTATTTTTATTAATATTTTTAATATAAATCTTATAATAATATATTGGCTATAGGAGATTTCAATTGCTCTATTTACTTAGGAATACAAACTTATTTGTATACTTAGTTGATCAATTTAAGCCTTATAAATAATAAGGTATTTAATAAAGCTAATATACCCTGAATATAGCTTTTGTTATTTAATATATAATTTAATTAATAATAATCCAGGATTACGATACGCTAGACCTAATTTAATTTAATATTATTAGAAAGATTACCTTAATTATTTTCTAATATTTCCTTTTAAGCCTTATAATAGTTTCCAAAATATTATTAATAAATAGTTTATAAAGCTTTATATTTCCTCTTTTGCCTTCCTAAGCTAGCTTTAATAGTTAAAGTATATACTTTAAACTTATTATTATTATTGATTTTATTAGAAGATTTGCTATTATTTTTTTAATAAAAATTTAATTTATAATTATATTTTTATTCTATATTAATTCCTTTATTTTATAATATTGAAGTTATATATACTTCGTTTTAAGGTATATTATAAGGTTTTCGGCTAAATTAATTATTAACTTATTATTTAAGTTTATTTTTATAATTTTTATATCTCTTTTATTATACTTGAGTTCCTAAAGCAAATCTTTAAAATATATAATTTCTTTATATACTTCTAATATAACGATATATTTAGTTTTAATTAATAATATAATTATAATTAATTCCTGTTTAAATCTTTAATTAACTAATCTATTAATTAATTTAAAAAAAATATTTTATTATAAATTTATTATTATTAATATTATTATATTAAAAAGAGTTAAAATAGGCTTAAAGGATTTTATTATATATATAATTTAGCTTAAATATTATTTTGATTTTAATTATATTAATTAAATATTTTATTATTCGTTTTATTATTATATAATAATTATATAAAATATTTATTTAAATAATATATTATAAAATTAATATTAAATTAACTTATTTTAGTTATTTAATATAAAACTTTAATAATAAATATAAAATTGTTTTTCAATTTCTTATTAATAATATATTTAAGAAATAGTTATTCTAGCTTTATATTCTTATTTATAATATTCTTAATAATATTATAATCTTTTATTCTTAATTATTTGAATATTTAAATAATATAACCCTTTTAAATAATAATTATTATATAATTATTATAATTTCTTGAAATTTCTATTCTTAAATAGAAAAAAATAAATTTTAAATTTTTAAATTTAAAATTTTTATTAAGTTAAGTTTTTAGTTTATTTATTACTTTTTTTATATATAAGAATATTAACAAATCGTTTATATAAATAATTATAATTATTCTTTTATTATTAATAAAAATAAATTTTTTTTTTGGAATCGTTTAAAGCTAAAATCCTTTAATTTTATTATTAATATTTTTCTTTATATTTTTAATAATTATTTAAGGTTATATAAGGCCTTTTTTAAATAATATATATTTTTTATATTAATAATATATTTATAAGATTATTTTATTTATATTTTTTCTTTAAAAGTTGCTTTTAGGAAAATAATATTAATATTAATATATTCTATTTTTATATTACGTTTTGTTCCTAAGACTAAAAATACTTTTTAACTTAAAGTTTTTATAATTAATAAAAAAGTAATATTATAGTCTATTCCTTCTATTTATTCGAAGCCTTTAGCAATTTATTAGATTTTATATTTAACGATTTCGCCTTTAATATTTATTTTAATTAATAATACTTATTTTCCTAAGAATATTTTATATTTTAATAATAATTTCCTAACTTTCTATACCCCTTTAAATTTTATTATATTTAATTTTAATTAAAATATTGCTTTCTATTGCTCCTTATTTAGCCCAAGAATATTTTTTATTAATTTTTAAAAAGGGTAATATTTTCGTTTTTAACTTTTTAAAAAATTTATATAAAAGGAAATCCTTCTTCTTTAATTCCTTTTTAGAAATTATAATAATTTATTAATAAATAAAATCTTATATATTAATTTAATTAATATTTTAATAGTATTAATAGTTTTTAATAAGTTTAAAAAAGTATTTATTATATTCTTAATATTCTTTATTTATTATATAAAAATAATATATTATTAATATAAATTATGATTTCCTTATTTAGTTTTATATTTAATATTTTAAATATTAGCTTCTTTAAATCCGTTTTATATATTAAGATTAGGATTAACTTCTTTATTAATATTAATATTTTAAATATTTGCTTCTATATTTGCAGATTATTTATTTATTAATATATTATTTATTTTATTAGGAATATTAGGAATAATTTCTTTATTATTTCTTATCTTAAATAAATATATTTTTATTAATATTATTTTATTAAAAATAATATGAATTAAAAGCCTTAATCCTTTAGCTTTTTTATTCTATATTTAATATTAATTAGAATTATTATTAAATCTTAAGAATTTATATTTAATACTTTAGTATTTAAAATTTAAGTTTCTGCTTATAAATATATCCGAATAGCTTTATATAATTAATATTTAATTTCTTTCTAATTTATTTTTTATATAATATTTTTTCATTAAATATTATTATAAGGAACCTTTTTTTAATATATATTATAAAATTTAAAGCTTTCTCCTAAAAAAATTTATTTAATCTTAAATAAAATATTATTATTTTAATTTATTTAAATAATATTTAAATTATCTTATTTAATAATATTATTTTAATAAGGATTATATAATAATATTAACTCTTATTAAATATTAACTTAATTAAAAGTTATTTATATTTGCGAATCAATAAATTCTTTTATATTATTTTTATATAAATAATTAATAATATTTCCCTTAATATTATTCTTCTTAATATAATTTTTAATATAATTAATAATAAAGCCTGTTTTTCGTAAAAGAAGAAAATAAATAGTTATTATATTAATATATTTATTTATAAATATTAAAATATATTTTATATTACCTTTTATAAGAGTAATTTTTCTACTTTTAATAATATTTATAAATTATTATTCGTTTAGAAATAATATTTACTTATTCCTTATTAATTCGTAATTAAAAATATAAAATTATTTTCTTATAATATAAGTTTTATATTGTTATTCTAATAATATTATATTTTTAAATTTATTATTTATTTAATATTTATTCCGGTAATTACTTTTATTATATTTTTTATTAAAATTATTTTAATATATTTAAAAAAAATATATATATAAAGCTAGAATATTCTTTATTTTAATATTTTTAATATATTTTTAGTATTTCAGAGGAGATTAAAAAATAAGATAATTATTATTTATTTTTTAATTTAAAAATAATATTTTCTTAATCTTATTTCTAATATTAAAAAATTTTCTTTTAAATAATATTATATATTCCTTTTTAATTAGCTTTGTTACTAAAATAATATTATATTAACTATTAAGAATATAATATATATTTATTAGTTCGACTTCTTTATTATTATTAATTATTATAATAATATTATTAATTTTATTAATAAGGTAATTATATATATAATAAGAAATAAAATATTAATATTTAAAGTAAATATAAATATTAGCTCCTAAGTTTAAATAAATATCTAATTTTCTAAATACTTTATATATTAATTATATTATTAATACCTTTTTAAAATTAATAATCGTTTTAGAGCTATATACCCTTAGGACTTGTTTTGTTTTTTCCTTATTATTTTTAAAGAGGAGTTTCTTATCTTTTAGCTTTTATTAATTAAGATAGAAATTACTATTTAAATAATAATATTTTTCCTTTATATAAGATCTTTTGTAATAAGAGTATTTCGGTTTAATATTTTTATTATTTTCCTTTTTATTATTATTATTATTATTTATTATTTTTTTTGTTTTTTAAAGTTCTCTATTTTTAAGACTTTCGAGGAACTTTCTTAGCTTTATTATTTATTATAAATAAATATTACCTTAATAATCTCCTTAAAGATAATATCCTTATTAATATTATTTATTATTTGAATAATTTAAATCTAATATAAGTTTATCTTATTTAAGAGACCTTTTAAGAATAAATAAATTAATATTATTTTATTTATAGCTTATATTATTATTGCTAGGCGATTATTCTAATAATATAAATAATTAATATATTCGTTAATATTTTTGAAAATAATAGAATTTATATTAATTAAATATTAAATAATTATATATATAATATAATTATTCTTTTTTTGGAATTTATTTTTTAGAAATTTTTATATTTTTATAATATTCTTATCGCTATTAAAGAAGTTTTTAATATATAATTTATATATTAAAATAATAATAATTTAGGCTTTCTTATTTATTAAAGGTAAATCGTTATTAATATTATTTTTATTTTTATTAATAGTTAATTAGGATTTTTTTTTAATAAAGGTAACTTGTATTTCGAAAGTTCAATTATAATAATTAAAGATCTTTTCTAGGATAATTACTTTTTTATATATTACTTTTATAATTTAATATAAAAGTAAATAAAATAATAATATTTATAAATTAAAAATTTAAAAATTTTTCTCCTTATATAAATATATAAATGCTAATTAGGCTTATAACTTATTAATTATAAAACATTTCAATTATTCTATTTATTTAAGAATATAAACTTATTTATATACTTAGCTAATTAATCTAAGCCTTATAAATAATAAGGTATTTAATAGAGTTAATATACCTTAAGTATAGCCCTTATTGTTTGGTATATATCCTGGCTAATAGTGATCCAGGATTGCGATACGCTAGACCTAATTTGGCTTAATACTGCTGGAGAGACTGCCCCAGCCATTCTCCAACATAATATAAAAGATAAAATAAGGTTTTTTTAAATTTAATATTATTATTAAATTAAAAGATTTTAATAAAATTATAAATTATTAAAAAAAAACAATAAAATTATTATAAATATTAAATAATTTTTTAATAACAAAAAGCTAAAAAAATATATATTTAAAAAAAATAATCTTATATATATTCAATAATTAATTAAGAATAAAATATAGGAAAAAGGTTTTTAAAAAAATAATATTCAATATTTTATAAAAGAAAATATTAATATTTTAAAATTTTAATATTAAATATATAAAATATTAAAAAAGAAATTATAAAAAAATTATAAAAAATTATAAGATTTAATTAATAATACTTTTAATCATTAAATATATATTATGATATAATATATTTATTATTTAACGCTTTATATATATATTTATAATATAAATAATAAAATAAATATATTTTATTAATTAAGAAAATTGAAAGAAAATTATAAAAGTAAAATTTTAATATTATAAAGCTAAAATTTAATATTTTATAATTAAAATAATAATATATTATTATAAATATAATTAGCATTTAGAGTATTAACTAGCTTTATTACCTATTTAAGATAATATAGTTGAATAACCAGTTTAGTTAGTTGATTGGTGGATCAGCAGGATTGGTACGTCAACTGCCACAGCAGTCGCAAAGCCTAATTGAGCAGTCGTTCTGACAAATGCCACTATCGGCTGTGCAATCTTAGCTTGTCAGGTGCCATCCATGATTTCTTCTGATAGATTCCATTTTCCGATGCTCATCTTTCCCCGTCACTCTCGTTAAGTTCTTTCCCTTCGTCATTAGCTACTGAAAATCTTTCCACTTTCAAAGATTCGATCTCTGCTCAAGGACGCATGCCTCAGTGCTCTGTTTTTTCAATCCATTGGGTGTGTACAGAAACTTTCAAGGTTTCACAGCATGGCTGATGATGGAGGGTGTGGTGATCAAGTCAGGAGGAGAAAGAGATCGACCCCGTCTATTCGTGCGCATGAAGCTAGACAAAGATCTTGGAAAGAGAGCTCGTCGATTCCTCGATCTCCCATCGTAGTAAGTCTGAAACGAGTCGATTCCAAGAGGAAGCTCAGGGGTACTATCGCAGAGCGACAGTATTGTTGAGGAAGAACCAGCAGTAATTGAGACACATCGGGCGGTCTTGGATTTCGGATGCATCGCAGAACAATTCGAGAAGAAAGCAGACGAGAGGAAAGCAAGAAATAAGAAGCACAAAGACCCGTTTAAGGAGCAGGACGAGAAAGCCCAGGAGCTTCTACGATGGTTTCGTTCGCTTGAAGGCAGCAAACCACGATGGAAATCCTGGTGGAAGGTCTGCACTGGCTATGTATTCCAATGGCCAGAGATTGAGGAGCCGAAGCTCAAAGATCTTTCCAATCTTGTCAAACGACATTTTCCCCTTCGGTCGAACGTGAAGATTCTCTTGACGGATTTTGAGCAATTCAATGCCACGACATACGAGGTCAAACTTACCGATATTCACAAGTATTGGAACGAAAAACCGGCACATGTTCAGCTTAGATGGATACATGTACCGCTGGGTTTGGGACCTCTCCACTCATCTGTTGAAGAACAGTTCATCTATGCTGGTAGGGAAGACAGTGAACGCAGGCCTTTCAGTCATGCAAATCGTCCGGAATGGCCATACCCGGTCGTTGAAGTGCTGAATTTCCGCGATCGTATGCAACTTCAAGACATGAGAGATGTTCATCACTTTTTTCATGACAATAAAAAGCTGACTGAGATGCTCGATCGAGATTGCTGGGCAGATTTTGGATCTGAGGCGCACGAGAGGACCACTGGATTGCTTTGGGACCTCAAATGGCGAACCACCCATCTCGGTCTCAAGAAGGATGAGTCTGGAAAAGACTGGGAGACTCTACCGGATTTCTGGAGCGTTTGTCATTCGGATGTTTCTTTGCAGCTCAATGAAGGGTCACACAAGATCGCTTACGGACCCTTCGACGCTCTTCGGCCCAAGTTGTGGCAATCAGATAATCAGTCCCTCCATGGTCATGATTTTTTTGGTAATGCGCAACTGGTGCGCGACCCGTTACGATTCTTTCATCGTGAAGGTGCATATATGAGCAGGTGTCAATCTCATTTTATCTGGGCTCTGGACTAATGAAACCCTACAGGAATGCTCTTGACCCTATCTTCTATGCACGGGATCAATTACCTCGACCGCTTATTTGAGACTCATTTCCAGGAACCTCGTGACTCTATTTTTGATAATGATGTTGCCTCGGCCATTGCCTTCGTCAGCAAGCGTTTCGAAGATGAAGGCACCCAGCATTGGCCCGAGATATCAATTAAGTAGTTTATAATGTATTTGATTACCGAATTAGGAGTAACGCCACACGCGGTCAGACAAGGCTATAATGCACCTTCGCTGAACGGGGCCTATCAAGATGTGATGCAAGAATTCGTGAGCCTTTTCCCTCGCTATCTGATCCTGCTCTCCTGACCCGTCACACTCATGTCAATTAACAGAGACAACGCCGTGACAACCATTTTTACCGAAGAAACCGCAAGGAGCCAGCGGAGTTGATACAACAAATTCTTGTTTGTAGAGATGAAATTAGGCGGATCGTGTTCCTCGCGAAGAAGAAGAAGAAGCTTTTCGAAAATCTTCTTCTCGACGCTCGAGCGTTCGAAGACGGTAAGAAAAAACAATGGGCCAAGCATCGTAAGCAGGAGAGAGCGACATCCGAAAACAGTGAAACGCCCGAAGCTGAGGAAGGGATGGAAAGCTCAAAAAAATTGAGAACAGCAGTCGACATGGCAGAGTGGAGTATTCGCAGAACGGAGACCGAACTAGAAGGATTCGAGGGTATAAATGAAGAAGTCTGTATGCTTTTAGAGGAGGTAAGTTATACTTGGTCGACCTCTAGAAGCCAAGAATTCCATAAATAGAAGGACTCCCTGACCTTGACAGGTCTACGATCTACGCTCGATACAACAACGTGAATCGGGAACTATCACTGAAGCACAAAACAATGCCCTTTTCGCCTTGGCTGCCACATCCGCGATATTCGTCCCTTTCGGTGCACTTACGGGCTACTGGGGTATGAACTTGGAAGATGTCAGAGAGTCAAAATGGAATCAGGCCGATTTCTGGCGTTTTTGCGGTAGCGTGATTCTTGCAATCGCATTCCTAGGCATACTCAGAGTCATCATCCGATACCTTTTCCTCGCCATTGAAGTGCAGGAAAGAAAAGACCGAGAAGGACCTGATCTCGACACACGGAAAGTCAAGAGTGTAGTCAGGTCAAAGTTCTCAGACCTGGAGAGTGGTGATTGCAGCGATTGATCTCCTCTTGCGGAAATCTCGTTGTCTACCTGGTTGGACAAGGCCCAAATGAATGAAGCATCTTCAAGGTAACTGGCTACAGAAGTCTAACTTTTAATTACATTGGATCCCGGTGTTACCCATACCTACTCATGACCTCAATGAATATTACGCCCTTGACGCGAGAACTATGTTGAACCGTACAATTGCGGCTGATCCTTTCCACCCTCCCCTTTCTGATCATTCAAAGGAGGTATTACAGCAAGCCTCTGCTGAAGGCACGTTTTATCAGAACCACGGAAATGCGCTTTTGGATTCTCCGAAAGGTATTCAAGCGCATTGCTCTCAGAGCTCTCTCTTGTGATGTACCTATCCGGCGACTTAAGGTATCTACTAGGTAAGGTATACCTATGTCATGGCTAACATTATTGAGGAATGACGAGAGATATACCGGCTTGCACTTGGGCCGAGATAGAGAAAAAAGTCTGGCTGAGGTGAAACTTGGCCAAACCCTTTTTCTTAGCCCGAGATTCACGTACTGGAGCTTTTCTAGCGTAAGGGTTCCCACGATGGTTTGGTCACTTGCAATCTTGCATCATTAATCGTACTCGGCATTATATACGAAATGGCCTTCTAACAGCGACGCGCGAAGGTTTTGCCTTTCGGTGCAGAGAAGTACGGTGTGCCGCGCCTGGAGGGGTACTCAGTCCTTTTGTACCTCTACCGCTCTTTCTGCAGAGCGTGCGCTGACTACGAGTACTTTGCGTATGTATCCGTACCGGCTTATTATTGATGGCAGAAAGTGTTGGATGTAATTTGCACCACAAATCCACTAAAAATGCGTACGTACTTAGAGTGCTGTATTTGGGCTTATATTTACAGCTGACAGAAAGCCTTTCGTATTCAATTAGGTTTCACCCACGACCAATGCTCATGGTACTCTCTTTCAAAACACGATCTCTCAGATACCAATACTCAAGTGCCATCATCAGCCCTCTGCGTCATCGCGGCATCATTGTGAACTACCCGCTATGTGTCTTCGCCAGCGCAACCTCGACCAGGACAAGAGATTGGGGGTCTGACGGTCGCAATATATAATGGACTGACCGCACTATGACTTTAATGTTCCATGACTTCTTTCTCCACCGTCCCAGAAATTTATTAGTGAAGTCCCATGCTCAGACCTTGCGGAATATCACGCTCAACCCCAGATACACATGAGCGGTGTGCAAATGGCTCAAATAGTTCCGAGCTATACCTCACCGAATGGAACCTACTACCTCGAAGGTGGTAACGACGTCAATTGCACTGTATCGGTCTGTCATATCCACTTGAGCATCTACAGCTTCTGTCCTTCAATTGGAGCCTGTGGTACATTCGTTGCCCTTTATGCCGTCTGCATAATCGTTCAGATTGTTCTCGGTCGGCGTTACCCCACCTGGGGGTTCATGGCAGCAATGGTCCTCAGTTGTGTCGATGAGATACTGGTTTACGCTGGAAGAATCCTGCTCTGGCAGAATCCATGGGGGCATTCTGGGTTCATCATGCAGATCGGTGAGCTTAATATTCCTGTGGACAACTTCTAATGTCTGACTCTGTCACAGTCTGCATCACTATCGGGCCCGTCTTCTTCTCTGCTGCTATATATGTGATGCTCTACCAAATGTGAGCAGTCCACTCTGTTGTGAGACTCCTTGCTCACCAGCGTCAACTGCATCTCTCCCGAGTTTTCTCGATATCGTCACACACTCTCTATTGGATCTTCATACCTTGCGATATCATCAGCTTGATTCTGCAAGCTGGGAGAGGTGCACTGTCGTCGTCTATAAGCAGTGGAGCCGAGAATGGTGTCCACATCGCCTTAACCGGCTTGGCTTTCCAGGTTGCAACGCTCACCGTATTCATCATCGTAGTTGTCGATCACTTCATTCGCCGCCGGAATATTTGGAGCCGTTCTTCGCTACCGGCACAATTCAAAATCTTCGTTTCAGCCTTGTCCTCGGCCACATTGCTTATTCTAACCACATGCTGCTATCGAGTATACGAGCTGAACCAAGGTTACAGGCGAACTAGCAAGGCGTTGCGGGACGAACCTCTCTTCATCGGCCTTGAATCTGTGTAAGTAGAGCTGGTCCGAGATCATATTGTGAGAAACTGACTTTCGCAGACTGGTCGGTGCTGCAGCCTACGCTTTGATAATTGTTCATCCTGGTTTTGTGTTTAGAAAGGGCGAGAAGACGATCGCTGAGGCTAGAGGAGAGAAATCGACTGAATCGGACACTATCTCTCAGTCAAGGTCACCCGTTGAAAGCGCAAAGCGGAGACGGAAGATATTTTCTTGCAGGAAAGAGCGACATGGTTGCATCCATGACTTGGTGCATGTATAGATCACTGCAAGGCAGATGGCCAAGGCAACAGGCAACTACGCAGTCATTTTAGGCATCAACATTCGAAATTTCAATTTAATGTGATCCGCCTCGATCTCCCTCTCGTTCTATTCCCCCAAATCATCGTTCAGTCAAGTCGGAGGCAATATGACATCACGAAAAGATCAACTGATTGAGGCCGCGTCGATGGGCGATTGCGAAACCATCAAGACTCTCCTACAGCCTGATCCAGCACAGACATTGCGAGAAGCCAGTATCACTTTAGAGAAGCTGGTCGCGACGGCTGCTAAAACGGTCATGCTTCAATTGTCGAATACGGCGTCAATATGGGTGTCAATGTGAATGACTACGAAATTATGGGGGCTGTCCTTCAAGGCCGCTCGCTAGAGGTCTACAAAATGATGATTCCGGCTGGATTCAAGCTTAACCGTGACTTTGGATTCGCAGGTGGCCCTCTCAGCTGGGTGGGCGACGACGTACCTTTGGCCGCTTACCTTCTCGAACACGGCGCCAACCCGAACAACGAAGTGCAGTCTGGAACGTACCAGCCCTTGGCACTAGCTGCCAGAAATGCGAACGACAACCCTGAAATGATTGAATTGTTCATCAGACACGGTGCGCAAATCGATGGCAGTGGTGCTTTGCTCGTGGCCGCCGCGTATGGTAATCTTGAAGCTGCCAGGTGCCTGATCTCGCACGGTGCGAACGTAAATCTGCATCGGTGGAGGGACACGCTTATCATCAAGCCCAATCGAGAAGAGACGGCTTTGCATAGAGCGATTAGAGGTCGGCATGAGGCGCTCGCTACGTTGCTCCTTGAAAGTGGGGCTGATATGAGCCCGAGGGATGCTCATGGCAAGACAGCGTAGGATCTTGCGAATGAAATGAGACTGGAAATTGTCCTTCAGCTATTGCACGCCCATTCGTCATGACGTTGGGGTTTCAGACCGAATATCAAACTATATTAACGAGCCTGAAAACTGGGGATTCGTGGTACTAATGATTGCATATAATCGTTAGCATGGATACCCTAGTGTCCATGGTAAAAGCCAAAAAGACTGGCACGTGGAACGTGTCAATATCAGGTCTGATCAGGTGCAAAAGCCAATGAAGTCTTTGATATACAAAAGAGTTGCTGCGGGCTGTAAGCAGATAGAAGTAAAAGGAAAAAGCAAGCGCAAAAGAAAAAGGGCAAGAACGGAAGATGACATGGTAGGCGATCGCTAAAGCTATAACCTGCTCCTCTCTTTCCGACATGCGAAATGAGTTAGATAGCGATTGTCGGATTGACAAATGATGGGGCATTGCCTCTTATAATATATGAATACGAGCTCCTGAATAGGGGGGATCATGAGCGGAATTGCTTAATTAGATGTGAATTAAAACAATTCAAGAAAATAGCTCTGAATGAGCCTTGGGGAAGTTAAAATAGGATCGTCCCCAAGTCTAGTGGAATGCAACCAGAGATCTCTGTTGGTGCATCTGACAGATGACAATGGCCCTTGCAGATTTGGAATATGAGGGGTCAATGATGTATCAAATCTCAAGTGAAAGCTGATGCGTGATAAAGAACCTTAGTGGCTGAGCGCGTCTGCGAGAAAGACAGGGTCGCAGCAGCTACAGTAAGACTATCCCCAAGGCTCAATCTACCAACTGTCTTCAATTTTTTACCCCCAGATGGCCAAACCCAACCAAGCTGGGATCTGTCCCACAGTGGAGAAAATATCATAGCTCTGGACTAACGTTGGCAACCCCCGACCCACCTCAAAAACAAGTACCTTCGGTGCCTTCAGATCAGCCGTCAGTGTGTAGAGCCACTTCTCGGCAAACACTGAGTCTATGCCTCCCGTCGTCGGTGGTGCGGGATAATGGGCCTGACCTTTGAAATCACCACTCTTGATATCCACCACGTTCACGTTTGCCTGCATTGCATCGATCACGAAGATTTCGTTCTGTCGTGGCGCTGGCGCCGCCCAGCAAACTGCCATCTGGCCGGGAATGGCGACCGTCTTCGCGGTTGTGATTTTCAGCGAAGGGTACGATACGGAAACAATGGCGGCGCCGGGGGCGTTGAGAAGTGGGTTCGTCACGAAAAGTTTCTCGTCGCTTCCGTCGAGGAAGTTCAAGCTAAACGCAAAGGGGAGGTCGGGAAATTGCGACACGACCGGCTTTGTGGAGACCTGGCCGTTCGAGACTGGGAAGGCGTAGATCAGACCGGGCTGGCCGCCGTTGCTGCGGACGGTGACGAAGAGGGCCGACGAAGACGGGTTGAATACAATGTCCTGGGCAATCGAGCGAGGCCCAGGAGGTAGCGGCGTGGGGTCTGTGTTCTCTGTTTGCGGGATGAAACGCAGTCCGCCTAGGGGCTCCAAGCCTGAGGAAGAAACGGAGAAGCAGGTCACGCCGGCTGTAGCGCCGGAGTTCACAGCACATGCTTCAAAACAATGTTAGTAATTGCTCTTGGATGTAGTCGTTGGTGCGAGATTAGCCATGGTTGGCGAGCATACCAATTTTGAGCTTCGCAGAGTACGCGACGGAAACGGGGGTTTCGCCCAGTGTATCCGCTGGTTTGCCGAGGAGTTCAAGATGCTGTGGGTCTCGTTCGTTGATCTGAAAAAGCGAGAGTGTATGATCTCCAGCATTGGTGGTGAGGAGATACTGTTAGTCCCATTGAGTCAGCACCAGAAGTGGATCGAGGACTGAAGTGAGCGCATCCGGCCTACATTATCGTAAACGACGACTGAATCTTGCGAGGGTCCAAACAAGGCTGCGAGGCCTTTACCATTGGTAGAAGTACGGACGGGTGATGAAAGTGTGCCATCGTTATTCGACCTCTTCAAGGCTACTATGGCATTGCCAGCAGGGTCATTTTCTTGGAAGTAGATAACGCGGTTGTTGTCATTGCGAGGTATGAAGGCAAATGACCACGACAGGCCAATGCTGAGACTGAGCAAGCTGAAAAGATAGTACGAATGCATCTTGGTCGTTAGATTTCAGACGTCAATATGTGTCACTGACCTTGGTCGAAGGGATGGCCATGTTTATAGGTATGTATTTCATAGCAAACATGGCTCGGGGACCGGAGGAATAGCAGTCCCTCAAACCGCGAAGGATAGGCAACATATTGCACAAAGTTTATGAGATTATGTATTCCTTATTCCCCCAGTAGTATAATAATATTCAAGATTCCAAATCTTGGCAGGTATACACGCTGAGGGTAATATAATCTCGTAGGCATAAATCAGATTCTTGTCAGCACAATAATGCGCAGAAGGATGGAGATTGAAAAGAGCAGCCCTAAATGAAGCTGTCGAGTTATGTAGGTCCTCTGCAGCTGCCAAACAAGAGACGAAACGTGAATTCCACCCTTGACAATGAAAAACTGTCAACGGATTCGTACCATGAGGGGTTATCCTCAGTAAGATGAACGCCAAGCATATTTGGGGAGATCCGTCTTACGCGTGTAACCTTTTATCCAATTGGGCGCTAGATCCTCGTTGCATCTTCCTCTATTGAGTGTGTTAATTTTATGGAATGGGGGATAAGACGCGCTGGCATCTTTCCACGGACTTGCAAGGAAGCATAGCTTCAAGTGAGACGGAGATGACTGAACAATCTGGTTGGTAATGAACAAGCGACCCACTGACTACGCGTTAGCCTGGGTTGGCCGAGATTGACTATGTATTATATACACCCCGAAGTTAAGATTGGGAATTGCTATTTCCGGTTAGGAAAGGGAGCATGGCCCCTCTAGAGGAGACTGCGAGAATGTAGGAAGGAGTAAAGAGGAAGTTAGAAAGTGTTGAGAATAAGATCTAAAAATGTGACCACACCCTAGAATTACTTATTCAATTATATAATCCAATATTCTCCCTTAATTGGGTAAGTGATACCAGGATTATTAACTTATTATTTTATATATTCGTCTATTATCGGAATCGAATACGCAATTTTAATTTTCTAAAGCTTAATTATTATAATTTTTCTGTAAAAGGTTTATAACAAAGTTCTGCAATATGATTACAAACGTTAACCGGGCTTATAACCTGTTGAGAATAAGATCTAAAAATGTAACCATACCCTAGAATTACTTATTCAATTATATAATCCAACAGAAAGAGCAGCAAGGGGGTACCGGGGAGTAATTACAACTATAAGGTACTATTGGTTCCAACCTAGCAATTAGGAGCCTGAATTGGCTGCTTAGTACTTGGCTACAGCCGCCCCTCGTACTCATATTATTTGTGATCATATTCGTAGATGCGCAAGTGAATTCCTCCCTCCAGTAAAGCATTCCGCATTCAGCCAGCCTACCCATAACCTTCGGTAGTCGCTGCTGGCATCCCTAGGGGAACGAATAACTGCGTCTAAGCATTTGCTCGATGAAAGACGTGTTAGGCAAAATACTGAACTACACTCGGATTGGGCAAGGTGGCCGAGCGGTTATGGCGCTAGGTTCAGGTATAACCTGATCATTTCATCCTAGTGGGGAAACCCGCGCGAGTTCGAATCTCGCCCTTGTCATTGCTGTGTGCTTCCTTTTTTCTCATTCTTTAGCTTTTAAGATATGTTGAATGGGTCACCGGGAAAAGGGGAGGAGAAATCAATCAGCTATTTGTTTTCCACATTAGAAGGGTAAAGTGCGGATCGTCCTGTTGGCCAGGAGTCACGTGATTTGAGCTTGGCAAGATGCCCACTTCCAAAAGTCTTGCACGTTAACTGCCATTATCGATAAGTATAGTGTTGGATGCATCACCACCACCAATGGAAATCTAAGGAAGAATTGTTCGATTGATTAGGTACTGGTGTAACCTTTCCCTAAATATACGATTAGGGCAGTGAATAGGGGCAAATAAGTATATTAACAAAAAGAGAACCCTTCTCTCCGCCACACGTCATCGCGGGAAAGGACCACCACATTGCTGCCTTCTCTTCCATCCTCTCTAATTGCCATGGCCTTACTTCGACAACCGATCGAACCCCCCTTATGCCTTCACTCACAAGGTACAACATCGCCTCCATTCCCGGCGACGGCATTGGCCCCGAGGTCATCAGCGCCGGCATCACAATCCTCAAGAAGATAGCCTCAGTGCTCGGAACCTTCGACCTGCACTTCCAGCATTTCGAGTGGGGAAGCGAGTACTACAAGAAGAACGGGCGGTACATACCCGAAGGTGGGATAGACATCTTGAAGCAAAGCGGCTTCGATGCCATTTTCTTTGGCAGTGCAGGAGATCCCGGTACGTCTACGCCCCCCATCACAACGCCAATGCTAACCTCCTCCCACTAGACGTCCCAGACCACATCTCGCTCTGGTCCCTCCGCCTCCTCATCTGCCAATCCCTCGACCAATACGCCAACATCCGCCCCACCCGCATCCTGCGCGGCACCACCGCCCCCCTCACCTCCGTCGCCCGCCACCCCTCATCTCTAAACTGGCTCATCATCCGCGAAAACACCGAAGGCGAGTACGCCGGCCAGGGCGGCCGCACGCATCGCTCCCAACCCTGGGAGACGGCCACCGAAGTCGCCATTTTCACCCGCCACGGCATCACGCGCATCATGCGCTTTGCCTTTGTCGAGGCGATGAAGCGGGAGAAGAGGAAGTTGACGGTCGTGACGAAGAGCAACGCGCAGCGCCACGGGTTGGTTTTGTGGGATGAGATTGCGTGCGAGGTGGCGAAAGAATTCCCCCAGGTGGCGATGGATCGGATGCTCGTGGATGCGATGACGACGCGTATGGTTCTTAGCCCGGAGAGTCTGGACACGATCGTGGCGACGAATCTGCATGCGGATATCTTGAGCGATTTGGCGGCTGCGTTGGCGGGGAGCATTGGGATTGCGGCGACGGGGAATTTGGATCCCGAGAGGAGGTGCCCGAGTATGTTTGAGCCAATCCATGGGAGCGCGTTTGATCTTGTTGGGAAGGGAGTTGCGAATCCGGTTGGGACTTTTTGGACTGGGGTGGAGATGTTGAGGTGGATTGGGGAGGGGGAGGC
>JAABUQ010006792.1_pt1 | contig 17054 bp, 17 predicted proteins | sample 5560001 | NCBI WGS metagenome assembly JAABUQ01 (sample SAMN10711888, study PRJNA513371) | rock metagenome | isolation source: Antarctica rocks | place: Antarctica: Victoria Land, Finger Mt nord | collected 2015-12-18
CAAGGCGGAAAGCGAGCTCTACCGAAGCTGGGGCTGCAGCGTCATCGGCATGACCAACATGCCCGAGGCCAAGCTCGCGCGCGAAGCGGAGATTTGTTACGCGACCATCGCGATGGTGACGGACTACGATTGCTGGCATCCGGACCACGACGCGGTCACCGTCGAGGCCGTGGTGCGCGTGCTGCTCGACAATGCGGAGAAGGCGCGGGCGCTGGTTCGGGCGGTGGTGCCGGCGATCGGCGGGGCACGGTCGCTTTGTCCTTGCGGCTGCGACCGCGCGTTGGACAACGCGGTGATCACGGCGCAGCACATGCGCGACCCGGCGCTGGCGGCGAAGCTGGACGCGGTCGCGGGGCGGGTGCTGCGCGTGGCAGCTCAGGACTGAGCTTGTGCATCTCGCGGGGCAATTCGCGGCGATTTCAAGTTTCCGTTCGCCGCTGCCCAGTCTACAACTTCTTGTGCACGCGCTAGCGGGCGTGACCGCCCCGCTTTGGGATGGCAGACATGGTGGCGGTGTTTGAGGAGTGAAGTGCCCGCTAAATGGAATGGTCTAAGGGGCGGCTGTTTCCTGATCCACGCCTCGGCGGCATATTGACCGCGCCATTCGGTCCCGGCTGCTACGATCTAAGGCACCGGTCAACCAAGCAGGATGTGCTTTTCGGCGTTTCTGCAAACGTGGCGAGCCGTATGACGTCGATGCTGCCAGCCCCCCTGGGAGCCGGAGGTCGAAACAATGCTTCAAAGCGCGAGTATGTCCTATTGAACCTGTCCGACATTGAGTATCGGACCATAGCTTGCTCAACTCGCGCTGAAGCCACGAAGGTCGAGCGAGAGCTAAAACTTGGCGACCGGCACCTGTTCCGAACCTGACTTCGCCGATAGGGTCTGACTGTGCCGAGGCGGACGTGCTGGCCTACATTTGCTTCCCCGCGCCGCATCGGGTCAAGCTGCACAGCATTAATATAACAGCACAGAACCGCAGTATTTGACCACCGCCGCGTTCAACGAGGCCAGCATGACCGCAGATCAAGCGCCGCAACCCTCCGGCCCCGAACTCGGGGAACGCACGCGGGAGGGCACCGTGAAGCGGCCGCCCAATCCGGCGCAGGAATCCGGTGGCGAGACCGCCTCGATCATGCCGGATCAGACCGCCGGGGCCGGACCGGAGCAGCTCGATCAGTCGAACGAAACCGACGAGGCGCAAAAGGCGCTTCGGGGCAGCGGCGAGCCTCGCTCCCCCGGCTGATTAGCGGCGGGGGAACTGCAGGGCGACGATCTCGGCACCGCCCGGTCCGGCGATCGGCGCGAGCGCTGCGTCGTCGGGAGCGACGAACAGCAGCGAGCGGGCGGGCAGGGGCGCGGCCTCGGGCGCGTTCCCCGGCTGCTCCAGGGTGCCGCGCAACACGAGCCAGTACTGCCCGGCGCCGGTCGCTGGGTCTGGGCCGGTGATGCGACCGCCTGGAGCCAGGGTGTAGCGCCAAGCGCCGACACCGTCCTCGGCCGGCGGAATGACGGCGCGGCAACCCGTCTCGCGCGTATTCGCCAACGCGGCGGCCTCGACCGGCGGCTCCGGATCGGCCACCGCCTCGCGATGCACGCGGTCGGCGGCGGCGCGCAAGTCGGTGCGGCCCTCGGGCATGTAGCGGGCACCCGGATCCCAGCCGTTGCGCAACGTGAAGTAGGCGACGCCCTCGCTGCCGGCCTTGATCGGGCCGTAGGCGCTGTGCGCGTTGGTGTAGTGCAGGGTGACCGGCCCGACGGGATGCGAGGCCAGGTGGCCGCTGCCGCCGATGACGACCTGCCACTGGTCGGAGCGATGGAAATGCGCCCGCACCACCGTCCCGGGATCCTGCTCCACCAGGAACGCCATGGGATACAGCTCACCGGGCGCCAAGACCGGTTCCCCGCTCATGCCGAGCGCCTCGCGCATGATGCGGTTCTGGCCGATGAACGTGGTGTGGTAGAACGGCGTGCCGTCGGACAAGGCGCGTCGTCGGGTCTCCTGAGCCTCGATGCTCGATTTCACGATCATGCGTTCGATCCCCGTTCCGCGCAGTCCGTGGGACATTGGAGTGACGCCCCCTGTCAATCAAGCCGTCCGGTCGATCCCTGCTGCTGTCCTGCTTCGCGGCAATCGCCGTCGCGCGTACTGCGGGTGCGGCGTGCAGCGTGCAGACGGTGGCCGAACTGCCGCTGCGCGACAGCGCCGGCTTCCTCACCGTCGCGGCGAGCGTCGCCGGACAGCCGGTCTCGCTGCTGCTGGACACCGGCGCCGAGGCCGGGTTGGTGACGCCCGAGGCGGCGCGGCGGCTTCGCCTGCGGCTCGACCCGCACCGGCGGACGCGAGTGGAGGGCACCGGCGGCGCGGGGGCGGTGGCGACGCACGTGGTGCTGAGCGGCGCGGTACTCGGCAGCATCGCGCTGCCGTCGCGAAGCGTCCCGGTCGGGCCGCTGCCGGCCATCCCGCGCGTCGTGCCGCCGGTCGCCGGCCTGCTCGGCGCCGATGCGCTGGCCGGTTTTGACGTCGAGATCGACGTGCGGCGCAACCGGCTGGCGCTGCATGAGATCTACGGCGATTGCGACGATCCGGTGCCGTGGCCTCATTCCACCGTCCCGCTGCGCCGGGTCGGCGATCGACTGACCCTCACGGCCATGCTGGACGGCAAGCCGTTCGAGGCGCTGATCGACACCGGCGCGCTGTCGATCGTGCTGGACCCCGAGACCGCCGCGACGCTGGGCGTGACCGCCGGTATGCTGGCGGTCGATCCGGGCGGCGTCAGCGGTGGCGTCGATATGCGCGAGGTGCCGTTCCACTGGCACCGGTTCGCGTCGCTGGCGATCGGGGAGGCCACGTTGCGCAACCCCGTGCTGACCGTCACCACCGTGCACGAGGCGACTCCGATCTTGCTGGGGGCGAGCTGGTTCATGGCGCACCGGGTCTGGCTGTCCTACGCCACCGGCCGGCTGTTCATCGCGCGATAGCATGAATCGGCGCGCTGCCGATCAGGCCGGAGGGGCTGGTGGAGAGTTGCGACGGTCGCACTCCGACCTGACTTTCCGCTCAGGCTGGAACCGCCGTAGGCTTCGTCCCCGAAGCGGGAGGAACGCGCATGGATTTCGGCATCGGCATCGCCACGGCGGCGGATTCGTGGAAGCTCGCGCAGCGGGCGGAGGAGCTCGGGTTCACGCACGCCTGGTTCTACGACACGCAAATGATCACCGCCGATCCGTTCATCGCGATGGGCGTCGCCGCCACCAAGACATCTCGCATCCGGCTCGGCACCGGCGTGCTCGTGCCGTCGAACCGGATCGCGGCGCAGACCGCCAACTGCTTCGCCACCTTGAACCAGCTGGCGCCCGGCCGGATCGACTTCGGCGTCGGCACCGGGTTCTCGGCACGGCGCGCGATGGGGCTCGGTGCGATGAAGCTCGCCGACATGGCCGAGTATATCCGGGTCGTCTACGGCCTGTTGCGTGACGAGGTGGTCGAGACCGACATCGAGGGTAAGCGAAAGAAGATCAAGTTCCTCAACCCCGAGATCGGGCTGCTCAACATCAAGGACGACGTGAAGCTGCACGTCTCCGCCTACGGGCCGAAATCGCAGGCGCTGGTGGCCAAGCTGCGCGCGGCCTGGATGACCTTTGTTGCGGATGTCGACGGCGCGATCGAGGCGCTGCGGTCCATGCAAGCGAGCTGGAAGGATGGCGGCAACGCGCTCTCCGACCTCTACGCGACGGCCTGGGTGCCGGGCACCGTGCTGGCCGAGGGCGAGGGGGCGGACAGCCCGCGCGTTATGGCGCAGTCGGGGCCGCGGGCGGCGGTGCTGCTGCATCGCGCGGCGGACCTCGACATGGAGGGATGGAAGAACACCTCCGACGTGCCGGAGTCGGTCGCGGCCGAGGTGAAGGGGTATGTGGATCTGGCGCGCAGCTTCGAGCCTGCGGATGCGCGCTACATCAACAACCATCGCGGCCACTTCGTGTTCGTCAAGCCCGAGGAACAGCGCTTCATCACCGCCGAGCTGATCCGCCGCACGACGTTCACCGCGGGGGAGCAGGAAATCAAGCAGCGCATCGAGGCGCTGCGCAGCGCCGGCTGGTCGCAGATCACCGTCCCGATCACGCCCGGCTGCGAATGGGCGTTGGAGGATTGGGGACGGATCAGGCAGGCGTTCGCTTAGGTCCTACGGGCCGCAAGTTTCGTGGATGAGAGCGAGACCAAGTAGTATGACATCGGCTAGACCAGGCGCGGCCCGCGAGCCGCATCATGAGGGAGCGATGAGCGACGATCCGATTTTAGCGGCGCTGGCTCGGCTGGAAGCCGGCCAGGGGAAGCTGCGAGTCGACCTAATGGCGCGCATGGACCGCTTGCAGGACACCCTGACCGAGCAGGGCGGCGACGTGAACACGCTGCTCGACCTCATGGTGGCGAACCAGCGTATTGCCGAGCGCGGCGGAGCGGAAGCGAAGACGGCGTTCGATATCGGTAGCTCGAACACGATGGTGCTGACCCAGCTAATGCAAAAGGTGGTGCGTCTCGAGCAGCAGGTACGCGAGTTGCGAGAGGGCAAGTAAGCGAGTCGTTACCGCTGATCGCGAGCGGGACCTAGCCCGCGCCATGCTTGCCATCGAGCCATTCGACAATGCGCGGGTTCTCGTCGCGCGGATACACGTGCGAAAGGTCGTCGACCTCGCGGTACAAGACGTCGGCGCCGGCGGACGTCAGGGCGCGGGCGACGCCGCGGGCGCGGCCCACGTCGAACATCCAGTCGAGCGTGCCGTGGATCAGGTAGATCGGCAGTCCGGCGAGGCGTGCCGGTTCGGTCATCTCGAGCAGCATCGGGTGAAAACCGGTCGCGGCGGGTGCCAGATGGGTGAAGGGCGACGTGTCCGCGAGCCCGCTCAGCAGGGCGAAGGTGCCGCCGTCGCTCATCCCGCTGAGCAGCAGGCGCGACGGATCGACGTTCCAGCGCTGCCGCACATGCGCCAGGATGTGCTCGATGTTGGCGCTGTCGTGCTCGGGTTCGCGCAGCGACCAGGTTGCGCCGGTCGCGGTCGGCGCGACGAGCACCGCGCCGCGCGTGCGCGCCGAGCGCAGCCACGACCACAGGAACGCGCCGCCGTTGCCGCTGCCGCCGTGCAGCGCCATGACGAGCGGGCAGGCGCGAGAGGCGTCGTAGTCCTCCGGCACGTAGAGCGAGAACCCGCCGCGCTCGCCGGGTGTCTCGCCTGAGTGCATGACGCCGACGTCGCTGCGTGTGGGGTCAGCCTGCGCCAGCTGTCCGAACCGCGTCGCTGCACCTTCGGGTTCCAGGAAGAGTCGGCTCACAACTGGGACAACGGCGGCGACGGGGTAGAGCGCTGCCTCGGCGCGGTTCGCATGGCGCAGCGCCCGATAGGCGTCCCGCGCGCCCTCCGCGGACGCGGCCGCCGTGCGCAGCCCATCGAACGCGAGCAGCGCCGCATCGCCCGCCGAAACGAGGTGTTCGCGCAGCGCCGCCAGCGGTTCCGGCCACGGAGTTGCGCGGCAGAGTTCGATCGCGTCGCGCAGCGTCGTGTCGCGCGGCCCGGCCGCTGCGAGCAAGGCTGCGAGGCGTCCGGGCTGCATGCGGCGCGCAATGTTTTCGAGCGCGTCCATCGCCTGCAAAAGCGCGGGCACCAGGGTGGCAATTGCATCGAGCGCGGGATCGTCGCTCATCGCGTGCTCCTCAGACGACCCGGTGCAGCAGAGCCTCGCCGGCGGCGAGCCGGCGGACGTTCTCGGCGGCCAGTGCGAAGCTGCGCTCGAAGGTGCCGTCGGTAATCCAGGCGACGTGCGGCGTGAGGACGACGTTGCGAAGTCCGAACAGCGGGTCGGCGGGATCGGCGGGCTCCTCGGCGAGCACGTCGAGGCCGGCCGCGGCGAGGCGGCCGGTGCGCAGTGCCTCCATCAACGCCGCCTGGTCGACAAGGCCACCGCGCGCGGTGTTGACCAGGATCGCACCCGGCTTCATGCGCGCGAGGCGGGCGGCGTCGATGAGATTGGCAGTCTCGTCGCTCAGCGGAACGTGCAACGACACCACGTCGGACTGCGCGAGCAGCGCGTCGAGCCCGACGAACGTCGCCACCGCGTCGGGACGCTCGGTGCGCGCCGTGTAGAGCACGCGGCAGCCCAGGGCGACGAGGACGGGCGCCAGCACACGCGGGATCTCGCCGTAGCCGATCAGGCCCACCGTGCGCCCGCCGAGCTCGCCAAGCCCGTCCTGCATCGCCGGATCGAGCGACCAGCCTTGTCCGGCGCGCGTCGCGGCGTCGAACTGCGGCAGACGGCGCAGCGCGGCCAGCATCAGCAACAGCGCGTGCTCGGCGACGGCGCGGGCGTTGGTGCCCGGCAGGTTGCACACGGCGATGCCGCGATCGCGCGCCGCGTCGATATCGATCGTGTTGACGCCGACGCCGATCTTCTGGATCAGCCGCAGCTTCGGCGCCGCGTCCATCATCGCGGCGTCGGCGCGGCGGATCGAGTGCCAGATCACCTCGGTTTGCGGCAGCAAGCCGAACAGGCGCTCGTCATCCGCCTCGGGGCACGTGACGAGGTCGAGACCGAGTGCGGCGAGCCGCGCGGCGAGTTCCGGGCCGGCGGCGTAGTGGAACAGTATCCTCATGCGCCCGACCGCCCGAGCGCCGACGCACCGGGGAAGCGGGCGCGCGCGCCAAGCGCCTCCTCGATGCGCAGCGCCTCGTTCCATTTCGCCATGCGCTCGCTCCGTGCGAAGGAGCCGACCTTGAGCTGTCCCACGCCCCAGCCGACGGCGAGATGCACGATCGAGACGTCCTCGGTTTCGCCGGAGCGGGCGGAGACGATGGCCGCGAACCCCGCAGCCCGTGCGGCGTCCCACGCCTCGCGCGTCTCGGTCAGCGTGCCGCGCTGGTTCGGCTTGAGCAGCACGGCGTTCGCCGCACCTTGCCGGGCGGCGAGGCGGACGCGCTCGGCGTCGGTGACGAGCAGGTCATCGCCGACGATTTGCACGCGCGCACCCACCTCGTGGGTAAAGGCGGCGAAGCCGGCCGTGTCGTCCTCGGCAAGCGGGTCCTCGATGGACAGGATCGGGTAGCGTTCGACCCATCCGGCGAGCATCCGGATCATGCCCTCGGTGCCGAGTTCGCGACCTTCGAGGGCGAGCCGGTAGCGTCCGTCGCGGCCGAACTCGGATGCGGCGATGTCGAGCGCGATGCCGACCTGCGTGCCCGGCCGCAAGCCCGCCTGCTCGATGGCGCGGACCAGCATCTCGAGCGCGGCCTCGTTGGTCGCGAAATCCGGCCACCAGCCGCCTTCGTCGGCGACCCCGGCGAGGGTGCCGCGTGCGCGCATCAGCGAACCGGCCGCACGATACACTTCGGCGGTCCAGTCGAGCGCCTCGGCGAAGCTGCGCGCCGCCGGGCAGACGACCATCAAATCCTGGATGTCGATGCGTCCGCCGGCATGGGCGCCCCCGCCGAAGATCTGGATCTGCGGCAACGGGAGGGTGGTCGCGGAATCCCCGCCGAGGTAGCGCCACAGCGGGATGCGGCGCGCGTAGGCCGCGGCGTGCGCCGCGGCGAGCGACACCGCGAGCACGGCGTTGCCGCCGAGGCGTGACTTGTCGGGGGTGCCGTCGAGCGCGATCAGCCGGGCGTCGAGGGCGGCCTGGTCCGTCGCGTCGAGGCCGAGCACGGCGGCGCGGATCGCGCCGTTCACGTGACCCATCGCCCTGGTCACGTCGTAGCCGCCGAACGTCGGGCCGCCGTCGCGCAGGTCGCGCGCCTCGCCGGAGCCGGTGGAGGCGCCGGCGGGGACGATGGCGCGCCCGATCGCGCCGCCGGCGAGGCGCAACTCGGCCTCCACAGTGGGACGGCCGCGACTGTCCCACACCCGCCGCCCGATAACGTCCGTGATCGCGCTCATTGCGCCAACTCCTCCGTCCAGGCTTCGCGCACGGCCGCCAGATGCTCGACCGGCGCGGCGAGGAGCGACCGTGCGGTGCGCCGCACCCGCTCCTTGTCGCGGTCGTCGGTGAGGTATTCGACCGGGCTCTTGCCGTCCACCCGTGCAAGGAACAGACCGGGCAACAGCCGCGCCGCCCGCGCCTCAAGCGCGGTGCGAGGTTCCCAACCGACGCCCTGAAGGTAGGCTGTGGCGAGTTGGTCGAAGCAGGCGAGAAATCGCCCGCTCGCCTGCGGCGTCCAAAGGCATTTCAGCAGCAGATGATTGAGGCAGAACGCCACGTCGAAGGCCGGGTCGCCCCACCAGGCGCACTCGGCGTCGAGGAACACGGGGCCGGCCGGCCCGGCGAGGATGTTCTTCGGGCTGACGTCGCCATGCACTAACGCGCGCCGGGTTGCCGCCGTCGTGGCGGCGAGCGCCTCCAGCGCCGTCGCGCGGTCCGGATGGGCGCGCGCGGTGGCGAGCAGGTAGGGCTCGATGCGGATCGCGTGGAAGATCGCGTCGGTGGGGAACGCCGCCGCCACGCCCGGATCGGCCGCCGTCGCGCCGTGTATGCGAGCCAGGGAGTGACCAACGGCGGCGGCGAAGGCGGGGTCGGCCCGGCCGTCCCGCAACTGCTGCTTCCAGAGCGGATATCTCGCGGGGTCGAGATAGGCCATCGCCAGCGCGCCCGTCGCCTCGTCCTGGCCGAGCAGCGCCGGGGCCGTGCCGGGCAGGGCGGCGTTCGCGCGCGCCATCCATCGCGCCTCGTAGCGATTGCGCCCGATCGGAGCCTGCCAGTCCGCCGCGACGCGCAGCTTGGGGAGCGCGCGTTTGACGCAAACAGGCCCGGAAGGCCGTTCGACGCGCCAGATATCGGAAGATACGCCGCCGGTCAGCCGGATGCCGGCCAGCGGGACGCCCGAAACTGTGACATCGAGCAGCCCCATGCGCCGCAGCGCTTCAAGGATGTCGGCAGGAACCGTCGTGTTCACGTTTCGTTTGCCTTAGCGGCGCAGTATGGGGGCATGTCGCGGGCCAACTCATTCATCTCGCGCTTTCTCGCCCGCGTGCCGCAGGATGTGGCCGGCAGCTTCACGCCGGACCAGCTCCAGGCGGTGCAGCGGGCGTTCGGGATGCGTTATGTGATGGATCACGCGGTCGATCTGCGACGCACGGTGCGGGTGCCTTGGGGCCGTTACTACCTCGTGCTGCTTGCCGGGCGGGACCGGCGCGCCTGAGACGCCGGCGAGCCACGGTTCAGGCGCCTACCAGCGGACACTTCCCTTGGTCGAGCGGCCGGAACGCCTGCGCGGCCGGGACGGTGTGGCGGAGCTTGTAGTAGTCCCACGGCCCCTTGGACTCGGCGGGCGTCTTCACCTCGAACAGGTGCATGTCGTGGATCACGCGACCGTCGGCGCGGATCGCGCTCTTGCCATAGATCGGGTCCTCGATCGGGATTTCGCACATCCGCGCGATCACCGCGCGCCCGCTTGCCTTGGCCCGGTCCACGCCCATCGCCGCAACCGTCTTCAGGTAATGCGCGACGGCCGAGTACTGGCCCGCCTGCGCCGAGTTCGGCATCGCGCCCGTGGTCATGCGCGCCCCGAAGCGCTTGGAGAACGCGCGGGTGCCGTCGTTCATGTCCCAGTAGAACGGCTCGGTGAGCGCCACGCCCTGCGCCGCCTCCAGCCCCATGCCGTGCACGTCGTTGATGAGCAGCAGCATCCCGGCGACCGTCTGGCCGCCCTTGCGGATGCCGAACTCGGCCGCCTGCTTGATGCAGTTCACCGCATCGCTGCCGCCGTTGGCCAACCCGATCACCTTGGCGCCGCTGGCGCGCGCCTGCACGATGTAGGCGGAGAAGTCGGTGGTGCCGGGGAACGGGTGCCGCGCCGCGCCCAGCACCTTGCCGCCGCCCGCCGTGACGAACGACGCGCTGTCGCGCTCCAGCGAGTGGCCGAAGGCGTAGTCGGCGGTGATGAAGAACCAGGTATTGCCGCCTTCCGCGACCAGGGATTGCACGACGGCGTGCGGCATCGACCAGGTGTCGTAGGCCCAGTGCAGGTGGTTCGGCCCGCAGCGCGCCCCGGTCACGTCGGCCGACGCCGCCCCGGTGAAGATCGCCAGCTTGTCGCGCTGCTTGGCCATCTCGCCGATGCCGAACGCGGCGGAGGAGAGCGGCACGTCGGTCAGCAGGTCGACGCCCTTGTTGCTGAACCAGTCGCCGGCGATGGAGAGGGCGACGTCGGGCTTGAGCTGCAGGTCGGCCGAGAGCAGTTCGACCGCGAAGCCGGGCTTCGTCCTGGCGAAATCGTCTATGGCGAGCTGCGTCGCGAGCACCGAGCCCGGCCCGGTGTTGGCGGCGTAGGCGCCGCCCATGTCGGTCAGTACGCCGATGCGGATCACCGGCTGCTGCGCACGCGCCGCGCCGGGCACGGCGATGCCCGCACCGGCGGCCAGGCTCGACCTGAGGACCGCGCGACGGCTGAGTGATGGCTTCATGACGCCTCCCCGGCGACGGCCGTTGTTGCAGGCCGTTTGCCGCCGGGAGTTTGTACCGCCCGCCCGACGGATGCCAGATGCCGAGCGACTCATGTCGGAACCTAGACGGATGTGCTCTGGCGACCGCCGACCCTGTGGGCAGTAGTTTGATCCACGGCGAGAGTAGATTGCTCTCTCTGATCGCCATGACAGGATAGCGCTCATGGATCACCAGGTGACTCAACTCGCTCGGCAATTGCTAGACAGCGGGCTAACAGGCCTGCCTGAACGCGAACAGCGAGTGATCCTTCATATCGCCAAGCGACGGCATGTAGCCCGAAACGTAAACAGCGTACTCGAAAAGCAGCAAACATTTGGTGAGCGCCTCGCAGATCGGGTGGCCCAACTTGGCGGATCATGGACCTTCATCGCGATCTTCACGGGCATGCTCATAGCGTGGGTTATCGTAAATACAGTAGTCCTGGCGCGCTTCGGCGGGGGCTTTGATCCATATCCCTATATCTTCCTCAATTTGATTCTGTCGATGGTTGCTGCACTACAAGCGCCAGTGATCCTTATGTCGCAGAATCGTCAGGCGGCGCGGGACAGGTTGGCCGCTGGCCTGGACTACGAAATCAACCTTAAGGCAGAGGTCGAGATCATGGCCCTGCATGAGAAGCTTGACCGCATTCGCCTTGAGCATCTCGAGGAACTGCTTCGAGATCTGACGCAACAAGTCGAGGAGTCGAACAAGTTGGTGCGAGCAGCCGTTACCAAGTCGATTCCAGGCCGATCTGCCGAGTAACCCCGTAGCGGTGCCCGCAACCGACATTTCAAACTGACCCACTATCGCCTGTCCCGCGCTCTGCTATGGTGGTTGCCATCGATACAAACGGGGGTCGTCATGCGCCCATCGGTTCGCACCTTCTTCGATGCGGCAACCGCCACGGCCACGCACGTGGTGCACGACCCGTCGAGCGGCGCTGCCGCTGTCGTAGACTCGGTGTTGGACTTCGACATCCGCTCCGGCCGCACGCGACGCTGCTCGGCCGATGCGGTTGCGTGCTACGTCCGCGAGCAAGCGCTCAGCGTCGTGTGGCATCTCGAAACCCACGTTCACGCCGACCACCTTTCGGCAGCGCCCTATCTGCAGTCCATTTTGGGAGGAAAGATCGGGATTGGCGCTCGCGTCGTGGAAATCGAGAAATGCTTCGGCAAGCTGTTTAATTTCGGGCTGGACGGATCGGACGCGTCCTTCGACCAATTGTTCGAGGACGGCGACGTATTTTCGATCGGAACCATCTCGGTGCGGGTCATGGCCGTGCCCGGCCATACGCCGGCCGATGTGGTCTACGTCGCCGAGGATGCCGCGTTCGTCGGCGACACCCTGTTCGCGCCCGATCTCGGCACCGCGCGCGCCGATTTTCCGGGCGGATGCCCCCGCGAACTCTACCGTTCGGCGCAGCGCATCCTGTCGCTGCCGCCGGACACCCGGCTGTTCCTCTGCCACGACTATCCGCCCGAGGGGCGTGGCCCGTGCTGGGAGACCACGGTCGCCGAGGAGCGGGCGCACAACAAGCACTTGCGCGACGGCGTGGACGAGGAGGCGTTCGTCGCGATGCGGACCGCGCGCGACGCCACCTTGTCGCTGCCCGCGCTGATGCTGCCCTCGGTGCAGGTGAACATGCGCGGCGGCCGGTTGCCGCCGAAGGACAGCAACGGGATTGCCTATATCCGCATTCCCATCGATACCGTGTGATTATGTTAAGCGGGTCTATCCGCGTAGTACGGGAGGCAACGGTGCGCGTTCTACCCTGGACCACGGCAGCTCTGCTGCTCGCACTTCCGGCCGCCGCACAGACCATGGGCTATGCGGGCCAGCAGGACCGCGCCATCAAGGCCCTCTCCCCCCAGGAGACAACGAACCTACTTGCCGGGCGCGGCATGGGCATGGCCCGTCCCGGTGAACTCAACCACTACCCCGGCCCGGCACATGTGCTGGAACTGGGCGACAAGCTCGGCCTGACGCCGAAGCAGCGCGCAGCGGTCCAACAGAGTTTCGACCGCATGGCCGCTGCTTCCAGGCCGCTCGGCGCCGAAATTGTCCAGCGCGAGCGCACCCTGGACCAAGCGTTTAAGCAGCACTCGATCACCGCCGAGAACCTGGCCAGCCAGACTGCCGAAATCGGTGCGCTGCAAGGGCGCTTGCGTGCCGTCCACCTCGCCGCCCACTTGGACGTGCGCGCTATCCTCACGCCCGAGCAGGTTGCCCGCTACGACGAACTCCGGGGCTACGCGGACGCCGCAGCATCCCACGGCAGCCAGGGCGGGCATCACGGGATGCACCCCGGCTAAGGCACCAGGGAACGCGACGCGGTTTCTGGCTGTCGCCTGTCATCCAACCGCAATCTGAGGAGGGCCGACATGGGAAATGAGACCATCGAGGTGCGGCCGATGACCCCGCGGATCGGGGCGGAGATCGCCGGCGTCGACCTGCGCGAGACCAGCCCGGGCCAACTCGCGGACATCCGCGCCGCCCTGCTCGAGCATCAGGTCATCTTCTTCCGCGACCAGAAGCTCGACCTCGACAGCCAGAAGGCGTTCGGCCGGTATTTCGGAGAGCTGCACACCCATCCCGGCGCGCCGGGGGCGGAGGGGCATCCGGAGGTGATGCCGGTCCATGCGGACGCGAACTCCACCCATATTGCAGGTGAGAGCTGGCACTCGGACGTCTCCTGCGACCCGGAACCGCCGATGGGAAGTATCCTGCATATCCGCGTCGTCCCGCCGGTCGGCGGCGACACGCTGTTCGCCAGCATGTATGCCGCCTACGACGCGCTCTCGCCGCGCATGAAGGCGTATGTCGAGGGCCTCACCGCCACGCATGACGGCGAGCCGTACTATCGCGGACGCTACGCCGACAAGGGTGTCGACGACCGCAGCAAGAGCTATCCACGCGCCGTCCACCCCGTGGTGCGCACGCATCCCGAGACGCGGCGGCGGGCGCTCTACGTCAATCGCATGTTCACGACCAAGATCAACGACGTGAGCCGCGAGGAGAGCGAGGCGATGCTCGCCTACCTGGTCGGGCACTGCGCCCGGCCCGAGTTCCAGGTGCGGTTCCGCTGGCAGGCGGGCAGCGTGGCGTTCTGGGACAATCGCTGCGTCCAGCACCAGGCGCTGTGGGACTACTACCCGGCGGTGCGCTCGGGCTTCCGGGTCACGGTGAAGGGCGACAAGCCGGTCTAGCGGGCCGCGGGACACTCTCGGCGGTTCCGCGATCCGCGATCCGCTCGTGCATTAAACTGCATCGCCGCAGGCGGGCCGCCTGCCTCCTACGCCATCTCGCTCCGTCCGGGATGAACGATCATGCCGTGCCGTATCTGCACGCGATGATCCTGATTCGTCACGGCAAGCAATTTATCAGGTTGCCACTTCGGTAGGAGGTGAGCATCATCGGCTGGTTGGCGAGTTGATGCCAATCCATCCTGGCTACTGCGCACGCTTCAATGCAGTCACGCCGAGGCTCTGGTCAATCTCATCCGGAACGTTCCGGTCCCGACGGAGACGAGCGATTGACTCAGTATTGTGCCGCGCCGGCTGCTGCTGACTTCTACTCACCTTCCAGCGCGAATAACTGCTTGACGCGGCCGAAAGAACCGGGAACGAGCCGCTTCGGCTTTCGTGTCGCTTGCTCGGTAGTGATGGCGGCACTGGTGGCATTGCTGTCCGGGCCTTCGGCGCACGCCGAAGAGGCGACCGTGTCGCCCGGGTGGCGCCAGACCGGGACGGCCTCGTTCTACGCCAGTTTCTGGGAGGGCCGACGCACGGCCAGCGGCGAGCGGTTCGACAACAACGAGTTGACGGCGGCGCATCCCTGGCTGCCGTTCGGCACCCGGGTGAAGGTGCAGACGGGGGAGTCCGGCCAGGAGGTCGTCGTCACGATCACCGACCGCATGCCCTCCCGCCGCCGGATCATCGACCTGTCGCAACGTGCCGCCCGGCTCCTCGGCATCATGCGGCAAGGCACGGCGGAGGTGACGCTCGTGGCGGAATAGCCGCCATCGGCGCATGATGGGTCCGTCACGGGGAGCGAGCCGCCATGCGACGGGATGCGCAAGGGTTACCGATCACCACCGGCTCCGCGAGTGCCGAGCGCGCCTTCGCCGACCTGATCGCGGGATACCTTGCCTACCGGGCCGACCTGCCGCAGCGCCTCGCGCGGCTGCTCGAGGCGGACCCGAGTTTCGGGCTTGCGCACTGCCTCAAGGGCTATCTCACGATGCTGTCCTTCCGGGCCGCGGCGAGGGCCGCCGCCGAGGAGGCGGCCGCGTTGGCGGAGCGGCACATGGCCGGTGCCACCGCCCGGGAGCGGGCGCACGTCGCTGCGCTGCGGCACTGGATCGCCGGCGACCTCGGGCGCGCGGTCGGCGTGTGGGACCAAATCCTGGCCGAGCATCCGCGCGACGTGGTCGCTTTCAGGCTCGCCCATTTCATCAATTTCTGGCGCGGCCGGCCCGACCTGATGCTGGCCTCGGTCGAGCAAGTCTCGCCGCATTGGGACGAGGAGGCTCCCGGCTACGTCGCGCTGCTCGGCTGCCGCTGCTTCGCCGCCGAGGAGTGCGGGCTTTATACTCCGGCCGAGGCAGCCGGCCGCGAGGCGATCGAGCGCGACCCGACCGATCTCTGGGCCGCGCACGGCGTGGCGCATGTCATGGAGATGCAGGGCCGCCGGTCCGAGGGCCTCGCGTGGCTCGCATCCCTCGCCCCCAACTGGGAGGGTGCCACCAACCTGATGCATCATCTCTGGTGGCACGCGGCCATGTTTCACCTGGAACGGCGCGAGTTCGAGCAGGTGCTGGAGCTCTACGATCGGCGGTTCCGCGACTTGTCCTCGCCGCTGACCCAGGCGATGCCGGACCTCTACATCGACATGCAGAACGCCGCCTCAATCCTGTTCCGGCTCGAACGGCACGGGGTCGAGGTGGGCGACCGCTGGACCGAGCTTGCCGACAAGGCGGAGGCGCGGGTCGGCGACACGCTCTCCGGGTTCACCGTGCCGCACTGGATGATGGCGCTGGCGGCGACCGGGCGCGACCAGGCGGCGGCGCGCCTGCTGGGCGCGGCGCGGCAGGCGCCGGACCTCGTTGTGCGGACCCTGGCGGCGCCGATCTGCGAGGCCGTGCTGCTGCACCGGCGCGGGCAGTGCTCGGAGGCGGTGGCGGCAATGCGGCCGGCGCTGGGCGAGATGTACCGGCTCGGCGGCAGCCACGCGCAGCAGGACGTGTTCGAGCAGCTGTTCCTCGACGCAGCGCTGAAGGCGGACCTCCAGGCCGACGTGTCCCTGCTGCTCGAACGCGTCGCCGGCCGCCACCCGGTGCCGCCGCAACGCCGCGTCGGTTACGCCGACGCCGCGTCAAAATGGCATTGAGGCGCTCCGGGCGCGTTCTGGACTAGCGATCGGCGATTTGCGAACGATCTCGTCACGCATGAGCCTGCGCACTATCGGCATCGCCCTCCTACTGCTGCCCCTCGCGGCCCGGGCAGAGGGACCGCGAACCGGACCGGCCGCCTACGGCGATTGGAGCACGGACGCGCCCGGTATCGCGCGGCGTATCTCGCCCGACGACCTCCCGCCGCCGCGAGCGACCCGATCGGCTTCGGACAGCCCGTCCGTGGTGGCGCGCTCCGGGTCGGCGCTGCCGCGCGTGCCGGCGGGGTTCCGCGTCGAGTTGCTCGCCTCGGGCCTCGACATGCCGCGCGTGCTGCGGACCGCGCCGAACGGCGACGTCTTCCTCGCCGAAAGCGGCGCCGGACGGGTTCGCATCCTCCGACCGGGCGGGACGCCCGCGGTGTTCGCCGACGGGCTGTCGCTCCCGTACGGCATCGCGTTCTGGCCGCCCGGCCCCGCGCCGCAATTCGTCTACGTCGCCGAGAGCGGGCGCGTGTTGCGGTTCCCGTATCGCGCCGGCGACACGCGGGCGCGCGGGCCTGCGGAGGTGGTGGTTCCCACCTTGCCGGAAGGCGGGCATTGGACCCGCGACCTCGCTTTTCCACGGACGGGTCGCGCATGTTCATCTCGGTCGGCTCCGCAAGCAACGTCGCGGGCGACATGGGCGCGCGGCCTCCGACGGGCTTCGTCGCGGCCCACGCGCAAGGCGCGGCCTGGGGCGATGAGATGGGGCGGGCGGCGGTGTTAGTCGCCAAGCCGGACGGCAGCGCGCTGCGGGCATTGGCGACGGGGCTGCGCAACTGCTCGGGCGAGGCGATCGAGCCGCGCAGCGGCGCGCTGTGGTGCGTCGTCAACGAACGGGACGGGCTGGGCGACAATCTGCCGCCCGATTACGCGACCGGGGTCCGCGAGGGCGCCTTCTACGGCTGGCCCTGGTTCTATATAGGCCGCCACGAGGATTCGCGCCTCGCCGGTCGACGCCCCGACCTCGCCGAAGCCGTGGCGGTGCCGGACGTGCTGATCCAGCCGCACTCGGCCCCGCTCGGCATCGCCTTCTACGACGCGGCGCAGTTCCCGCCCGACTACAAAGGGGATGCCTTCGTCGCCCTGCATGGCTCGTGGAACCGAGGTCAGCGCACCGGCTACAAGGTGATCCGGCTGCGCTTTCGCGACGGA
>JAABUQ010006793.1_pt1 | contig 17053 bp, 18 predicted proteins | sample 5560001 | NCBI WGS metagenome assembly JAABUQ01 (sample SAMN10711888, study PRJNA513371) | rock metagenome | isolation source: Antarctica rocks | place: Antarctica: Victoria Land, Finger Mt nord | collected 2015-12-18
GCGAACTGGCCGGGGTCGAACCGGTAGTCGGCCCAGGCCGGGTCGGCCCGCCAGGACCCGGGCTGGCGGCGGGCCTGGCCGGGCAGGGCGGTGAGGCGGGCGACGGGCTTGCCGTTGCGGGCGATGACGATCTCCTCGCCGGCCTGCGCGCGGGCCAGCAGGGCGGACAGGGTGGTCTTGGCTTCGTGCACGTTGACGACGGGCATGGCGGCGCTCCTTTGGGCGCCAGGTTAGCTAAGCGTCCAACCAACAGCAACAAGAAGCGTCGGACTAGGCCATTCCCGTCCGCAAAGGGCGATTAGCGGACGTGACCGGCGCGACGCTAAGACCGGGGCCAAAGCTGTTTATCAGAGCGAATAGCAGCTTGCCTTATTTGCCGGGCAGGCCGAAGCTTCTAGGCGATCGCGGCGGCGTCGCCAGCCGATCCCGCGGGGCCGGCACACGAGGAGGGACCACCACTTGACGCCGAGCCTGGACAAGGAAGCCGCCAAGCCGGTCCCATCCGGCGCGCCGGCCGACCCGATCGCACCCTTGCACGCCGCCAAGACGCGGCAGCTCTACGCCGCCGACTGGGCGGCCTTCGCGGCGTGGTGCCGGCGGCGCGGCACCCAGGCGCTTCCCGCCGCGCCCGGGCACGTCCTCGCCTACCTCGCCACCCTGACCGGCACGGGACGGCCCCATGGCCTCGGCCCCGGCGCGCTGGCCCGGCGCGTCGTCGCCCTCGGCGCCATGCACCGCCGGCACGGCCACAAGCCGCCCGGGTCCGACCCGGCGGTCCGCGCCTGGCTGCGCGCCCTGCGCACGGCCCGGCCTGCGGCACGCGGCCCGGCGCCCCTGTCCCGCCGCGCACCACAGCCCAACCCGGCCCAACTCGCGCGCCGGACCGCGGCCTGCCCGGGCGACCTCGCGGGGCTGCGCGACCGCGCCCTGCTGCTGCTGCTCGCCACGGGCCTCGGCGCCGACGACCTGCTCGGCCTCGACCGGGAGCACGTCCGCCCCGCCGACACCGGGGCCATGCACCTCCTGCTGGGCGGCCCGGCGACGGCCGGCGGGACCGGGCGCGTCGTGGCCCTGCAGCGCTCGCCTCGGCTCGCCGCCTGCCCGGTGCGTGCCCGCCGGACGCCACCCGGGTCGGCATGACGCCCCGCTCGGCCGCCCAGAGGACGGCGGACGCCGCCGACACGCTGGACCGCTGGCGGCGGCAGCAACGCCCGGCCGACGCGTCCACAGCCGGCCCGGGGGCCGGACCCTTGGCCGATCCGGGCCGGCACTCCCGGGACCCTGGCGCCGAGGCGGGCCAGGCCGGCGGCGAGCCCCCCGCGATCGGCGCTCCGGCGCCCGCCGCACCGTCCGGCACGGCCGGCCGGCCTTCGCTGTCGCCGGCGCACACCGACTGGCTGCACCATCGCCTCACCGTGTCCGGGCCGGCCGCTGCGGTGACGGCGTTCCGCGCCGCAGCAATCGGCGCCGGCACGCTGCCCTGGACGCTCGACCCCGACGGCATGGAGGAGGACCTGTTCCACACCCTCGTCGCACCCCGGCCGCCGCAGCGGCGGCGCTTGAGCGTGGCCGGGGCCCGTGCCCTCGCGCGTCAGCTGCGCGAGGCGGCGGAGCAGCGCCACGCCCTCGCCGCGGCGCGGATCAGCCGCAGCCGGGCCTGCCCGTTCGACCTGCACGCGCTGGTCCCGGTGCCGGACGCCGTGCTGCGGCTCGGCCCCGACCACCCGGACGCGCTCGCCTGGCTGTGGGCGCACTGGGGCACCACGCAGGCGCTGCGCCACGTGACGGAAGACCGCGTCGCCGCCCTCGGCCGGCACAAGCTGCGGCGCCGCGATCCCGGCGCCCTGCATCTCAGCTTCTGGTCGGCCGACTGGACGCCCTGGCGGGCGCTGGCCCAGGGGGCCGCGCGCTGGCCCGCGCTGCGCTTCGACGTCCGCCCCACGTATGGCCTGCTGTGACCGAGCCCGTCGCCGACCTCGCACCCGGGACCACGGCACCGAAGCCGCGTGCCGGCCCGATCCCGCCGGTGTGGGAGGACCCGCCGCCCGGCCCAGGGGCGGCCCCTTCGCCCATCTTGGCGGTGGACGGGTTCGAGGGGCCGCTTGACGGGCTGCTCGCCATGGCCCGGGCCCGCAAGATCGACCTGGCCCGGCTGTCCATCCTGGCGCTGGTGGAGGCGTTCGCAGAGGCCATGGAGGCAGCACTGCAGCGTGCACCGAACGTCCCGGCTGCAGACTTGGCGCGGTAGGCTGCCTGGACGGTGATGGCGGCGCAGTTGACGGAGCTGCGCTCGCGCCTGCTGCGGCCGGCCGACGCCCCCGAAGCGCATACGGCGCAGGCCGAGGCGGAAGCGCTGCGCCGCCATTGGGTGCGCCGCGCGGCGATGGCCGCGGCCGCGGATTGGCTGGAGCGGCGGCCGCAACTCGGGTGCCAAGTGTTCGCACGCGGGCGGCCGGAGGTGAGAAGGGCAGGGCAGCGCGCCGGGTTCGCAGGGGCGTGGGTGGGAGACGACACCGAGGATGGCCTCACCGAAGGCGCTGGTGCGACAGCGGGTCGCGCGGGTGACAGCGAACCCGTCGAAGGTGGCGACATCACCAAACTCCTGCGGGCCTGCCTGGTGGCGCTGCGAGTGCCGCCGGATGCCGAAGCCTACCCGCCCCGACCTTTGCCGTTCTGGGGCATCGGCGACGCGACCCGCCGGATCACCCGGCTGCTGGCGACGCTGCCCGAGGGCGCGGCGCTGGACGCCTTCCTGCCGAAGATCGCCGAGGCCGGCGCCGACCGCGCGCTGCACGCCCGCGCAGCCGTCGCAGCGACGCTCATGGCCGGGCTGGAATTGGCCCGGGACGGCACCTTCACGCTGCGACAGGACGCGCCCTGGAAGCCGATCCAAGTGCAACGCCGCGGTGGCGGCAGCGGATCACCCGACAGCCCCGCCGAGCCGATCGGACCTGGCAGGCAGCCGATGGCCTGAACGGGCCAGTGCACGCAGGGGATGCGCAACCCGGCCGCACGACCCCTGGCGCAGGAGGGCGTCCACGCGGTGCTGGCCACACGACGCCGCGAGCGCCTGGCCTCGCTTGTGAACGAGCTTGGGACCGACCTGCTTTCTTTCAGAAGGGCCAGCGCGACTGGGCGCCTTCTGCCCGGGCCGCGACCAGCAGCTTCGCCATGCCCTGGTTCACGCCGTCCTGTGCGGCTGCCCGTTCAATGGCGGGCCAGTCGAACTGAACACGGTCCGTCGTGCGGTTCCAATGCGCTGCCAGCTTTGCTGGAACAGAGGCACCCGCCTCGCGAGAGGGCTATGCCGCCTCGCCGGCTGATCTACCGGGATCAACGTCGAGCTGGGCGGGATCGCTGTCTGCGGCAGCTTCTGCCCGGGATGCAGCAGCAGCCGTCGATGCATCATCCTCGATCAGGCCTGGGCTCACCTCGGCTTCGGGCTGACGGGACGCTTGGCCCTCCAGTCCTGCAGAGTCGTAGGCAAGGCGGGCAGTAAGCGGTCCAGGAGACCCACCGCGTCCCGAAACGAGGGGCGCGCGCCCAACTCGGCCTGCACCCGCTCCAGCTCCGGCGTGCAGCGGGCGCTCAGCCGGGCGCAGACCGGCGAGAACAGCGCCGCCTCCGCCAGGGGCGCCACCAGGCGGCAGCGGCACACCTTGAACCGCGGCGCCTCAACTCCGTCCGTGCCGAACAGGGCCTGCAGCCGGCGCGTGCGCCGGTCCTTGAGGGGCCGCAGCGCCCCGCAGTCCACGCAGGCCCGATGATGGGCCGCATGCTCCGCCACCTGGGCGCACAGCATGCTCGCCTGCAGCCAGGGCCAAAGCGTCTTGCTCTCGGTGAGCATGTGGCCGATCTCCGCAAGCGTGCCGACCACCCCCGGCCGGCTGCACGCCACCAGCTCCGTCGTCGCCACCCCCCCTGCGCTTGTCCTCGCCTCCACCCACACCATCCACTGCATCACACCGGCTGCCCTCGTGGTCAGGCATCAGTCAGGCCTATCAGATCGACACGAGCGAGCCACTGCGGAAATTCCCTCTAACTGTAACGATAGCCCTTGAACTCAGCCGTGGAACCGCGGATGACGGCGGCATGATCGCCTCCCCTCCGCGTCCCGCCCCCGCGCCGCCCAGCCGGGCCGCGGCGCTCCGCGTCCCGGAGGAGGACCGGCAAGGGCTGGTCGATGGCATCCTGGCCCGGCCGCTGTTCGCCACCACCCGCCGCCTGGCCGACGCGCCGGCCGCCGGCCCGGCGCCCGTGGCCGCGAGCCTGCCGCGCCTGGCCGGCGTGCTGGTGCACGGCGGCAGCCGCAGCGCGATCTTCGCCGCAACCGGGAGCGGGCGGCCTGCCGTGGTCCAGGAGGGGGGCGCGTTGGCGGCTACACCGTGCAGTCCATCGAGGCCGGGCAGGTGACGCTGGCGGGACCAGGCGGCAACCAGGTGCTGCGCCCGGCCTTCGACCCGCGGGTGCAAAGCGTTGCTGCCAGTCCGCCGGGCGTCGGACAGGCGGCGAGGCCCGGCGTGCCTTTCGCCCCGACCGATGTCCTGCAATCGTTGTGGGGCCTGCCGGGCCTGTCCGGCGCCACATCCCGATGAGGCGCCCCGATGAGGCGCCCCGATGAAACGCCCCCGATGAAACGCCCCCGATGAAACGCATTGTGCTGCTTCTGCTTGCCGGTCTGGCCGCCTGCGAGGCGCGGAGCGTGCCGGCGCTGCGGTCGCTGCCGAGCCTCGGCGGACCTGCTGGCACCGCGGCGCGGCGGGTGAACGGCCCTGTGGGGTCGCCCGACGCGCTGCCGGGCGCGCAGGTTTCGGTGGGCCAGGTCCGCGCTGTCACCCTCCCGCCCAGCAGCACAGGCGTGGGCGGGGACGTGTCGCTCGACTTCGTGGACACGGACCTGCGGGAGGTCGTGGCGCAGGTACTCGGCACCATCCTGCGCGTGACCTACACCATCGACCCGGCGGTGCGCGGCACCGCAACCTTGCGCACCGCGACGCCCATCGCGCGCTCGCAACTGCTGCCGGCGCTGCAGGCGATCCTGGCGCAGAACGGCGCGTCGCTGGTGCAGTCCGGCGACATCTACCGCGTGGTGCCCGCCGCCGCAGGCTCCCCGGTGCTGGCGGGCGGCGACGCGACCTCCGGCGGCGGGATCGTGCCGCTGCGCTATGCCTCGGCGGAGGACCTGGCAAAGGTGCTGCAGCCCTATGTCGGCGCCGGCGGCAAGGTGGTGGCCGATCCCGGGCGCAACGTGCTGCTGATCAACGGCGACACGGCAACGCGGGACGCGCTGGTTTCGCTGATCCGCGCCTTCGACATCGACATCCTGGCCGGGCAAAGCTACGCGCTGTTTCCCGTGACCGCGGGCGGGGCCAAGGACTTCGGCACCACCCTGTCGGATGCGTTCCGCAGCGGCAGCGGGGGCGCGCTGGCGAGTGTCGTGCGCGTGGTGCCGATGGAGCGCATCAACTCCGTGCTGCTGGTGTCGAGCCAGGCGCGCTACATCGACCAGGCCCGCCGGGTTTATGGGCTGATCGAGCGCGGGCGACGGCAGACGCTGCGAACGTGGAACGTGTACTACCTGCAGAACAGCCGCAGCAACGACATCGCCTATGTGCTGCAGCAGGCGTTCACGCCGAACAAGGTGACGGCGCAGCCCAGCCCGCGGGCGCTGGGATCGACGGCGCCGGGCCGCGGCCAACGGCAGTCGGGGTTCAACAGCGGCGGCGATTCCCAAGGTGGCTCGGGCGGAGGCCTGGGTGGCGGCGGGCTGGGCGGTGGCGGCTTGGGCGGCGGCGGGCTGAGCGGCGGGGGGCTGGGCGGCCGGGGCGGCGGTGGCGGCGGGCTTGGGTCCGGCTCGGGGCTGGGAAGCTTGAACGCCCAGAACGGCGGCGGGCAGCCCGAACCGTCGCAGAACCCGGCCAACCCGCTGCTTGGCGGCCTGGACCCGACCGGCAGCCCCGGCGGCGGCGCCAACGGGGCCGAGGACGCCAACTCCGTCCGCATCATCCCGAACGGCCAGAACAACGCGATCCTGCTGTATGCCACCGCGTCTGAGCGCGACACCATCGAGGCGATGCTGCGCAAGATCGACATCCTGCCGTTGCAGGTTCGCATCGACGCCACGGTGGCCGAGGTCTCGCTGAACGACAGCCTGCAGTACGGCACGCAGTTCTTCTTCCGCGCCGGCATCAACGGCGCGCTCAACTTCAGCCCGGCCGGCGCGGCGGCGGGTGCCTTCGCTTCCGGCTTCCCGGGCTTCGTGCTCAGCGGTCCCCGCAACGGCCAGGGCGCACTGAACGCGCTGCAGGCCGTCACGGACGTGAAGGTGCTGTCCTCCCCGCAGGTGCTGGTGCTGGACAACGAGGCCGCGCGCCTGCAGGTCGGCAACCTCGTGCCGTTCCTGACGACCAGCTCGCAAAGCCAGATCACCAGCAACGCGCCGATCGTCAACTCCATCGACTACCGGGAAACCGGGGTGATCCTGGAGGTCACGCCGCGGGTGAACAGCGGCGGGCTGGTGACGCTCGACATCTCGCAGGAGGTGAGCGGGGTGGTGGCGGGGCAGATCACGGCGGGCATCAACTCGCCGACGTTCTCCCAACGCAGCGTCAGCAGCCGCGTGGTGGTGGAGGACGGGCAGACGGTGGGCTTGGCCGGGCTGATCAGCGACACCGCGAACTCGTCGAGTTCGGGCATCCCGTGGCTGAAGGACGTGCCGATCCTGGGGCTGCTGGCCGGCAGCCAGAACAACGCCCGCCAGCGGACCGAGCTGCTGGTGCTGATCACGCCGCACGTCGTGCACGACCAGCGGGACGCGCGGGCGCTGACCGAGGACCTGCGCGACCAGTTGATCAACGCCGCCCAGGTGCTCGGCGACCTGGCGCTCGGCCGGGCGTCCGGCTCCGCCGACCCGCAGCGCACGCTGCGCCGCAGCCTGCGCCTGGAGCGGTGAGCGTTCCCCCGGGCACGGGAGTCACCGAGCAAGTTGGTGGTCTTAGCCCGGCTCGTCATCCGGTCCAGAGCAGGTGTCGCAGGCGCTCGACGTCGACCTGAGCGCATGGTCGGGCGAGGGAAGGGGCACCGGTTCGAGATGTTTCGTCCCAGGGTTTGATGGTGTATTCTTCTCGCGTGAGTGGAAGGAAGCACTATGGGCCAAATTCTCCACGGCAGCGCCACAACGACAGCGGCAGTCCGTCGAGCGATACAGCATAGTCAAGATAGCCTGAGAGCCCTGGCCAGCCGCTACGGCGTCAACCACAAGACCATCGCCAAGTGGCGCCAGCGCAGCTCCGTCGATGACTGGCCCACCTAGGGCCATTCAGTTCTGATTAGGCCGTGCCGAGGGCGAGCAGCTGGTCGAAGCTGACGGCGTTGGTGTAGAGCGCCAGACTGACGTTCTGGACGCCATTGGCGCGCAGGACGTTGAGGGCGACCGAGCGGATGCAGGCCATCATGCCGGGTCTGGTGCGGATGCGGCTGGCATCCTCGTCCAAGGTCACGTCCCGGACGTGATGGGCACGGTTCTCGATGCCCCAGTGCGCGCGGATGGCGCCGCCCAGGACCTTGGCGCCGTGGCGGGCCTGGCAAGGATAGTGTCCGACCTCCTCGCGCGTGGCCCCCAGGCCGGTGCGGGTGTCCTTGACGTAGGTCAGGCGCGAGACGCGGGCGACGCAGCTGACCAGCGCCTGCCAGGGTGCGTCCAGAAGGCCAGCGGTGTCGAACACCTCGACGTGGCGGTGTTCCTGGCGACCATGGCGGCCGCGGTCCACGGTCTCGTAGCTGTCGAAGAGGCGCCCGGCGGCGCAAAGCCCGGCCACCGCCGCATGCAGGATGGGTTGGTTGTCCTTGACGCGAACCACCATGGCGTTGCCGGTCGCCGCCGCCTGCGCGAAGCCGTCCTTCTGGCAATGCAGCGCGTTGGCGGTGAACAGCACGCCGGTGACGCCAAGCTCGGCCATCAGCTGCGGCACGGCTGCGACCTCGTCCGGCGCCCCGGCCAGTTCCTGATGAGCCAGGATCAGGGCGGCGTCGCTGGCAAAGGCGCTGAACACGTGAACCGCCTTGCGGTCGGTCAGGTGGTCGAAACTGCCGCGCAGCGTCTTGCCGTCGAGCGCGACCATGCGCAGCGCCTTTGGTGCGTTTTGTGCGTTCAGGTAGCGGGCATGGCGGCGGAACGCGGCTTCGAGATCATCGCCGCCAAGCACCAGGAACAGGTGCCGCAGGGTGTTCACCGCCGGAGCACGCCGGAAACAGGCGCCGAAGATGGCGTTCAGGCGCTCGCGCCGTAGGGCGATGAAGGCGATGATCTTCTGGTAGGAGGTCGCGCCCGCAAGCGTGGCGAGGACCGAGAACAGCAGCAGATGTCGCATGCTGTAGCGCTGGCCTTGAGCGCGGCGCGGGTCGGGTACTTCGGCGAGTGCGGCAAGCAGGGCAGCAAGTGGCACAGGGCGACCTCACGAAGCTGGACGGTCGCCTCCATACAGCCGCTACGTCACCCCGCCGCCGCTCACACCCAAGCCGCTACGGCAGAACTGAATGGCCCTGGCTGGTGGACAGCACGGGCCTGAAGCTGTGCGGCAAGGGCGAGTGGCTTCTGGAAAAGCACGGGACGGCAACACGCCGTCGTGGCGGGCGCTGCATTTGGGCGTGGACGCCGGCACCGGCCGGATCGTGGCTTGCACGCTGACCCCCAAGGACATGGACGACGCGTCGCAAGCCGGTCCCTTGCTCGACCAAGTCGCAGGACCTGTGGCGTCGTTCACCGGCGATGGCGGCTAAGACCAGAATCGCGTCTACGACAGCGTCACCGAGCGCCATCCTGACGCGGCCGTGGTTGTCCCGCCACGCGCGACCGCCGTGCCGAGCGACACGGCCGAGACCGCACCAACGCAGCGGGACGGCCACCTCCAGCACGTCGGACCGAGAGGTTCGCCGGACATTGCCGAGCACGGGCGCATGGCGTGGCAGAACGCGTCTGGATACAACAGGCGCGCCCGGGTCGAAGCCACCGTGAACAGATGGAAACAGATGATCGGCGACGAGTTGCGCGCGCATACGGACGGGCGACGGGCAACCGAGGCGGCGGTTGCCGTCCACGCGCTCAACCGCATGCTCGAGCCGGGACGCCCAAGCTACGTCCACGTCGCCTGAACCTAGACGGCATTGGGGTCAGCGCGCCCACATCCCCGATCCCTGCACCACGCTAACTCCCTGTCGAATCCTGCAACGGCCAAGTCAGTGGCCGACCAGCCCGAACGCTCCGAGCATGAGGGCGATTGCCACTACCCAGCTTCCGAATGCGCGGACTGCCACTGTCCGGATCGATGCGAGGCGGGGCAGTAGCCAAACCAGGACGGAGATCCCGATCACCATCACCAGATAGGCTATGATGCCGATCCCAGCGGCAAGCGCTAGTTTGTCCGGCCGCCCGACAGCATCCAGCCCGTCATGTGCGCCGCGCAGCAGACCGATGGCGGCGGCAAGCCCGGTCAGCACGATGAAGGGCACGCGGGTTCCTGCCGACAGCAGCACGCCGATCACCAGCAACTCGGCCCCGCTCACCCAGCGCGGAAATGATCCAACCAAGCCCAAGCTCCCGAGTGTAAAGCCCCCGACCAGGCCGGCGACGAGCGCCTCCGCCGTCCACCCGGCGCGGTTCGGCTCGTGCATGGCGGCGAAGGTGCAGAGGGCGATCCATTGCAGCACATCGTCAGGCGTTAACAGAACCATCAGCCCGCCTGCGTAGAAGCCGCTTATCGCAGGCGAGAGGCCATGCGCGCTGGCGCCCGCCGCCGGCAGCACCGCGAGGCCGAGTGCCAGTCCCGCGGTGAGCCACGGTGGCCTCACTGCGCGCCGCCGAGCGTAGAAACCACAAAGAAGCAACCGACTGCGGCGATCGCGGCGCCGAGACATCTTATTGCGGCCGCGCCGGCGCGGTGGCGGTCAATGGTTCCTATACTGATGCCGACGAGATGCAGCAGCCCGGTGGCAACGACAAAGCCGATTGCGAAGCTCTCGGCGTCCGCCGCGGCAGGCATTTCCTTGCCGTGGGCATAGCCATGGAAGAGCGCGAATATCGCGACGATGATCGCCGCCGCCCAGAACGCGATCCGCACCCGCAACGCGACCACAAGGCCGAGCGCCACGCCGGACAGTGCGACGACCAGGTCGGGAAATGGGATCTCGGCGCCGCTGATGCCGATCAGCCCACCGGCCGCCATCACGAGCGGGAATGCGATCGGCAGCACCCAGATGGCGGGGTTGCCAAGCTGCGCCCCCCAAAGGCCGACCGCGACCATCGCGACCAGGTGGTCCGGCCCCAGCAGCGGATGCGTGAACCCGGCGCCAAAGCCGGACCCGGCCCCGGTGATATGGGCCAGCGCGGGATGCGGCAGCGCGAACAGCGCGGCCACGGGCAGCATTCTACGCATGGGGCGTCCCCGTTGTTGCGATGGCGATGATGGACCGAAGGTCAGCAAGCCGTGTGGCGCGCTCGGCAATCCAAAGTGCGGCGAGCAGCGCGACCCCGCCCGACAGCATGGGCAGCATCCGGTGCGAGACGGCCGGGGCGGCGCGCAACACATGCCCGATGGGCGCAGCCACGATCGCAATGCCGATCTGAGCCGCTTCCAGTCCGAAACTGAATGCCAGCAGCGCGAGGGCCAGCGTCGCCGGCGGCAGGTGCAGCGGACCGAGACCGCCGGCGACCCCCAACCCGTGGATCAGCCCAAACCCGAATGCCAGGACGCGCCGCCGCTGAGGCAGGAACGGGACGATGTTGTCGAGCGCCGTCACCAGGATTGTCACTGCCACTCCAAGCTCGGCGACGGTCTGCGAGACATGAGCAAGCCCGAGCACGGCCAGCGTCAGCGTCACCCCGTGCGCGACGGTGAATGCGGTCAGCAATGTGACGATCTCGATCAGGCGCCGGACCGCACCGCCCGCATCCGCCCGGCGGCGCAGCAGCAATGGCGCCAGCAGCATCACGATGAACAGCACGTGGTCAGCACCGGCGAGCAGATGCTCCACGCCCCCATTGAAGAACTGGCGAATGAGCGTGCCCCACCCGTTTATTGCACCGAAGCGCACCATCGGTTCGGCCGGTGAGGCCATGCCGATGTGCGTTTGGCCGTCGGCGAGCGTGACGTTGAGCAGGCAACGGTGGTTTGGGTCGATCTCGAACAGCGCGCCATAGCGGACATCCAGCCCTATAATGGCGATAGGGCAGTGGAAACTCGTGTTCAGCACCGCGTAGCCACCGTCGCCGAGCAGGTCGACCAAATGCCCGACCGGACCTGCCACGCACTGTGCACCGCCCGTGGCGAGCTGCAGGCGTGACAGGGCATAGGCGTCAATCTGGTCGGCCCTCGCCTGCATTTCGCCCCAGGTGATCTCGCCGTCATCGTTCGCGTCGAGCCCGACCGCTTCTTCGAGGTCGCGCAACGCGATGGACCAGCTCACGCGCGCGTCATGGTCGCTCGCGACGATTGTAAGATAGCTCGAACTGGCGCTATGCGCCCGGGCTGGCCCGGTAGCGGCCAGCCACGCTGCGATTCCGACCAGCAGCAAGAGGACGACCCTCATTGCGCCTCAACGGCGGGCAGCGCCGCCAATTGCCGCGCGAGGTCCGCGATGGTCAGGTCCTCTACCTTGTTCTCGCGATACCAGCCAAGCGCCGACGCCGCGGCCTGCGGGCGCTTGGCGGCCAGCGCCGCCTCCAAAAGGATGCGGGCATCCGCAGGCTCGCGCTGCACGCGCCAGTTCGACTCCGCAATCGTCAGCGCATCCTGTGGCTGGTGCAGCAGATGCAATACAAAACGGGCGTGCTCGCGTTCATGCACGACATCGCCGCGCCGCCGGCTGGTCTCGAAGGATTGGGCGAGCTGGACGACATGCGACGCATCGTGCGTGCCGAGCCGGTCCTCGGCCTCGGAAAGGCGCAGCAACAATGGATCAATTCGGGTGCGACCGCTGAGCATCGCTGCGACTTCACGCGGCCGGTCGAGATCGAGCAACAGGTCGGCATAGGCGCCGAGCAGATACGAATCATCTGGCGTGATCGCACGCGCGCGCCTGAAGGCGTCCTCCGCTTCACCGTGACGGCCGAGCCGGGCGGCGATCTCACCCTCGACGGTCAGCGCCCAAAGTCGCTCGGCCTCGGGCGAGGCGGGATCGGAGTCGCTGATCTTAAGGGCCGAGAGCATCGTGGCCGCACGTCCGGTCAGGCTGGTCGCGCCTGCCAAGCACGCAACAGCACTCACCAGCCCGACATGGAACCGCGCCAGGCCGCAATCCTGCTGCGCGAGCGCGTATTCGGCGCGGACCTCGTGCACGACCGCGCGGGTCAGCAGCGCCTGCGCGTTGTTTGGCTGGATGGTCAGCACTTGGCCTAAATCGGCGAGGGCCTCATCGAACCGGTGGTCCGTCTGTCGCAGCAGGCCGCGCAGCAGGAGCACGTCCAGCGGTGGCCTCTCCGCGCCGATCCAGGGCCCGAGCGCCGCCGCGGCGCGGCCGCAGGCGCGCGGGTCGAACAGCTTGCGGCATTGTGCCATCTCTTCGCGCGCGACGCGGATGGCGAGCGTGAGGTCGTACGGGTTGGCCAGAAGCCGGGTGTGCAGCGCGTGTAGGGCCCGGCGCCCCGGATCCTGTGCGTCTGGCAGGCGTTCAATGACTTGCGAATCGTCGGTGGGGGTGAGCGGCTCGGCACGTATCGACGACGCCGCGGAGACCAGCGTCAGCATGGCGGCGACCCAGAATAGCCTGCGCAGGGCGAACCCCGCGCAGGCGGTCAGGAGTGAAAGCCCGATCAGGGTGAGTTGGAAAGCTGATCGGTTGAAGCCGCGGCCTGCGCGGCTTGCGGCGAGCCGGGGATCGGCGTGTTCAGGTACGGGAACGTCTTGCCGTACCTGGTCGAGTCAACATAGGCGCCATCGGTGAAGTCAAGGCCGCCCGACGGGGCATCAGACTTGTTGCCGAACAGGCCGAGCGTGTAGAGACGGCCCATCGCGACCCGCAGTGTAATATCCACCACGTCATCACCGGGACGCCGGCCGTTCGGATAGCCCGCATCGTCGCCGCCGATCACCCCGAGACGGCTCTGCGCCCCGATCGGAGCCGCCGGGATCGACGTGTTCAGGCGCATCTCCTCACCTGCTGCCACCAGATTCGCCGGCGCGTTCAACGTGGGGATGCCGGTCAGGAACACCGCCACGAGGTCCTGGCGCGGGAAGGCAGTCGGCGCCGGGGTGCCGAACAGGGCCTCGATAAGCGCTGGGATCGTGGGATTGGTGACATAGGTCAGGAACTGACCGTCATTGGCCGGCACGCTGGCACCGAACTTGTCCTTGTCAGGCAAGCCAATCACAAGCTCGTTGACCAACGGGTTGCCGAGGCGCGACACCTGCCTCAGCTTGCGCTCGTCATCGCCGCCTTTGACCACCAAGGACGCCGTGGTCCACACGCCGACCACTGGGTCGCTCTCATGGACGACGCAGGCGGTCGGCACTTCGAGTTCGAGGGAGCTGATGTTCTTGCCGCCCAGGGAGTTGGCGGTCGTGTCGGCAAACTCCTCGCCGACTGGGTGAGCGTAGTTGACGAGGTCGAACGTCTCGCCCAGGTTCACCACGAAGCTTTCCTTACGCTGGCCGACAAAGGCGCGGCCCGGCGTTTTGCAGCCCGGGATGTTCACGGAATAGATGAACTGGGCGGCGTAGCCGGGGTAGTCGGGGATGGTCTTGTTGCCGATGTTGTCGACCGGCTTGTCGAACACAGTCCCGCCGTTCGCGGCGTTGGTGATCGGCCTCTCGATCACACGTCCCTCCGCGTAGGTGACGAGTGAGATCGTGTAGGTCTCGACGACGTTCTGCGTTGGCGGAACCGGCGACGTGATCTGGCCCAGCTCCGTCAGCGCTACCGGAACGTCCTTGCCCCCGACGTTCAACGACAAGCCGTTGTTCTTGTTGTTGAAGCGAAACCGGAACGTCATCGCTGGGCGACCGGTGCCCTGGTTATCGACGTTGATGTCGTACACGGCGTTCGGGTCCAACGTGTAGTAGTTCGGACCGCCGTACGGCTCCTGGAACGGTTGGTAGTTGGCGATCATGGTCACGAAATCGGACCGGCCGCGCTCGTAGCTGCGGAACAGGTAGACATCGGTGCTGTCGAGCTTTGGGAGTTGGGTGATCAGCGGCGCCTCGCGATGGCTGGAGGCGAAAGCGACGGGCGTGAGGCCTAGCGTCACGGCCATCATGGCCGCGCTCGCGCGTATGCAGGTCATTAAAATCTCCCCGGTGGATCAAACGTCCGTTTCGCCACAGCTTTCATGGTTGCTTCCCGTACTTTCAAGTGTGCCCTCTGGATGCACTAGCTTCACAAACTTGACTTTTTTGATCATGCATAAACCTCAACCGGTTTCAGGAGCCGGTGGGGGGATAGGCGTGACCCGACCAAGGCATTCAACACGGCACTCGCCCGCGCGACTGCTCTGCGGTAGTGTGCAGCCCTGCCGTTCCCTTCGCTGCTCATTTGCAACGAAGCACGCATTTTGAAACCTGTCAACAATTTTGAGACGGTCCGCAAGGGAATCGCACTTCGAATGTTGTTGACGCGCTAGGGGCTTGCTGCGTGCGGTGCTAATGGATTCTGCCCCCTTTGGGTGCAGATCGCGCAGGCATCTGGGGCAAGCGCAGGGCTGTTCAGCGCTACTGGGTCAGCCATTTTGAGCCCGCTCCGCCACATTTGCGATGCGAAGTGAAGCGGCTGATCGCAAGAGGGATACCCGAGCCGGCCAATGTCTGACCTCTACGGCGGCAACTGGATTGGAGGTTGCCGTGGCTGCGTTTTCGCCGTTGTTGGATGTGCTGGCGGACGTTCCCGATCTGCGCCGGGCACAAGGACAACTCTACAAGCTGCCCCATGTGCTGCTGTTTGCCATCCTGGCCATCGTGACCGGCTGCAATTCGTATCGCGGCGTCGAACGGAGACGTTCGCCGGACATCGTCACCTTCATCGACGTCCACCGCCGCAAGCTGAATGCGGCCTTCGGCCTGAACTGGCGCCGCGCGCCTGCGCACACGGCCGTCCGCTACATCCTCCAAGGGCTCGACCCAGCCGGGGTGGAGGCGGCTTTCCGCAGCCATGCCGCCCTGCTGCAGGTGGCACGTGCCACGCCTGGGCAGGGGAGCATCGCTCTGGATGGCAAGACGCTGCGCGGCAGCTTTGACAAGTTCCGCGACCGCGCAGCCGCACAAGTGCTGAGCGCGTTTGCCACCGACACCGCGCTGGTGCTCGCGCACATCGACGTCGCCGAAAGGTCCAACGAGATCCCGGCGGCGCAGGCCCTTCTGGCCGAACTCGGCCTCGCTCCCGGCGTCATCGTCACGCTTGACGCACTGCACTGTCAAAAAAACGAGCGTGTGCGGGCCGCCCGCCTGTGGCGGTAGAAACGGGTGGCGGTATAGTTGGGCTGAGGGGAGCGGCCGTGAACTGTTTGGTGGATTTGACCCCGTAAAAAAACGTGGCCCATGGGCTGTTGCGGACTTGCGAATGGTGACGCCCTCGGGCGATCCCGGTTAGGAAATTGATCAACCTCCGCAGCCCAGCCCCTCTGCGTTCTTCTCATGCAGGAGGCCCATCCCATGCCCCAAGCAAAGCAATCCCGCAGACGGGAAGACTTGTCGCCGGTTCATCCCGCTGCGGCAGCCATCGACATCGGCGCGACCATGCACGTGGCCGCTGTCGGTCCGGACCGCGACCCGGAGCCGGTGCGGACGTTCCAGACCTTCACCGAGGACCTGCACCGGCTGGCGGACTGGTTCGCCCAGTGCGGGATCAAGTCGGTCGTGATGGAAAGCACCGGGGTCTACTGGATCCCGGCTTACGAGATCCTGGAGCAGCGCGGCTTCTCGGTGATGTTGGTCAACGCCCGGGACGCCAAGCACGTGCCTGGTCGCAAGACCGACGTCAGCGACGCGCAATGGCTGCAGCGCCTGCATGAATACGGCCTGCTGCGCGCCAGCTTCCGGCCTCAGGCCGAGATGGCGGGGCTGCGCGCCTACCTGCGGCAGCGCGAGCGGCTGCTGGACTACGCAGCGGCGCACATCCAGCACATGCAGAAGGCGCTGACCCAGATGAACCTGCAACTGCACCACGTGGTGTCCGACATCACCGGCGCGACGGGGATGCGCATCATCCGGGCGATTGTCGCCGGCGAGCGCGACCCGGCCGTTCTTGCCGCCTCACGCGACGTGCGATGCCATGCCTCGGTCGAGACAGTGCGCCAGGCGCTGATCGGCAACGACCGGGAGGAGCACATCTTCGCTTTGACCCAAGCGCTCGAGCTGTATGACGTCTACCAGGCCAAGGTGGCCGCCTGCGACGAGCAGATCGAGGCGGTTCTGCAGCGGCTGAAGAGCCGCGCCGCTCCGCGGGCGCAGACCCTGCCCGCCGCCCGACAGAAGAGCCGCCAGCCCAACGGCATGGCCTTTGACGGTAACTGGGGCAAATTCCCGGGCAATCAGGCTGGCGTTGCCGCCTGGCGGACGAGGTCTGGAAGCGGCGGAATGTTGACGACGCCCGGCACGTGCAGTCGGTCGCCGAGATAGCGGTAGAACGAGACCTTGAGCTTGCCGCAGGTCTTCATCAGGCCGAGCAGGACGTCGCGCGCGGTGCGTCCTGCGGTGCTCATGGTGCCGCCGGAGATCTTGCGCTTGGTCACGCAGGCACGGATGTCGTTCTCCGATCCGTTGGTGTGCAGCGGGATCTCGGGGTGCTGCAGCACGCGCAGCAGCTCGTGCTTGCGCCGGTGCAGCCTGGCCAGCAGCCGGTCGAGGGTTGCGTAGCCGGTCCGTCGCCTGAAGATGCGGTCGAAGCGCGCCCGCAGCGCCGCGCCGCGCCGGGGACAGGGATCGCGCGTCCAGGCCTTGAGGTCAGGGGCTACGCATGAAATTTTGTGTCGGTTTGGCACGGGGTTCGTCGGCTATCCAGCCAGGAGCTTGAGCATGTAGGCGTCGTTCCAGGCCGCCTTTTTACGCCGGGCACGCACGCTGGCTTTGGT
>JAABUQ010006796.1_pt1 | contig 17048 bp, 20 predicted proteins | sample 5560001 | NCBI WGS metagenome assembly JAABUQ01 (sample SAMN10711888, study PRJNA513371) | rock metagenome | isolation source: Antarctica rocks | place: Antarctica: Victoria Land, Finger Mt nord | collected 2015-12-18
AGCGACACTGAGGCAGGATGCCGCAAGTGCCAGGAACGAGCGGGAGGGGTTCTTTCCCCTTGCCAACCCGCCCCCCGCCCCGGTATAATCAAAGCGCAACAATTTGACGGTTACGATAGGCGAGCAAGCGGACACTGCCGGGCCACGGCGGGGAAAATTATGGGGATCAGGGCGCATGAGAGAAAAAACCGAAATCAAGCTGTTTGCGGGGACCGGCAACCCGAAGCTGGGGCAGGAAATCGCCGACTGGCTCCATACACCGCTCGGCGACGTGCGGATTAGCCGCTTCTCAGACGGCGAAACGTATGTGCAGTATGAGGAAAGCGTCCGGGGCGCGGATGCGTTCATCATTCAGCCGACCTGCCCGCCCGTGGACACGAATTTGGTGGAGCTGCTCATCTTGATTGACGCCATGCGCCGGGCGAGCGCCGACCGAATCACGGCGGTGCTGCCGTACTTCGGCTACGCCCGGCAGGAGAAAAAAGACCGGCCCCGCGAGGCGATTACGGCCAAGCTGATTGCGGATGTCCTGACGGCGGCGGGCGCGGACCGGATTATCACGATGGACCTGCACGCCGACGCCATTCAAGGCTTCTTTAATATCCCGCTGGATCATCTCACGGCGCGGGGGATGTTCGCCGACTATTTCCAGCACAAGCATTTGGAAAACGTCGTGATTGTCTCCCCCGACGAAGGCCGGGTCAAGCAGGCCCGGAAGCTGGTACGCCAGCTCAACGCGCCCCTCGCGGTCGGCTACAAATTCCATGAAGACCACGGCCACACGGAGATTACCGATCTCGCGGGCGATGTCCGGGGCAAAACGCCGATCATCTTAGAAGACATGATCACCACCGGCGGCTCGATTATTGAATGTGTCAACACGCTAGTAGACCACGGCTGCAACCCCGAGATCTATGTCGCCGCCACCCACGGAGTTTTAACTTTGAACGCCGTGGACCGTTTGAACGACCACCCTGCGATTGCCGAAGTCGTCATCACCGACAGCGTCCCGCTTTCTGCTGATAAAGAGCGCCCCAAAATCACCCAGCTTTCCGTCGCGTCCCTGTTCGGCGAGGCCATCCACCGCGTCAACCAGGACATGAGCGTCTCCAGCCTGTTTGACTAGAAAGAGCAAAATTATGACAACGATTACTTTGGAACTGACAGATGAACAGACCAAACTGCTTACCGAAGAAGCAAAGCGATTAAGCCTGCCGATGCAGGAAGTCGCTGCTCGTCGCCTGTTTGCCGGCTGGCAGTCTACGAGTGATGAAAGCAGCAACATGGAGTTTGAGGAAGCAATGGAATATGTTTTCCAGAAGAACTCCGAACTTTATCGGCGGCTGGCATGACACGTTACATAACATTGGAGCAAGTGTACCGCCTTCAGGAACGCGCATTGGCGGACAAGGGCGGTATGCCCGGAGTGCGTGATGCAGGTGCGATTGAGTCTGCCGTCGCACAGCCTCAGATGACGTTCGGCGGCGAGGACTTGTACCCGACGCTGGCTGAAAAAGCCGCCGCGCTCGGCTTTTCGCTCATCAAGAACCATGCGTTTGCAGACGCTAACAAGCGTGTCGGTCACGCGGCAATGGAAACCTTTTTGCTGCTCAATGGGCATGAGTTCGCGGCGGACGTAGATGAGCAGGAGCGCGTTGTCTTCGCGGTCGCAGGCAGTAAAATGGAGCGTGAAGAGTTCACGGAGTGGGTCAAGCAGCACGTTATCAAAAGGACGAACCATGACAACTCTGCCAATGGCTTCACCAGAGAGTGACAATTCTCGGAGGTATGTGCCGCGTCAGCGCAATCCACTGAACGCGCCCGGCCCGTTCTACACAGAAGCGAATAGCTGTATTGTTTGTTGCCTGCCGGAAGCGGAAGCGCCGGACTTGCTGGGATTTGAGGACGACTTAGATAACCCTAAGTTCGGCTGCTTTTTCAAGAAACAACCAGAGACGCCGGAAGAACTGGACCGTGCGTTTTCAGCCATGCGGGTCAACTGCATTGACACGTTGCGTTACGGCGGCAAAGATGCTGTGATACTGCGACGCCTTCAAGAACTCGGCATGGCGGATCAATGTGATTATCCTCTGCCTTAACCGCGCCTGACACAAAAGGGCTATTTATGATTATCTGTTTGGAAGGTCCAAGCGCAGTGGGCAAAACGACAACGTGCTCGGCGCTTGCCGCACAGAACAATGCGTTTGTTGTTCCAGAGGTGAACGCGCTTTTTGAGCGTCCGGCACAGGCACCGCCGGACTGGTGTTTGGAACGCCAAGTGGAACGCTGGGCGATTGCCCAGAAGCATTCCGCGAACGGTAAGCTTGTCGTTCTCGACGGCGATGTGTTTCAGCCGCTTTGGTATAACTGGGCGTTCGGCTTCGCAGAGTATCAGCCTCTGGATGCTCTCTCCGAGTTTTATCGGCCGCGCATCGAAGCAGGGAAAATTGGTTTCCCTGACCATTACGTTCATTTGTTCATTGACAAGAATGAACTCAGACGCCGAAAAGAAGCCGATCAAACCCGGACCCGGCGCGGCTTTGACTCCAATCTGCGTCTGCTGCAAACTCAGCCGCTCCACTTCGAGATGCTGTCCGGCCTCATGCCCGGCAGGGTTCACAGCACCGAAGCAAAAAGTGTCGAAACGAACCTGCGGTATATTTTAAAGTGTTCAGCGATGGCTGCGCTTGCTGCTACGACATCTTTGGAGGTGTTCGATAACAGTATCGAATGGCTGCAAACCAACAAAGCATGAGTGACCCTTGCGTGATCTGTGACCTAACAGCAGGGGACATCCCGCGCTGGGTGGTCCATGAGACTGACAGCGTAGTCTGCTTCCTGCCGCTGGAACTGGATGCTTACGGGCATACGGTGATAGCGCCAAAGAGTCACTTTGCGGACCTATATGACATTCCTGAAGAACTCCTGCGCGAGCTGACTGGAACGGCGAAGCGTTTGGCGGAACATTACAAGCAGGCGCTGAACGCGACCGGGATCAACCTGCTTCATGCCAGCGGCGTTGACGCTGGGCAGTCGGTGCCACATTTTCACTTGCATCTGCTGCCTCGATTCGCTGGGGACGGGCTGAACGCTTGGCCTGAACTGCCTGCGGTGCCGGTAGACAAAGACAAATTGCTGGCCCGCTTACACTTGTGACACAAGATGTGACATAGCGTGTGACACCGTGACACAAGACGCGCGACAAGGAATTTGACAATGCCGCTGTACGATTTTCATACCCATTCGTTCTTCTCCGATGGGGCGCTCCTGCCGATGGAGCTAATCCGCCGCGCCCATGTCAACGGCTATTCGGCGATGGCGATTACCGATCATGCGTCGGCGTCGAACATTGAAGAGCTTGTCGAGAAAGTGGCCCGCGACTGCGATTTGGCCTGGGAAGAATGGGGCTTCCGGGTGCTGCCCGGCATCGAGCTGACCCACTGCCCGCCGGCTGCGATCGCGCGGCTGGCGGCGCGGGCAAAGCTTGCCGGGGCAAAGATTGTCGTCATTCATGGCGAGACATTGGTGGAACCCGTGCCGCCGGGAACCAACCGGGCCAGCGTCGAGTGTCCTGACGTAGACATTCTCGGCCACCCTGGCCTCTTGACTGAGGCCGAAGCGTCGCTTGCCGCCGCGAACGGCGTCTTTCTGGAAATCACATCGCGCCGGGGCCATTGTTTGGGAAACGGCAATACCGTTGTCCTGGGCCGGGCGGCGGGCGCGAAGTTTCTGGTCAACTCCGACACGCACGCGCCGGGCGACCTGCACACCGAAGCGTTCGCCCGAACTATCGCCCTCGGTGCCGGGCTGACGGCAACCGAGACCGACACGGCCCTATACGAGAATCCGGAAGCTTTGCTGGCACGGGCGGGGGTGACGGAGTAAGAGGCGCAGAACAAGATGCCACGGAATGAATTCCGAGGCTACGAGAAACAGTGTCGAAGCGACACAAGAGCTGACGGCGTTTGGCTGTAATAGACCATGACTGAGAACTTGCTGGAAATTGAGGGGCTGGAAACGGCATTTGGACGCGAGGGGCGTGGGCCGGTCGCACGGGCGGTGCGCGGGGTGTCGTTTGGGGTCCGCAAAGGCGAGACGCTGGGGATTGTCGGGGAGTCGGGGTCGGGCAAAAGCGTGACGGCCTTGTCTATCCTGCGGCTGATTGCGTCGCCGGGCCGGATCACCGGCGGGCGGATTTTGTTTGACGGCGAAGACTTACTGACCCTGCCGGAGCGTCAAATGCGGGCGGTGCGCGGGGCGAAGATCGCGATGGTCTTTCAGGACCCGATGACCGCGCTGAACCCGACTTTGACCGTCGGGGACCAGATTGCTGAGACAATTCTAGCTCATCAGAAGGTGTCGCCGCGTGAGGCGCGGGCGCTCGCTTTAGACTGGCTGACACGGGTGCGCGTGTCTCTGCCGGAGCGCCGGATGCGCCAGTATCCGCATGAGCTGTCCGGGGGGATGCGCCAGCGCGTGATGATCGCGATTGCGTTCTCCTGCCGCCCGGCGCTGCTTCTCGCCGACGAGCCGACAACCGCGCTTGACGTGACCGTGCAGGCCCAGATTTTGGACTTGATGGACGAGCTGAAAGCCGAGCTTGGCACGGCGATTGTCCTCATTACGCACGACCTCGGCGTTGTCCGGGAGCGGTGCGACGATGTCGCCGTAATGTACGCGGGGCAGATTGTGGAGTATGCGTCGTCCGCCGATCTGTTTTCCGACCCGAAGCACCCGTATACCCAGTCGCTGCTGGCGTCGCTGCCCGACTGGCGGCGGGCGTCCACGGGTCAGCCCCTGCCGTCGCTGCCCGGTCAGCCGCCGCCTTTGACCGCCATCCCGCCTGGCTGCCCGTTCGCCCCGCGCTGCCCGAAGCGCTTTGCCCCCTGTCCGAGTGTTGTCCCCGCGAATACGCGCTTGGAAAACGGCCGCACCGTTCGCTGCCTGCTGTATGAAGAAGTCGGTGAAGACCGCGACGACAAGCCGGCTTAGAGACTGTCTAAAGACTCCCCCAGCCCCTAATAATGGGGGAACCAGATTGAACACGAACGCTGTCCGTTCCGTATTGCTCCCCCATTATTGGGGGCTGGGGGGAGTTTGACAGGATTTCTATGCCGCGTTCCCGGCCTGCTCTCAGAGAATTGGAGACTTAAAGGAAGCCAGCGAGAGAAAGTAAGCTGTAACACGCAATCTTGAGCACCTTAATCTTTCTTAGGCTACTTATTCTTGACAATTTTTGGCAACTCGTGTTATAATCGGGGCAAGGGAAATCGGCCCCGGCTTGTCTGAAAGCACTTCCGCAGACAATCTCTTTAGACACCCTCTTTCGAGGAGGCAAGAAGGCACGACCATGTTAAACGGGAAAGTCAAATGGTTCAGCGACCCCAAAGGCTACGGCTTTATCGAGGTTGCCGGACGCAAAGATCTGTTCGTTCATTTCTCCGCGATCCAAAAAGAAGGCTACAAGAGCCTGGCGGAAGGCGAAGACGTCATGTTCGAGATTGAAGAAGGCGACAAAGGCCCGCAGGCCGCCCAGGTCGTTCCCCATGCCCCGGCCCTTGCAAGAGCCGACGAGCCGGTTCCGGCCTAAGCAATTTTAGTTAACGCTTTTAATGACGCCCCGGCCTATGCCGGGGCGTTTCTTGTTTGGGGGCGTTCTTTGTTTAAGCGCAGGCCGCTTTCGGTAAGTATTTCTTATGCCCGCTTCCCCCAACACGAAAAAGCCGACGCCGCGCACTTTTGTTATCAACCCGGAGGCCGACCGGCGGCTGGGCCGAATTGCGCTGTCGTTCGGCGTGGTTGTCTTCGCCCTGCTGGTGCTGACGACCTTCGCCGTGCCGTATGCCGATACCAAATACCACCTGCCGGTGGTGCCGAAGGCGATCCTCAACGGCCTCAGCCTGCTCGTGGTGCTGGTGCCGTTCTACTTCGGCATCTACAAGCTGTTCCAAGCCCGGCTTGAGATCGGGCGCGAGCGGGTGCAGGCGCGGGTCTGGACCGAAGCCGTCGCCGCTTTGGAGCCGTTTTCGGCCCCCACCCAGCGGTTTTTAGATGCGTCCGGCGAGGCGCACTACCTGCTGGGACAGGCGTATGCCGGGGCAGGCGACAAAGTCCGGGCCGAAAAGGTGCGGGCGTTTGTGCGCCGCAAAACCGGCAGCCCGTGGGCCGAAAAGCTTCAGCCGGGCAGAGGGCCGGGCCTCTCGCGCTCAGGCACTAAAGCGTCGGCAAACGCGAAAGCCTACGACGCGCCGCCGGGCGAAGGGCAGGAAAAACGGCCTTCGCCGCCGAAGACTAAGCCGCGCCGCCGTTTTTGACACCGGATTTTAATCCCACGCGCCTCTTCATGGAACAACACCTATGGATATTACCGAACGCTACACGACGCAGGACGGACGGCAATTCTTGATCCGCTTGTCCTACAACGAACGCATAAAAGATGCCGACCCGAACACGGCATTTATCCGCAGCCTGGATGTCACCGACCGCGAGACCAACGCGCCAGTGAGGGTGCCGGCGAATGCGTCCAAGTTCTCGACTTATGAGAACTTCACGGACTTCGGCGGCTACACGGCGATCAACTACTTCGGCTCGCGCGAAACCGCGATTGAAGGACTGCGAACAAAAATTTTGACGCGCGTGGAAGATTTTTTAGAAAGAATGGACGCTTAATGTCCGATACTGTAGTTGTGAACGAAAAAGGGCCGTCGTTGCAGGCGCAGACGATGGAACTGGGGAAGACGCTGAAAGCGATCTCCGACCGAGACCCGTCGGGGACCCCGACTCCACAGGCCGCCGCCGTTTTTGCCGGCTGGCTCGCCGCTGCGGGGCCGACTTCCCGCGAGCCGACCTATCTCGCCGATGTCGCGGACAATTACGACGTGTTCCTGAACACAAACAAAGACTTGTTTGAGCTGTTCGACATTCTGGACAACTACATTGAAGTGGAAGACGATGACGTGCCGCCGGAGCCGCGTACCTACATCGGCCTGCCGATGAGTTCGTAGGAACCCCTCCCACCTTGCTTCGCAGGGTCCCTCCCCTGTTAGGGAAGGGCAAGAGGTCCAGGGAAGGATAGGCGAGACAAATATTCCTGCTCCGTTTCTTCTCCAAAGCCCTTCCCTAACAGGGGAGGGACCCTGCGAAGCAAGGTGGGAGGGGTTCTTCCCGGAAAGACAGCCGCCGTGGTTCCCGTGTTCGAGCAGAAAAAAGTGGTTTCGCTGTTTGTCGTGCTGGCCTACTTTGGGCTAGCGCTGCTCGGCCTCTTTCTGTGCTACGCCCTGCGCGACTTGTTCCCGCCGTTTCTCGTCGCCGCCATGATTGCGCTGACCCTGACGCCCGAAGTGGACCGGCTGGAGCGGCAGGGGATATTTGGGCGGCGCTTCCCGCGCGGCCTTGCCATCGGGGTCATTTACGCGCTGTTCCTCGGCATCTGCGTTTTAATTGTCAAGGGCCTGACGCTGGTGAGCGGCCAGATGACCGACCTCCTCAACCGGTATGTCCCGAAGCAGCTTTACGGGTCGCCGCACGATGTCGCGCTGTTTGCCGCCGGCTGGATGCAGGCGCACGCTGTTCCCACTGCCGTCCGTCCGCCGCTCATTAACCAGGCGCGTCATGTGCCGGAGCTGCTCGGAAACGGCCTGACATGGTTTGGGGACAACCTGCCGGGGCTGGCTGGCAACCTCGTCTGGGTCGTCATTGTCCCAATCATTACGTTCTTTATTCTGCTGGACTTCAACAAGATTCTCGGCAAATCGCTGCTGCTGGTCCCGAAAGGCAAGCGGGAGGGGATACTCGCGACCGTGACCGATATTATTGCGGTCTTCGGCAGCTATGTCCGGGGCGTCCTGACTGTGATGGCGCTGGATATTTGCGTTATCTTCGCCGTTTTGTGGTTTGCGGGCCTGCGGGATTACGCGCTGACACTGGCGATTACGGCGGGCCTGCTGTATACCATTCCCTACTTCGGGGCGTTAGTGTCTACGATCTTGATTGGGCTGGTGGCGCTGGCGACCCACGGCCTGACCGTGGCAATTATCGTCGTCTTGGTGATGATCTTCATTCATCAAGTCGTCTTTGACAACATTCTGGCCCCGCGCATCATCGGCGGCAGCGTCAACCTCCACCCACTTTTAACGCTGATTGCGCTGATGGCCGGCGGAACCCTGTTTGGAATCGGCGGAACTTTGCTTGCCGTGCCGATTGCCGCCGCCATTCAGGTGATCTTAATTCGCCTGTTCCCGCAGTTCAAGACCGATGTGGTCGCGGTCCGCCGGGCGGCAAACGTGGTTCAGAAAACGATTGCCAAAGACACGGAAAGCGCCGCGCCGCCAGTCCGCAAAGACGACGCCGCTCCCGCGCTTCAGCGGGAACAGGAGGTGGCCCGCGCCGACGCTAAAGAAGCCCAGGTACTGCCGTAAGGTTGAAGCCCCCACCCCCGGCCCCTCCCTTCACCCCGCTACGGAGGCTTGGCGACTAGGGGCCGCGACGGGAGAGGGGAGTAAGATAAATACGGGGAAGTGAGACATTCTTCTCTGGCTTCCTTCTTCTCTGGCTTCCTTCTTCTCTGGCTCCCCTCTCCCGTCGCGGGGGAGGGGGGCCTTAAAATTGCCTACTCCGCTCCAACCCCCCAAGCGCCCATCAGCGTCTCTCCCGGAACCAGCGTCACTAAGCCCCACTCGGCATGGTTGAACGCATCGGCCCCGCAGGTCATCGGCTCAATCGCGAGCGACTTGCGCCGGTGGTCGTCGGGCAACGGATCGCCGGAATACAGCACAACGTAGTCAAACGCCGCGTCCATCCAGACCGTGACTGACTTTTGCGCCGCGCTGTCCGACAGCCGAATACGCAGAAGCCCGTCGGCATCGCGGGCCGGGTGCAGGTAACAGATGTTTAGAACAGTCCCGCCGACCGGGCGCGGCTGCCGGAAGTCGAAATCCGTGCCGTCCACCGGCAGGACAGCCCCCGTCGGGAGCAGGTTCTCGAACTCCAAATAGCTCGCGAATGGCACATGCAGCGTGTCCGTGTTGATGAGCGACGAGCCGGCGGTGAAGTAGGGGTGAAAGCCTGCCGCGACCGGCGCGGGCTTGTCGCCGGTGTTTTCGATCTCAAATGCCGTTGTTAGGCCCGTCCCGGACAGCGCATAGGTCACCGAAACCGACAGATCGAATGGGTAGCCGGGATGCGCGTCCGCCGTCAGCGCCGTGGTGAATGTCACGGCGTCTGGGGACTGCGCTGAAACATCCCACAGCACTTGACGCAGGAAGCCGTGAATGGCGCTCGGCGTTTCCTTGTCGTTGAGGTCCATCTGGTAGGGTGTTCCTGCGAACGTGTACTTGCCGCCCGCGACCCGGCCGGGGAAGGGGATTAGCACATCGCCCTGCCCGCCGACTTTCCCTGCCGCGCCGGTGTAGGGCGTGATGACGGGGACGCCGGCATGGGACAAGCCGCGCAGGGACGCGCCGTAGGAGGCGACGGTAAGCTGCCAGCCGCCGTGGGTCAGGGTGATTTCGGTATCGGGTGTGTTTTGCATGAAACCACTTTACCCGAAAAGAGACCTACCTCCTTGCTTCGCAGGGTCCTTCCTAAAGGAAGGATTAGGAACAGCCATTTCAGCCCTCTGCCTCTTCTCCGCATCCTTCCTTTAGGAAGGACCCTGCGAAGCAAGGAGGTAGGTCTCTTAACCTTTGACACAAAGCCCTGAATCCAGTATAATGATGTCAGCGCCCCTGCCGAGGCAGGAGGACGCACCATTTTACACGGAGTATTACTTAAATCATGCCCAGGACACGACGCACCCCGGCGTCCGATCTGCCCGCCGAAGATGCGGCAGTCGAGACCCCGCCGGTTCCTTCCGACTCGGTTTCTCCCGACTCGCTTTCTCCCGACTCGCTTTCTCCCGACTCGCTTTCTTCCGACTCGCTTTCTTCCGACTCGCTTTCCGACTCTCCCGCCGCCGAAACGCCTGCTGCCGCTGCGAAAACGCCCCGGCGACGCGCCCCGCGCGTTCCGAAGCCCGACGCCCCGGCGGCCGAGTCTGCGCCGGTCGGCGAGTCTCCGAAACCCGCCCCGCGCCGCCGGAACAGCCGCACCGCGTCGCCGGAGACAGCGGCTGTCCCTGCTGCCGAAACACCCACCGCAGAAACGCCGGCCCCACGCCGGCGGGGACGCCGCACGGCGACTTCTGAGCCGGCTCCCGTTGTCTTGGACGCTGCCGCTACGGAAGAAGCATTCGATGCCGCGCCGGCTGCCGAACCAGCGGCAGTTCCCACGCCGACACGCCGCCGTGGCCGCGCCCGGCAAGTCTCGGAGCCTGCCGTCGCGCCGGTCACTAAAGCTGTGACTGAGCTGGAGCCGGATAGTGTGGTCGAGCTGGACGCTGCCGAAGCGTTCGACGTTGAAGCGCCGGTTGCGGTCGAAGCGCCGGTCCCTGAGTCGGCGTCTTCCAGGCGTCGGCGCGGACGGCGGCGCGGGCCTGCCCTACCCGATGTCGAAGCGCCGGTGGCCGAACCGGAGGCCGGAGAAGCCGAGGCGGACGAAGAGGTGAGCGCCGAGGCCGAAGACGCCGAGACGCCGGAAGCCGGCACCGAGAAGCTGAGCAAGCGGGTGCGGCGCGGACGCCGCCGCCGGGGCGGCCTGGAAGAAGTCACGACCGAGATGCTGGAAGCGGCCGGTTCAGCCCTGCTGCTGCCGGAAGAAGTCGCCGAAATTGAAGCCCCTGAAGAGGATGACGATGCGCTTGTTGTCTACCCGCCGCCTGCCGCGCCGACTTATACCGCCCCGCTGCTTGTCACCCGTGCTTTGCCGCCCGCCGATGAGGCCGCCGGGCCGCGTGTGACCGCGACGCTGACCACGCCCTCGCGCGGGCTGCCCAAAATCCGGGTCAACGGCACCGATCACGCCCCGTACTTCTTTTTTGTCAACACCGAGACCGCGCGGGACGGCGAAACAGTGGACGCCGAGCTGCGGGATGCCGCCGCGAACGGCATTCACCTGTTTTCCGGGGTCATGTACCTGCCGCTGCGAAACGCTTACGGCGACCGGTCGTTCGGCGCGATTGACGCGCTTGTTTCACAGGTGCTGGCCGCCGACCCCGACGGCTACTTGCTGCCGCGCTTGCAGTTCGTGCCGACCAACTACTGGGCGCGGACCCACCCGGAGCAGCTTGCGAAGTACTCAAACGGCTTTGAAGGCGACGCTTCGCTGGCGTCCACCGAGTTCTGGGCGGACTGCGTGGACGCGCTTGACGCGCTGATCGCCCATTTCAGCGACCCCGCGACGCCGGGCGGGGACCGGGTCATCGGGTTCCATCTGGACCGGGGCGAGTGGTTCTACGATGCGACTTCGGGCTACGATTTGTCTCAGCCTAATCAAACCGCCTTTCAGAACTGGCTCCATGCCAAGTACCAGAACCTGTACGCGCTTCGGGCCGCGTGGCATGATGCGGCTGTCATGTTTGAGGACGCCCAAATTCCGGCCTGGCCGGGCGTTGCGGCTGTTCTGAAGAAGACCGATACCGCCCTGTACTCGACCCGGCGCGAAGGCCGCTGGCCGGATTACGCCCAGTTCGCCTCGGACATCGTCGCCGAGATTATCAGCGGTCTGGCCGAGGCGATCAAGACGCTCTCGCAAAACCGCCTGCTGGTCGCGGCGTCCTACGGCTACACGCTGGAGTTCGCAGCCCGGAACGACTCCGGGCATCTCGCGCTCGGCAAGCTCTTGTCATCGCCGCATTTAGATATTGTCGCCGGGCCGAACTCCTACGCGGGCCGGGGTGTCGGCAGCCCGTCGGCGTTTGGAGCGCCGCTTGACTCCGTCGCCCTGCGCGGCAAGCTGTGGCTGGTGGAAGACGACACGAAGACGTTTTTGGCGGACGCCGAGACCGACGACACCTACAACCCGAAAATCGCCTCCGGGGCGGACACGCAGGCCATCCATCAGCGCCACTTCGGCGCAGCGCTCGCTCACCGGGCGGGCGTCACCTGGATGGACTTGTGGGGTCAGGGCTGGCTGCAAAGCCAGGACATCTGGCGCGAGCTGGGCGCTTTGGCCCGCGAGTCGGCCCGCTGGGAACAGCTTGTTCCTAGTCCGCCGCCGGTGCCCGATGTCGCCGTGTTCGTAGACGAAGCTTCTTTGGCCTATTTGAAGACCGACTCAAACGGCCTCGGCGCAAGCCTCGTCAGCCGCACCCGCGATCTGCTGCTGAAAGCCGGCGGTTCGGTCGGCTTCTATTTGCAGAGCGATGTGCTGCTGCCCAACTTCCCTGACGCCAAGCTATACCTGTTCCTGAACGCCCTGCGCCTGACCACCGAAGAGCGCTCTGCCATTCGGGAAAAGCTGCAAAAGCCGGGCAAGACCCTGGCCTGGCTGTACGCGCCGGGCGTATTCGACGAGAACGGCCCGTCGTCGGAAGAAGCCGGGGAAGTGGTCGGCATGGCGCTCCGGCAGCAGCCGTGGAACTCGCGCGGCGGCAGCGCCGCCACTGAGATCAAGCACCCGATCACCGACAAGATACGCGGCGTCAAAAAGCTTGGCACTGACGAGATTCTTAACCCGCTGTTTGCCGTCACCGACCCGCAGGCCATCGTGATCGCCGAGTACGCCGCCACCGGCGCGGCGTCGCTTGCCGTCCGCGAGCATAAGGCGGGCTGGAAATCGGTCTTCTTCGGCGACCCTGCCCTGACCATCGAGCTTTTGCGCGGCCTGTACGCCTACGCGGGCATCCCCATCTACGACGCCCAGGACGACAGCGTCTACGCCGGGGCCGACGGCTCTCTCACAATCCACGGCTCGTTCACCGGCCAGCGGACGATCAATCTGCCCCGCAAAGCGTCGGTCTACGACGTGTTCGACGGCAAAATAATTGCCACCAACGCTCGCTCGTTTCGGACGTTTGTCCGCGCCCGCACCACGCGCCTGTACCTGTGGGGCGAAGGGCAGGCCCTCGCCCGCGCCACAGGACTGGACCTGCCCGCCCCCACCGCCGAAGCCGAGGCCGCGCCGTCCGCGCCGCCGACCGTCTCGACACCCCCGCCGCTGACCCCGCGCGAGCCGCGCCCGGAACCCGCGTTCATTCCCGGCTTAGAGCCGGAACTTGTCATTGAGACCGTCACGGCTTTGGAGATGCTGGAAGTCACGATCACCGAGACGACCCTGCCTGCCGACTTCGAGATCGACACCGACGCCGCCCTAGCAGACGGCGAAGACCCCGGCGACCCCGAAGCTCCGTCCCGCCGCTCCCGCTGGCAGCGCCGCCGCGCTGCCACCCGCGCCCGCCGGGACGCCGAGCGTGCCGCCAAGCTCACGGAAGCTCCGACGGACGGCACCCCGCCCGCCCCGCCGGTGGACATCGCGACCCTCATGCCCGGCCTGCCCCCGCGCCGGACGCCCCCGCCGCCGTCGGTCCCCTCTGCCCCCGCCCGCGTTGCCGACATCCTCGCCGCCGACATCGCCGACGACGAAGCCTTCGGTCTCGCAGACGCCGGCATCTCCGACATTGCCGCCCTCGGCTTCACCGACGCCGCCCTCACCGACATGGCCGACGACTACAGAGCCGCCGAACAGGAGCAGGAAGACGAGGAGTAAACAGCAGCCAGCCAAAGCCACAGAATAATTTTCTGTGGCTTTCGTTCACTGGGAAGAATTATGGAACTTTGCTATCTTATCCGCTCTGTAGACCGCAATGACGATCTCGCCTTCCATGTCAAAGACTGGGCCGCAGCATTCCGGCCTTCATCCGTTGTAGCAGAAGTCATTCCCGGTTGGGGCAATTTGCGATTACGAATTCTTGGTGGTGAAGTTTCTCTCGCTGATGAAATGCCTGGCGTTCAGGTCTGCTTCGAGGCAGGGGGTATCCGCAGAGCAGGCGGAGCGTATCGTTCAGGAAATGTGCGACAACGCATCTCGCATCACTCAGGTGCCGTCAGAAGTTATCGAAGCCTGATCTGGAACGATGCCATAAATGGCATAGCTATTCAGCGAAGACGCTGAGAAGTACCGCTTCGCGGCACTAGGATAATGGTATCTAAGTCTCACGAAGTGGGGGTTTTCGGCGTCTGCGCTGAATAGCTATGCCATTCATGGCATGGTTCTAGCTGCGACGCACAATAGTGTGAAAGTTCCGCAACGCTAAAGAGGATAAGAGAATATGCTACAATCACAGTACGGTGACGATCAACATTGACGACATTCAGCGTGATTTCGTGGAGTGTCTGCACCGCGTCCGCGCCGGGGAAACGCTGCTTGTGTTGGAAGCCGATCAGCCGGTGGCCGAAATTAAGCCGTTCCGTGCGTTTGAGCTGGAGTTTGCGGTCGGGATCGGCGAGCCGCGCCCCTTTGGGCTGTGTGCCGGGGAGTTCGTCGTACCGGACGATTTTGACGCCCCCCTGCCGGAAGACATTCTCAGAGATTTTGAGTGTACTATGGAGACAAGATGAGCCTAAAATTCCATGTGACGCTGGATCGGGACGAAGATGGGGTTTGGGTGGTGGAATGTCCTGCCGTTCCTGGCTGCGTCAGTCAAGGCAAGACGCGGGAAGAGGCATACGAAAACATCGAAGACGCCATTCGGCTGTGTTTGGAGGTTCGGGCCGAGCGCGGCCTTCCGCTGACACGCGAAACCCGAATAGTTGAGGTTGTCGCGTGATGCCTGTCACGCCGCTGCTGAACGCCAGTGAAGTTGTGAAAGTGTTTGAGAGTTTCGGCTGGCGGGTCTCCCGGCAGAACGGCAGCCATATTGTCATGGTCAAAGAAGGCAACCCGGCGACGCTGTCTGTTCCCAATCATAAGCCGGTCGCACGAGGGACACTGCGAAGTCTTATTCGTGATGCAGGCTTGACGGTGAGCGAGTTTACCTCGGCGATGTAACTTCGCGTTACGGGATGCGCTATGTCTGACAAACCTATGGTCGATGATATGCTGCCAGAGTATGACATTGATTACAGCAAGGCGCGGACTAACCGCTTTGCCGCCTGTTCGAACCCGACGCGACTGGCTCAAGAGTGCGCGAATCTTGATGCCTGCGAAGAGCAGGCATTGGCAGAGGAAGGGCTGACGGCAGCGGGTTTGTCCGAGCTGTCTCAGCGGCGCTTTCCGGCAGCTTCACATTCCGGCAAGGGACGCGCCGTGACGGTGGAAGTGGCGATTGAAAAAGACATTCTGGCCTGGTTTCAGGCACAGGGGCAGGATTATCCGCAGCGGATGCGGGCGGCAATGCGCCTCTATGCCGAAGCACACCGGGCCTCAGTACAATAATGCCACCCATGCCGAAAAGATTTCTTTGCGTTCTTTGTGAACTCTTTGGTATAATCACTCGTCAGGAACACGGGCGGGGAGGCTTCAGTCGTGACACACTCAATGACGGACACGCGAAATCTGGCGCATCTTTTGCGGCGGGCGGGCTTCGGCGCACGGCCGGCGGAATGGACGGCGTACTCGAAACTGGGTCTCAGCGGGACGACGCAGCAGTTTTTGCACCCGGAAACGGTCGCGGACCCGTTTCCGGCGCTTCTTGCCGATATTCAGGGCGATTATGTGGATTTCGACAGCCTGGACAGCATCAAGAAGTGGTGGCTGTACCGGATGTCCCACACGCCCCGGCCCTTAGAAGAGAAGATGACCCTGTTCTGGCACGGGCACTTCGCGACCGCGAACTATAAAGTGGACCATCCGCGCCGGATGTGGACGCAGAATGAGACGCTTCGCGCTCATGCGCTGGGAAACTTTCGGACGCTTTTGTCGGCGGTCTCGCGCGACCCCGCGATGCTGGTCTGGCTCGACGGCGTGGACAACCGCCGTGGCAAGCCGAACGAGAATTACGGGCGCGAGCTGCTGGAGCTGTTCACGCTGGGGGTCGGCGGCGGCTACACCGAAAGCGATGTCAAGGAAGCGGCGCGGGCGTTTACCGGCTGGCAGTTCGACCGGGACGCCAACACGTTTAAGTTCAGCCCGGACCAGCATGACGACGGGATGAAGACGTTTCTCGGCCAAACCGGCGCGTTCAACGGCGACGACATTCTTGACATCGTTGTCAAGCACCCGTCTACGGCGCACTTTATCTGCACGAAGCTGTTCAAATTCTACGTCCATGAAACCCCGTTGCCGTCGGACATCAAGCCGCTGACGGCAGCCTACTTTAACAGCGGCTACGAGATCCGCGCGGTCCTGACGGCGCTCTTCACGTCCCCGGCGTTCTATTCCGACGCCGCGCTGCACTCCAAGATCAAAAGCCCGATTGAGTATATCGTGACGGCCTTGCGGACGCTGGACGCGCCGTTTTCGGCGACCAACAACAACTTGCTGGGGTCGGGGCGGACAATGGGGCAGGAGCTGTTCAACCCGCCGAATGTCAAAGGCTGGAACGGCGGCAAGCTCTGGATGAACACGATGACGCTCATCACGCGGGCGAATTTCGCCAATAGCCTCACGAACATTATGAGCCAGCGCGGGCTGCTTTCGCCGCGCCTGCACCGGGGCATTGCGGCTTACGGAACCGCGCCGAACGGCCTGCAAACGCCGGAGCAGATGGCGGATGCGGTCTGGGGCTTGCTGCTGCCCGGCCATGCGCCGAGCGCGGCAACCCGTTCGGCCTTAGCCGGCTATGTGTCCGACGGCGGCGGCAGCTCGGTCAATTTCGATGCTAAAGCGCCGGGGCTGACCGCGCTGATTTTGTCCGCGCCGGAGTATCAACTGGCGTGAGATGAGATTGAAAGAAATGTGGGTGTCAAAGAAGCGTGGGATTGAAATCCTACGCTAAGGCTTTATTGGGGTGTGGGGCGCAGACGCCTACCGTCCACCTGCGTGGACGAAGAATAAGTCAGTCTAAAGATGCTCTTATTCTGCTCCTTGTCCGCGCCTCCTGCTCACTTCGTTCGGCAGCGGAGTGAAAGGTAGACACTGGGCGCTTCGCCCCACACCCCAATAAAGCCTTACAATCTATTTCAAAAGTAGCGGGTCTGGTTTCCGAGGTCTGGTGCCGACAATCAAGGCATGATCCCACCGCCTGAACAAGCCCCAGACGCCGAAACAGCCGAAGCCGAAAAAGCCCTGCCGAC
>JAABUQ010006797.1_pt1 | contig 17048 bp, 18 predicted proteins | sample 5560001 | NCBI WGS metagenome assembly JAABUQ01 (sample SAMN10711888, study PRJNA513371) | rock metagenome | isolation source: Antarctica rocks | place: Antarctica: Victoria Land, Finger Mt nord | collected 2015-12-18
CCTGCGCACGCTCTCTCGGACCACGTCGGGCCCCGCCTTGATCGATGCCGTCGTCCAGCTCGCACATCCCGCCGTCCCCATCCCCGGCTGAGTCCCCCTCCGGGGCGCTAATCAGTTACGCCACATCAACCCCATCCTCTTGAGAAATTCGCTTCGGCTCATATCCAGGAACCAAGGACCATAAAAGATCAGGAGACTCATCAGTAAAACCATGCAGTTGACCACAATCATTTGGGTCATCGCCCTGAATTTCATCTCCTCGATGGGCTTCCCGAGCGCGAATTCGGGCTGCAGGCGAAGGACGACGAAGCCACTGAACAAGGCCGCCGCGAGCACCACCCAGAGCAGGCCGCGGATGGTGACCCTCGGTCGATCCGGAAATCTCCGCCTCGGTTTTTCCATGGCATCACCCCCTGACCGTTCGCGGGGAACCCGGGATTCAGACGGATCGGACGTCACGCCCGACTGTTTATGAATAAAATAATAATATCAAAGTTTATATTAGTTATCAGACTTGTGAACAGGGACCGGGACTCGGACGTCCTCGACGGCCGATCGTGGACGCCATCATCGACGACGAGGGGCCGCACCGCGCCGGCCCCCCTGCCCTTCCCTGTCAGGGGCGGACCTCGCGGACGACGGGGGCGGTCGCACGACCGGGCATCGAGGGGTGGAGTCCCGGGAGGGCGCGTCCCGGCCGTCGCCCGGCCCCGCGCCGGGAGGATCGATCCTGCGGGCCGCCGCCGGCCCATGATCCTGCCCCAAGGCCCGTTTCTTATCCAAAAGGCTCCCCTCGGCCGGGGGCGGGCGCCGGGCCCGCCCCCGGGTCGGGGGGTGCGACCGGCCTTACTTGGTCGCGCGGTCGACGGCGCGACCGGCCCTCTCCGCGGGCCCGCCTTCGACGGCCCGGTCGATCTTGGCGCCCACGTTCTCGGCGGGGCCCTTCTCGCAGCCGGCGACGAGGCCGAGGCCGGAGACGACGAGGGCGAGGCAGAGGCCGGGGGCGAGCTTGGCAGTCTTCATCATGGGTCCTTCCGAGTCACGAGGGGTCGCCTTCCGGCGGGGCACCCTGCCCCGCCCGGTCGACCTCGCCCCCAGGCTGCAAAGCCGGTGCCGAAGCCCGATCGATGCGCGATCAAGCGTCGAGGTACTCCTCGCGCTCGAGCCCCGTCAGGTAGGCGAGCGCGGCGTCGAGGCCCTCGACGGGGCGGCCGGGGACCCGGCCGGCGAGGTCGCACTCGCGGAGCAGGCGGAGGTCGTCGAGCGACTCGGCGGGGGCCGTCGCGGCGGGGCGGCGGGCGCGGGGATCGTCGAGGTCGTGGTGATGGGCGACGAGCCAGAGGGTCCGGTCGGTGACCGACCCCCGGAGCGCCTCGACGCCGGCGGCGACGTGGTCGGCCGGGTCGATCGCCTTGCCGACGTCGTGGAGCAGGGCCGCCAGGAGGAACTCCTCGTCGTACGGGCGGGCCTCGCGGGCGACCTCGAAGGCCTGGAGGCTGTGATAGAGGGCGTCCCCCTCGGGGTGGGCGTGCGGCCCTTGCTTGACCGACTCCAGCGGGGCGAGCCGGACCCGATAGACGGTGAACCGGTCGAGGTGGTCGGCGATCCGCCCGGGGGCGGCCCCCTCCTCGGGGTCGGGCTCGGGGACGGGACCGGAGCCGGGGGCGTCGGGGGCCTCGCCGGAGCGGGCCAGGGCGATCGCCTGGATCCGGACCTCGGAGTCGCTCGGCAGGTCGCCGGGCCGGACCCGTCGGCCGAGGACCGCGGCGGCCTTGCGCTTGGCCGTGTAGAGGTCGGGCACGGTCAGGGCTCCGGGCCAGTCGGGGTCGTCGGGGTCGCGGGCGGCGACGAGGCGACGGGCGGCCTCCAGGGCGATCTGGCGGCGGAGCCGGTCGTCGGCGTGGGGGGTCCGGTTGGCCTTCTTGTATTTGTCGTGCATCGGATCCGCGGGGGTCGGGCCGGTCGGCGGGCCGTCGGGCCCCGGTCGGCCGGTCGCCCCGCCCGGTCGATCATAGCCGAGGCGGCCGGTCGGCGGCGAGGCCCGTCGGGCGTCGACGGAGCGACCCCCCGGCGGCGGGCCGGGGGGTCGAGGACGGGCTCGGGTCTCGGGGGCCGGGGCGGGTCAGGAGACGCGCTGGACCCTCATCCCGCTGGCGATGATGTAGAAGTTGGCATACGAGTCGAGCCGGACCTTCAGGGTGTTGCCGGTGACGGTGAACGTGCCGAAGTCCTGCCAGAGCGTGCCGGCCTCGCTGAAGCCGTTCGGGTCGACCCGCTGGTTGACGGCGACCGTCCCGAGCGGGTTCGCCCCGTCGAAGATCGTGAAGGGGGCGTTGGTGGCGTGGTTGTCCGCGCCCGACCAGTTGCCCGAGACCCGGTAGGTGCCGGGGGCGACGTTGAACGTCCAGGTGGCGTTGTTGTAGTCTTGGCCCTCGGGCGAGGCGTAGTGGAGCGAGTTGTGATAGGCCTTGCCGCTCCAGGTGGACCAGAGGCCGGAGATCGAGAAGCCCGGGTCGGTGTCGCCGATGATCTGCGGGGCGTAGGAGGGGCTCCCGGTGACGGTGCCGGAGACGTTGATCCTGTAGGTGGGGACGCCGGGGTCGTTGGAGCCGAAGGAGACGGCGCCCGAGTAGGTGCCCGGTGCCGTCGCGGTCATCGTGACGGCGAAGGTCGTCGACGCCCCGGGCGCCAGGGTGGTCGAGCCGAAGTCGCTGGCCAGCGCGAAGCCCGACGGCAGCGCGATCGGGTCGGAGAGGGCGAGGGCGGCGGTGCCGGCGTTCTTGACCGTATAGGTCTTGGTGACCGGGGAGCCGACCGCCGTCGACCCGAACGAGGAGGCGCCGCCGGCGGGGACGGCCGTGCCGCCGTCGCTGACCTGCACCGCCGGGGCGGGGGCGGCGGCGGTGACCTGCTGGATCCGGACGGCGTCGGCGATGACGTACTGGTTGGCGTTGGAGCTGAGGGCGACCCGGAGCGTCGAGGAGGTGACGTTGAAGGTGCCGAGGTCCTGCCAGTTCGTGCCGGAGTCGGTCAGGCCGGCGGGGGCGGCCTGCTGGTTGATCGCGGTCGTGCCCAGCGCGGCCGAGCCGTCGAAGACGGTGAAGGGGGCGTTGGTGGCGCGGTTGGTGCCGGCGGACCACGTGGTCGAGACGCGGTAGGTGCCGGGGGCGACGGCGAAGGTCCACGTGGCGACGTCGGCGCCGGCGGGGTTCGCCGCGGCGTAGTGGACGTTGCCGCGGTACCCCTGGTACGTGGTGTCCCAGGTGCCGACGGTCGAGAAGCCCGGGTCGAGGTCGTCGATCACCTGGACGGCCGGGGCCGGGGCCGGGGCCGGCGGCGGGGGCGGGGGCGTGGCGACGGTGGCGGCCACCCGGGCGGCGGAGACCATGCCGCCGGTGACGGTCTTGCCCTGGAGGCTCGCCAGCGGGGCGACGTTCGCCTTGACCAGCGACACCAGCTGCGCCGCCGTGTCGTTCGGGTACAGCGCGGCGGCGAGCGAGACGACGCCCGTGACGAACGGGGTGGCCATCGACGTGCCCGACATCGTGGCGTAGCCGCCGCCGGCGTAGGTGCTGAGGATGCCCACGCCGGGGGCGGCGAGGTCGACCGAGTTGGGGCCGTAGTTCGAGAACGAGGCCAGGGAGCCGGCGGAGTCGACCGCGGCGACGGTCAGCATGTTCGGCAGGTGGAACGAGCCGGGGTAGAACGGGCTGGTGTCGTTGTTGGTCCCGCTGTTGCCGGCGGCGGCGACGAAGACCGCCCCCTTGCTCCCGGCGTAGTTGATCATGCTGGCGAGGGCCGGGTCGCCGCCGCCGCCGCCCCAGCTCGCGTTGATGACCCGCGCGCCGTGGTCGGCGGCGAACTGGATGGCGCTGATCGCCCCGGAGGTCGAGCCGCTGCCGCTCGCGTCGAGGAACTTCAGGGCCATGATCTGGGCATGCCAGTCGACCCCCGCGACGCCGACGCCGTCGTTGCCCGTCGCGGCGACGATCCCGGCGACGTGCGTGCCGTGGCCGTTGTCGTCCTGCGGGCTGTTCGTGTTGGCGACGAAGTTGTAGCCGTGGCTGCCGTCGGCCGGGTTCGTCCAGAATCGGCCGGCGAACTCGGGGTGCGTCAGGTCGACGCCCGTGTCGACGATGGCGACGATCGTCGAGGACGAGCCGGTCGTGACGTCCCACGCCTTGGGCGCGCCGATGTCGATCCCGTTGGCCTGCTTGAGGCCCCACTGCTGCGGGAACCACGGGTCGTTCGGGGTCGTGTCGGCGACGTGCAGCACCGAGTCCGGCTCGGCGAAGGCGACGTCGGCCGCGGACCGGATGCGGGCCACCGCGGCGTCGCGGTCGACCCCCTGGCCCAGGACCACCAGGCTCGTCCCATCTTCGAATGTATGCTCGACGCGACCGGAGATCGAGACCAGGTCGGCCTGCGCGGCGGGGGAGCCCGGCGCGTCGGCGAACTTCACCAGGAGGCTCGCGGCCGGCGCGGCGTCGCGCAGCGGCCACTGTCCGAGGTCGGCGGTGAGGGTCAGGAGGGAGCGGATCTCGAGGGATTCCAACCGCGGGCGGAGCACGGACTTGCGCAGGTGAGGACGCGTCATGGTGGCTCGTCAGGTTGTAGGAATCGGGAGCGAAGGGGTTCGAGATGGGACCGTCGCGAGGAAGGGGGCCTCGGCTTCGAGGGCTTCGCTCTGGTTCATCCCTGGCGTCCGACTCGACGCCTCGTTAGCGGCAAGGAAATCATAGAACACCGCTTTCGATCATGTCCAGAGGAATATCTGTGGTGCGTGGCGTCGGGTGTAAGACACCCGTTACACGGCCGCATCGATGATATGACGGGACGACGCAAACGATAGAAGAAATGCGACCTGCATAGGCTTTTCCGGTCGATGAGGGCGCGACGAGGTTGCGTCCCGCGCCGGGGGCCCCGACAATGGCCCGGCCCCCCGCGGGCCTCCCCTGGAAGGCGTTCCACTTGTCCCGCCCGTCCGCGACGGGCCCCGGAGCGACGACGATGACCGAGGCGCCGACGCTTTTCTTCGACGTGGGCGGGGTCCTCCTCACCAACGGCTGGGACACCGCGGCCCGCAAGGGGGCCGCCGCGGCCTTCTCGCTCGACTACCAGGAATTCCAGACCCGCCACGAGATGCTCAAGACCGCCTTCGAGACCGGCCGGATCGGCATCGACGCCTACGTCCAGCGCGCCGTCTTCCACAGGCCCCGCGGCTTCTCGCCCGCCGACTTCAAGGACGCCATGTACGCCTCCTCGGCGGTCCTCGGCGAGGCGCTCGGATTCGTCCGAGCCCTCGCCCGGGCCGGCCGGCACAAGCTCTATACCTTGAACAACGAGTCGCGCGAACTCCATGAGCATCGCGTCAAGGCCTTCGATCTTGAGCCGATCTTCCGGGGCTTCCTCACCTCGTGCTACCTCGGGCGGGTCAAGCCGGACGAGGGGATCTATCTCGATGCGCTGGGCATCGCCTGCTGCTCGCGCGAGCATGCCCTGTTCATCGACGACCGTGCGCTGAACGTCGAGGCGGCGACGGCCATCGGCCTGAACGCGGTGCGGTTCGACGGCCTCGACGGCCTCCGCGCGTTCCTCAAGGACGAATGGAAGGTGGAAGCGTAGCGAAGGGGGGGGAGGGGCAGCGTGGCGACCGGCCCCACCTTGAGAGTCGCGGGGCGGGCCCCCGGGGCGACACGGCCCGCCCGGCCGCCGCACAACGAGCTTGCCGTCGGGGGGTCGCTCGCTAAAATGGGGGGCACCTGAACCAACGACTCGCCCGGAGGATAGGATCGGAGTGCGGATCGCGTACCTCGACTGCTTCAGCGGCATCGCCGGCGACATGACCCTGGCCGCGCTCGTCGACGCCGGGGTCGACGCCGGCGCGATCCGGTCCGCCGTGGCGAGCCTCGGGCTCCCGTGCGAGCTCACGTTCGAGAGCGTACGGCGCGGCGGCTTCCGGGCCAACTACGCCCGGGTGATCGCCGCCCCCGAGCACGTCCATCGCCACCTCCACCACATCGAGGCGATGATCGACCGGAGCACGCTGTCGCCGCGCCAGGTCGACCTGGCCAGGCGGATCTTCCTCCGCCTGGGCGAGGCCGAGGCCGCGGCGCACGGGATCGACATCCAGAAGGTCCATTTCCACGAGGTCGGCGCCGTCGACTCGATCGTCGACATCGTCGGGTCGGCCGTCGGGCTCGACCTGCTGGGGGTCGACCGGGTCGAGGCCAGCCCGATCCCGGCCGGGCGCGGGACCGTCCGCGCCGCGCACGGCCGGATGTCCCTGCCCGCGCCGGCGACCGCCGCGCTGCTGAAGGGGGTCCCGCTGGCCGAGTCCCCCGCCGAGTTCGAGCTGACCACCCCCACCGGCGCGGCGATCGTCGCCACCGTCGCCGAGGCGTTCGGCCCCCTGCCCGCGATGACCATCGAGGCCATCGGCCTGGGCGCCGGGACCAAGGACTTCCCCGACCACGCCAACATCCTCCGGATCTTCGTCGGCGAGGCCCACCTGCCCGCCGCGACCGACCGCGTCTGGGTGCTGGAGACCAACCTCGACGACCTCCCCGGCGAGGTCGTCGCCTACGCGACGGCGCAGCTCATGGCCGCCGGGGCGCTCGACGCCTTCGTCACGCCGATCCAGATGAAGAAGAACCGGCCCGGGGTGATGATCACGGCCCTCTGCGACGAGCCGAGGATGGCGGACCTGGAGGAGATCCTCTTCCGCGAGACGACCACCCTGGGCATCCGCCGCTACCCGGTCAGCCGGCACAAGCTGAAGCGGCAGGCGGCCGAGGTCGAGACCCCGTTCGGGAAGGTCCTCGGGAAGCTCGGCTGGCTCGAAGGCCGGCCGCCGACGTTCAGCCCCGAGTACGAGGACTGCGCCCGGGTCGCCCGCGAGCGGGGCGTCCCGCTCCGCGACGTCTACCAGGCCGCCCACACCGCCTACGCCCAGGCCCGCCCGGTCGCCCCCGCGCCGGCGGGCCCGGCGCCCGGCCACGGCCCGCACGACCATGCCCACGACGACCACGGGCACGACCACGACCACGGCCATCCTCACCCCCACGCCCACGAGCACCCGAAGGAGTCGGGCTGATCGGGGCGGACGTCCCGGCGGGAGGACGGCCCCAAGGAGGGACCCGGAGATGACACCGTCCTGGCAATCGGCGGTCGAGGTCGCCCTCGTCGGCTCGGCGCTGGCGATGGCCGCCTCGTCGATCGCCCTGGCGCGTCGGGTCGCGGCCGCGAGGGGGGCGGCGGAGGACCTCGCGCGGCGGGTCGACTCGCTCTCGGCCCGGCTCCGCGTCGTCGAGGCGGGGGCCACGGCGGGCCCGACGGCCGGGCTCGTCGCCCCGCCCGGTCGCGACGGGGCCCGCCGGGCCGCCCTCCCCGCGACGGGCCGCGTCGACGCCCCGGCCCCACCCGCGCCCCTGATCGCGGTGCCGAGCCTGGCCGCGCCGGGGTCCGCCGAGGCGGCGGGCGAGGCGGCGGCCGAGCTGGGCCGCCGGTTCGGCGAGGTCTGGGCCCGGGCCGACTCCGGCGCGACCGCCTCGGCGATCGCCGGGGCCACCGGCCACCCGGTCGGCCAGGTCGAGCTGATCCTCGGCCTCCGCCGCCCGGCCGGGCCTCGCCCCCCGGCGCCGGCCCGGGAGGAGGCCCGTGATGGCTGACGACCGCGACCCGACCCGGCTCGATCCCGCGGCCCTGGCCTGCCTCGATCGCACCCGATCGGCGGTCCTGAACGTCCTGGTCGTCGTCGGCGCGGGGATCGCGGTGAGCGGCTGGACCCTCGGCCGGCTCGACGGCGGGGCCCTGCTCTGGGACCCGATCGCCTCGCGACGCCTGGCCGTCGTCGTCCTGGTCGCGCTGTTCCTCGCCGGCCGGGTCGTCCTCCGGGTCGGCGCCGGGCGCTCGGCGCTGCGCGACCCGTCGCGTCGGGCCGCCCGGTTCGCGCGGGCGCATGTGGCGTCGGCGGTCCTCGGCGGGCTCGCCGTGCCGGTCGGCTTCGCCTACGGCTGGGCGATCCAGCCCCGGCTCGAGGCCGTCAGCCCGTTCTGGGTCGTTGCCCTCACCGGCGGCTTCCTCGCCCTGCCCCGGACCCACGAGCTCGCCGACTTCGACCGGCCGATGGTCGACCTCGCGTCGACCGGGGACGGGGGATGACGCGCACCCAGTCGACGATCCTCTGGATCTACGCCGCCACGGCCGCGATCTGGCCGATCCGCCTCGTCGTCGTGACGATCTTCGAGCGGCTCTTCGACTACCTGACGCCGGACTCCCCCCGGACCCGGCCCGACGACGCCCCGCTCGTCACCGCGATCGTCCCCGCCAAGGACGAGGAGTCGACCCTGGCCGACTGCCTCCGGACCGTCTGCGCCCAGTCGTATCCCCGGCTCGAGATCCTGGTCGTCGACGACCGGAGCACCGACGCGACCCCCGCCATCGCCCGGTCGTTCGCCGAGTCCGACCCGCGGGTCCGGGTCGTCACGATCCGCGACCTCCCCGACGGCTGGACCGGCAAGACCCACGCCCTCCAGGTCGCCGCCGACGGGGCCGTCGGGGCCTGGCTCTGGTTCGTCGACTCCGACACCCGCCACGAGCCCGACAGCCTCTCGATCGTCCTGGAATACGCCCGGAGCCGCGGCGCGGCGATGGCCAGCCTCCTGCCCGAGATGCGGTGCGAGACCTTCTGGGAGCGCGTCGTGCAGCCCCTGGCCGGCGTCGTCCTGATGCAGTCCTACCCGCTCTTTCGCGTGAACGACGATCGATCCGGGCTCGCCTTCGCCAACGGCCAGTACATCCTGATCGAGCGGTCGGCCTACGACGCCGTCGGCGGCCACCGCTCGGTCCGCGACCGGTTCGTCGAGGACATCTACCTGGCCAGGCACGTCAAGCGGAGCGGCCGGCCGATCCGGGTGGCGATCGCGCGCGGGCTCGGATCGACGCGGATGTACACGTCGCTGCCGGCGCTCGTCCGGGGCTGGTCGCGGATCCTCTACGACTCGTCGGGCCGGAGCCCCCGGCGGCTCGCCTGGATGGCGATCGACCCCCTGATCTTCAGCCAGCCGGCGCACGTCGCGTTGGTCGTCGCCCTCGTCCTGCTCGCGACCGGGTCGGGCGGGCCGTTCGCCCTCTGGCTCCTGGGGATCAGCCTGGCCCACCACGCCTTCGCGGCCCTGACCCTCCATCGGCTCTACCGGCTCTCGTTCCCGGGGGGCCGGGGCGCCCTCTGGTATCCGCTCGCGGGCCTGGTCCTCGACCGGATCATCCTCCGGTCGATCCGGTCGTGCCTGACGGGCGAGGTCACCTGGCGGGGCACCTCGTACACCAAGCCCGCCGCCGTCCCGGAGCCGGCCGGGCCGGTCTCGAAGGCGGGATGAGTCGGTCGCCGGGCGAGGCCGACCCCGCCCCGCCCGACGACCCGGAGGGGAGGCCCGATGGCCGACGAGACGCTCGCCGACGCCCCGGACCTGGTCGCCCGCAACCCGGCCACCGGGCGGCCGATCGGCCGCGTGCCGGTCACACCCGTCGGCCAGGTCGCCGGCCTGGTCGCGGAGGCGAGGTCGGCGCAGGCCGGGTGGGCGTCGACGTCGGACCGGGAGCGCTCGGCCGCGCTCGACCGCTGGCGGGTCGCGCTCGCCCGCGACGCCGAGGGCTGGGCCGTCGCCATCCGCGACGAGGTCGGCAAGCCGTCGGGCGAGGCCCTCGTCGAGGTCGTCGCCGCTCTCGACGCGATCCGCTGGACCGCCCGGCACGGCCGCCGCGCCCTGGCCGACGAGCGGCTCGGCCCCGGCCATCAGCGCGCGATGCTGGTCGGTCCCGCGCGGCTCCGCTGGCGGCCCTTCGGCGTGATCGGCATGATCGGGACGTGGAACTACCCCCTGCTGCTCAACGCCCCGGCCATCGCCCAGGCGCTCTTCGCGGGCAACGGCGTGGCCTGGAAGCCCTCGGAGCTGGCCCCCCTGCTGGGCGACCGGCTCCGGGCGAGCCTCGACGCCGCGGGCCTGCCCGCCGGCCTGGTCGCGACCGTCCAGGGGGGCGGCGAGGTCGGCGCGGCGCTCGCGGCGTCGGGGATCGACAAGGCCCTGTTCACCGGCGGGATCGCGACGGGCCGCCGCGTCCTCGGCGACCTCGGGGGCCGCGGCATCCCCGCCGTGGCCGAGCTCTCCGGCTTCGACGCGGCCATCGTCCTGCCCGACTCCCCCCGCGCGGCGACGGCCAATACGCTGGCCTGGGCCGCGTTCGTCGGGGCGGGCCAGGCCTGCGTCGCGGTCAAGCGCGTCGACGCCGTCGGCGACCCGGCCCCCTGGGCCGACGCCCTCGCGGCCCGCGCCCGGTCGCTCCGCGTGGGCGACCCGTCGGCGTCCGAGGTCGACGTCGGGCCGATGATCTCCGAGGCGGCCCGGTCGCGGTTCGACGCCTCGATCCGGGCCGCCGAGGCCGCCGGGGCGGTCGTGGTCGCCGGGGGCCGGGCGCTCGACGGGCCCGGCTGGTTCTACGCCCCGACGGTCCTCCGGGCCGACGGACCGGGCCCCGAGGCCGCCCTCGCCGGCTGCTTCGGCCCGGTCGTCCTCGTCCGCGGGTTCCCCTCGGGCGACGATGCGGTCGACGCCGCCAACGCGTCCCCGTTCGGCCTGGCCGCCAGCGTCTGGGGCCGGGACCTCCGCGAGGCCCGCCGCCTGGCCGATCGGCTCGACGCCGGGATGGTCTCGATCAACGACGCCGTGACCCCCTCCGCGCACGCCTCGGCCCCCTTCGGCGGCAACGGCGCGAGCGGCCACGGCCGGACCAGGGGCCCCCTCGGCCTCCGCGAGTTCGCCCGCCCCTGCACGATCCAGTCCCGCCGCCCCGGCGGCCTCCGGCCCCAGTTGTTCCCGTACTCGGGCCGGATGGCCACGCTGATGACCTGGTACCTCCGGGCCTTCCATCGCCGGTGAGGACGCGGGCGTCGAGTGGCTCCCGGGATCGTCGAACGAGGTCAAATCTGCTATGATTCAAGACAGCGGGACGGGCAACACCTTCCCCGCCGAGGTGAGCCTGGCCACGGCCGAGGACGCCCGGTCGCTCGGCCCCGGTTGGAACTTCGATTGGCTCTCGGTCATCATCCTGGGCGGGGAGGTATACATACTCCGGGCGCCTGGGAGGTCGGATGAGATCCTCGGGCTGATGGCGATCACGCGCCAGCGAGGCTTTATCGAAATCGACCTGCTGGAGAGCGGCCCGAGCCACGTCGGCCGCCGGAAGCGAGTCAAGGGGATCGCCGGGACCCTCATCGCCCACGCGGCCAAGACTTCCTTCACCGCCGGTTGCGCAGGCTATCTCAGGCTGATCTCCAAGACCCAGCTGATCCCTCATTACGAACGGACTTACGGGTTTATTCGTCAAGGCAAGAGTCAAATCCTGCACTTGAACACGCGCGCCTCCAACGCGATCATCACGCTATTCGAAGGAGGGTAAGCGATGCCAACGTTCCGCGAGCCGGATGACGTCGACTTCATCGTCGCCGGCGGCGATTCGAGCCCCGAATCGATCCAGGAAACGATCGAGTTCATCCGGCGGGACAAGGCCCGGCCGGGATACGAGGAGGAGGTCGCGGAGTCGAAGCGGCTCCTCGAATCGATCGGGATCGATACCGTCACCTACGGGCTCCCGGACCCGCAAGTCACCCTGGAGCGTCTGAAGCAGATCCAGGAAGACGCCCGCCGGATGGTGCGCGAGGAGGCGAAGGGCGGGCCGTCCCCAGAGGCCGACGCGGCCCGGTCGGCCTCCGCGGGTTGACGGGCCGAGGCGAGCCCCGCGATCTGGCCTCGGGATCGGCGGTCGGATACAATCACGATCGTCCCGATTCGGATGGACTTCGATGAACAGGCGGGCCGTCGCGACGGCCCGGCCCGATGTTGACGGACGGAGCGACGGATCATGGCCAAGCTGCGACTGCTGAAGACCGGCCACGGCGACCTCTGCCTGGCCGAGTGGGATCAGGACCGGCCGGAGACCGTCGGCCTCGCCGAGTCGGCCTTCGCCGAGCATTTCACCGCCGGCCGGATGGCGTTCCGGCTCGACGGCCCGGGCCAGACCCGGCCGATCCGGGCCTTCGACGCCACCGCGCCCGAGATCCTCCTGGTCCCCGCGATCCAGGGCGGCTGAGCCGGCCGGGACGAGACCGACCGACCGAGCGATCGAGCGAGACGGCCGCCCATGATCCGCACCGGCTACCTGCGCTGGGAGATCGAGGTCGACGACGCGCGTTGCGCGGTCGACCCCAAGGCGCGCGAGGTCACCTTCCTCGCCAGGCCGAGCTACCGGGTGGTCCGGGTCAAGAACCGGGGCCACCAGGACGCCGCCGCGAAGTTCGTCCGGGGCGAGGAGGCGTACGACACCGTCCTGCGGACCCTCCGCCGCGAGGCGGCCGAGGTCGACGTGACGATCCCCGACGTCGGCCCGCGGGTCTTCCGCTACTCGTCGAGCGACCGGGACGAGACCCCCCGATTCTGGATGGTCAAGCTCCAGCGCGAGGCGGACGCCTTCGCCCACGACGTCGTCCGCGCCGCGAGCGAGTTCCCCCAGCTGGTCATCGCCAGCCCCGCCCTCCGCGCCGGGTATGCCCGGCTGGTCGCGGTCGAGGTCTTCCGGGTGATCGAGGGCAAGAGCACTCCCGCGCCGACCCGCGACGACGAGCCGATGCGGCTGGACGCCTCGGCCTACGGCGCGGGCGTGCCGGAGCTCGTCGCGGCGGAGCTGGTCCGCGACGTGGTCGAGAAGAGGGAGTTCGACGAGTTCTGCCGGTTCGACCGGGTGACGGTCGAGTCCGGCGGCAAGCTCTACCGGATCCCCCGCCGCCCGCACGCCCTGATCGAGGTCTGGGACGCCCGGACGCACCGGCCCGAGGCCCGGCTCTGCGTCGTCTTCCAGGACCCGGGGATGCCGGCGTCGGACGAGGTGGTCATGAAGTACCTCCTCGCCAAGCACCAGCCCGACCTCCTCTGGCAGGTCGGGGTCCGGTTCGCCGCCCCGACCGGCCGGTTCGACGCCGCCCCCCCCCGCCGCTGGCGGGCCGACTGACCGACGGGCCCGACGCCGGCCCCCCGCCCCGCCGATCGCTCCCCGTCGCCCCGGCCGCGCCGCGGGGGGTGTCGGGGCGGTCGCGTCGAAATTTCGCGAAAACTTAAAGAACCTGGCCTTGCCGGCCGGGGGGGGCACCGCTACGATCCCGCCACTCGGGCCGGATACCCACCCGATAAAGATGTTGGATTAAAACGGAGTTTGATCCCATGCGGAGAGTTGCCCTCGCCTTCGTGGCCGTCCTGTCGCTGGCCCGGCCCGGCTCGGCCGACGTGACCTACCTCGCGCTGGGCGACTCGCTCGCCTTCGGCGAGACCGACTTCGCCCACAACCCCTCGAAGGGCGACCGCGGCTATGTCTCGATCCTGGCCGATCACCTGGCCGGGTTTAACGGCGGGATGCGGCCGACCGTCGTGAACCTCGGCCTCGACGGCGAGACGACCTCCAGCTACACGACCGGCGTCGGCAACGCCCTGGGGGCCCAGGCCGCGGCCTGGAACCTCAACTATCCCAACGCCGCGACCACCCAGAGCAGCCTGGTCGCGACGACGATCGCCCAGGCGCACGCGGCCGGCCGCGACGTCAAGTATGTCACCGTCTCCCTCGGGGCGAACGACCTGTATTCGGCCCTCGCCGACCCGAGCTTCTTCGCCCTGAAGCCCGGCCAGCAGGGGGACATGATCCACGCGAAGCTCTCGGCCGTCGTGGCCAACGACGCGACGATCCTCCACGACCTCCGGGCCCAGCTCCCGAACGCCCAGATCGCCCTGCTGGGCTACTACAACCCGTACCCGGCTCTCACGGGCACCCCGATCGCCCAGGCGTCGAGCCCGGTGATCCAGGCGCTGAACGGGGTGATCGCGGCCGAGGCGTCGATCTTCAAGGCCTCGTATGTCGACGCCTACACGCCGTTCCTCGGCCATGAGGCCGACGCCACGTACATCCGGACCCTCGCGTTCGGCCAGCCGAACGTCCACCCGAATGCCGCCGGGTACGGCCTGATCGGCTGGCAGCTCAGCGCCGTCCCGGAGCCGTCCTCGGTCGCGCTGCTCGGGCTCGGCCTCGTCGCCGTCGCGGCCCGACTCCGGTCGCGGTCCCGCCGCCGGGCCGCCTGAAACCGGATCGCCCGGCCGGACGATCGGCGGCCGGGGGTCGGCGGCTCAGCGATGGGACGTGACCCCGACCTGCCGGCACATCGACAGGAGCGGGCAGGTCGAGCACCGCGGCGAGACCCCCGTGCAGACGGCCTTGCCGAAGGGGACGAGCCGCTCGTTGATCTCGATCCAGTACCCGCGCGGCAGGACGTCGGCCAGGGCGGCCATCGTCTTCTCGGGGGTGGCCGTCGCGACGTAACCCCAGCGGTTCGCGACCCGGTGGACGTGGACGTCGACCGCCAGCGCGGGCCGGCCGAACCCGACGGCGAGCGTCAGGTTGGCGATCTTCGGGCCGACCCCGCGGAACGAGGTCAGCGCCTCGAAGCGCTCGGGGACCTCGCCCGCGAACTCGGCCTCGATCCGCCGGGCGATCGCGATCAGGTCGCGCGCCTTGGGCTCGGGGAACGACGCCCCGGCGAGGAGCCCGGCCAGCTCGGCCTCGCCCATCGCCGCGAGCGCGGGCGGGGTCCTCGCGACGGCGAACAGGCGGAGGCAGACGGCCATGGTCGTCTCGTCGCGGGTCCTCGCCGAGATCAACGACCCGACGAGCTGTTCGAAGGGCGAGGAGAACCCCCGGTCCCGCAGGTCGAACATCGCCGCCTTGGGCAGCCCCGCCACGGCGACCCGGAGCCGTCGGAAGGCCTCGTCGATGTCGAAGGGTTCCTTGACCGAACCGGCGCGAGGCTGCGGCTGTCGTCTCATGGTGGTATCCTCGGTGATGACCTGAGCAAGGCTGGTGCCGCGACATCGCGAGGCCGCCCGATGAGACGCCGAGAGATCCTCCGGGCCCTGGCCGCGCGGTGGGCCGCGTCGGAGTCGGCCGCGACGGGCGGCCCGGACGCGGCCGACCTCGACCTCGAACCGATGGACCGGCCCCCCGCCCGGTCGTGAGGAAGACGAGGCGATCCTCGTCGCCCGCACGTATGCCGAGGTGAAGCGAACCTTACTCCGCGTCACGATCGCGGTGGCGGCCGACGGGCCGCCGGCTTCGACCTGACCTCCCGGTTCGCCCTGGCGGGGAGGCCGGCGGCGAGCCTGGTCGTCGGCCGTCGCTGAACGGATGGACCCGCCGGGTCGCTTGTCGGGGCGTCGGCCGGGCCGCTAAGGGGCCATCCAGAATTAGATTCCGATTTTGCGCTGGGAATCGTGGCCTCGTTCTGACAAGCTACCGGATGGGATTTGACGTCGTTCTAAGATGGCCCCGGGAGGGATGCACGAGTTAACCCCACTCCGCCGGCCCGGAGCAGGTCCAATCCCGGGAGGTCGTGGGGAGCGGGTCCTGGGGCCGTGTCCATCCTTGGGCGATGGGAAGTACCGAACTTCGGTGATCCCCGGCCCGCTGGCCGCTCGCGGCACCGATCCGCAGGCGACGAAGGGCCGGGGACGGTTCCTTCAGGGGGAGTCCGCCAGTTCTAGGGTGATCGACTGCATCGCAGGGGTGGCGTCGCAGTCGATGCGGTAGCTCTCTTCGGGCTTCAAGGCCGCGTGGTCGTGCGTCTTTGGCCTCCCCTGCTCCTCCCACCGGTACGTCACTTTCACCGGACGGAATCCGCCGTGCGGCTCCGTGTAGTCCGCGTCGATGCGGAAACCATAGACCGCCGTCGTGCTGTTCCAGACGTCCATCTGACTGGTTCCCGGATTGCTCCGCGTGCCGGACCAGCGCACCAGCGCCTTGCGGGCGCCCGGCGGTACGTCGGACACCGTGACGTACTTGGAATGGCCCCCCTTCAGGACTCCGTTGCCGGGTCCGGCGCAGCGGTCCACTGTCCTGAAGCTTTTCCCGCCGTCGAAGGAGACCTGCAAGTCCCAGCCATCCCCCTCAGCCTTGGCGCGATAGGTGCAACCGAAACGGAGTCGAACCATGTCGCCGGGCGTTGCGACAGGGAAGGTGATATCGCCCTGCTTGCCGGTGACGTGGAAATTCGGCCAGCCTTCCAGGGGCTCATCGGCGACGCCGTTCACTTGCCGGTGGAAGTCCTTGTAGGTGAGTTGCCTCTTCTCGGTGTTGGGATTGACCGACCCCTGGACGGTGATCGTCCCCTCGGGTGGGCCGGCGCTGAAGGTGATCGTGTTCGGCCCCCGGGCCAGGGCGGGCAGGGCGCGCTGGGAGTGCTGGATATCGTGGACGATGCGCAGCCTCTCCAGGCCGGTGCCCTGGCCCTTGAGGGTGAACTTCACGCGGTAATCGTAGCGGGGGAAGACCAGCGGCTTCAGGTCGATCGTCCGCTCGCCCGAGGCGGTGACTTTGGCCACTTCCTTCCAGTCCAGGCCGTTGTTGTCCGAGAACGAAACGGTCACCTCGCCACCGGCGGGGACGACCGCCTTGAGGTCCAGGGTCCCGCTCAGGTAGACGTAACTCGATGGCATCCGGATCACGAGCGTGCCGGGCCGCGCGGGGTCCTTGATGTGGAGGGCCGGTCCGGTCTGGTCCTCGCCCCGACACGCCAGGTTTTCGACCACGAGCGCCCCCCGCCGGAACGCCCCGCTGGCGAGCGGGACGTCGTACTCGTGCGTGCCGTTGCCGACCCGCCCGGGGGCGATGTCTCCGTGCTTGGGACTGTATTTGAGGAAGCCCTCGCCGACCTTCTTATCCAGGCACCAGGGGACGGCCTCGGTTGCGCCCGTACCCGTCCTGTAAAACTTGGGAACAGGAGATCCCTGATTCACATGCAGGCCCTTGTTCGACCAGTTGCGCGTCAGGCGTTCCCCAGGGCTTACGCATCGATTTTGCATTGGAAGAGGTGGCCTTGTAACATCTTCCGTCATTCGCGAGGTGGAGGGTCGTGGTTGGGAATGCTGCGAGCCTTCGCGTCGGGACCGGCGGGGGCACAG
>JAABUQ010006798.1_pt1 | contig 17047 bp, 14 predicted proteins | sample 5560001 | NCBI WGS metagenome assembly JAABUQ01 (sample SAMN10711888, study PRJNA513371) | rock metagenome | isolation source: Antarctica rocks | place: Antarctica: Victoria Land, Finger Mt nord | collected 2015-12-18
GGAGAAGGCTGACGCGCTTGCCGCCGCTGGCGTCACGCCGCTGCTGGGCTCGTTGGCCGATCTGGATGTCCTCCGGGGAGGCGCCGGCGATGCCGATGGCGTCATACACACGGCATTCGGTCTCGACTTTTCGAAGATCGTAGAAATGGCCGAGGAGGAGCGTCGGGCCCTCGAAACCTTTGCGGAGGTGTTCGCCGGTTCGGACCGGCCGATCGTCGTGACGGGCGGAGTTGGCCTGCTGCCGTCCGAGGAGACGTTCAGGGAAGACGCAAGGCCGTCCATCATCCCCGAGTTTCCACGCGCGTCGGAGCAGACGGCGTTCGCGCTCGCCGAGCGCGGGTTGCGGGCATCCGTCGTCCGCCTTCCGCGCTCGGTCCACGGCGCTGGGGAACGTCACGGTTTCGTTCCCTCGCTTGCCGCGATGGCCCGCGACAAGGGCGTTTCCGCGTATGTCGGAGACGGGCAGAACCTCTGGCCGTCCGTGCACCGGCTGGATGCCGCGCGCGTATTCCGCCTGGCTTTTGAGCGGGGTGCGCGGAACGAAGCGTTTCATGCCATTGCCGAGCAGGGTGTGCCGTACAGGCTGATCGCCGAGGCGATCGGCCGGCAGGTTGGCGTGCCGACGAAGTCCCTGACGCCCGAAGAAGCCGAAGCGCATTTCGGCGGCTTCGCCATGTGGGTGGCGGGCAACGGTCCAGCATCCAGTGAGAGGACCAAGGCGGTTCTCGGATGGGAGCCAAGAGAGATGGGCATCATCTCGGATATTGAGCGGCCAGACTATTCCGAACGACTGGCTTGGTCCGCTCCGCTTATCAAGCGGCCTGAACGGTCAATGACCGCTTTCAGAACTGAGGCGCTACTACGCAAATGACCGGCTTTAATCGAAAGCTGACATCAAACTAGGACACTATCAATGAAGCCGGATAGGTTGACGCCGGGGGGCCTGACGCGGTTCACCAGTCGTTTTCCCGTCGTGTGGCATGTGGCCGGGGCGGACGGCCTGGCAGCCATCGAGGTTCTGGGCCTGCTTCCTACAGCCGAGCTGCGGCGGCGGGCCGGGATGGCCGCCACCGGCCAGAACCGCGACGACTATGTGCCGCTCTCGCTGCCCGGCGCGGGCACTGCCATCCTGGGCTTCCAGTTGATGGCTGATGCCAAGATCGCCGGCTCCCTGGCGGGCGAGTTCGCCGGTCAACCCGCGGCCTGGCGCGCGCTGATCGATAGCCACGTCTTCTTCTGGCCCGACCCGGCACGCCGCGACGGCTTCGCCCGCGCCACCGAACGCGAGCGCCGCAAAAGCCCGGCCGCCCCGTCCGACACGCCGCCCGTCGTGCTGGCCTTCGACACCTTGGCGCTGGTCACGCCGCATCTGGCCGACGCCTACTACTCCACCTTCAACACCGGCTCGACGATCCGCGGCGCCGCCCGCGCCCGGCGGGACGAGCACACCTTCTGCCCCGTTGCCGCCTACCGCTCCGGACCGGTGGCGGAGCTGGCCATCCGCGCCGCCATCCCGCCCGAGGTGCTGGCCCGCGCCCGCTTGCCTTGACCGGCCAACCCCTTTCCGCCACATACCCCGCGCCCCGGCATCCGGCCGGCGCGGCGGACAGATCCCTGGCCCACCGGGACGCCGCACCTGCCACAACCACGCGACAAGAGGAGAAATCCATGCGCGACAAGGGCGATTACCTGTTCACGTCCGAATCCGTCTCGGAGGGCCATCCCGACAAGGTCGCCGACCGCATCAGCGACACCGTGCTCGATGCGTTCCTGGCCGCTGACCCCTATGCTCGTGTCGGCTGCGAGACCCTGGTGACGACCAACCGCGTCGTGCTCGCCGGCGAGGTCCGCGGCCCCGCGACGGTAACGCCCGAGCTGCTGTGCCACCTGTCGCGCCTGGCGATCCACGACATCGGCTATGACCAGGCCGGGTTCAGTTGGCGGAACGCCGACATCCAGTGCCACCTGCACGCGCAAAGCACCGACATCGCCGCCGGGGTGGACAGCGCCGGCAACAAGGACGAGGGCGCGGGCGACCAGGGCATCATGTTCGGCTTCGCCTGCCGGGAGACGCCGGAGCTGATGCCGGCCCCGATCCACTACGCGCACCTGATCCTGCGCCGCATGAGCGAGATGCGCCGGGCAGGCGACCCGACGGTTGCGGGCCTGCAGCCGGACGCGAAAAGCCAGGTCACGCTGCGCTACGTCGATGGCAAGCCGGTGGGCGCCACCAGCGTCGTCGTGTCCACGCAGCACGACGAGGGCATGGAGCAGGGCGCCATCAAGGCGATGCTGCGCCCGATCATCGAGACCAGCCTGCCGCCGGGCTGGATGCCGCCGGACGACGAGCTGTACGTGAACCCCACGGGCAACTTCGTCATCGGCGGCCCCGATGGCGACGCCGGGCTGACCGGGCGCAAGATCATCGTGGACACCTACGGCGGCGCCTGCGCGCATGGCGGCGGCGCGTTCAGCGGCAAGGACCCGACCAAGGTGGACCGCAGCGCCGCCTATGCCTGCCGGTATCTGGCAAAGAACGTCGTGGCCGCGGGCCTGGCGGACAAGTGCACGCTGCAGATCAGCTACGCCATCGGCGTGTCGCACCCGCTGTCGGTCTATGTGGACCTGGACGGGACCGCGCATGACGTGGACGAGGCACGGGTGGAGAAGGTGCTACGGGAGCTGATGGACCTCAGCCCGCGCGGCATCCGCGAGCACCTGCACATGAACCGGCCGATCTATGCCGTCACCAGCGCCTACGGACATTTCGGCCGCACGCCGGACGACGACCTGGGCACCTTCACCTGGGAAAAGACCGACCTGGTGCCGGCGCTTCGCAGCGCCTTCAACCGGTAGGTCTGTGAGGGGGTAGAACTGTGAGCGGGGCGCTGAAGGACCCCGCCGAACGGCTGTATGGCCGCACGCGGAGCCACCCGCTGCGTCCGCGCCAGCAACTGCTGCTGGATGTCACCCTGCCCCGCCTGCGCTTTTCCGAGGCACAGGCGGTGGACCCCTTGGCCGCATTCCACCCGCGCCCAGCCAAACTGTGGCTTGAGGTCGGCTTCGGCGGCGGGGAGCATGCCCAGGCGCAGGCCGCCGCCCACGCTGAGGCCGGACTGATCGCCTGCGAGGTGTTCGAGAACGGCCTGTGCTCCCTGCTGTCCCGCCTGGTGCCGGAGGGCGGGGAAGCGACGGCGCCGCTGCCGGGCAACCTGCGCCTATGGGACGACGACGCCCGCATCCTGTTGCGCGCGTTGCCACCGGGCAGCCTGGACCGGGTGTTCCTGCTGTTTCCCGACCCCTGGCCCAAGATGCGCCATGCCAAGCGCCGCTTCGTGCATCCCGCGCAGGTCGCCCTGGTCGCCCGCGCCCTGCGCACGGATGGCGAGTGGCGCGTCGCCTCCGATGATCCGACCTACCAGGCCTGGGTGGAGGAGGTCATGGCCGGCCAGGCGCTGTTCACCGTCCGGGCCCCGGCATTGCAACGCCCAGGGGACTGGCCGCCGACCCGTTACGAGACGAAGGCGATCCGGGCCGGCCGGTCGCCACGGTACTGGACCTTCTCGCGCACGGACCTGCCAGCGCCTGCGGACACTCATCAAGCGCCTGCGGACCTACCCGGCGCGCAAGGTGATCCCGAGTAGGCGGATCGCCGCCCGGTGCACCGGCGCCGTCATGCCCCGCTTCATCGGATCGATCGGACGGGCGGCGTCCAGCGCCACCCGCACCGGTCCCGCGGGCTGCGGCGGCAAGTGCAGCACGAGGTCCGCCGCCTGGCCGTCCAGCAGGGTGAAGCGCCCGGCGCTGCCCGCGCCAACGCTCGCCTCGATGTCGCGCATGCCGCCTGGCCGGTCCGCCACGCCCATGATGCGGAGCGTCAGCACCAGGCTGGTGTCCGCGGGCACGTCCAGCATCAGCGTCCCGCGCGGCCCCTCCGACCATGCCTGCCCATCCCCGCCGTCCCGCCAGCCGCTGGAGAGGACCGGTGCGAGCGCCGGCCCGGCCAGGGTCAAGGGCAGCACTGCCGGGTCCGGCGCGCGGGCGGCGGGCATGGGCGCTCCCCCGATCGGCCCGACGCCGCGCCCGCACAGGATGGCCCGCACCAGCGCATGGCAGGCCGCGTCCGGCCCCAGCCACTCCGGGCGCAGCGCCGCCATGGTCGCCGCGCCGAAGTAGGCGCGCGTCTCGCCGGGCTGCAGCGGCAACTGCACCATGTCGGACAGCAGGTTCTCGCACTTGAACCAGGACGGCGGGCGGCCCAGGCCGATGTCGCCCACCCGCGCCCCGGCCCGGACGGCGTCCAGCAGCATGACCGCCTCCTCCGCGCGCTCGGGGGCGTCGGGGGAGCAGCCGGGATAGGGCGCCACACTGAACAGTTGCGTGCCCTGCGGCATCGGCAGCACCGGGATGCTGGCCCCGCGTTCCCACGCCTGCCGCGCCGCGACCCGCAGTGGCCCGGCATCGACCACCTGCAGCCCGGCCGCCGCAACCAGCAGAACCCAGCCCCAGGGCCGCCGGGCCGCCGCCGCGACCGCGCCAAGCATGACCGCGTAGCCCACCGGCCAGAACGCCCGCCCCGAGGCGCGGAACGTGCCGAAGATGTCCTCCCACGGCTTCGCCCCGAGGTCGATCAGCTTGACCGGCCCGGCATACACCCGGCTGCTCAGCGACAGCAGCGCCAGTCCACCGAGCACCAGCAGCAGCGCGCGGACCGGCCGCCACTCCGGCCTTTGCCGGACGGCGCCAGCCACGGCGGCGGCCACCAGCAGCAGCACGCCCGCGCCCAGCCAGTTGAAGCCCTCCGCCTGGCCGCCCGTCGCGTCGAGGATCGGCAGGTTCGCCCCGAACACCCCCGACCGCTGCGGCCAGATGGGCGAGAGCAGGTTCATCGAGAACATGACGAAGCCCTTGTCCCCACCGCCCAGCGGCCCGCTGAGCAGCTCCAGCACGCCGACCGCCGCGATGCAGGCCGCCAGGTAGCCCGCCGCATCCCGCCACCATCCCGCCCGCCGGTCGAGCACCGCCTGCAACGGGACCGCGGCCAGCAACAGTGCGTCGATCTGGAACAGGTAGGGATGCACCAGCACCGCCACGAGCAGCAGCAGGGCCGGCGCCAGCCAGCCGCCCATGCCTTCGCCCCCACCTTCATGCGTGCCATCCCTGGCCCGCAACCGGCGGAACACCAGGCCGAGCGCCAGCAGGATCAGGAAGTGCCCGCACAGGTTGATGTGCCCCATGCGGATCAGCAGCGCCGGCCAGGATGCCGCCAGCATGCCCGCCGCCAGGCACGGCACGGTCCCCAGCCGGAGGCCGCGCGCTGCATAGACCGCCGCAACCGGCTGCGCGACCCAGCACACCGCGAGCCAGGCCCCCAGCAGGTTGACCGGTCCGGCACCCGTCAGCTTCGTCCACAGCTTGGCCAGCAGCGACACCAGCGGGTTGCTGTCGGTCAGCGCCACCGACACGCCGCGCGGCCAGAACAGCGACTCCGCGCGCAGCAGCGGCCAGCGCCAAGCGTCGGCCTGGTACGCCAGGTGCCCGGCCAGGGTCTGCGCCTGGTCGGTGAACGGCGCGCTCCAGCCGGGCCCGGCGCCCAGGATCGTCTCCACCGGCAGCACGAGCAGCGCTGCTGTGATCCCGATCAGGCCGGCACAGGCATATACGAAGATGTCGGGACGGCGTGGATGAGAGGACAGAAGGACTGCTCCAAGCCGGGCTCTTGCCGGCAGTGCGGCATGGTTGTTACGCCGGAACTGCACACCTTGCTTCTGGTCCGTCCAGTCCCGGTGTTGCGAGCACTGCAACCACGCACTGACTTGGGGAAAGCATCTGCTCCCTCTCCTGTTTCGAGAAAGGGCGCAGGCAGCACCTTCATGCCATCCGCGTTGGCGCTGCGTTGCGGGGGTGACGGAATTTGGCCGAGCTGCGAAGGCCGCCTATGCTGGCCGCAGCCGCCACCACGGCAGCAGGAGGAGGGCCATGCAGCTCCACAGACTCCACCACCTGACCGCCGTCTCGGCGGACGCCCGCAGCGTTCACCACGTCGCATTCCGGGTGCGCGACGACGAGTACGCCGGCTGGGTCGAGCGGCTGCAACGCCTTCGCATCCCGTCCAGCGGGGCGGTGGACCGGTTCTGCTTCCGCAGCCTGTACACCCTGGAACCCGGCGGCATCCTGTATGAGATCGCCACCAACGGCCCCGGCTTCGCCACCACTGAGCCGATGAAGGCACTGGGCGAACGCCTGTCGCTGCCGCCGTCCCTGGAGCCGCGCCGGGCCGAGATCGGGCGCAACCTGAAGCCGCTCTGAGCCGAGCAGGCACTTGCGTATGGATGCGGCCTCCCAAATCCTGGGAGCTGCGCACACTGGAGGAAAGCCGCCGATGTATATCGCCATGAACCGCTTCAAGGTGTCCCCAGGATCGGAAGCGGCGTTCGAGCACATGTGGACCAGCCGCGACTCCCACTTGAGGGAGGTGCCGGGCTTCGTGGAGTTCCATCTGCTGCGCGGACCCGTGCGGGACGACCACGTCCTGTACTCCAGCCACACGATCTGGGCCGACCACGCCGCGTTCGAGGGTTGGACGAAGTCGGAGGCGTTCCGCGCCGCCCACCGCAACGCCGGCAGCGGCGGACGCGGCGACACCCCGGTTTACGTCGGCCACCCGGAGTTCGAGGGTTTTGAGGTCATCCAAACCGTCAAGTAGGCCGGCGCTGCGCAACAGGGCTCTGCTCCCTCTCCTTTCGGGAGAGCGAGCAGACGAGCGGACGCTGTCCGTCCGCATGGCCCGGCGATCCTTCTTGCGCGGCGGGCGGCTGTAGCCTATTTGATCACTTTCCCTACATTCTCCGCTGCTTTCGGAGGGTGGCCTTGACCGGCCGCCTTTTTTGGTTTGGGCCAACATGACGAGCCGACCCGCCACCGACGAACCCAACCACTCCGGCCTGGAATCCAAGGTCGCCGGGCTGATCGATGCCGCACTGACCGGCATGGGCTACGAGTTGGTCCGCGTCCTGGTGCTGGGCCGCGAACGCCCGACGGTGCAGATCATGGCCGACCGTGCCGACGGCTCGCAGATCAGCGTCGAGGACTGCGAGCGCATCACCCACTCGGTCAGCGCCGTGCTGGATGTGGACGACCCCCTGCCCGGCGCCTGGACCCTGGAGGTCAGCTCCGCCGGCATCGACCGTCCGCTGACGCGGGTGAAGGACTGGGTCCGCTTCGCCGGACACCAGGCGCGGGCGGAGATGACGATGCCCGTCGAAGGCCGCCGCCGCTTCACCGGCATCATCCTCGGCGCCGACGCCTCGCACGCCCGGATGCGCCTCGACGACGGCGAGGAGGTCCTGCTGCCCCTCGCCGACCTGCGCCGCGCTAAGCTGCTGCTGACTGACGCGCTGATTGCCGCGACCTCTCCCACCCCTGCCCCGGCCAACTAGGAGCACACCGCCATGGACACCTCCGTCTCCCGCCCCGAGCTGCTGCTGGTCGCCGACGCCGTTGCCCGTGAAAAGGCCATCGAGCGCGACGAGGTGCTGGAAGCCATGGAGCAGGCCATCCAGAAGGCCGGCCGCGCCAAGTACGGCTCCGAGAAGGACATCCGCGCCACCATCGATAAAAAGACCGGCGATGTCCGCCTGACCCGCTGGACCGAGGCCGTGGAAACCGTCGAGAACGACGAGACCCAGATCCCCATACACATCGCCCGCAAGTTCGACCCCAACATCCAGTTGGGTGGGCACCTGGTGGACCCGTTGCCGCCCATCGATTTCGGCCGTATCGCCGCGCAGACCGCCAAGCAGGTCATCGTCCAGCGCGTCCGCGAGTACGAGCGCAAGAAGCAGTACGACGAGTTCAAGGACCGCATCGGCGAGATCATCAACGGCGTGGTCAAGCGCACCGAGTACGGCAACATGATGGTCGAGCTGGGCCGCGCCGAGGCCCTGCTGCGCCGCGACGAGCTGATCCCGCGCGAGAGCTTCCGCAACGGCGACCGCGTCCGCGCCTACATCTACGACGTGCGCGAGGAGCCGCGCGGACCCCAGATCTTCCTGTCCCGCACCCACCCCGCCTTCCTGGCCAAGCTGTTCGCCCAGGAGGTGCCGGAAATCTACGACGGGATCATCGAGATCAAGGCCGTCGCCCGCGACCCCGGCAGCCGCGCCAAGATGGCCGTCATCAGCCGGGACCAGAGCATCGACCCCGTCGGCGCCTGCGTCGGCATGCGAGGCAGCCGCGTGCAGGCCGTCGTGCAGGAGCTGCAGGGCGAGAAGATCGACATCATTCCCTGGTCCGCCCAGCACGCCACCTTCGTCGTGAACGCCCTGGCCCCCGCCGAGGTGACCAAGGTCGTGATGGACGAGGAGGCTGGCCGCGTCGAGGTCGTGGTGCCCGACGAGCAGCTTTCGCTCGCCATCGGCCGCCGTGGGCAGAACGTGCGCCTGGCGAGCCAGTTGACCCGGTGGGATATTGACATCCTGACCGAGGCCGAGGAAAGCGAACGCCGCCAGGAGGAGTACCGCCGCCGGACCGGGCTGTTCGTCGAGGCGATGGACGTGGACGACGTGATCGCCGGGCTGCTGGTGACGGAGGGCTTCAACACTATCGAGGAGTTGGCCTACGTGCCGCCAGAGGAGCTGGCCGACATCGAGGGCTTCGACGAGGGCATCGCCGACGAGCTGATCCGCCGCGCCCAGGCGTTCCTGAACCGCCGGGATGACGAGCTGAACGAGAAGCGTGTGGCGCTGGGCGTGTCCGACGACATCGCAGCCATTGAGGTGCTGACCCCGGCGATGCTGGTGGCGCTGGGCGAGAAGGGCGTCAAAACCCTGGACGACCTGGCGGACTTGGCCGGCGACGAGTTGGTGGAGATCGTCGGCGCCGAGAACATGGAGGAGGAGGTCGCCAACGACGTCGTCATGGCCGCCCGCGCCCACTGGTTTGATGGTGATGAAGCTGGGGGTGATGAAGCCGGGGGTGATGAAGCCGCGCCCGAGGCCGCCGAAGCGGCGGAGGCCCCTCACGAGTAGCGACCCCGAACCCGCCGCGGACGAGGAGGACGAGCCCGAGACCGGCCCACTCCGCCGCTGCGTGGTGACGCGGGAGCGGGACTATCGTGCGCGCATGATCCGTTTCGTGGTGGCCCCTGACCGTACCGTGGTCCCCGACCTCGCTGCAAAGCTGCCCGGCCGGGGAATCTGGTTGAGTGCGCGCCGCGATGTGTTAGACACCGCACGTACCCGGGGCGCCTTCGCGAGGGCCGCGCGTGGTCAGGTCACCGTTCCCCCCGACCTCGTGGGAATGGTGCAGTCCGGCCTCCACCGACGTGTCACGGAGCTGCTGGGATTGGCCCGGCGGGCCGGGCAGGCGGTCAGCGGGTTTCAGAAGGCGCGGGAGTGGCTAGTGTCGGGCCGAGCCGGGCTGGTGGTGCAGGCCAACGACGGCAGCGTGGACGAGCGGGCGCGGTTCCTAGGCGGCACCAAGGATGTGCCGGTCGGCGCGCCCTTGTCGGCCCACGATCTGGGAGCGGTGTTCAGCCGTGACCATGTAGTGCATGTGGCGATCGCGCACGGCCGGCTGGCCGAGGCGTTGAACATAGAGATACACCGCCTGTCCGGCATCGCCGGCCGAGGCGAGCGGATGGAACGGGCGGGATGAGCGACAACAACGAGACGGATACGGCCAAGGGCCGGCTATCACTGCGCCCTGCAGGCCGGGCGGATGTCGGGCGGACGGTGGACGCCGGGTCGGTGCGGCAAAGCTTCAGCCATGGCCGGACGAAGGTCGTGCAGGTCGAGGTGCGGAAGAAGCGCCCAACGATTACCCCGCCGCTGCCGGTGACGCCGCCGCCGGTTGCCAATGCGGCTACCCCGGCGGTGCTGCCGGGCACGCCGCCGCGCCCGCCGATCAGCGCCCGCCCGGTGTCCGGCACTGGCCGTGCACTGACCGCGACCGAGGTTGCGGTGCGGCAGCGCGTGCTGGCGCAGCAGCAGATCGACAACGCCAAGCGCGAGGCTGAACGGCGCGAGCAGGAGAAGATCAGCATCCTCTCTGCGGCCGAGGAAAGCCGCCGCCGTGAGGAGGAGGCCCGCAAGGCCGCCGAGGAGGAGGCTCGCCGCGCCGCCGAAGAGGCTCAACGCCTCAAGGCCGAGGAGGCCACGCGTCTGGCCGCCGAAGCCGCAGCCGCTGCCGGCACCGCCGTGCCCGCTCCGAAGCCTGTCGCCGAGGAGGCCCGCCGCCCTGTCGCCCGCCCTGCCCCGGGCACCGCGCCTGCTGGCCCTGTGGAGACGCTGCGCCTCAAGACCGCCAAGGCCGGCGAGGAGGAGGCGCCGCGCCGCCGCCCCGGCGTGCTGTTGCCGGGTCAGCGCAAGCCTGTCGCCCCCGTCGTCAAGAAGGTCGGCGATGCCGGCCGCCGCACCGGCCGCATCGACGTGCTGGCCGCCATCGAGGGTGACGACGACAAGTCGCGCAGCCTGGCCTCCGTCCGCCGCCAGCGCGAGCGCGAGCGCCGGCAGGCCGAGCTGGAGATGTTGCGCAGCGACCAGGTGAAGGTCGTGCGCGACGTGGTGCTGCCCGAGGGGATCACGGTGTCCGAGCTGGCCAACCGCATGGCCGCCCGCGTGCCGGACGTGATCAAGTCGCTGATGCGGATGGGCGTCATGGCGACCGTGACGCAGGTGCTGGACGCCGACACAGCCGAGCTGGTCGTGCAGGAGTTCGGCCACCGCGCCCGCCGGGTCAGCGAGAGCGACGTGGAGCTGGGCATCGACGGCGAGATCGACGTCGATACCGAGCTGCAGCACCGCCCGCCGGTGGTGACCATCATGGGCCATGTGGACCACGGCAAGACCAGCCTGCTGGACGCGCTGCGTTCCACCGACGTGGCGGCTGGCGAGGCCGGGGGGATCACGCAGCACATCGGCGCCTACCAGGTGCAGATGGCGGCGCGGGATGGGCACGCGGGGCCGCGCATCACCTTCATCGACACGCCGGGCCATGAGGCGTTCACCGCCATGCGGAGCCGCGGCGCCTCGGTGACGGACATCGTGGTGCTGGTGGTGGCTGCCGATGACGGCGTGATGCCGCAGACCATCGAGGCGATCCGCCATGCCAAGGCGGCCAATGCCCCGCTGATCGTCGCCATCAACAAGATGGACAAGGCCGACGCCAACCCGGCCCGCGTGCGGCAGGAACTGCTGTCCTACGAGGTCGTCGTCGAGGAGATGGGCGGCGACACGCAGGACGTGGAGGTCTCGGCCACCAAGCGCCTGGGCCTGGACAAGCTGGAGGAGGCGATCCTGTTGCAGGCCGAGATCCTCGACTTGCGCGCCAACCCGGACCGTGCGGCGGAGGGATCGGTGATCGAGAGCCGGCTGGACCGCGGGCGTGGCCCGGTGGCGACCATGCTGGTGCAGAAGGGCACGCTGAACCAGGGCGACATCGTCGTGGCCGGCGCCGAATGGGGCCGGGTGCGGGCGATGCTCGACGACAAGGGGCGGCAGATTAAGGTGGCTGGCCCCGCCGTGCCGGTCGAGATCCTGGGCCTGAGCAGCGTGCCGACCGCGGGCGAGCCGTTCGTCGTGGTGGAGAACGAGGCGCGGGCCCGCGAGATCAGCGAGTTCCGCCAGCGCAAGCTGAAGGACCGTTCGTCGGCCGGCATCTCGGCGGCGCGCGGCACCCTGGAGGAGATGCTGGCGCGGGCGGTGGCAGGCGAGCTGAAGGAGGTCGCCATCGTCGTGAAGGCCGACGTGCAAGGCAGCGCCGAGGCCATCCAGGGCGCGGTGCTGAAGCTGGCGCACGAGGAAGTGAAGGTCCGCGTGCTGCTGTCGGCGGTCGGGCAGATCACCGAGAGCGACGTGCAGTTGGCCCGGGCCAGTGACGCCGTGATCGTCGCCTTCAACGTCCGCGCTACGGCGCAGGCGCGGGAGTTGGCGCAGCGGGACGGCGTGGACATCCGGTACTACTCGATCATCTACGACGTGTCGGACGACATCGAGAAGATGGTGCGCGGCAAGGTCGCCCCAAAGGCGCGGGAGAACTTCCTGGGCTACGCCGAGATCCGCAAGGTGTTCGACATCACCAAAACCGGCAAGGTCGCCGGCTGCATGGTGACGGAGGGCCTGGTGAAGCGCGGCGCCGGGGTGCGGCTGCTGCGCGAGGGCGTGGTGATCCACAACGGCGAGCTGAGCCAGTTGAAGCGGTTCAAGGACGACGTGCGGGAGGTGGCGCGCGGCTATGAGTGCGGGTTGTCGTTCGCAGGGTACAACGACCTTCGCGAGGGCGACCAGGTCGAGTGCTTCGAGATCGAGATGGTCCCGGGTTGAAGACGAAGCCGGGCCGGGAGCCGGAGCGGGGCACTGCCAAGCCTCGCCCGGCGGCGAAGCGGGGCGGCGTCTCCAAGGCGCCGACCCAACGGCAGTTGCGCGTGTCGGAGGAAATCCGGCATGTGCTGTCGGCGATCTTCCTGCGCGGGCAGTTCCGTGATCCCGAGATGGCAGATGCGCGGGTGACGGTCACAGAGGTGCGGATCAGCCCGGACCTCAAGAATGCCACCGCCTTCGTGGCACGCCTGGGCCGCACCGACATCGACGCGCTGCTGCCGGCATTGAAGCGTGTGGCGCCGTGGCTCCGCACCCAGGTCGCGCATGAAATGCGGCTGCGGATTGCGCCGGCGATCAGCTTTCAGCCCGACACCACGCTGGACTATGCGATGCACGTCGATGCGTTGCTGCGTGCGCCCGCCGTGGCACGCGACCTCGCGCCGCCAGCCCCCGCGTCAACCAATGAGCAAGAGGACGCTCCCCCTCACCCATGATGCTTCCGTTCAAGGCATAAGCCCTTGGCGTCGAAGCCGTTCTACAAATCCGCCCCAGCCGTGGTCCGATCCAAGGACTCCGAGATGCGCCGCGAGCAAGGCCGCCAGCCCAATCACGCTCTCCGGCCATCAACCCGGCGATGCTTTCTGCTGCAATGCGCGAAGCAGGACCGAGACGTTGCCATTGTTGCTTGCTAGGAATGAGACGTAATCGCTGCGAAAGGTCAGCCGCAGGGAGATGCCCTCGGCCACGACATCCACGATCTTGTAGCTGTCTCCGGCTGGCACGACGACCCAAACGACACGATTCGGGCGGTTGTTCGGACGCTCGATCAAGGTCGGAACCCAGATCTCGTCCCCTTTGCGCTCCGGCCGGTCTGTTTGGACCTTGGCGACGTCGGCGGTCGCAGCGCCGAGGCGTGAGGCGACGTTGTCTGCGAGGGTAATGCGGAACAGCCGGCGGTATTCCGCCTGTTGCGCAGGGGTTGCGGCCTGCCAATAGCGGCCCAGGCAGAAGCGCCCCAGGCCGTCAACGCCCACCACCCGGTCCAGGAACAACGCCAGCCGGTCGCGGCGTGTCACGGAATCCGGATTCGCGGCGATAAGGCCGCCAAGCTCACGCCCGGTGCGCTCGATGAAGCGCGCGGCCGGGGCGAAATCAGCCGGCTGGGCCAGGGCTGTTCCCGCCAAGGCCATCGCAGCGAAGGCGCCGGCCGCCCATGAACGCCGTGACATGGACCGGACCGCTGAATTGTCAGCAGAACGCCCGCTATGGCTGGGTATCATAGGAGTGTTCGTGGCATCGGGAGTTCGCTCCGGACATGTCTCGTGTATGATCAATCTCCCAGACAGCATTGATCCGCACCGTAATACCCCTCCGAGGCGCCTGCACCCGCAGCGATGCTGGCGGAACGTTCACCACCCCTACCGCCTTAGCAGCGGACCAACCCAAGGAACAAGAATGCGCCGCAAGCAGGGCCGCCCGCTCAACGGGTGGCTGATCGTGGACAAGCCGCCGGGCATGACCAGCACGGACGTGGTCAACCGCGTGCGCCGCGGCTTCGATGCGCAGAAGGCCGGGCACGGCGGCACGCTGGACCCGCTGGCGACCGGCGTGCTCCCCGTGGCGTTCGGCAACGCCACCAAGACGGTGCCCTACGTGATGGACGGCACCAAGCTGTACCGCTTCACCCTGCGCCTGGGTGACGCCCGCGACACCGACGACGCCGACGGCAAGACGGTCGCCACCTCCCCCGCCCGACCCACGAACGAGCAGATCGAGGCCGCCCTGCCCGCCTTCATCGGCGACATCATGCAGATCCCTCCCGTCTATTCCGCCATCAAGGTGGACGGCGAGCGCGCCTACGACATGGCCCGCGACGGCCGCCCCCCGGACCTCCCGCCCCGCCCGGCCCGCGTGGACCGCTTCGCCCTGGTCGAGCGCACCGACGACGACACCGCCGTCTTCGAGGTGCAGTCCGGCAAGGGCGTTTACATGCGCAGCCTGGCGCGCGACCTGGCGCAGGCGTGCGGCACCCTGGGCCATGTCGCCGCCCTGCGCCGCCTGCGCGTTGGCCCTTTCACCGAGGCCCAGGCGATTTCCCTGGACAAATGCGTGCGCGAAGCGGACAAGCCAGCGGCTTCCCCGGACCTCTTGCTCCCGGTCCTGACCGCGCTGGCCGACATCCCGGCGCTGGCCTTGACTGAGGCAGAGGCCTTCGGCCTATCCCAAGGACAGCCAATCAACCTGGTTGACCTGATGGGTCGCATTCCATCGACGGCCGACCCCGATGGGGGCCTGGCCCGTGCCATGGCGGGGGGGCGCGTGATCGGCCTATGCCGCCTGCATGAGGGGTGGCTCAAGCCGGAACGCCTCCTGTAACCCCCCGAACGGAGAACCCCGATGTCGATTACCGCGGAGCGTCGCACGACGCTCGTTCAAGAATACGCCCAAGGCGCTGCCGACACCGGCAGCCCCGAGGTCCAGGTTGCCCTGGCGACAGAGCGCATCGTCAACCTGACCGAGCATCTTAAAACCCACAACAAGGACTTCCACAGCCGCCGCGGCCTGCTGATGCTTGTCGGCCGCCGCCGCCGCCTGCTGGACTATTTGAAGAAGAAGGACGACGCCCGCTATCAGGCCCTAATTGGCAGGCTGGGGCTGCGCCGCTAAACGCCCGATACCAAGCCTGGCGCCAATGGTGGCGCTGGGCCGACCCGCAGGGCCAGACGCCCTGCACCGCCGCACTGGCGAGGCCCGGACCTGTCCGCGACGGCGCCTCAGGCCACACGAGCCAGCGGGGGTTGATCCCCGCCGCGGCTGCATCCACCCCGGTGCAGACCGCCTCCTGTGGCCCGAGTCGCCGCCCCCGTGGAACCCTGCCCGCCCACTCGGCGCCTAGGAGGCAGAACCTATGTTCAACTACTTCCGCAAGGAACTCGACTGGGGCGGGCGCAAGCTCATCCTGGAGACCGGCAAGATCGCCCGCCAGGCCGACGGCGCCGTACTGGCCCGCTACGGCGACACCATCGTGCTGTGCACCGCCGTCGGCGTCCGCAGCACCAAGCCCGGCCAGGACTTCTTCCCGCTGACCGTCAACTACCAGGAGAAGGCCTTCGCCGCCGGCAAGATCCCCGGCGGCTTCTTTAAGCGCGAGGGCCGTCCGTCCGAGAAGGAGGTGCTGACCAGCCGCCTGATCGACCGCCCGATTCGCCCGCTGTTCCCGCACGGTTTTCGTAATGAGGTCCAGGTCGTCGCCACCGTGCTGAGCCACGACATGGAGAACGACCCCGACGTGGTCGCCATGATCGGCTGCTCCGCCGCGCTGACCCTGTCCGGCATCCCGTTCTTCGGCCCCATTGCCGGCGCCCGCGTGGGCTTCGCCAATGGCGAATATCTGCTGAACCCGACCGCCGAGCAGCTTAAGACCAGCAAGCTCGACCTGGTCCTGGCCGGCACGACCGAGGGCGTGCTGATGGTGGAGTCCGAGGCGCAGGAGCTGTCCGAGGAGGTGATGCTCGGCGCCGTAACGTTCGGCCACGCGCACATGCAGCCCGTCATCCAGGCCATCATCGAGCTGGCCGAGCACGCCGCCAAGGAGCCGTGGTCCCTGCCCGAGCCGGCCGCGGAGCAGGCCAACCTGGTATCCCGTGTGGACGCCCTGGCCCGCACCGCCCTGGCCGAAGCCTACCAGGAGCACCTAAAGCAAGCCCGGCAGGAGAAGGTCGGCGCCGCCAAGAAGTCCGCCATGGCCGCCCTGGCCGAGGAGGGCCTGGACCCCGAGAAGGCCAAGCTGATCTTCAAGGAGCTGGAGGCCGACGTCGTCCGCAACGCCATCCTCGACACCGGCCGCCGCATCGACGGCCGCGACACCAAGACCGTGCGCCAGATCATCGGCGAGGTCGGCGTGCTACCCCGCGCCCACGGCAGCGCCCTGTTCACCCGCGGCGAGACGCAGGCCCTCTGCGTCGCGACGCTCGGCACCGGCCAGGACGAGCAGATCATCGACGCCCTCGAAGGCGAGCGGCGCGAGCACTTCATGCTGCACTACAACTTCCCTCCGTACTCGGTCGGCGAGGCCGGGCGCATGGGCAGCCCGGGCCGCCGCGAGATCGGCCACGGCAAGCTGGCCTACCGCGCGGTGCGTCCGGTGCTGCCGGACAAGGATACCTTCCCGTACACGATGCGCGTCGTGAGCGAGATCACCGAGAGCAACGGCAGCAGCAGCATGGCCACCGTCTGCGGCACCAGCCTGGCGCTGATGGACGCAGGCGTACCGCTGCTCCGGCCGGTCGTCGGCATCGCCATGGGCCTGATCAAGGAGGACCGCGGCTTTGCCGTGCTGTCCGACATCCTGGGTGACGAGGACTACCTGGGCGACATGGACTTCAAGGTGGCCGGCAGCGAGCAGGGCATCACCAGCCTGCAGATGGACATCAAGATCACGTCCATTACCGCCGACATCATGAAGATCGCGCTGGAGCAGGCGCGCGAGGGCCGGCTGCACATCCTGGGGGAGATGGCGAAGGCCATCCAGGGTGCGCGCACCGACGTGGCCGCGACCGCGCCGCGCATCACCGTCATCACGGTGCCGAAAGAGAAGATCCGCGAGGTCATCGGCACCGGCGGCAAGGTGATCCGCGACATCGTCGAGCAGTCCGGCGCCAAGATCGACATCGAGGACGACGGCACCATCAAGATCGCCGCCACCACGGAGGAGGCCAGCCAGAAGG
>JAABUQ010006799.1_pt1 | contig 17046 bp, 18 predicted proteins | sample 5560001 | NCBI WGS metagenome assembly JAABUQ01 (sample SAMN10711888, study PRJNA513371) | rock metagenome | isolation source: Antarctica rocks | place: Antarctica: Victoria Land, Finger Mt nord | collected 2015-12-18
CGTGCCCCAGGGCCGATGCCAGCTCGTCCACGTACTTCGTAAAGCGCCGTTCCGTTGCGGATAACGTTTGCTTCGGCATGCAATCATTATAGCATAACTCGCCATTTTATAACACAGTAGTACTAACTCTCCACCAGGCACGCGAGGCCGCGAGCGCGTGGCTGATCGACTTCAATCAGGTCCGACCACACAGCGCAATCGGAAACCTAACGCCGGCAGCGTTCGCCAAAACCCTTACCATCAACCAAGACTTACAGGAATCCGCTGCCTGAATCACCGCCTCAGGTCACTTCGGGGCCTTCGCCATCCGATGGATCACGCCGTGAAGCTCGCGGTCAGCTCTCTGAAACGCGGTGCGATCGCTAATGGTGAGACCGGCGCTCGGCGACTCCAAAGCCGCGATACCGCATCGCAGATCCGGCGCAGCTCGCTCCGTTCAGCTTCGGTGCTACGCTCGGCTGCAAAGCCGCCATTTACCTTCGAACGAAGAGAACACTTCGGAGAAGTCACGCGCTTCGGCTGGCGAAACGGTCGACACGACATTGCCGACCTACGGAATTACGACGACGAAACCTTCTTGAGCCAAACGATTGATCGCATCGCGGACCGGCTGCCGGCTCACTCGAAGCTGCTCCATGGCATGCTCCACGCTGAGCCGGTCACCAGGCTTGAGCGCGCCGTCGAAGATCAGGGCCTTGAGATGCTCGTACGCAAGGTCCACGAACGCCTCGCGGCCGCGTCGGGGCGGCTGCAGCGGAAGGCGTGCAACCCTGTCTGTGCATCAGTAAGCTTCGCTGGGAATGCTCTATCGTTACTGCCGTAACACGGCAGGTCGGTAGCGCGTCTATTTCGCGATTTGCGCTTACGGCCGTACAACCGCAGGACCATACGCTGGCGTTCAGCGAATCGTCCTTTGGTACGAAATGTTGAACGCAACGTGTCCGCCGCGCAAAATTATACGGTTGCTTATGCGTGAATGTGTCCAGGCACACCGTCTGGCTGTGCGCGTGCGGGCGTCCAAAGTCTAACCTTAAACAGTATGTCGCGAAATGCTGGTCGTCCGAAGATGGCTCCGCTGCCTCCCGACGTCGACGATGGTCGGTTTGATGGTGTTGAGAGCGGTGCCGTCCGCGTTCCCTCCGTCACGCGCGCCGCGGCAGTGCTCAACGTCGTTGCAGCAACGCACGAAGGCGTATCCTTGTCGGATCTGGCGCGTGTTGTCAAAGCACCCAAAAGCAGCGTTTTGAGCGTATGTCTAGCGTTAACCGATGAACGCCTATTATGCCGAAACGATGATGGCCACTACCGGCTTGGCATACGAGTTGCCGAGTTGGCCTCAGCCGAGCTTTTGCATCCTCCTCGGCTCAGCCGAGTCACCATCGCCGTCCAAACACTAATGAATCCATTCTTCGCCGCCGAAGTGGGCGCCGTAACTGCCCAATGCGAAGCGCTCAGCATCACTTGTCAGGTGAACGATGCGCGCCAGAATCTCGAACGGCAGCTTCGCCAAGTTGTTGACATCGTTCACGGGCGTATCGATGCCCTTATACTCGACGCGGTAGATTCCGACGGGGTAGCGGAGAGCGTCGCGAAGGTGCGGCGCAACGGAACGCCGGTGGTCGCTGTTAATGCCGGCGCAACGGGCGCCGACGCGACGGTGACTACGGACAATACCCAAGCCGGAGAGTTGATCGGGCGCCATCTCGCGACGGTCTTAAACGGCGCCGGCACAATCGCTGTCATCGGCGGGACTCGCATTACCGCCAATGCGGATCGCATTTCGGGCTTCCTTAGTGCGCTGCGCGGCTATTCGAGGCTTCGCATTGTCGCTCGCCTTGACGGCGACAACAGCACGGGCAGCGGCGCCACACTCGCAGGCGTGATCCTAAGGCAGCATGCCGAAATCGATGCGTTTTTCGGCATTAATGATCCGACGTCGCTGGGCATTGCGCAGGCGCTGCAGACGCGGCGACGTCGCGCAATTGTTGTCAGCGCGGATGGCTCGGCGTCGGCCGTTGCCTCGATCAAGGCTGGCGGCCCGATCATTGCTACGGCCGCCCAAGATCCCGCGCTCTTAGGACGCATCGCGCTGCAAACTGCGCAGCGGCTCTATGCCGGCGAACGGCCTGCGCAGCGAACGCGCTTATTGCCGACCGTGCTCATTTCCCGTGAGAACGCGGATAGCTACGTACCGTGGGGGTAAACGGTCGCGGCGCGCAAGACGACAATTCGGCGCGCGCGCCTGCGGTTATCAAGGCCGCGCGCATTCTCGGGGAGCTCGCACAGCATCCCGACGCAATGTCCGCTACCGATCTGGCCCGCGCCGTCGATATGGCGAAAAGTTCTGTATCGGACCTGTGTCTCGCACTCATCGAAGAGGGGCTGCTCGCGCGGACGAGCGACGGACGCTTTTTGCTCGGGCGCCATCTCGTCGAATTGGCTCGCCCATTGTTGGGGGGGTCGCGACTACTCGAGGTCTTCACCGAGTCGTGCGACGCGGTGCCAGAAGTGAGCAGCGAGACGATTACGATGTCAATCGCTGATGGTTCCGACATTGTCATCATCGCGGTTCGCCGCGGATCGGTCCTGCTTCCCATTACACCCAAAGTGGGATTGCATCTGCCGATCTGGACAACAGCCGCGGGCCGTGCGCTTTTGAGCGCGACGACCATCGATGCGTTGCGCGGCATTCTTGCCATTGAAACAGCAACGGCGGCCGGCGTCGCGGGCACCATACCAGCCGCCGAACACCTGTATGACGCTCTGCGCCGAGAGCGTCGACTTGGCGTTCATACCGATGAAGAGCAGACCGCCGTTGGGATGATCGGTTTTGGTGCGCCGCTGACTCTGACATCGTTTGCGGCGCCAACCGCTGCGCTGGCCATTTCGACGCGTACCTCGCTCGCCCAAGGAAAACGCCGACGGACGTTGAGAGACGCGGTTCGCCAGCTTGTCGACGAATGTATCCGTCGAAGTAGAGTCGCCGACTGAGCCACTGCCTGTAGCTCGATTCCCGTCAGCAGGCTTGACAGGCGGCATTTTCATCCTTACGATGTTCGATATACCGGATTAATGTTCGACATACGGAACGTCAATTGCGTTAGAGCTCGTCTAATCAGTCGGCGATCCTAGCGACAGCTGCCGCTCAGCTTGCTGCGGAGATGTCCAGCTCTTTGCAATGCTCCGACAGCAGAGGAGGAGTTCCGATGTTCAACCGGATCGGGAACGCAGTTTTGTTGCTTGCTGCGCTCGGCATGTGCTTAGGCGGCGGCGCCGCGACACCGGCCGCCACCAACGCGGCTGAGTCAGGATCGATCAAGGTTGCGTGTTTGGTTAAGGACGCATCGGCAACGTTTTGGCAGGCCGCGATTCAAGGCTGCAAAGACGCAGCGCAGCACTATCATGTCGACGTGGTCTTCGGCAGCGGCAACAGCGACGCCGGCTTAACCGCACAGGTAAATGCATTCGACAACGCGCTTGCTAAAGGCGTCATCGGTATCGCCTTGTCGGCGGTCGACTCGAGCGCGATGTCGCAAGAAGTTCTTAAAGCGAACCAACAAAACGTTCTCGTGAGCACCTTCGACACAACCGTCAATAACGGGAAACTTGTGACGAACGTTGTGCCGCGGGACCGCGAAGGAACGATGGGCGCGACCAAGTTGCTCGCCGACTCCATCGGTAGTCAAAATAAAGTTGCAATTACAACCTGCAATACGACGATTTCAACGTGTCACATCGTTTACGCCGCGTTCATGGACGAAATCAAACACTATCCGGGGCTCAGAGTTGTCGGCCGGCCACTCGCGACGCCGTACCGCGATAAGGGATACACGTCAATTAAAAGCATCCTCGCGGCGAATCCGGATTTGGCCGGTGTATACAGTACTTTCGATCTTGACGGACTCGGCGCTTATGCCGCTGGGGAGTCGGTCAATAAGCATCTTGTCGTGGTGTCGCGCGGCTGCGGTTACGAGGTATTGCATAGTATTCTCAAGGGCGGCTTAACCGGATGCAACGCAATGTATCCGCGTAAAGAAGCATACACCGCGGTCGAAGCGATAATCCTCGCGCATCAAGGTAAAACCGTCCAGGCCCAAATTGAAGTCCCCGAGACGGTGGTGACCAAAGCTAATGCAGAGAAGTGGCTGACCGTGCCCGAATATGACGGGCCGCCGCAAGGAGTATGAGATGAGCGCGACCTGGCCCGCATGACAGTCGCCCCGTCACCAGAACCGCTGCTCGAAGTTTCAGATGTGACAATCCGGTTCGGGGGCGTCGTCGCCCTCGATCGCGTGAGTGTGAGGTTTTTTCCTGGCCAAATCGTCGCGCTTGTTGGCGCGAATGGCGCCGGCAAATCGACGCTTGTAAGCGTCATATCGGGTGCTGCGATTCCCGATGAAGGCACGCTGCAAATGCGGGGTGAGACGCTCCGTTTTCGGACGCCAAAAGATGCGCGCGCCGCCGGCGTTGAGACAGTATATCAAGGCCTCGCGCTTATCGAAACCGTCGATGTCAAAGGGAACATCTTTTTGGGACGTGAGCCCGTGGGCCGACCCAACTGGATCGGTTGGCTTTCGAACGCCGACATGGAACGGCGCGCCCGAGCCCTCCTCGACGGCCTCGGCGTGGGACTTGAAGCATCACGTATGATCCGCGGTTTGTCAGGCGGACAACGCCAGATTGTCGCGATCGCGCGGCTCGTTGAATTTGAAGCTGGCGTATGCATCCTTGATGAGCCGACCGCGGCGCTAGGTGTCCAGGAGCGTAATGCCGTGCTGCAGGTCATCAAGAATTTCAAGAGCCCCGAGCGCGCCGTCGTCGTCGTAAGTCACGATCTTGATGATGTTTTCGACGTTTCGGACCGTGTCATCATAATGCGCAACGGACGTGTAGTCGGCGACCGGCTGACCACCGAGACTTCCGCGGATGAAATTGTAGCGCTAATGGCATTTGGGACGTATGCGGGCCGTAGCACTCCCTCTGCGCATGGCTAACGTGTTTAAGCAGTTCCAACTGCGGCAGGTCATCCTTGTCGTTCTGCTGATGCTGCTCGTCGCGGCCGTTACCCTATTTCAGCCAAACTTTTTGTCGCTGGCCAATCTTGGTAACATCGCCGTGCAGTTCAGCCAGATCGGGCTGATGGCGGCGGGCATGACCTTCGTGATGATCGCTGGCGGAATCGATCTCTCGGTAGGTTCCGTTCTCGCGCTTGGTGCCGGCATTGGGGGCGTGCTGATGAGCGTGGGGTGTCCGGTGCCGCTGGCCATCATCGGCGCGCTGCTCGGCGGGGCCGTGATTGGTTGGATCAACGGCACAGGGATAGCGTATTTAAAGATACCGGCGCTGATCATCACGTTGGGAACCCTCTATGCCGTGCGCGGCGGAGTCGAGCTCTACTCCAACGGCTCGGGCAGCACGATCGCCCAGGATTTTCCCACAGGCTTTCGCTTTTTGGGCCAAGGCTCGCTGCTAGGCATCCCGACGCCGACGCTCGTCACGCTGATCGTGTACGTCGTTCTGTATCTCGTGCTAACCAAGACGCGTTTTGGCCGTTACACGATCGCCGTCGGAACCGACGCCGAAGCGGCTCGCCGTTCCGGCATTCTCGTCGAGCGCCATCTCACGAAGATCTATATTTTATCCGGCGTCATGTCGGTGGTCGCCGGACTGCTCATAACCGCGCAGGTAAATGCGGCCTCGATCGATCTCGGACGCGGCGCGGAGTTAACAGTTATTGCGGCGGTCGTGGTCGGCGGCACAAGCCTGTACGGCGGCCAGGGTTCGATTCCGGGGACGTTTCTCGGCGTAACCTTTCTGACGATTATGGCCGATGCGCTAGACATCCTAAATGTGTCGCCCTTCGCCATCGATCTGGCGACCGGCTCACTGTTGCTACTCAGCGCTGCGGCCGATGTGCTCGCCAATCGAAAGGGTCTTGCTTCGCTACGTAATCGGTTTTTTGGAACGCGCGAAACCGAATTCGCTGTCCGCAAGACGACATGAAGGTACACCAATGATAAATCCATCGGCGACCACGGGTGGCCCGCTCTCCGTGTATTGCTGCGCGGAGCATATTGCACCGCAGCGAGCGGATTATCCCGGGACCAGCGTTGGGCTGCTGGTTGATCACCGCGTGACAGGAACTGAATGTTTCGGCGGCGTCGTGGCGATAAACGAATACATACCGCTACACTACCATCCAGTCTTTGAGTTTCAATACGTTTTACAGGGAACGGGTCTTGCATTCGATTCCGCGGGCCGCGAGATTCCAATTGCGCCAGGCGGTGCGGTCCTAAGCCCTGCCGGTCCCAGCGGTGCACACGGCTTTCGCAATACTGGCCCAGTACCACTTGAAATCCTATTTTTATACCCCTCGCGTGACGGCAGGGCGCCCGGACGGACTGTATTCGAGGCGGTGGGCGCGGCTCCGCAAGGACCCCTCTCCATCTATCGTCCACCCGAACAGCTCGTGTTGCAGCCGCCAGACTATGCAGGCACGCACGTCGGTTTGCTCGTCGACCACGAAGTCGCCGGTACTGAGTGCTTCGGCGGAATCGTATCGATAAACGATGCCATTCCGCTGCACTATCATCCGGTTTTTGAGTTCCAGTACGTGCTGTCCGGAACGGGCGTCGCGATCGACTCGCGCGGTGTCGAGGTCCCGATCGCGTTGGGTGGCGCCGTATTAAGCCCGGCGGGGCCAAGCGGGGCACACGGATTTCGGAAGAACGGCGCAACGCCGCTTAAGATCTTATTTATGTATCCGTCGCCCGATGGCCGACCGCCCGGCCGAACCGGCTATGAAGTGCCGCGAAGTGATGCCTGATGTCGGGCGCAAAAATGACTAACATTGCGATAGAGCGGATCGACGGTAAAGACTCATGGATCTTGCAAAACGACCGCGTTCGTATCGCGCTCACACAAGACGGCGGCCATATGGCACCGGTGACGTTTTCGCTGCCCAATGGCATTGCTGCCAAACCGTATTACGTCAGTCCTTGGAGCGCTGACGATCTGCCGGCTCCGGCGAATGAACCGTGCGTAAAATTTATTCGAGGCGACTTCTTTTGCCTACCCTTCGGCAATCCGGGAACGCACGGTGAAGAACGCAATCTTCTGCACGGTGAACCCAGCTACGCACCATGGCACTGTGACCACAGCGAATCGGCCGACGGCGTGAGTGCCTTCACGTTCACCATGCGGACGGCGCATCCGCACGGCATGGTGACCAAGCGCGTGTTTCTGGTCGATGGCCAGACCGCGATCTATTTGCAGCACGAACTCACTGATTTCCACGGATCGTTTCCGGCTGGTCATCATGCGACGCTCGCAATGCCTGAAGACTCCCAAAGTGTGCTTGTCGGCCTGTCGCCGTATCGCTACGGCTACACGTGGCCCTCGCCGTTCGGCGATCCGGCTCGCGCGGGTTCGTACTATGCGCTGGCCGTCGGCGCGCGGTTCGAAAAACTTAACGCCGTGCCGCTCATCTTCAAGGATCCTGCGACCGGCGCGTGCGACGCGTTCCCAACGCGGCGCGGGTATACTGATGCGCTGGCCTGTGTGTCGGAAAGGGGCACGCATCCGGCATGGGTGACGGCGACGTTCACAACGCACGGCTTTCTGTGGTACGCGCTTAAGAATGCCGACGATTTTCCGCTCACCTTGATGTGGATGGCGAATCACGGGCGCCATGCGTCGCCATGGAACGGGCGCGAGAATTGCTTGGGCCTCGAGGATGTCCGCGCATTCTTCGGTGAGGGCTGGCACGCGTCTGTCAACCAAAATATTTTATCGGACGACGGGGTCCCGACGGCGTTCGACGTCACGCCGGAAGCGCCGGTCATGCTCAACTATATTCAAGGCGCTGTAGCGACGCCGTCAGGCTTCGGCCGCGTGAGAGAAGCGATCTTTGAGGCGGACAGCGTTCGTTTCATCGACGAAAATGATGCGGAAGCCTCGCGCTGGTCGCTTTCGGTTTCTTGGGCCGTCGGTCGATGCCCGGCCGCGCGGCCGGGACAAGCACAGTCGGGATGAGGCCATGAGATCAATTGTCATTTGCAGAGCCCATGAGGCCGCCATCATGGACGGCGCGGTGCCCGAGCCCAGGCCGTCTTGAGCACGCGGCTGCTCCGCGCTGCCGTCGTCGGGACAGGATTTATCGCACCTCATCACGTTGAAGCAATTCGCCGGACCGGTTACGGCGATGTCAGCCTTATCGTGGGGTCGGATCGCGAACGCGCCGTGTCCTGCGCCGAACGGCTACGCGTGCCGCGAGCGACAACGGAGCTCGGCGAAGCATTGGGTGATCCGTCGATCGATGTCATCCATGTTTGTTCGCGCAACGGAACGCATGAGTCGATCACGCTGGCTGCGCTTGAGGCGGGCAAGCACGTGCTTGTCGAAAAACCAATGGCTCTCGATCCCGACGGTGCCGCTCGCATGGCGGCGCTTGCCACTGAGAAGCGACTTCAACTCGGCGTCGCCTTCACGTATCGAGGTTATCCCATGATTCGACGAGCGCGCTCGCTCGTACGCGACGGTAGCATCGGTGCGGTGCGCCTCGTGCAGGGCGGCTATCTGCAAGATTGGTTGAGCGAGCCGACCGATTACAATTGGCGCGTCGACAGCATCGAGGCAGGCCGGTCGCGCGCAATGGCCGACGTTGGGAGTCACTGGTTCGATTTGATGGAATTTGTAACCGACGAGCGCGTAATGGAAGTGTTCGCCGAAACGCGTACCGCCATTCCGTCACGCCAGCGCCCGCTAAACGACGTCGCAACATACGAAGCGGCGATAGGACCGACGACGCAGATCGCGGTCGATACTGAAGACGAAGCGATCATCGTTATGCGGCTGGCTAGCGGCGGAATCGCGTCCTGTGTGCTGACGCAGGTTAGTCCCGGGCGTAAAAACCACGTAACATTGGAAGTGTCGGGCTCGGTTAGCACTTTGGCGTGGAACCTCGAAGATGGACCAGACCGGCTGTGGTTGGGCAAGCGCAATCGCGCCGAGATTTTACAGCGCGCCGCAAGCGACGCTGCGCCCATCCTTGGACCAGATCCAGCCCCGGACGGCGTCAGTGAAGGCTGGACTGGCGCAATGCGCGATGTGCTCGCCCCATTTTACGCGGCGATTGTGGGCGTCGTCTTGCCGGGGGCCATCACGTCGTATCCGACCGCAGAGGCGGGCTGCAGGGCATTGGTGTTCGTCGAAGCGGCGCTGGCGAGTGCATCGTCCGGTAGGTGGGAGAGCCTCGGATGAAGAGCGATTCGCTTCATCTCTCAGTTACTTGGACTTGCGACGACGCAGAGATTCTTACTTAGTGCCGGCATGCGTAGCTAATTAATAGCTGGCTGTGATTGGTGGGAGCGCCGACGAGATGGATTTAGGGTTGAAGGGTAAGGTCGCCGTCATCCCGGCGGCAGCGTGGGAATCGGGCTCGCGGTAGCCGAGGCGCTCGCCGCTGAGGGCGTTCATGTCATTCTTGCGGCACGCGGCAAGGAGCGAGTCGATGCCGTGGCGAGCCGCATCGCCAAGCACTATGATGTGACGGCGTACGGCATTGCCTGCGATATTGCCACGGCAGCGGGCACGCAGGAGCTCGTCGACGCAACGGGTCGGTTGCATGGGGGTGCTGACATCCTCATTAACAACGCCGGCACAGGCAGTAACGAGACGATCATGCAAGCCCCTGATGAAAAGTGGCTCGCATATTGGGATCTGCACGTAATGGCAGCTGTGCGCCTTGCGCGTGGATTGGTGCCTGCCATGCGAAAGCGCGGCGGCGGCGTGATCCTCCATAACGCCTCAATTTGCGCTGCGCAGCCACTTTGGTACGAGCCGATCTACAATGTTACTAAAGCAGCCCTGATGATGTTCTCGAAGACGCTCGCAACCGAACTAGTCGGCGACAATATCCGCGTTAACTGCATCAATCCTGGACTCATCCTCACGCCGGATTGGATTAAAACGGCGAAGCAGCTCACCGAGTCCAATGGGGGTAACTGGGAAGGCTATCTCGATGACGTTGCGCGAGAGCACGCGCCGATCAATCGCTTTGGAACGCCACAGGAACTCGCCAACACCTTCGTCTTCCTGTGTTCGGACCGCGCCAGCTACACCGTCGGCTCCACTTATTTCGTTGATGGCGGCATGCTAAAGACGCTGTGAGCCTATTGAACACCCTGCGCCAGAGCGCTAATGTCATCCTAGAAACACTTTGAAACAAAGGCGCTTCCCGAGCGCCGTTGCGGCCCAATAGATAATTAAGGAAGGACGCCATGATACCACGTTGCACCTTAACCGCGACCCTCAATGCCCGCCCCGAAAAGCGGGCCGAGCTCATAGAGCTCCTCGAAAGCTTCGTTGGGCCGTCGCGTTCCGAACCAGGCTGCGTCGATTATCACTTCCACGTCAGCGCCGACGATCCGAACGTCTTCTATTTCTACGAAATTGGACAACGCGCGCGGATCTCAATCGTCATCTCGAGCTTCCGTATCAGAAGGACTGGTTCGCGCGCCACAAAGAGTTTCTGGCGAAGGACGCCGAGCTGAAGTTCTTCGACATGCTAAGTGAACATGACAAAAGCTAAGGTCCGCGCCTTTGGGGACAGGAGTGACACAAGGTGGGTTCTGGCACGCATCACGCGTCGACTTGGCGGCGATGTGAAAGCTGGGCGTATCGAGATTGAGGTCTGCCCGTGAAGGAGTGCCTCCACGGATCGAACTCTGGCAGTAAAACTTAAAGGAGTGGGCGCGCATGACGAATGACGAATTGAGGGCATTCAACAAAGAACGCAAACTGTTTCAAATCGCTTTTGTAACACGCGATTTGGAGCAAAGCATGAAACACTGGGTCGAGACCTTAGGCGTCGGTCCCTGGAGGGTTGCCGCCTTTACCGAAGAGACCGTAAAAGACTTCATCGTACACGGTGCGTTGGTAGACGAGCCTTTTAAATTTCTGATCGCTATTTCGTGGATGGGGGATACCGAGCTGGAGATCATCCAACCCGTCTACGGTACTACAATCTATAGCAAGTTCCTCAAGACCAAGGGCGAGGGACTCCATCACATCAAGGAGCGCATCAGCGACGAGGCGATCGACAGCGTTCTTTCCGACTATCGGAAGAAGGGGGTGGGCGTCACGCAGAGTGGCCGCTTTTTCACCGACTTCCACCATTACCTCGACACCGAACCCAAGCTCGACTTCGTCTACGAACTCGGCAACTGTCCGCGACTCGATCTGCCGCCGAGTCTTGTCTCAATTTATCCGCCAGAGAGAGAACCCGAACCGCAGAGCGGCGCTGCAACGGCATATGAGTAAGTCTTTTGTCGACGGCTAAATTAAATGTGTCGGTTCGAGGAGCTAAAAGGCGGACTCAATTGACGCTGGAAGTGCCTGCACAAAGAGCAACGTTGCGGACCCCTCAATCGCGCACCAGTGGCGGCGGAAGCAACACGTCGGGCGCTGTAAGACGCCTCCGCATCAATGGCTGAACCAACCGATACCGTCGCTCTCCGCGTTGACGGAATCGGCAAGTCCTATGATTCCCTGCACGTTCTCACCGACGTAACCTTCGATGTTGGTCACCACCGCGTGCATGCGCTGGTAGGCGAAAACGGTGCCGGCAAGTCCACGCTGGTCAAGATCATCACGGGGATCATCTCCGCGGATAGCGGGCAGATTCTACTGGAGGGCCAGCCTGTCGTCTTCGGCACGCCGCTGGAGGCGCGAGCGGCCGGCGTCGCCGCCGTGTACCAGGACCCCAATCTTTTTCCGCATCTCGACATCGCGGAGAACATGTTTGTCGGCAATTATCCTCGAACGCCATGGGGCTCGATTGATCGTCGAACCATGTATCGTCGGGCGGCGGATGCCTTCGGCCAGCTCGGAGTAACGCTCGATCCGCAAGCGCTTGTGGGATCGCTTTCCACCGCTGAGCTGCAATTCGTTGAGATTGCGCGCGCGCTCTCGACCGATGTGCGCGTTCTTATCCTCGACGAGCCAACATCGCCATTGACGCCGGCCGAAGCAGAGCGTCTCTTCAACATCATGCGCAGGCTGCGAGCTCAAGGTAAAGCCGTTCTTTTCATTACGCACCGGCTCGAAGAGGTGGAGGCGATTGCTGACGACGTGACCGTGCTGCGGGACGGCGGCCACATCGCGACGCGTCCGATCGGCGAAATTGACCGCGCCACGATGGTCAATCTGATGGTGGGCCGCGAACTCGCCCACCTCTTCACGCGCCGCCGAGACATTCCGCGCGGTGACGAAATGCTGCGGGTCGAAGGGCTCGGCCGGCGCGGCACTTTTGTCGATGCCAGCTTCTCGTTGCATGCCGGAGAGATCGTGGGCATGGCCGGCCTTGTCGGCGCCGGGCGCTCCGAAATTGCGCAAGCGTTGTTTGGAATGACGCCGCCAGACAGTGGCAAGGTGGTACTTCGAGGGCGCGAAGTGCATCCGAAGAGCCCTCAGCAAATGCTTGCGCTGGGTGTCGCCTATCTGTCAGAAGACCGAGACGGCCAGGGGCTGATCATGAACGAAAGCGTTGTCGATAACGTGACGCTTCCGATCCTCTCGCGCCTCGCACGTCTCGGCGTGGTCCAACGGAACCGTTGTCGGAGCGTCGCCACAGAAGCGGTGAAGACGTACGATATTCGCCCGCAGGGGATCGATAAGATGGTCGCTCAGCTCTCCGGCGGCAATCGGCAGAAGGTAGCCCTCGCGCGGTGGCTCGCGACCCAGCCGGCCGTTCTTATTTTGGACGAACCGACCCACGGCGTCGACGTAGGCAGCAAGTCGCAGATTCACGAGATGATCGTGTCGCTCGCCGCGGCGGGCCTCGCCATTCTCATGATTTCGTCCGATCTGCCGGAGATCATCGCGATGAGCGACCGGATCCTCGTGGTCGCGGAGGGACGCATCGTCGGCGAGTTTGACGGCGCGCAGGCGACGCAAGAACGCGTCATGGAAGCGGCGACGCTGAGTGTCGGCTCTTTGGACATGGCACCGGCCCTTAGCCCAGCGGTTCATGGCTAAGGGTCCGTTGCAGGGTCGAGGCACGCGCATCTTGCGCCAGCGAACGCTCGGCGTCGTTCTGTCCATAATCATTTTGGCGGTCGTTTTCGCCGGCGTCGCTCCGCACTTCGCCAGTCTGCAGAATGGCGAGGTGATTATCGACAATGCCGCAATCCTGGCGATTGTCGCCGCTGCGCAAGGTACGGTGCTGCTCACGCGCAACCTCGACGTTTCGGTCGGCGCGATCATGGGGTTCAGCGCCTATGTCACCGCCGACTATGCGGCGCATCATCCCAACATCGGCGCCCTTGTCGTCGTGATCGCTGTCGTGATGGGTGGCGTCCTCGGCACAATCAACGGGCTTATCGTCGCCTATGGCCGCGTCTCGCCGCTGATCGCAACACTCGGCACGATGTCGCTCTATCGTGGCTTTACCTACATCTATGCCCACGGGCAGGAAGTCACGGCAAGCAGCCTGCCGCGCTGGGTTCTTGCGGCAGTCGACCTGCGCATCGTCGGCATCCCATTCCTGGTAATGCTGTCGGGCGTTGTCGTGATTGCTACGGCCATCTTTCTGCGCTCTTCTCCTCTCGGCCGCCGGATTTACGCCGTCGGGTCCAACCCCACGGCCAGCGTCTTTTGCGGATTGCGTACGGAGCGCGTCACGCTCTTTGCGTATGCCCTAAGCGGCACAATGTGCGGCTTCGCCGGGCTGCTTTATGCTGGCCGAGTGGGCACGGTTACGGTCGTGCTCGCCTCGGGATGGGAGCTCACGTCGCTCGCTGCAGCCGTGATCGGAGGGATCAGCGTCGCCGGCGGATCGGGCTCGGTTATCGGTGCGGCGCTCGGCGCGATTCTGCTGTCGATGATCGATAACGGTTTGGTGCTGCTTCACATTCCGGAGTTTTGGCGAATGTTCGTACAAGGTAGCGCAATTGTACTCGCCGTGACCGCCGACGCCGCTATCAATAGCCGGGCAAAGCGTTCACTGCGGACGCTCCGCTTCGGGGGGAAATTGGCATGACCCTTACGAGGGCACGCCAGACCACCTTGAGGCTTTCGGCCTGGGAACGGACCTTGGTCGTTCTCATTCTCTTAGCTGCAGCTTGGTCGGCGCACCTTTCTCCTTACTATCTTTCGCTGGACCAAATTCTCGAATCCACACGACAATTTATCATTCCCGGTCTGCTCGCGTTGGGATTAATGATTGTTGTCGTAACCGCCGAGATTGATATCTCGCTTGCTTCGATCCTGGCAGTAGGCACCGTGCTTTTCGCACGTCTCTCGGCCGCGGGTGTCCCTCTACCGGGCGCAGTTCCGATCGTCATTCTCTGCTGCACGTTCCTTGGCGCGTTGAACGGCTTTCTTGTCGCGCGCCTGGGGCTGCCGTCCCTTGCAGTTACGCTCGGCACCATGGGCGCGTATCGCGGGCTCGCCTTCATCATCGGTTCAGAGATGGGTTACACAGGATTCAACGATCGCTATCTCTTTCCAGGGTCGGTTGACGTCCTCGGAATTGTCCCGATGTCGCTTATTGTCTTCGTATTCATCGCGCTCGCTATGAGCTTTCTCATCCACGAGACCGTGTTCGGCCGCCGTTGTTTTGCAGTCGGTCGGAACAAAGATGCCGCCTGGATAGCCGGAATCAACGTCACGCAAATAAAGATCTCGTCGTACGCGATAGCTGGAGGGCTTGCGGCCATCGCGGCCCTCATCTGGATAGGCCAGTACGGCTCGGCCCGCGGCGACAATGCCGACGGCGCGATTCTTTTCGTTGTGACGGCGGTCGTACTGGGTGGTGTCGACATAAATGGCGGCCGCGGCTCTGTTCTCGGCGTCATTCTCGCGTTATTGCTGCTTGGCACGCTGCGCAATGGCATGGGCCTTGCCAATGTCGGCGGCCCGGTCCAGACGGTCGTCTTCGGCGCTTTGCTGACTTTGGGCGTATTACGGCCTGTGGGTCTGCGCGCCAGTCAATTTTTGCGTTCGACGTTCTTCTTCCGCAAGGGCGGAACGGGACGACGGCTCAGAATCTAAACCGGGCGCCGTAAGCGGCGCCATCCATCGATAGAGAGGAACAAACGATGCCCATGATGTTCAATCGCAGGACTGCACTTGTCAGCGCAGCCCTAACCATGGTAGCGGGAGCGATGCCGGCAGCAATGGCAAGGGATAGGGGCTTCCGGCTAATGATGACGCCGAAATGGACCGGCTTCCCCTATTTCGAATTAGCCGCCAAAGGAGGGCGGGCTGCCGCGCAGGAACTCGGCGACAGCTTTGTCTATGCTGGCGCTGACCATCCTGACGCATCCCTACAGGTTGAGACGCTAGAAAACTTCCTAACGCAGAAGCCGGACGCGATCATCCTCGCCGCGATCGATCTCAATGCCGTGGCGCCGGTTCTCGAGCGCGCGCGTAAGCGCGGCATCGTCGTAACGACTTTCGACGCGGATGCAGCTCTTCCAGCGCGAGATATTTTCGTCAACCAACTGTCCTACGAGAAGGCAGCGCGCACGATGCTCGACGCGGCGTTGATCGATGCCCCGCAGGGTGGAGAGATCGCGTTCATTGCGGCGTCCCCAACCTCCCCGAATCACGTTGCGCATATGCGCATCATGACAAAACTCACTCAGACAGAAGCCAAGTATAAAGTATTTAAAGTCGTCGACACCCAGTACGCGCAGGATGACGACTCCAAGAGCTATGACGTCGCCATCAACCTCATGCAGGCGCATCCGAATCTTAAGGTCATCGTTTCTTCTTCCGCGGTGAGTGCTCCGGCAGCGGCACGCGCGATCGATGCGAGCGGCCATGCCGGAAAAGTTTTCTCAACCGGATTCGCGCTTCCGTCGGCTATCAAAAATTACCTCGGTGATAAATCAGAGAAGGCCTTTGCGCTTTGGAATCCAGAGGAACTTGGCTACCTTGCTACTTACGTGACCCATCTGAAGCTTGCCGGAAAGCTGGAGATCAAGCCCGGCGTCACCTTCACCGCAGGCAAGGCTGGAACGTACACCATCGGACAGAACGGCGAGATCGACTACAACAAGGCGCTCATCTTTACCAAGGAAAACATCGCCAAGACGGCTTTTTAAGTGCGCGAGTGGTCGGACCAGCGCCGTCGCCGCTTCGCGGGCTTTCGTCATCACCGAGGAACGGCGGCTCTAAAATGCGCTCTCGACAGGGATTGCTCCCGGCGTCCTTTGCGAGGTGCGTGCATGCTGATCGACCGTGCGGATAGCGGCGCCGCAACTCGCTGCATTCAGATTGCTGCCGGCGGTTGCGCGTTCGACGCGTGCGAACGCGACGCCCCTGTTCGAACCTCGCGCACAAGCGCCTCGGAAGGCTTCGGTTTCCCGACGCGCCAGGTAAAGAACGTGCCCTCGTCGATTCCAATGGCGATGCAGCCGCCACATACGTTTCGCCGAGCTGCACGTGGTTCCCAATAGAATAGTTGGTTCAGGCGGCTCGTTCGGAATCCACGGTGCTTCCGCTAAGCCGGCCGCACGAGTGATGCGTCATCGTTCCGTACGTTACCGACGCGCGGCGACACCACGTACATCTCCCAGGCTGGGCCGCTTCGCTCTGAATCAGAATATCAAGCGCAGCAGCTGCATCAAGAGTACGCGCTCGTTGGAAATCCATTAGTGAATTACAACCACAACCCGCGTGTCGCCACAGCGTGATACGGATTTTGATCGTGAGGAAGCGTTAAAGGCACTTTCAACATGCGATTGTCTTTGCTGACGGCTGCGTCAATTACTTGGGTCGCCGCAACGCCCGGCATGACGGCTCCGTGGGAGCCGATTCTAAATCGTCGTTCTGTCGCCCTCGACTATGCAACTGCGTGGTCGACCTATAAGACATCCACCGTGGATACAGCAAGCTTTAGCCGGTAGTTACCCCCATTGAAGCAGCAAAGAAGCCCGTGGTTACGGGCTTCTTTGCTCATTTCGAGTGGCGGAGTGCTGTCTACGCGGCGGGAATCGCTCGCGCAAGTTCGACTGCCTTGGCTTGTAGTGGCGTCGG
>JAABUQ010006214.1_pt1 | contig 17041 bp, 23 predicted proteins | sample 5560001 | NCBI WGS metagenome assembly JAABUQ01 (sample SAMN10711888, study PRJNA513371) | rock metagenome | isolation source: Antarctica rocks | place: Antarctica: Victoria Land, Finger Mt nord | collected 2015-12-18
GGGGTTCGGCTCTTCTCCGTCCGACTAGGGGGGGTGTTAGCTGGGGTGTGGAAATGGGGAGGGAGGGTTTGGGGGTGGCGGGGAGGGAAGGGGGAGGGGTTTATACCATCTTGATTGATGACGAGGGTGTCAGCGTTCGTGTTGTCGGATATCCTCAAAGAGCTTTTTTCCTGTGAGGGTGGAATGGAGGTGGGTTTGGGAGGCAGGATGCACCTTATTTTCAATTTTGTATGTGTGCCGGGAATTTCGCGCTTGGCTGGTTTGGGGACTAGTGCATTCTTGCTCGACATTGAGATTCTAGAGTTGAATCATGATACCGGGTTACATTCTTTCTCTCTTTTAATTTGACCTATCTACTTCACGACAGGGAGATGCCTAGAGGTGATTTATTAAAATGTGCCTAAAACATCTCGTGGTGATTTGCTGCCGCCGAGTTAAGCTGAGCAATGTACCGAGACCTGTAGTAATGCACCACGCTATGCAATCAATGTTCGTATAATTACATGCAAGATAAACCTAGTAATATCAACGCTTATCACTGCATCTCGACCTCCATCTCACGCTTCAGATTCGACGGATCGCTGGCCCCATCGATGCCCTTGCCCTTACTGACACCCAGCCCGCCAAGACCTGATGCAAGCGCAGAAACACCATTGGCATCTCCGTTGGGCAGTGGGTTCCGGGCTGCACCGGCGCCAACGGCAGTCTCAGCCGTCTCAACCCCCGTCAACACACCAGGGGCCACTCCGTTCTCGTTCGGCTTTACCCTTGAAATCTTCCCAGGCCCATTCATCTCAGCATCAGTCCTCCCGAAGAGCTCATTCCACCACCGAACCCCCCCGGCACCAGGCAAGACGAGCCGTTCCTGGCCACGAACATTATCGTCAATCGTCTCGTCATATCTTTCATTCATAAATTGCTCCTTTCGAGCCAGAAAGTAGTCCCACACACTCCTTGCCTTCTCGCTGACAGAGGCGTCGACACGCTCTTTTTCGTTGTTGTACAAGAAGGTGCCGTATTGGCAAGAGTATAGGTGGTAAAGAAGGCGACGCAGGAAGCGCTCGTTGAATTGGAAGCGGGTAGGGTGTTGGTAGAGTAATTGGTACGTGGCATCGAGGAATTGATGGAATACGGGGCTTGTCTCTTTGACTTTGGTTGTGCTCTTGTCTGCATCCTTCCCTTTGGTTTGCCCCGAAGTCTTTCTTGACGCTGGCGACGCACTTTCGTATGGCTGCATTTCACCGTCGGAATCAACAAACGATTCACGGCTGTTGTTGTCCTTGTTGAAGAAGCCTTTCGCGCTCAACAATGCATTCTCCAGAGCCTGACCTGCTCCACTGTTTTGCCCGACAAAGCTTGGCTTGACAGGAGCATCACCTCCGATACGCTCGTTTTCGATACTGAACCATTTCTCGCTCGACAAGAAGCCAGATCGATGATTGAACTGATGGCCAAAGGATAGCCAATCCTTCTCAACTAATACAATGAAGCCTTCGAGCGTACGGTAGTATGGATCCAGGCAAAGTTGGCTTAGGGCACTGAGCTGACTTGTCCGATCCCATCCATCCGAACAGTGTATGAGGACGTGAGAATGCTGCAGTCCGACTTGCCTGGCGATGATGCCAGCTCCGTCGAGTAGACCTCCGATGTGCTTCAGCCAATTGCTTTTCGCCAGAGCTTCACGATTTGGGGCCAGAGGTGTAACGTCCGACTCTTTCAAAGTGTCGACTATCTTATTCAAAGAATCCCTCATCACGTGAATGTTGTCAATGCCGAGGTATATCTTGGTTGCGAATCTGTAATTGTCCATGTTCTCAGATCCAAGACCGACAGCTTGCATTGCTAAAGCGTTGACTGTCGGCCGCGCGTCCACTATCAGGTTGTGTTGCTGAGCACCGTACACCCGCGGTTCTTCACTGTTCGTATCATGGCCCCCTCGAGAGATCATTTCATCCTCAAGAGTCTCTGCATCCCCAGGCGGAGGATCGGAACCCATTGAGCCAATGTCACCTTCACTTGACCGCATTGATTGAGGACTTCGCGGTCTTGATATAGGCTCAGACTCGTTTTGGTCCGAGCTAGAAGTCGAGAATATTGCCAGTAATAGCTTCTCATCTTGGATACTCCGATTCCCACGTACGCCAACCAATGGCTGGGCACACCTTGTGATCGAGCAGTTGTTGACTGGGTGTAGATATGTCAGGACGGGTAGCCGCACACGAGAGCGGTATCTTCCAGCATAATTCAGGGTATTATCTGATATAGCAGCAGGGACGGGTAAGAGGGCAGGATAGGTGGGCGAGAACTATACCCTTGTCAGCAGAAATCCTTGAGGTCCACAGATTGGTTTTCCGACTCACCCCATAATCTGTATTGATAGTCGATATCCTCCACCCTTTGTCCGTCCCCTTCTCGTTCACACCAAGCCTCTTCCATTCTTTCCGTGCATCATAAACGGCCCACCCGTTGACGTCCTTCTCCGGCCGTTGTGGTTGATAGCTGAAAGCATAGAGCTTCTCAACCTTCCCCAGCTTGACCGTCCACGCTTTGATGCTATCATAGACATCCCTTGCCTTCTTCTCATCCGTGAAGCAAAAGCAGGCAAATGTAAAATCTCGACACCGTAAGCGGATCGAAGATGGTAAATGTGACACCGGAGGAGATGGTCTGAGGGTACAGATCTGTATTATCGGGTATGTAATCCATAATTCTTTGGATTTGGCTCGCGATTCTTCAACGGTAGCCGGAGGCGTGTGGCAGAAGATCAGGTGGTGGGGGGTTAGATGCAGGGTTCCTTCAACTTGTTCGCCTCTTCGGACGAGTTTCACGTCGTCTACCTAAAGAGTGTGAGATGCGGCTGGCCCTAGACAGTGTAAGGAAACAGACCCTCGCAATTCGTGTCCTCTCCATCTTGTATCACTCTCTCCGAATGATCATGGCGAAGAGGACCCTAGAGTGGTGTATTGCATTGGCTATTTGCGCCTCACAGAGCAAAGAGTCCGAACGACCTTGAAAGATCTTAGGCCTTCTTCCAACAAGTTCAAGATGACCGACCAGCTCCTGCGGTTCCCTAGATTGTACAACAGTTGGCTTTCAATCACGTTCCTCCTTCCTCGAAGGACTGAATTTCACCCCCGACCCTAAACGCACTAGCGCCCTCTCGCTTGAGTAGCCCCACACCCAAATATCAACCACGACGCCCACTATCACCACTTCCCACAGCAAACATTTTCTTCTTCTCGGCCTAATCAACCGCGAAGATGACGACCAACCCCGGCGCCGCCATCTCCAAACGAAGAAAGTTCGTCGCAGATGGCGTCTTCTACGCCGAATTGAACGAGTTCTTCCAGCGCGAGCTGGCTGAAGAGGGATACTCTGGCGTGGAAGTCCGAGTGACGCCCACAGTGACTGATATCAGTATATCCTCCCTCTCCTGGCACCTCCCCTGCTTCACGCACCTCATAACCTTCTGCTCCTAGAAATCCCCCCACACTAACGACCTCACAGTCATCCGCGCAACACACACCCAAGAAGTGCTCGGCGAGCAAGGTCGCCGCATCAGGGAACTCACCTCCCTGATCCAAAAACGCTTCAAATTCCCCGAAAACTCCGTCTCCCTGTATGCCGCCAAAGTCCAGAACCGCGGCCTCAGCGCCGTCGCCCAATGCGAGTCCCTCCGCTACAAACTCCTCAACGGCCTCGCCGTGCGGCGAGCCTGCTACGGCGTCCTGCGCTTCATCATGGAATCTGGCGCCAAGGGATGTGAGGTCGTGGTCTCTGGGAAATTGAGAGCCGCGAGAGCGAAAAGCATGAAATTCACTGTATACCCCCCCCCTTCTCCCCTTTCCCTCAGCTACCCCCCCACCCCCTCCAAACTTCGCACAAACTTTTAACCAGACCCCCAGGACGGCTTCATGATCCACTCCGGCCAACCAGCCAAAGACTTCATCGACTCCGCGACCCGCCACGTCCTCCTGCGGCAAGGCGTGCTGGGCATCAAAGTGAAAATCATGCGCGGCTCGGACCCGGAGGGAAAATCCGGCCCGCAGAAATCCCTGCCGGATTCGGTTACGATCATTGAGCCCAAGGAGGAGCAGACGGTCGTGCAGCCCATGAGCCAGGACTACGGGGCTAAGGCTGTGGCGGCGCAGCAGGCGGCTGAGCAGCAGCGGTTGGCGGAGCAGGAAGGGGGAGAGGAGGGGGAGGGGTATCAGGAGTGAGGAATAGGAAAGGGAAATTGTGGGGAGGGGTATCATGAGTAGAGAAGTGGAGGAGGATAATTGAGAGAGCTAAGGGTAGGTCTTCGTCGAAGCGGTCGGTTTGCTGCCGGAGGGATGATGTTGGGAGATGGCTACCCACTTTATGCGTGCTTCTTTGAGGTGCACGAGGATCTGCAGCCAAGCATGAACTTCAACAACCAAGACCATGCCTCTCACGTGAATAAATATTGTTCGATGACCACGAGAAGTAAAGACACTGTCCCCCCCCGTCTTCCTTACGAACGTCGTTGAATGACACTAACGAGAAGAATCCTACTCCCTATCTACACGGACGTAAACACTATATACAGCCCCCTCTCCCCCTCGACCTCAGAGCAAGCATTCCTATGTCCCTCGCGCACACAAACATAAATATCCTCCACGATCCTATCTCACACTCGCGCGCAGCACACAGCGAGCCATCGTACATACAATATTCGTCCTCTGATACCACAGTCTCCCCATCCCTACCGGAATCCATTAGTCAAGCCATTAACCGGGCTCACCTCCTCCTTCACTGCTTCCCCAGCCCCAGCCCCGTCCGTACCACCAACCCCAACCCCATGCCCGTTCCCATTCCCATTCAATCCAGTAACTGCCGGCCGCCCAAAGGGAAACTCAAGCAACACCATATCCCTCGTTCTTAGTTCCACACCAGCAAGATGTGGGTGCCTGGGTACAATATCCATGAAATCGGCCAGCTTGATCCAAACCACCTTCAGCGCCAGGAACTTGGGCCGTGTTTCGTTGTCCAGGGCTACGACATCGGTAGTATTGAGTAGAGAGGGCGGGGTAGCTTGGGACATTGGATTGCGAAGCTGGCGCCAGAGGGAGCCGTGTTGGGATGGGGTGGCGGGGTTGCGGGTCCATGCTGTGTCTGTCGTGGGTCAGATACTATCTTAGGAGGGGAAAGAGAAATGAAGGGTCGGGGAGTATTTACATTGGGATAGATCAAGATCCTGGATCGCAAGGATGGGCGCGGCTTGAACATTGGAGATCCAAAGCTCGTTTGCTATATGGCTTGGGCAATGAGGATCGAGGTCTGAAGTGGTGACTGTGCGGAGAGGAAGCCATTTCAGAATTTCCTTCGCGCTGCGTGACCCATCGGGGCCTAATTCGGCAGCTCTTCGAAGGCCGTTTGGTAGAGCTTCCATCCGCGCTCGCTCTTCTTCTTGTCGTTGCCGTAGCCGACGAAGGGTTTCCCTCTCTTCGCGTTCTCGTCGCCGGCGTTCTTGCTCTTCTCTTCGTTGCTTATCTTCCTCGAGACGCCGCTTTAGCAACTCCTCGTCGCGTTTCTTCTTGGCTATGCGAGCTTCTTCTGCATCCCGTTCGATTTGAAGCTGGCGCTCCGCTTCTTCCGCTTGGCGTTGAACCTCGAGACGAGCTTCTTCTGCTTCCTGAGCAATGCGTGCTTTGCGTTCGGCTTCCTCTCTTTCCACCTTAGCTATCCTCTCACGCTCAGCTTCTGCCTCTCGAATTCTTTCAGCTTCAATGCGTGCGAGTCGCTCTTTCTCGAGGCTTTCCGCTTCGAGCTTTCGTTCTTCTTCTTGCCTCTTCTCCTCCTCAGCCCGCCTTTGGGCTTTTTTGTCATCTTCGACCGACTGTTGTAAAGCTTGGTCAATGCTGTTCACTGGTGATATCATATCGGAGCGAGATTGGCCATCGGTAGGTGACTTGTTCATTGGCGAGGTCGTAGAGCTGCCCATAAAAGCTACAGGAGCGGTACACTGACCCGGAGATACCGTCGATGGAGGGTTCGATATCATGAGTGCGACTGTTGCTGGTCCAGGCTGAGAAGTCCGCTCGCGATCCTGATCGATTGCATTACCTTGAGAATCCACACGTTGTCGCTTCTTCTTCTTGACGAGATCAGTAAAATCGGACCTGTTCGCTTGAGGGCTGACGCTGACTCGAAGGCGCTTTTTGCCAGGCTCCCCCTTGGCAATCTTGGGCCGTACTGGTTCTTCGGACGTAGCTTTTTTCGACTTGACATCGATACCATCGCTCGAGTGACGTTCCAGAGGGCCATGGCTTGAAACAGACTCGCCCGACTTACGTCGAGCGGATCCATCGACAAGTTTTGAAGGATGTTCCGCAACAAGACTGGCCCGCCTCTTTTGATCTTGGTCAAGCTTGAAATCATGTCCAGACATAAGCTTGCGCTTAGGCTTCAAACCATCTGAGCGCGCAACGGATGACGCAGCATCGCTGTTTGATCGTTTCTCTCGTGGCTTGGCTTTGGGAAGCTTTGCGGATTCAGCCTCGCGGTCGGAGACATTTGAAAACTCTCTACTTTCTCCCCTTTGTCTTGACGCAGTCCCCTTATAGGATGGCTTTCGCTTGACATCAGGATCTGACTCGTGCTTGACTGGTGGTGGAGGCCTCCGCATCTTTCTTGCTTCTTGAGGGGTGGAGGACGGTTCAGGCTCAGGTGTAGACCGACCCGACTCTGGTTTCTTCGTGCGAATTTTGCGTGGAGTCGAGCTGTTGCTTTTACGACCTCCAGTCTTCTTGTATTCATCGTGGGCTTCTTTCAGCAATTTGTACTCTTCTTGCCATGCCGAACCTCCCCTATCTCTCGCAATCTCATAGTATGGAAAGTTTTTATATGGCGTGCGTGTGGGGTTGAAGCCTGGTTGTTCCAAGAGCAGCTTGATCACTTGGGGGTTACCTCGCCCAATGGCAGCAAGCATCGGTGTATTGTACCCTTGCCTATGGTCCCCAGATCGTAATGGATCGGGATCTGGATCAGGCTTTGGCTGTGCGCATGCCAACAAAAGCCCAAGAGCAAGCTCATGGCCACCTCTGGCTGCGTCGAGAATAGATTCAATGTCCACTTTAGGATCCATCTTGAGTATATGGTCGATCTTGGCAATGTCGCCCTTTCCAGCGGCTGCACGAAGCGCCTGTGGAGTTGCATTGACCCATAATAATGAGCTGCTCGTCTGCTGGCTTCTAGCGGTTCTCCTTCTTGCTCCATGGTCGGTTGGGGGCGGACTTCGGTTGCTTTCAATAGGACTGGCCGCCGAAGCGTTGGCCGATGGTACATCAACATCTCGAGATGTCACACTGCGTTGCCTCTGGTGATCATCCGAGCGCCTTCGTATTGTCTCCCACTGTTTCTTGGCTGCTAAAAGAGCGGCACGTATCTCTTGACTATCTTCATCATCCCCCTTGACCAAGACCAGAGGCTCTTTTCCTTGGGCGTTACCTACCCTTGGATCGAGCCCAGCCTTTAGCAGTAGTCTGACGACATCAAGATGGCCATTCTCTACCGCGTCGATGAGAGGAGTGTCGGAATCGATGTTCTTGCAGTTGATGTCGCAACCAGCGCCTAGTAATAGCTGAACAATCTCCTCATTTCCTTCGAGGCCAGCGACCTGCAGGGGCGTATTGCCAGCATTGTCGGGGACATTCAAGTCCTGTGGTCGCCCCTTCACCCATGTCTCAGCCTCATCGAAATGACCGGAAGCGCAGGCGCGTGCGAGGAGAGTACGTCCGCTTCGATCACGGTTGTTCTTCTGTGATACTTTGGCCGGTGACATAATGTGACCGTCTGTACACGTCAATTTCTGGAGTCGCTGATGACTGTGCACGGAGCTGCTATCATCTGATTCTGCCTGCTCCTCTGAAGTCTTTCTCCGACGCTCCACATGCAACGGAGCGGGTTTCTTCCTTCTGGTAACACCTGAAGGATTTGTCAAGTGCGATTGCGTTGACTGAGCTCGATTCTTCGTGGAAGGTGGAGGAGAGTCTGAGTGTTGGGAGGCCTCGTCAAAATGTGTCGCGCTACGTGTCTGGCGTTTCCCTCGTCCATTCAATGTTTCTGAAACTCCGCCGTCTTGAGCCTTTGGTCGATGGGGTTTGTCCTTGTCTGTCCTAGTCTTTTGCCTCTCCAATGCCCCATGCTTTTGATGCGCAGAATCATCAATTGGAGGCGATGACCGCGAGCGATCCGATCTGGCCCCACTTACCATGCATGAATGCACTTGAGGTGCGGGCGAAGATATTGTAGAGCTGAGGTTGCTTGAGTCACGCCCGTCCGGTGCATCACCTTGTTTGGGTTCTTCCTTCCCCCTCTTTCGCTTTAGAGAGGGCTTGCGATTTCCATTGGACGCGGTTTCCCCCAGTATGCCATTTTTCTCCGGGGAAGCATGAGCATGATCTTGTACCACGTCAGTCTCGGCATTAGGTTCTTCGAGTTTAATAGACTTGGCATTGTGATCCTGGCCTTCTTTGTTGCCCGATAAAACGACTGTCTCTGCTTCAGAGTCGCTCTTGTCGTTGACTGGATCATGTGCATCATTGCCAGTGGGCTCTACATTCTCCGTTGAAGCCTCTGGCGATCGCTTTGGAGTAGCCGCAGGCTCCTCTGCCGGCATGGCATCGGAGGGTGGTAGAGGGACCCTCTCGGCTGGTTTGCTCTCTTCGGACTTGGAGTCCGGCACAAGATCCTCCGTCATGTCCATCTCTTCTCTCCCCTCCTCCAATGTATGCTCATGATGGGCCGTGTTGTGTGACTTTGTGAAGCTTGCTCTGTGCGGAGCGAATTACTCAATCTGGCGGTCAACACCAGATGGTAGACGCTTTTGAGCCTTGGACGGAGAGAGTGCCCGTTATGATCCCAGTGGTCTTTTACAGTGTATGTATAAGTGTGGATTATGATAGCAGCGTAATGACTGTAGCGAGAGGGGTGAAGATGCGCAGCGTTGAGAGTCTCCTCTGGTTTCCAGGCCTTGGATTGGTGGACAAGCCCTACAGGGATATCCATGCTTGAGATGCGGGCGCTAAGGATTTCCTTCTATCAAGGCTGAAGACGTCCCTCATTTTCCAGTTGGTGTATCTTTGCATTATCTTTCCTCGCCTCCAAAGGGAAGGTAGCATGATCATTTCCTCATGAAAGCTCAGTAATTGTGGAATGATGTTCTGCCAGTGGTCTCGAACAGGAAGTGCACCCAGAGAAGAGACAGATACTTAGATCTGCCTTAGGACGGAATGCCTTCTTTTTCAGGCATCATGACCGACACGATGGAGGTTCTCGAACCATCTTCTGTCTTGCAAGCCTTCTTCTTAATGACACCTGCTACAGTATGGCTCCTAAATTGCTATTTTATTGCATACTAATGTTGTTAGATTGTGCTAGTCAATGCATTTCCTACGTTGAGGTCTCGATTCGTCAATTACGGCTCACGAACTACAGAAGCAGAGGCTACCGACAGAACGGTGATTGATCAGAAGCGTAAAGATGGGAATAGTCATGGGTTCCTACGAGTGCTGAATGCTCTATCTGGCATTCAAGTACCACACAGCTACTTCCAGCATTTTTACATCGTCTCTGTGTTCTCATCATTGTTTTGGCTTTGCCAGATCATCGCCCAATCTTCCCCATTGAGGGCCATGTGTGGGATGTCCAGGAATACCGATCTCAGTAGAAGCATGTCCATTGACCAAGTCTTTTTGACTTGGTCCCTCATGTTCATCCAGGGTGTAAGACGGCTGGTGGAGTCGACTATACTTGCGAAACCCTCCGCATCAAAAATGTGGTTAGTCCACTGGTTGCTTGGGATCACCTTCTATCTTGCAGTAGGTGCCTCCGTTTGGATCGAAGGATCAGGTAAGATCTGTTGAATATCTCGCGCTGGAAGAGTCATTCGTAGCTTGAGCATTATTGAGCATTCGGCTGACTGTTCTCCACAGGATCCTTATTGGCTACCGGTTCGGCATTGTCGAGCATCACACTCTCACCACCCTCACTTCGAACCATGACTGCAATCCCGATCTTCATCATATCATCCGGTACCCAGTACGATTGCCACATGTATCTTGCTTCCCTGCCAAGATACACGCTCCCAATACATCCGATCTTCCAGGCTCTGGTTTGTCCTCACTATGTCGCCGAGTGCATGATCTATCTCTCCTTGGCGATCATATCTGCACCACAGGGTACTTGGCTCAACAGAACAATGCTCACCGCATTGGTCTTCGTATCTGTCAATTTGTCAACCACTGCGTTAAGCACCAAGAAATGGTACGAGAAGAAGTTTGGCAAAGAAGCGGTTGCGCATAGATGGAATATGGTACCTTTCGTATGGTAGCGGAAACGAAGCAGCAGTCATCGAAAGCCGGCTTCTCCCTACGACCGAAGTGCTTTATATCAGTGATATCCCTGCTCTTCATTTACCCAAACCCCCAAAAGCCTTCCCCAGCTTCCTGACCTTCAACACATCCCTAAATGTCAGACTGACCCGCGTCCCTCTCTCCCTCTTCCCTTTAGCAAACGGTTCGTTGTTGCCAAGAAGATCCCAATTCGCAATCTCCTCACCTCCCAGCCCCTCATCAACTTTCACCTCGTCTATCCCATGCAAAAAGTCGGTATACATCTCCGCGCTTGTGATCAACAAACTCCTCGGTTCTTGCAAAATACGCCACTTGTCTTTCTCCCGGGATGCACTACTCTTCGGGGTGATGTTGAAGACGCAATGCGATCCCAAAGTCACAGTTGCCACGACAGGAAAGTATGCAGCACCGTCTTCGTGGGCATGAATACCTTGCCCAGATAAATACTCGTTCACGAGACAGTGGTTGGGTCGCAAGTGCGAGGACCCGCTAAAGATGTTCTCATGGCTATCGCGGGAGAGCTTGAGGGATAGAATACGCGGTATGATTGGTTCTGCCAGCCACTTTGGCAAGGGCGCGGAGGGCAGCGTGTTGGACGATGAGAGAGGACTTGGGTGCTGTAATAAGTTTCGGAGTCAGCACAGCTCTTCTAGTGCGAGAAAGCGAGGAGTGAAATAAGTCTTGAAAATGCCCCGAAACACATCTCAAGGCCCAGTATCTCACACGCAAAGGGGAGAAAAGGCTCCGAGAAGTACTAACGGCTTGGAGACGGCGGTGGGTGAGCTGCTTCCATGTTGGGAGGGGGGCGGTATTGACCTAGGACGTTGAAAGCATATCGGCTGAATATGCTAGGTTTGATGCAGTACCTTTTGTAATATATAGGCTTCTTCCTCCGGTGTGATGAAGTTCGGAACATAGTAGGCTGAGCTTTGGAGTTCAGGGATCAAGGCGTCCTGAAGGGTGGATGGGAGGTTTGAGCGATCCATCTTGGCCAGACAGGAGGTTGGACTATCATGTTGAGGCAGTGATATCAAACATGGGGAAACAAGAAGTTGGATGGTTGATGGTTAAAATAACTGGAGGAGCTTCTGGGCTTACAGTTACAGTACTACCTCAAAGTCTGCACCAAGCTAAAAACAACCCCGTACCACTATTTCCCCTACTATATACAATTTGCCAACTATTTATAAAGGAGCCTTATATCTTTGTATAATAACTAATTAATAATGATATATTAATTCCTTAAAAATATTTTGCGTTTAATACTTTATATATAATTTATTTATAATTATAATTATATTTACTTTTTTTTTTATATTTTCAATTAATAATATTAACAATTTTTTAAAAAATAATATTTAAATTCGTTTTAAATTTTTTTTTAATAATCTTTAAACCCTTTTATTACTACTTTTTATTTATTCGATATTTAATTATATTTCGTATATAAAATTTTTCTTTTTCTTTTAAAAATATTTAATAAAAATTAAAATCAAAAAAATATTAAAACTATTTTAATATTTTAATATTATATTTTCGAAGTTATATTTTTATATTATATAAAAAGAAAGCCGGGTTCGTAAATTATCGGTATCTTTTTTTAATTTTTAATATAATTATTTATTAAATATTTTTTTTAAATATTTTATTTTTATTTATAATAATAAGTTTATATTATTTTAAATTATAAAACCTTTTTTATATTATTATAAATATAATTTTTCTTTTTAATTTAATTTAATTATTTCTTTTTTAAAATATTTATTAAAGAATATTTATTTTTAATTTTTAATTTTTTATTTTGATTTTTAATTTTTTATATTTACTTTAAAGAATATTTATTAAATTAAATTATTTTTTATTATTATTTAAAAGTTTGAATTTTATATAATTCCAATTTTAATTGAATTTTAACCGAAATTCAGTTAATATTAAAAAAATATAAAATATATATATAATAAAACTATTAATATAAATACATTAAATATAAATAAAATATATTGTATTTTATTAACTTAAGTCTAAGTGAAATGGTAGCCGCTTTTGGCATACCCAGACGTTGTTTTATATACCTTTTGCGCTAGCACGCCTTTGCCGCCTTGGCGGCCCACTAACCTCCCTTTGCGATAGCGCTTATTCGCTGCGAGCCGACAGCATCTCTCTATACCTCTCAAGCATTATTCACAACTTGCTCATGGTGTCTGTAACGATTATGTGACGAAGGGCCAGTTGAGCGAGACAGCAGCTATATACAGCGGGATTGCGACACCAGAAGTTCCTTAAGTGCCCGGAGGTCCCTCTGGGCGCTTACTTATAAACCAGGACTAATCCTTCGCCTATGGCTATAAATAAATTAGTACCCTTCCTACTTCTCTATTCTAAACTTTCCTTTTAAGTAAATACTTTTATTAATTTTCCTTTTTCCTTTTCTCTTTTGGTTTGGTTTTTTATTGTTTATAATTTTCGTTTAATTAATTATAATTTGTTGCAAAGTTATATACTGTTTCTTTACGCAAATTTTATATCTTCCGCTGTTAGTAAAAAGGATTATATATTTACATGTAATTATTATAACCGGCGATATTGAAAAGTAAATAAAAAGCGTTGGGTAAACGAATTTATATAAAAACTTTATAAACTATTTATAAATAAAATAAAAATTTTATAAAAAAAACTATGTCCAACATTTTCCCCGTTAAGTCTTCTTATTAATTAAGGAATTCTGTCAAGTATTGTAAAGTAATAATTATTAAATTTTATTATACGTTTAAGAAGTTTTTTACAAAATTAATTATTTTATTATAATTTGCTTTTTAAAAATAAAATTAACTTTTTATAATTAATCGAACTTTATCGAAAGATAATTTTTTTAAATAACTTTTATAAAATTTGTATTTTACAATCAATCGAATAAATATATTAATTAATTACTTTTTTTAAAACTTTATAATATATTAAATTTATTCCTTTTACAAACGCAATTATTTTACTTTTAGGAAACGTTCAGAACAATCAACAAAAATTACAAAATATAAAAATGAAAAGTTAATAAATGTTAGGGTGTATAGTAAATGGCAATGTAGAATATGATAACTAGACGCAGCTGCTACGATAGTGGAGCGCAAGCTGAACGCAATAGATAGGTAATTGCTATTAACCCTATCCTCTAGGAGGATAGAAGAACTAACGGCTACCGTTAAAAGAATAAGGGACCCCCAGGGTAATAAGGTAAAGCTTTTGAGCGGGGTAGATACAGGGTTGCTTTAACAGGCTTGGTACTAACGTAGCTTCCAGTCACATACCGGAGCACGTGCGGAACGCATACGCAATGCCAAGACCTGCGTATAGCCTCACAATAAAATATATTTATTCTTTTAAGAAAGTTAAATAATAATTATATATAATTAAAAATTAAAAACTTCTTTATTATAATTCAAAAAAGTATTTTATACAATTAATTTTTAAAAAAAAATTTTAATTATTATATTGTTTGGATTTATTTGTTTCTTTGAAGGTATTAATAATTATATATTAATTTGTATAAAAGTATTACCGAAGATGAAAACCTTTGTAAAACACATACAAAAATACTGCCTGCTAAGACCCTAGATTAGCGCGTTTTTACATTACTTCGACCATGTACCGTAGTAGAAATTTGGGTGCAGTTAAGGTTAGAGTGACAACAGATCACAAGAGTGCACAGCGCCAAGACGATGGAAATGTACCTAGCCTACGCTATTTGAGTTGTGGAGCCATGTCAGGGTCCGGCTCGAAGCCATCCGAAGATCTGCAGGAATGGGTCGAAAAGACGGCCATCTCAACAGGCGCTACACTCACAGTGGACATTCGACGATTGGGAATTCGAAGAGACATACAATTGCGACATGGAATCAGTCTTGCGCTTAAGAAGGTAACGGGAAAGGTTACTGCGCTTGCACAGAGGCGTGGCCAGCCGAGGTCGAAATCATGCGCTACCTGTGTGGTAGGAGAGGGGCCCTTCACAGAATGTATTGTCTTGCCAGGGCAGCTGACAAAGAAATGTGCAAATTGTTATTAATCAAGATCTTATTGTGAATTCGCCAAAGGCAAGTGCAGAGAAATCGTGCGATGAACGCTGCCAATTGTGCCCTCAAGGCGAGTACCAAAGGAGGCATTGTCGCTCGAAGCTTCGTTTCTTCCCTTAAAACGCCCGAGACACCAGCAAGTTGATAATAAACTGAGACCTTCAGTGACAATCTCTAGGACGCTGGAGTCAGTCAAGGAGTACCACATCTTTGGCGATCTGCTCTTCCGCATCCTTCCAGTCTCGAATTACCAGAGGTATTACAAGATCTAGCATTGGATTGGGAACAAGCATTCAAGAATTTCAACGACCGTGATTTCTCAACCATCCAGAAGCCATTAGTTGATTTCAACCAGGCATTCAAAGAATTTCAAGCTCTTGAGGTGCGAACTTGGACAGACATTTGCCGACAGCCTGGTGCCAGCGAATACTTCGTCCGACCTTCGGGAATGCTCGACAGCCTTCTTGCCCATCATCTGCATCAACCATCTATGACGATAACCAAACTGAAAGACGGAGCAACCGCAGATAGTAGCAACGGCTGCATCAGGATGATAATGAACAACGGGTACAAGCAAGGAGAAACTCTGATATTTGATCATTTCCACCGATGCTCAAAGAAGTCAGATGGAGTAAAAACCTACCCCCACAAGATTTTGCAATGCCACGAAGGTTTCATGCGACAGATCTACGAATCCATGACAAGCCCGGTAGTCATTATCTACGGGCAGACGGTGCAAGAAAGAGTATTGCGCCACTTGCAAATCGAGCACACCATATTCCCTCTCTGGGATCGAGCAGACGGTGTTCTTCTCGTCCTTTTCTACGAGAAAAGATTTAGCAACGCTGAGCCAGGTCAAAAAATTCGCCGGATTGGGCTGTTTGCTAGTCATCCTCAACATTTGTTCTACGCGCCGCAAGACAGTCCAATCGCACAAATGTAAGACAAAATAATTGGCATTGCCATGGAAATGGTACCAGGCGCCGTACCCGTAATCGAGTAGTACGACAGCAAGAAGAAATGGCTATCCAACAATGTGACGACATTGAAGTCGTTTGTACAAATCGACACCGACTCTCCGTTGGATGAAATGACTTGTCTGCAAGATCTGTCACTTTCAACTAGTACTACGGGACCTGAGCTGACAAGACGGTCGTCTTCTCTCTTGCGTCTTGTTCTCACATTCAGCGAGCGCCCACACAGCGTCAAAACCTCACTGGACGAGGTTCTTCCCTCAGCTATTCAGGCACTACGAAGTGACAAGAGTGAATGGAAACACTTTTCGGATGTACCAGCAGACGTACTGAAATGGTTGGAGGGCGTCCAGCAGTCGGTATTCCCGAAATTCGAACTCATAGAGTTAGAGGACATTTCAAAGGCGCTAGATCAGACACTCTTCAAGTCAAACGTTCATGGGAACGGCAATCTGTCAAACAAGAAAGCCATCCTTAAAATGATGTCGGCACAACAGGAACAGCTTCAGGCGACAAGCGGGAACTATCCAAACCCCTTCTTTGTGAGACTTGAAGCATCTGAGGTCAGCATCAAGTGTCAGAAGTTTGCAGAGCCGTTTCCAACGGATGATTCTCCAAGATGGGCAACCAATCGACCAAACTACTATTACATGAAATTGGTAAGATGCCATTCAAAGACTTGCAACGGTGCGCAGAGGTTTGGAATGCCGGTTGATCCAGATATACCCTACCTCAGTGCCAAATCTGGGTATTGCTCGCAACTATTGCAGACCGAGGCCAGACTGTCAACTGTCGATTTACGGCCATTCTTGACACAAACCAAGGACACTGACATTGTTGTGGAGAGCTGGTGCATCCGATGCAAGGAACGCACGAGAACTTCTGGAGGAGGAAACAAGTACGTTGATATCTTTCCAAGGTGGACCGGTGGAGCAGGAAACTTTCCCAATGTCGAACGAGAACCAATATGTTTCTTTTGCAAAAAAAAGTGCGGGCAATCTGGCAGATTTATCCCAATAAGCGAAAGCATCAGGTCGATCTATCCAAAGAGGTTGAGAAACTTCGTGACGCTTTTCAGTCGTTACAATATCACTTTGCAAAGACTTCTTCTAGAACAACTATGGCCAAGTTCGAAGGAGCCAAAAAGCGCACCTAGAGATCGATGAGGTATACTATCCATAGGGGGATATACTGTTTTACGAAAATCACAGCTGAGTTGCAATTTCAAAATACGTGCCTATCAGGTTTTGCCGGAATCAAGACAGGAAAAGATCAGACTCTGGTGTAAGGGGTGATGCGGGACGTATGCGAGTAGTGTACGAATCGAATAGGCTACCTAATAATGTCAACTCGTCGCTAAGGGACCATCAGCAACGGCATTCTACAGTATCTATTGTCACGTGACTTCGGCTGGCCTGAGCTGCCACTGTGGTATCGTAGCTGTTCCTGTAGCATGACAGTGCCAGTTTTGAAATGAGATTATGAAAATTCCCAACCCGTAAAGCTGTAATAACGAGAGGGCGCTCAAAGCAAAAATGTCACATAGTTAAGTCTGAACCCAGCCTCTAGTAATCCGTAAGTCAGAAATTCGGACTCACGAGATGTTTCACCTACGATTTGAACAGAC